>WPCK01100881.1_pt1 | contig 23993 bp, 24 predicted proteins | sample 5399851 | NCBI WGS metagenome assembly WPCK01 (sample SAMN12869471, study PRJNA574797) | sludge metagenome | isolation source: wastewater treatment of pH11 | place: China:Beijing | collected 2019-05-20 | reverse complement strand
TTTTTAAAGTTTAGGTTTAAAAATGTTTCGCTATAATTTAGGACATCTACGAGATCTTTCATATATAGAGGTTGGGAGTAGTTTTCGTGGATATATTCTAACATTTCATGAACGATTGAACTTTGGATTGCGTTCATATCGGTGATGTGGGTGAATCGTGCAATTAGGTCTTGGACGTTGTTTTGGGTGTCTGTAGCTGCTTCTCGTAGGTTTTTACGCTTAATTGCGTCTTGGATTGCTTCCTTCAATTCTTCTTTATCTATTGGCTTTCCAAGGTATCTTACTGCACCAAGTTCAATTGCTTTTTTTGCGTTTATGAAATCATTACTACCTGACACAATAATGATGGACAGATTTTGTGTATTTTTAGTCTTTTCCAGCATTGATAGACCATCAATAAAGGGAATATCAATGTCAACAAGGACAATATCGGGGTTTAGTTCTTGAATGAGTCTAAGCCCATCTCTACCATTATCGGCTTCTCCTACTACTGTGCAATTTAGGCTATTCCATGGTGTATTGTATATTAATCCTTTACGAATGATTTCTTCATCTTCAATTACAATTACTTTATTTAACATATGCATACTTTCTTCCTTTCTAGAAGTTTTGATCGACACGTATAATAACGGTCAATCCCTCCCCGGGTTCATTCTTAATTTCAATGCCACTTGTGGAAGAATATTGAATCTGTAATCTTCTTGCGATGTTATAGAGTCCATTTGAGCTGCTTTCATTCGTCGCTTTGAGAAGTTTCTTGTTGAGTTCTTTCGCAAGATAATCTTCCATTCCAAGTGCATTATCTTGAACGGTTAAGATGAGTGTTTCGTTCTCTACTTTACCTTTGACTAAGATATCAATATTTTGCTTAACAGAAAATCCATATTTAATACTGTTTTCGATTATTGGTTGAAGTAATAGTTTCGGAATTAAGCAGTTATCGCAGGCTTTATCAGTATCAAATTGTATCTGGAGTCGGTCCTTGAATCGACTCTTTTGAATATCTATATAACTATTGATGTATTCTATATCATATTTCAGTGGCACGTCTCTTTTTGAATTATCAATACTGTATTTTAGCACTTTCGTTAGTTTTAAAATCAAACGCTCTGCTTCGTCTGAATTAAAGAATATATAGTTTCGAATCGTTTCGAGTGTATTGTATAGAAAATGTGGATTAAATTGAGCTGTAAGGTAGGTCATTTCTATCGTATTATTAAGTTTTAGTAGGTTTGTGTTGCGCATATTTAGGGCATCGATATTGTCTAGAAGCCCGTTGATTTGATTCCCAATGTATTGGAATTCATCCTCAGAATCTAAGTTAATCCGATGGTTGATGTCAGTGTTTTTTACAAGGCGAATATCTTCAACGAGTCTATTAACGCCACGACTACTTTCTGTTGCGAGTTGATTGGTGAGTTTTTTTGTGTTGTTGTGCCAAAGGACTCCAATTAAAATTGTGACAAGAAAGATTATTAATAGCGCACTGTTAGTATTACTATAGACCAGTGTGTAAATTGTAAAGTCATTAATTTCGGGAAGTGTTTCATAGGTAATCCAATATTTATTATTGTTTAGTTTGGTTTCTTTAAACAAGCCATTGTGTTCAAACACGTAGCGATTTGTGACTATATTAGGTCGATCATAAAAAATAACATTATTATGTTTGTCGGTGATGATATTGCTGTGGTTAAATCCTGATAGTGAATAATAACTCCAATCTGCACCTGATATCTGGACTAATAAATAACCCAGGGGTTGATTGTCGTTGATGATTTGCTTAATTAAAGCAATGTCTGCATATGCGTTGAATGGTTTATAGAAGGATTGATAAATTTCTTGTTCACTATAAGTATCGACTTGTTTTAGGATTGCTTTTATATAATTTAAATAGCCATCATCTGATATTGCATCTGAACTGTATTTGAATTCTCCTTTTGAGTCTAATAGAATGGCTTTAGATTTAATGCGTTTGCCTTGGTTGAAACGGTTGACTGCGTTGGTAAGCTGCGCAAAATCATCGTTTTCAAACAAGTCTTCTGTAAGAATTAGTGTCTCAGATTCGTTGATAAATGAGATGTTATCTTGGTATGTCTGTGTAAATGTTTGTTTTACTTTTTTTAAATCTTTGCGCGCTTCTATTTCTTCATTTAGATATTGCGCTACAACAACTGCAATCGAAAAAGAAATCAGAACAAAAATTATTGTTCTCATAATTGCTTTAAGTGTTTTATCTTTTAATTTATCTTGGAAACTGTTCTTATATTCCACTTGAATCACTTCCTTTTTCATTCATTATAATATGATATTTGTATAAAAATCGTTTAGTTTTGTTTTTTTACCTTTTGTGGCGGATTTTGGGTGTAATCGCTTTCATTTATTTTCTATGATTACAGTGGAGGTAATAAAAATGAGTGTCAACATAAATATTCATAATGCAGTGAAGCGTTATGGTAGTAATACAATTATACCAAATTTATCATTAAACATAAAAAATCGTGAGTTTTTCACTTTATTGGGGCCTTCTGGCTGTGGAAAAACAACACTGTTAAGAATGATTGCAGGTTTCAATACAATTGAAGGTGGAGATTTTTATTTTAATGAAACAAAGATAAATGATCTTGAACCATCAAAACGTAATATAGGAATGGTTTTCCAAAATTATGCAATCTTTCCAAATTTGTCTGTTCGCAAGAACATTGAATTTGGTTTGAAGTATAAGAACATGGATAAAGAAACTATGAAATCTGAAGCAGAGAAGTTTATGCAACTCGTTCAGGTAGATCAATATGCAGAACGCATGCCCGATCGATTATCTGGGGGACAGCAACAACGAATTGCCTTAGCACGTGCGTTGGTTATTCAACCCGATGTACTATTAATGGATGAACCTTTATCAAACCTTGACGCGAAGTTAAGAGTTGAAATGCGAACTGCCATTAAGGAGTTACAACGTGAAGTAGGAATTACCACAGTTTATGTTACCCACGACCAAGAAGAGGCCATGGCAGTGTCTGATAGAATTGCGGTTATGAGTGAAGGTGTTATTCACCAATGTGCAAAGCCCTATCAAATCTATCAAAGACCCATTGATTTATTTGTTGCTACATTTATTGGAAAAACAAATCTATTGGAAGCAACCTTGAAAGTAGAAGATGGAAAAGGTTCCATAGTATTTGAGAATGGCTATACTGAATATGTCGATAGCCTCGACACAAATTTAATTCAAGATAATTTAGAAGTCACTTTATCTGTACGTCCTGAAGAATTTATAATTCACAACATACAAGATCAAAATACAAATGGACTGAGAGGAAAGGTCTACGACAGTGTTTTCCTGGGCATTAATACCCATTACTTCGTGAATCTAGAAAATGGTACGAGTGTTGAAGTAATTCAAGTCTCGAAAGTTGGTGAAATTCTCGAACCCGGTACTGAGATTGTACTTTCAATGGATGTGTCAAAAATTAATGTTTATGATCGTGAAACAACTACAAGTTTAATGACAGATGTTTATCACAACTTAGAAGGTGATACAGATGAAACGTAAGTTTGATGTATGGACATCCATTACTGTCATGCTCGTATTTATCTTTGGATTATTTCTAGTATATCCACTGTTCAACCTTTTGAGGGAGTCAGTAATCTTGGATGGAAGCTTTAGTTTGGAGGCTTTTAAACTATTCTTCTCGAAGTCATACTATTATGATTCGATATGGAATAGTGTTAAAGTTGCATTTGCGACAACATTCTTATCGTTATTGTTGGGTATTCCATTCTCTTACTTCTATACATTTTTTAGAATTAAAGGTAAGAAGTTATTGTTTGTGCTCGTTCTACTATCTAGTATGTCAGCACCCTATATCGGAGCCTATGCCTGGATTCTATTAATGGGTAACTCAGGATTAATTACAAACCTTCTCAAAGGATTGGGAATCACGGGTCTTACAATTTACGGATTTGGCGGTATTGTTTTTGTCCAAACCATGAAATTTTTCCCGCTCGTAGTTATTTATATGAACTCTGCGTTTAAAGATATTGATAATTCATTATTAGAGGCTGCAGAGAGTATGAATTGTACAGGTGTAAAGCGGTTCTTCGAAATCTTGATGAAGTTAACCATGCCAACGATCTTGGCAGCAGCGTTATTGGTGTTTATGAGATCATTTGCAGACTTTGGAACACCGATATTGATTGGCCGTGGATATTCAACATTCCCAGTCCTGATTTTTAATCAATATCTCGGTGAAAGTGGTGTTAATTATCATTTTGCAGCAGCGATGAGTGTTATTGCGGTCTTGATTACTGCATTTATATTCATCGTTCAAAAAGTCGTATCTAACCGTTACAAATTTACGATTAGTTCATTAAATCCTGTAACACCCAAACCACTGAAGGGACTTAAATCCCTCTTAGTAAATGGCTATAACTTTCTATTGGTTGGACTGGCAATGCTTCCGCAGTTCTATATCATTAACATGTCCTTTAGAAATTATAACAACAGTATTTTAAGACCAGGTTATTCTTTGGTTAACTATACAAAGGCGCTCGAAAAGAATTTGTTGAGAGCAGTGAACAATACCCTAGTCTATAGCATTGTTACTTTGGCAATAGTGCTAATCTTATCGATATTTATTGCTTATCTTGTTGTGCGAAGAAATAATATCGTAACCAACTCAGTCGATGTTATTTCAATGCTCCCATATATTATGCCAGGGGGTGTCATTGGGATTTCATTGATTATCTCATTCAGTAAAAAACCATGGGCCATTACAGGTACGATGTTGATTATGATTGTCGCGCTGGTAATTCGAAGATTGCCATATGCGAGTCGATCGGCGACGGCAGCAATGATGAAGATATCTGAGTCAGTTGAAGAAGCTGCAAGAAGCTTGGGAGCTTCAAAAATGGGAACATTCTTTAAGATTACAGTTCCTATGATGTCAAGTGGTATATTGGCTGGTGCGATTTTAAGTTGGGTATCGATTATTACGGAAATGTCATCGGGTGTTATTCTTTATAACAACCGAACGATTACATTAACATTGGGAACCTATGTTGCTATCAACAATGGAACCTATGGTGTGGGTGCGGTTTTCGCAACCATAACAACAGTATTTACGATTATTTGTTTACTAATTTATTTAAAAGTATCTAAAGCAGAAGATGTGCAATTATAGGAGGAAATATGAAAAAAATATTATTAATACTTGCAACATTATTACTAGTGATGACTGGTTGTTCAAAAAAAGAAGAAACCCCCAATGGTGGTGACCCAGTAGACCGTCCTTATTACGTACGTGATGAAGATGAAGTAACAGGAACGATTACAGTTTATACTACTATGGAAGAAACACAGCAAGAAATCTTAAAAGAAATTTGGACCAAATATTATCCAAATGCAAAACTTGAAATTCAAGCGGATTCTGTAGGAACACTTGCTACTAGAATTCGCGGCGATGAATCCAGTGATGCAGATATTATCATTGGTGGTTTGTTTGCAGCTGACGGCGCTACATACCACGATATTCTACAGCCTTATACAACAGTGAATGCTGAAGAACAAGCTTATATTGATCCAACAGGTTACTATACATTCTATGATGTACAAGTTATGAGTTTGGTTGTAAATCCTGAGCTCGAAAAAGAGTTGGGTATTGAAATTAATGGTTATGCAGATCTACTTAACCCAGATTTAAAAGGAAAAATTATCCTTGCAGCACCCGATGCATCATCTTCAGGTTGGAGACAACTACAAACAATTCTAGCCGTTATGGGAGATGAGTTTGATGACGATAAAGCATGGGAATATATTGAAGAACTCATGAAATTATCATTTGGAACAACTTCATCAAAAGATGTCTACAATCTCGTAATCAATGGTGAATACGTAGTTGGACTAACCTATGAATCCACGATTGCTGCATTAATTAAAGATGGTGCTCCTGTAAAAAATATCTACATGAGTGAAGGAAATACTGCAATGGCAGGAGGAGCAGCAATCGTTAAGAATGCTCCAAACAAAGTGGCTGCAGAAGCAATGTTGGATTTACTAGCATCTGATGAATTCCAAAATCTACGTGCTGAGTCATCAGGAAGACCTTCAAACTCAAAAGCATTATTACATGATCTACCAGCAGACGATGTACTTGGACTTGTTGAACTAGATTTCGATTATTTAACAACTAACAAGGATGCCATGATTGATCGTTGGAATACGCTTTGGGCAGAAACACGATAATTTAAGAAGTAGTAAATATAGGAAGCAATAGGGGACGTTTATGCATGCTAAATGCAAGAACGTCCTTTCTATTTAGCCTTTTTGGAGTTGAAACAGGGAAGTTCTTTATAAATTAGGAGGAATTAAAATGAGAGCAGTACACTTTGGTGGTGGAAATATTGGGCGAGGATTTATAGGGGAAGTATTAAATGAAAACGGTTATGAAGTTATCTTTATAGATGTAGACCAAACCTTAATTGATCGCCTAAATCAGTACCATTCTTATAAAATAAAATATTACGGAGAAGACGTAACTGAAAAACTAATCAGTAACGTTTCGGGCATTAACAGTAAAAGTAATCCAGAAGCGGTTGCGAACGCAATTCTAGAGTGTGATATCATCACATGTTCGGTTGGATTTAATAATTTAAAATACATCGCTAAAAATATTGCAGAAGGAATTGTGCTTCGCATGCAGCATCAAATAATAGCGCCCATTGATATAATTGCTTGCGAAAACATTGTTCATGGAAGTGAACACCTTAAGGCGGAAGTTTATAATTTTTTGGACAATACAACTAAAACCTATGCAGATAAATATATTGGTTTTCCAAATGCCAGTGTAGATAGAATTGTACCCAATTTGATACACAAAGATAGAATAGATGTATCCGTAGAACAATTTAAAGAATGGATTGTGGAAACAAAAGATAGTAAGACACATGAAATAAGAAAGCTGAATAATGTTAATTATGTCTCAAATATTCTCCCATATACTGAGAGAAAGTTGCTCACAGTAAACTCAGGTCACGCAAGTATTGCTTACTTGGGGCATTTAATGGGATATGATGATGTAGTAACTGCGCTTGTTGATCCAGTTATTGAGGCAAACACACATGAGGTACTTAATGAAACGGGAACGTATTTAAATCATGTTTGGGGGTTAGATAAAAAGGAACACGAACTTTATATCGATCAACTACTGAAACGTTTTAGAAATGAAAATATTAACGATAAACTAAATAGAGTAGCCCGTAATCCAATTCAAAAATTAGGACCAAATGAACGTTTTATTTTACCTCTTAATGTGCTTCGTAAATCAGATTTACCACATGGTGGATTGATTAGAACTATTGCGAGTGCCTTCCTGTTTGATTATGATGAAGATGCTCAAAGTAAAACACTTCAAGAAAGACTCAAAAAAGAAAACCTTGAGGACGTTATAAAAGATATAACGAAGATTGAGGATGAAAAACTTATTGAAGAAATAACCGCTGAAATCATTCGCTTTAAAAATACTCAACATTTACATGAGTGAATTGTCAGTAAATAATTCGGATGATGACAAGTAACCTTACCAAAGAGATATTAGAAACGCTTTAATCTATTTATAAACGGATTTTTAAGAAACTTTGCCTTTTTCAACTTTTTCTATTGGAGTCTAAAAACTTTTGGTAAATTACTTCTTTTGTAAGTATTGTTTTATCACCCACATTCATCGCGGATTATATATCAAAGTTTAGTAACTGCAGTCCTAACACCTGTATTGGTAGAAAACTTAGATATACATTTTTATTCTTAGTACCTCAACTATATTTCTTTGTGTATGCACCTTTAAGAGCGTTTAGGTCACAACTAAATCATGATTTGGCACCCTCTTTACTGTAAATGATGCCGGACTCGTCTTGATAGATATGTAACCGGATTTCGATTATCGATATAAAAAGTAGATCCGTAATTTCCAATATGGAAGGGGATCTACTTTTTTTATAAATATTATTTAATCTTTTAACTTATAAGCAATGGGTACCTGTTGTCCAACTTCATCATAATCAAAACCAGCGGGTTCAATTAAATTTGCGCTGACAGCATCTTTGATTAAATCATCAAATTCTTTACTTCCCAATTTTAGTGCTGCTTTTAACTCTCGAACTGAGATCCTTTTTTCTTCTTTTAGTAAGTGTGTGATTCTGTTCATTGTTCCTCCAATGCAATATTGTAGATTGCAATAATTTCATCGAATGTGAGTTTAGAGTTCATGCCGATTGTTCCGTTTCTACCTTCAAATCCAGCAACTTTAAGGGCAAGTTCAGCGGCATTTTCAAATTGACTGTTATCAATATCTACATCCTTAAGTGTCGTTGGCATACCCATTGATTTTAACCATTGTTCCAATCGATCGATGCCTGCGTTAATGGTTCGATATCGATTGTGGTAATCTGGAGTAACGCCCATACATTGTACAGCCCATTTTTCGAAGAGTGGTGTTCTGGCTTCTTTTTTATGTTCATATCTTAACCATGCGAGTGTTAAAATTCCAAGCATTTCACCATGTGTTTTATTATAGATTGATGTGAGAGGTTTTTCAATGTTGTGCACAACCCAGTCAGGCTGAGTACCCAACACGAGATAGTGTTCCATTGGCATCAATGATGCGATCCAAAGATTGGCGCGTGCATCATAATTCTGAGGATCATCTCTAACTATGGTTGCGTTGGTAAGTACGGTTTTAATGATTGCTTCATAGTATCCGTCCATTAAATATGTATTCTTTGTTTCTGTGAAGTATCCTTCCATGGAGTGAGAAATGATATCAAAGGAACCCGCAGCTGTTTGTTTGCGTGGTAGTGTAAAGGCGAGTTCGGGGTTGATAATCGCAAAATCAAATCGTAGGTTTGGGTGGTTGAATTGATGTTTTTCTCTACGCCCATCTTCAAACTCTCTTAAAACCATGGATGCAGCACTGAGTTCGCTGCCGGTTCCAGGTAGGGTTGAAATTGTTCCATGTGGTAGTATTTTGTGGTTGATAGGGGTAAATGATTTGTAGTCCCACACGTCATAATCAGCATGAACTCCAAGTGATATGAGTTTGGTGCTGTCCATGACAGACCCACCACCGACAGCCAGTATGACATCTATATCATGGTTTCTGCAGTATTTGATGCCTTCTTCTACCAGTGAAAATCGTGGATTGGGTTCAACACCGCCAAGCTCATGTACCTCTATATCGTGTTCCTCTAGCAATTTTCTTATTTTACTGATGAGTGGTTTGATAAATTCACCACCATCAAAGTGAATAAGGCATTTAGTGCCATATTCCTTAATGATGTTGGGTGTTTGGTCTATCGCTGTTTTTCCAAATATAACCTTGGTTTTTGGTTGGATTATAAAATCTTTCATAATTGTGCTCCTTCTTTATGATGTTTATAGAGTGGTAAGATAAATATTGCTATTAATGAGATAAGCGCAAATGATAACAGTATCTGTCTATTGGTAAGCCAAAGCGATAGATATCCCGAGAACATCGGCGTTAGTATGGATGAAGCACTCATTGTCACGCTGACTGCAATCATTTGACTTGTGGCATGAAGTCTAGCGGGTGTTTCATCATATATCATAATTCGCTGCCCAATAATTAAGAACGGAAATGTAACCATTTGAAGTAATGAAATCAATATAATATGTGTGATATTTGTTGATAATGAGTAAAGAAAGAATCTAAGAAATACAAACGAAAGGGTCATGAGTAAAAATCTTTTCTTGTTTAGTTTATGAATCAAGATGTTTCCAAATGTAAAGGCAGGTAGTTCAAGAAATCCTTGAATAAACCACCTTAGACCTACGTCACTTTCGTTTCCACCAAATTCAAATATTAGATCCGTTACTGTAAAACTATCTGTGTTCATTACAAAGAAAGCAATGAAGAAGATAATCAGTAGAATAATATAGTTTTTGTTGCTGATTAAGGTCAAAAAGTCATTTTTACTAATGTTGGCTGTTTCGACGGTTTCTATGTCAGGTAACTTAAAACTAACCAATAGAATGAGTAGTGATAGAAAAGAAAATAGAATTGCGATTCCACTATAACCGAAGTATCCAATAACATAAGCAGAAATTAATGAAAATATAGCCCAACCTGCAGATCCAATCCCTCTAATGGTACCAAACTTCTCGCGAGTTTGGTCCAGGCCTAAGATCCAGGTTTCTGCCAAGTTTGTACATATTCTAAAGAACATCATTCCCAGTCCAAGAACTATAAAGTGAAATATGAAGTTATGGTCTGATATTGAGTAACCTAAGAAAATAGTTACAATCAACAGTGCAGTTAGATTCATAAATAATTTTTTTACGGTGTTGGTTTTGTCGGATATATATCCTATTAAGAGTTGTCCGAAAATCGATGCGAAAGCAGAGAAAGAAACAATGAGTCCTCTTTGCGGTGTAGAATAGCCCAATCTAATTAAATAGGGAATGAGTTGAACATTAATTAATGCATAACTTGATGAACATAAAAACAATAAAACTGAAAATTTAAATATTAATGATTTTTTATGCATTGTTAACTCCTTTAATAAATAGTACCCAACCCTATTGAGTTGGGTACTAATATAAATTTAATTAACTCCAATCGTCATCTTGATCGACAGTAATATCCTCAGGTGTTTGCATTTTCATTTTGTTAAATGGATTGAATCCAAAGTAAACAAGGAATGCAACGCTGACACCAAGAATGGTAATTGCGATAATATCTAGTTTTAAGTATTGAGATAGTACAAATCCAATAAAGAAGAATGGAATGGTATTTCTCTTGCCAATGGCATTAAGTGTAATTGCTAGTCCTAAGGTTGGGAGCAATTTACCAATGACACTTAGGGGTATCAATGCAAATTGAATTGCTTGATTGATTTGGTTTAGAATATTCTCGTTTCCAACTGTTAGTAAGAAGACTGTTATTGGAATAATCGTGACTGTTGCTAGAACAAGTTGTGGAATGGTAACATGCCATCTAAATAAAGCCTTTAAGTCACCGCGATGCGCTGCATCCACTGCTTTTTGAATAAAAATAGTGTTCCATGTCATTCTACCAATAAATACGAATGTTCCCAATACACCAATTGCGGCAGCCATACTTAGCGCTGCATCAAGTGCACCGTCACCCAGAGTGGGTCTTAACATTATAGCCAATGCTGTCCCAAGAAGTCCGGCAAGGGTACTGTCTGAGGGCATTGATCCACCTGTCGACATGAATCCCATAAAGATAAATTGAATTCTAAGACCCATTGCTAATCCTGTTTCAATATCACCCATTATTACTCCAACAATCAATCCACCAAGTAAAGGTCTATATAAAGTGTAGAGTCCCAGACTTGCGTTCCATGCTGAGTTTGCGAAATAGTATACAAATCCGATTAATACTGCTTGAAAAACTGTCATAATTTCTTCCTCCTACTACTCAAACACTGGTACAGGACCAAGAATACCCAAGAACCCAAGGATTGCTCCGATAATGAATAGGCCCAGTAAAATCTTATTTGATTTGACACCTTTTCTAACCAATCCATATACACCCATTGTGGTTGCAAGTGATAAAAGGTTAGGCATTAACTTATCTAAAAAGTTTGTTTGTAATACGAAGTTTCCTGTAGACAAAGGCAAGTAAACGGAGGTAGTAATAGAAACGTAATTACTGACCAATCCACCCAATACAATACAACCCAAGATTCCAGCTGCACCCAGAATGTTCTTCATGAGACCGCTGTTAATGATTTTACCGATTGCTTCTGTACCAAGTTTGTAACCTTGCATCCAGAATACATATGCAAGTCCCAAAACAACAATTGAAATGAGTGCTGTATAGATAAGGGGTCCTGCAACGCCTAATGACTCAGTGAGTGTAATTCCAAGTGCTAATAATATGGGGACCATAACACCTTGAACCAAGCTATCGCCCAGTCCGGCTAATGGACCCATAAGTCCTGATTTAATTGAGTTAATCAACTCAGGTGTGATTTCTTCAGCGCCATTTGCGCGCTCCTCTTCCATTGCCAAGACTGCACCATGGATAATGCTTCCAGTATGTGTTGCTGAATTGAAGAAGATTGTATGTTTGGATAATTCTTTTCCAAGTTGTGCTCTATTGGGATAGAGCTTGCTCATTGCTTTACTTAAGGCATGGGTAATACCCATTCCTTGGTATAGTTCATAGTTATAACAAGAGTGACAGAAGAACATCCATCTCCAAAATGCCCCTCTTACGTCTTTCAAATTTAGTTCTACACGATTGGTTTGTACATCATTATTTGACATAGTATTCTTTCCTCCTAAGTATATGATGTTATTCGTAAGATATGACTACACGATAAGTATTTGGAATAATCGCACGTTCGAAAGCGTCTTTTGCATCTTCGATATTGTAATAAGAGTCTACAACTTCTTCCATATTGATTAAACCAAAATTAATCATTTTTGAAGCACGCATATTGGCTTCATAGGTAGGACTTACAGTACCAATATACTCATATTCTTTACTGTGAAGTTGGCCAAAGCTAATGCCGACTGGATCGCTGTTATCCTGTGAACTATACGCGATTAATCTACCAAATGGTGCCAACATTGCTTGTGCATCACCCCAAACGACTGGATTTGCGATCGTATTGATAACAGCAGCAGCTCCATATCCCTTTGTTAAATTTTTTACTTTTTCAACTACATTGTCTTTGGCTGGATTAAATACATAATGTGCTCCAGCATTTTTAACTTTTTCAATTCGTGCCTCATCGACCTCGCTTATGATGACTCTAGCACCTTGCATCAATGCAAGTTTCATGTGTAAATAACCCATGATTCCTGCTCCAATAATTACGACAGTATCACCAAACTTAATTTTTGCTTTCTGGGTACTATGGATACAACAAGCAAGGGGTTCTGATAGTGCGGATAACTTTAAATCAGCATCTGGTTCTAATTTGGAAAGTTGATGAGAAGGAACTGCCAGGTAAGGTGACATTGCGCCTCCCACAATCATGCCTTCAAAATCAAATCTCTTGCGATTTTTTCTTGAGTTTGCGCATTGGGTACCCAACCCTTGTTTACAAAAATCACAAGAACCACAGTACCCAAAGGTAGCAATAACTTTATCTCCAACATCAAATTCTGTGACAGCTTCTCCAACCTTCACAACGACACCCGCGTTTTCGTGACCACCCACAAATGGGTATGGAAACTTTCTCAAGCCAGCGTAGGCGCGTTGCTCTACGGTACAAAGTGCAAATGATTTGATTTGGTACAATACTTCGTGAGGTAAAATTTCCGGAATAGGAAATTCTTGGACCTCGATTGTTTTAACATCGGTAATAACCGATACTTTCATTTTGTCCATTATGCATTCAACCTCTCTATTAAATTTTTAGTATCTTCAGCTGGAGTATAGGGGACAATTTGATTGACCACCTCTACTCCTTTATCTATTAAAGTTTGGATCATTTCTAATTCTTTCTTAGTGACTGAGACTGTCTTCGAAAGGCGTTTACGTTCATTATTTGCGCCCATCCCTCCTAGCACAACTTTTTTGATATCGACACCTGCTTCAATCATTTCTATGATGGGTTCAGGCGTTTTAACCAATACCATTGCTTTTATTTGATTGTTTTCCACGATACGATGCATATTTTTCTTGGCATCATCAACAGATACAACTTTTACAATTGTCCCCTGTGGGGCAAGACTAATCGTCATTTTTTTTAAAAAATCATCATTATTAACTTGATCGTCCACAATGTAAATTCTGTTTGCTTTAGCGTGTTGCACCCATTGTGTAGCAACTTGGCCATGGATTAATCGATCATCTACTCTAACCAGTGAAATCATTAGAAATAAACTCCTTCCTTTTCTATGCTTTTCCTTCTGAACCTAATACATGCATGTAATGTTTTACTTTGTTTTTGTATCCTGTTCCTAAGAAACGATACATACCATATACTGCATTACCAGATAAATCTTGGTTGGTTAATTCTTCAATTGCAGCTTTTCTTAAGTCATTGGAAAGATTGACTTTACAAATACCAAGCTTTGCGCATCTGGCTAGGTTTTCATCACCACTACCAGAGCCGCCATGAAGTACGAGTGGAATTTTTAATGTGTTGGTTAACTCTTCCAACAATTCAAAACGAATATTGGGTTCTCCCTTATATACTCCGTGGGCAGTTCCAACAGCAACTGCCAAACAATCAACACCAGTTTCCTGAATGAACTTTAATGCTTCTTCGGGGTCGGTAAGACCTGTGTATCCATCCACATCATAGTTTTCGCCTGAACCAACATGGCCCAACTCGGCTTCAACTGTTACACCTACAGCATGGGCAATCTTAACCAATTCTTTGGTTTCTCTTGCGTTAACTTCATAGGGTTCTTGGGATCTATCAACCATAATAGATGTAAATCCAGCACGAATGGCGTGAACACAATTTTCGTAAGATGCACCGTGATCTAAGTTAACCGCAACCGGAACGCTTACTCTTCTTGCTAAGTCAGTAATGATTCTTCCGAAGTATTCAATATCGGGGTTTGAATGATACGGTACCCCTAAAATAATGGGAGAATTCATCTCTTCAGCAGCTTCCAAAGCAGCTCGTAAGTTGTGTTCATTATCAATATTTGGAGCTGGAACAGCGTATCCGCCTTCAAGCGCCTTATCCAAAATGGACTTCATTGTCACTAACATATGTATTTCCTCCTTGTCATACATGTTGAAATCTTCTGCGCATGTGATCTCTAGATTCAATATATCACAGCAAAACCACAAAGTAAATAACCATTTAAAATATAAATATTATTCGACATAACACCAAAGTTGTGTGAAATAAGCCGAAATTAAGCGAAAATAACTCGTGATTTAATTAACAAGCATTAAATTACAAGGATTTTTTACTTTGTTGTTGACCAATTTGTTTAAACGTGATTAAATGATTTTGATAAATGGAGGTACTTATATGCAAATACTTTTAGTTTCCCACGGAGATTTTGCTACAGGAGCGGTGAATGCTTTAAATATGATTGTAGGCGAAATTCCACATGTAAATGCAATTACGCTTAAAGAAGGAGAAGATCCGCTATTATTTGGAGATCGACTAAAAAAATATTTTGATAGTTATAATACAGATGAAGCGTTTTTGGTGTTTGTGGATTTTGTAGGGGGGACCCCTTCCAACGAAGTTTTTAAACTAATCAAAAACTACAAACTATATGTCATTGCTGGATTTAATTTCCCTATGATTTTAGAAAGCGCCATAAAAGTAATGTACGATGACGCGTACATTGTCGATATTGATGAGATTATTCATAACGGAAGAGAAGAAAGTATCAATTTAAATTTGAAATATAAAGAAGTATTTGGTTGATTAAAAAAACGCACCACATGGATGCGTTTTTTTTAAATTTGTTCTCCAATTGTCTGGAGGAATTCTTTGTAATCTCGACATTCTGCAAGTCGATTTACTACTGCTTTTTTTGACATAAAAGATTCAAATGGAATTCCCAAGACCCCAATTCCTTCAAATGATCGGGGAATCACGATAACAAAGATTATTTTTATTATTTGGTCGTTCCAATAAAATGAATCTTTGGGGATGATGACTTCGATCTTTGGCTTTGTTATATGCTCATCTACATACATTCGCGGTGCTGCCAATCCGTTTGTAACTACGGAGAAAAAGTGTCTTTCTCGCATAAACACAAAACGTTCAGTTATTTTAATGCGCGATTCGTCCTTAATATACTTAGATCCGACATAGTTAATTACATCACCCATATTAGTAATATTGTAATTTGGTGAGAATCGACTCTCATCAAACATTTCAATCACTTCTCTTCTACGGACATAGTATTTCGATATATTGGCTTCGATAAAGGGCTTGATATACTTTACATCTGTGAGATCCTCGTGGTGTAAGGCGAAGTAACCTTTTGATAAATCAATAACACTTTCGGTGTCAGTGATAAAAAGACTTGGATTATTATGTATGTTGAAAACATCCATGTTAGGGAAGCTGTCTACAACCCTCACATTAAGGCGATCTTTAAATTCTCGAATCAAATATTTTTCAAGTAAATTTGCATTTGCTTTATTCTTGGATCCATAAATTATGATGGATAAGTCTTTTCTAAAGGCATTTGAGTTAGAAATCAGATATATACTTTTGGCTAAAACAAATAAATGGTTTCTTCCAAACTTCAATTTTAATCCATTATGAAGCCGAATCATCAAATGATTCGCCAGTTCCAATGCAATTTGAAAGTCGTCAAAATCAAATAAATTCATATTGATATCAGGGAAATAGTATAACTCATTTTGTTCTGCAATAATTGAAATAATTTTAGATAAGTATTCAACAGCGAAAGCATTGTCATCAAATAAATTCAAGGACTTTGAGATTCGTTGATTGATAAAGCGATCTACCTCAGTGTGAATGTCGGATATTACATTATACTCGATATTAATATCAAAATAATGAATGAACTCAACATGCCAAAGAAGCAAATCAAAAATTTTATTTTGATTGTTTACTGAATCATCAGTGAAACCATTCTTGTTTCTGTAGTCTGAAATGACACTAAATACCTTAAGATATTCTGTGGCATCTTCATTACTTGTAATCCGACCTGATATTTGAACATCTTTCATCTTGGATTTATAATCAAGATTCAGCTCCAGTTCGCTCATAATGAGTTTGTTATTTTTTATCAATTGAAAATAATGCATAAAAAACATACGTTTTGCTTGTTCTTGACCAATCAAATACAGCAGTCCCTTTTTCGAAATGAAAGAAAGCCCATATGGTTCTGCTTCGTTGTTGAGTTTCTTTAGTACAGATTGCAATATTTTTTTATCAATGTCTAATATGGAATAAATATAGTTTTCTTCTAAAGTATCATTATTGAACAGTATATCTAATACAATATATCCTGCTTGATTTTGTTCGCCTCTTATCTCTGATAAGAATTCATACTCCGCTCTAAAATTTTCGAAATCTTGAGGGTTATCAAATTCTATCTTATAACCATAACCTCTTTTGGAAATGATTTTGATTCCAGGAAACATCTTCAATGACTCCAAAAGATCATTAATATCTGTTTGAATGGTTTTATAAGTTACGTTTACTTGTTTAGAAATATACTCACTAGAGAAAAAATTGTTATCACTCATTAAAATTGATAATATTTCTAGCTGTCTTAATGTTTTCATTGGTTATCATAGCCCCCTGCGTTTTTTATAATGTTTTTTTCCTTTGTCTTAATTCATTACTTACTTTAGCACTGCTATTCCTTCTTTGCAAGTAAAATAGTCTTCATAGTCGAACAGATGATGTTGGAGTAGAATATAGTAAAAAGAACCTTCATTGTAAAGGTTCTTGATTATACTTTAATAAGAGTTCATTGGTCTGAAGCACAGAGTAGTTATTATTAAGTGCGAAGATGATCAGTGAATCTCTTTTTGCTTTGGCGTAGAGTTTTGCGTTATTACTAATGGTGAGGAGCTGATTGGTTTCTTCAACTGAACAAGATAAAGCGATGCAGATTTGTAGGATCTTATCCTTGGTGCCATTTTTATCACCACTGAGAATTTGATAGGCATAGGTTCTATCTAAGTTTGTGTTTTTAATGAGTTCACTTCGGGTGATATTCTTTTGGGTCAGTAAGTTATCAACTGCGCCAGGAAAGGTGGGTGAATGAATCTTGTGGTAGATTTCTCCCAAATCATCTTTTGAAGCATGCTTAAGTGCTTTTTCTAAGTCGGTTGTCTTTGTTTTCATCGTCTTGAACTCCAGTTTCTATGCTATAATAATTTCATGGATTACAAAGAAAATCAAGCATCAATATTATTGGTTGACCAAATTGGGAAGAAGATTTGGAAAGTAAAAAATCATGAGGGGACTTTTATTAAAAAATCCTATTTTCAACATGATAATATTGATGTTTTCTACAAGTTAAAACAAACAGGACATCCCAATGTTTGTGAGGTTTTGGATATCATTGAACATGAAGATCATTTTGATGTTTTGGAACCTTATTTGGGGGAACTAACGCTTTTGAATTGGACACCGATTCAAAATGAAGAAGCGTTTGTGAATATCATGCTTCAAATATTTGATGGGGTTGATTTTTTACATTCTCAGAAGATTGTGCATCGTGATTTGAAACCCGAGAACATTTATTTGGTGAATGGACGGGTTGTGATTACAGACTTTGATATTTCCAAAGAAAATGTTCATAAGCCCCACCAAAGAAGGGATACCACTGTCTTAGGTAGTGTTGGCTATGCTTCTCCAGAACAGTATGGTTTTATGAGAAGTGATGCGCGTTCTGATATCTATTCATTGGGTGTACTGATGAATGTCTTACTGACGGGTAAGTTTGTATCAGATAAGTTGTCGGATTCAAAATTTCAAGAAGTCATTTTAAAGTGTATCGAACTCAATCCAAATGATCGTTACCAAAGTATTGAAGCCTTAAAGGATGCTTTTTTGCAGAATCGAAAGATGAACTCAAAATATACATTACCAGGCTATAGAACAAAGCAGAAGTGGAAGATGGTTTTGGCGCCTTTCTTATACTTGTTGATGTTGGGTATGATAATAATGGTTGAGTCAGAAGGCAGTACAACGTTCCTTGAAGATCTTGATACTAAAATAATGATGGCGACATTTCTGGTTCCATCATTCTTAGTGGTAACCAACTATCGTAGTATCCGAGAGATCAGTCCACGTATTTTAAGAAAGTCTAAAGTGTTAAGCTCAATCTTTGTGTGGGTGGAACTCTTCGTGATTGGGATTATTATTTTCCTGGTTTTTAGTTCTATATTTTAAGTATGCTGCCAGCATACCAAATCTAATTTTAAATAACATATAATACCTGTAAATGGAGGATGAGAAATGAAAAAACTATTTACAGGTTTTTTAGTGATTCTAATACTATTGGTTGGATGTGGATCATCAAATGAACCAGAGGATAATGAGGCTCCTGTTGTTGAAAAGAAAACTGAATTCGCAATTGGGGAAACAACAGAGGTTGATGGGTTAAAAATAACCATAAATGGAACGCGAATTCTAGAAGGCGATGACTTCTTAGAACCAGATGAAGGAACCCAGTGGATTGCGATTGATTTTACCTTTGAGAATACAACCGATGAATCTGTTTATATTGCTGGAATCTTTGATATTACGCTTAAAGATGAAGACGGTAGAGAAAAAGAAATGAACATTTGGGGAGACTTAAGTGGTAGTGTTGATGGTGATGTCTTGCCTCAAGAAAAGCTATCGGGGGAGAAAAGCTTTGTGATAACGGGTGATGAAGCAAACCTTTACATCTACTACAAACCTACTTTTTCATCTGATACTCCCATTAAGTTTGTGGTTAAATAGGCTAATATGAGAAAAAGTAAATTACTTTTGGTTTCATGGATACTTTCCGTATTGTACTGTGTAATGCTTATTGCAAGTCTCGGTGGAATGTATGGTTCAAGTGATTCATATAATCAAGCGGCTTCTGTATTTCTAACAATCCTGCTTTATCCACATATAGTTGTAGTTTTATTGGGATTGCTCTTTAATATATTAGGTTGGTCACTACATAAAGCAGGTTATGCTTTAACCGGTGCAATCTTATATACTGTTGGAATTGTTTTAATGCCTATCTATATTTTCTTTATCATCATACAAACCATATTGAGCTATGTTGCGTATGTGAGAATGAAACGTTATGGATAGTGGGGATCTGTGCAAATTATTAAGGGCCTTTCGGGGCCTTTTTTGTTATAATGGTGTAGAATAGATAAATAGAAATGAGGACTTATGAATATGAAGCTGATGTCATGGAATGTGAATGGGTTGCGTGCGATTCTGGGGAAAGATTTTATTTCTCAGTTTGAGAAATTTGATGCGGATGTGATTGGACTACAGGAAATCAAACTCCAAGAAGGGCAGCACGACTTTGATCCTGAAGGATACTTTGCTTATTATAATTATGCGGTTAAAAAAGGTTACTCTGGTACAGCAGTTTACAGTAAAATTGCACCTTTGAGTGTAACCTATGGAATGGGTGTTGAAGATCATGATAATGAGGGTCGTATGATTACACTTGAGTTTGAAGATTTCTACTACATCACAGTCTATACCCCCAATGCCCAACAAGAATTGGCGCGTTTGGATTATCGTATGGCATGGGAAGATGCCTTCAGAGACTATGTGAAGGCTTTGGATGCATTGAAACCTGTTATTATTTGTGGCGACTTAAATGTAGCCCATAAAGAAATTGACTTAAAAAATCCTAAGAGTAACCGTCGTAACCCGGGATTTAGTGATGAAGAGCGGGGCAAGATGACAGACTTGCTCGGTAGCGGCTTTATAGACACATTTAGACACGTTCATGGAGAAGTTGAAGGACGTTACTCATGGTGGAGTTATCGCTTCAATTCGCGCGCAAAGAACACAGGGTGGAGTATTGACTACTTCTTGGTTTCGAATAGACTTGAAGATCGTATCTTAAATGCAGATATTTTGGATCAAGAATTTGGAAGCGATCATGCGCCAGTAATATTGGAAATTAAATAGTAAAGACATCCCTTGATATGGGATGCCTTTTTTCTATTATTTAATCGTATATTGGATTGTGATAGTTCCAAGTCCAGCATGGGCTGCAAGGACTGCAGGCAACACTGAAATAGAATACTCAAATGTTCCAAGCTCTTGTGTTAATTGGTCCAAGAATGCGTTCACATAGGCTTCTCCTTCTGAGTGTAGCAAGAACATCTTGTGCGTTTGCGGGTTTACACCTGCTTTTTTCATATCCTCGATGACGATACTGTAAGCTTTTGCATCGGTTCTTGCGGTTGCGAACTTATCAATATTGGCACCATGTGTAGCTAACTTTAAGATCGGTTTAATCTTAAGTAAAGAAGCCATCGTAGCAGCAGAAGATGAAATACGTCCAGATGCTTTGAGTTGTTTCAATGTTTTAGGAATCACATAGGACTCAGTATTGTCAAAGATAGTATTGAGTTTAGCTACGATCTCTTCAACGGATTTACCTTCATTGTTGAGTTTGATAATGGTATCAATTCCATATTGAATGGGACCCACCAAAGTATCTGTATGGATAATGGTGAAGTTAGTTAAATCAGTTTGCGCAAAGGCTTGTTCGTAGGAACGTTGTGTACCACTTAAATATTGTGAAAGGGGTAGTACAAATACATGGTCGTATTGTGCAAGGTCTTCTTTCTCAATTTGTTGTAGGATATCTCCCATACTGGGTTGAGAGGTTGTAAGGACTGCATTGTCTCTGAGCAAGTCGTTAACCTCAGTATTGGTGATGGTTACTTCATCCAAATATTCTTTACCATTGTGAATAATAGTGAGTGGCGCAATAATCGCCTTGGTGTCTTTAATTTGTTCTTTTGTTAATGAGATTGATGAATCAGTTAATATTGCTATATTTTTCATGAAAATCTCCTCCTCGTAATTGATTATAAATGTATTTAGTTTGATTGTCAAACTATTAAATTATAGATGATTGATTTATAATAAACATATGGATGAAAAACTAAAGTATAAAACCATTAAAGATGAAGTCATTGTGGAACAAGAAATTAATAAATCTAAGTTTATTAGTTATCTTTGTCCTGTTCAAACAGAGGAAGAAGCAAAGGAATATCTCAAGTCCATTAAGAAACTTCACCCCAAGGCCACCCACCACTGTAGTGCTTATGTGGTAGATGATATCGAAAGATCCAACGATGATGGAGAACCCGCATCCAGTGCAGGCTTACCCATGTTACAAGTCTTACGCGGCAATGACCTTAATTTTGTGATAGCAGTGGTCGTACGTTATTATGGCGGTGTTAAATTGGGAGTGGGTGGTTTAATTCGAGCCTATGGCGGCGGCGTGAGTTATGCGATAGAACACGCCAATATCTTAGTACCAAAATGGGTATATACCCTTTCCTTAACCTTCCCTTACGAATACATCAATGCAGTAGAAACGCATTGTGGCGATGTTGCTGAGATTATAGACAGACAATATGAAGCATCCGTAATATACTTCGTGAAAACAGAAAACCCCACGTCTTTGTCAGAGTTAAATGACTTAACACGGGGTACCGTTGTGATTGAAGATATTAAACGCGAAATTGACTACATCAGTATGTAATATTTGCACAAGTCTTTTTAATAGTTGTGTAACTGGTAAGAACCCCTAAGAAAAGTTGCATTCCAAAGAGAATGAAAACCTTAATCCAAGATATTTGGTAGGGAATCTTTAAAATGAGTGATACAATCAATGTCATCATTCCTGTTAGGGTGATGGATGATAATAAAGAAATCATCAACATGGTGATAGAAATTAAAATAAAGATACGACGCAACACCGTGGTTTTTAAACCATGGTGTTTTAATACCGTCATCTCATCTTCAAACTCCATAATAAAATAAGGCATAATTGTACCCAAATTAGAAGCAGAAATTAAGAAAATCACAAAACCAATCACCAATAAAATCCGTTCAATCAAAGAAATTAAAGACAATAAAATTTGATCCAAAGAAATGTTTTGAATCTGATATTCATAAGGCGTATTCAAAAGAAAGGTATTGATTTCTTTGAGGATGGATTGTAGAGAATCTGTCGTTTCAATTCTCAAGAAGTTATCATGACTTTCTTTTAAGTTCCCAAAGACAGACTCAGGTACCACCAAATCATAACCATCTTCAGTATGCATTCCATCCAACTGAATCATCGTTGCATGATAAATCAAAACATCTCCCAGCTTTAAATTGTAAGCCTCTAAAGTATAAGGATGGACTTTGCTTTGGGGATCAGATCCCACTTTAATATTAAGTGTAAGACTTACCTGATGCTTGGGATCCTGGATTTCAACTTGCGTGGTGGGGTTGGAGAGGGTGATGTGGGTGTTGGGGTGGTTACGCTGAATTTGGTGGATGATATCCTTGGGCAACAGAGCATAATTTAAGTTTAATACAGGGTTTTGGGTATGTTTGATTTGAGGGGCTAAAACCGTAGCGTTTGTGTATTTTAAGGCAATATAGGTTCTTACTAAAGAAGATACGTTTAGGATTAAAAATACCAAAGCTGCTCCAAAGAAAAGAATCTTTAAGATTCTCTGAATCCGATTGAATTCGGCCTTCAACATCACGACCACAAAGCCAAAGTAATCTTGAATCAACATGATGATAAGGATCCTTCCATACCAAAGGAAAGAATGCGATCACATTGATTCGCAAGGAGTGGGTCATGGGTCACCATGATGGTCGCAATCTTAAGACTTCTAAATAAATTAAGGATGTGCTGTGCATTCTCTGGGTCAAGATTTCCAGTGGGTTCATCTGTTAGTAAGAAAGTGGGTTTATGCATGATGGCCCTGGCAATAGAAATCCGTTGGTTTTGACCCCCGCTGAGTTCATGGGGGTATTTATCTAGTATAGAAGCATCCAGGTTTACCTTTGATAAGGTTTCAACCATGATGTTTTTTCTTTGGGCATGGGGAATCTTTTGGACAATGAGGGGGAGTTCTAAATTTCGATAAATGGAATATCTCTCAATGAGATTGTGATGTTGAAAAACCATCCCCAAATGTTCTTTTCTAAAAGCGTCTAAATCATGGATGGGTTGGTTGTTGAAGCGGTAGTCACCTTCAAACTCTGTGTCAATTAATCCCAGGATTCTGAGCAAGGTCGATTTGCCACAACCACTCTCGCCTTTAATCGCAATGAATTCTTTCGGATATATTTTTAAAGAGAGGTTGTGGAGTGTGGGTTGCTTATTTTTGGGATACTGTTTGGTGATATGGTTCAATTCAATCAAAGGGATACTCAAGGATATCACCTGCCTTTACACCATCACTGATGGTGGTTGTTTCTTTGTCTATTGATTCTATTTTTATGGGTTTAAACTCACCCTTAATCATTACATAAGGTGCCTCTTGGATTTC
>WPCK01303523.1_pt1 | contig 23999 bp, 15 predicted proteins | sample 5399851 | NCBI WGS metagenome assembly WPCK01 (sample SAMN12869471, study PRJNA574797) | sludge metagenome | isolation source: wastewater treatment of pH11 | place: China:Beijing | collected 2019-05-20 | reverse complement strand
AGCGTGGTGGGACGCAGTCCCGCCTCGAGCCCGGCCAAGGCCCGCCCAGCGAACGCGCCCCGCCACGAGGCCTCCGGGACCGGGGGGACGGAGGCGAGCCGGGGCGGGGTGGGCTCGGCGAGGGCGATGCGCGAGTATCGAACGTCTGTTCGATACTCGCAAGCGCGACTCGGTTAGGCGCCCAGCCCGATGGGGCAGCTCACGCAGGTGCCTACCAGGGCAACTCCATGTGACCCCTCCTGCTCGGACACGTGGAAGGCCCGGGGTTGCCGACCATGGCGGCGAACGAGTGGACGAGCACGGGCGAAGCGGCCGAGCTCCTCGAGATGGGCAAGCGTGACCTGTACCGCCTCATCAACGACGGCGAGTGCCGGCCAGGCGGGCCGGGACGACTTGGGGTCTGTCCAACGCACTCGGGAGCGGTTGGTCCGCAAGGTGGGCCGTACCGCTGAGGCGGGGTGCCTGACATGCATCGCGGTCCTTCGACTCTGTCGTTCCGCCCGCTTGGGCGCAACGCTCGATTCGAGTTCTAGCCGAGCGCCATCCAGAGAGTGAGGGCGCATCATGAGCCACACCAACGACACGAGACGAGGAGGTTCCGCTGGTCGAGGTGCCCGTCGCCGGCGGGTTGGAGCGATCGCACTCGCAGCGGTGTTCGTGCTGTTGCTCACGGGCTGCTTCGGTGACGGGACCTACCGGGTTGGGTACGGTCCAGGGCAACTGAGGCCCGGGGCGACGTACAGCACCGCAGGCGCCGAAGAGTGCTACTGGGTGGAGTGGGCGTGGGGCGTCACCACCGCCGGTGTTGTCCTTGTTGGCTGGGACCACCGCACGGGCGCGGCCGAGCGTCAGATCCACACCATCTGGTCGAGACCCCAACCCGGGGGGAGACATGGCCTCTTCAGCTCCGACGGGTGCGGGGTCTGGGTCCGGACCAGTGCGCGGATTCCGCTGAGCCCACCGTTGGCCGACAAGCCTGCGGGGATGTGGCGGGTGCCGACGGACATGGCATATGGCACCTGGAGCGCGCCCGGTGGGAGCAGGTGCCACTGGGAGATCCTCGCCAACTTTCAAGGCGCCGAGTGGGGTAGGCAAGTCTCGGAAGGCGGAGGGAGCGGCCGGCAGACCATCCACGTGGTTGACGACGCGCGACCGAGGGTCCACGGCTTTGGATCCACCGGCTGCGGCACCTGGCACCGGACCGGCTGACCACCCGGTGTGACTCGGTTAGGCGCCCAGCCCGATGGGGCAGCTCACGCCGGTGCCGACCAGTGTCAAGTCAAGTGACCTGGGCGGCTCGCCGGCCACCGAGCGGATCACTCGGGTCCTGCGAGGAGGCCGGCATGCGCAGCAACCCCCTTCTCTTCGAACCGATCGTTCGAGCGGGCAGCGGCGCGGACGGAGGGGTCTTTGTCATTGGCGAGCTCGGCCAACATCCCGCCAGGCAGGTCGGGCCGTTGAGCGATCGCCAGGCGGACGAGGACCCCGTCGTCTCCGTCCTCTGTCGCTGTTTGGAGAACGTCATGGAGCTTTCCAGCGGGGGTCGTTGCTGCTCCGGCGATGGCCTGCGTCGGCTGGTCGTCGCTACGAGCGAGCCGGTCGAGGGCTTCGCGCGGCGTGGAAGGGTTGGCGGCGACCTGACGGCGCACGATCGGGTCGCGGTCACCCGCCAGGTACCCGAGGACCGGTGGGGGTGATTCCGGGTTGGCGGCAACGGCTGCCCGCACCAACTCATCCTCGGAGCCGGCCAGAGTCTTCAGCCGGTCAGGATCGGTGCGGTCGCTCAGCGCCTCTCGGATTCTCCGTGAGCTGAACTCGTATCTCCTCAAGTAGCGGCTGACCGTGGTGGTGCTGGTCTCGTAGGCAGCCGCGATCTCCTTCACGGTCTGGCGTCTGACGAGCAGCTCGGCGAGCCGGTCCTTGGTCAACGTGTCGGCGTACTCGTCGGGGCGGCCGCCTTTGCGGTCGGAACGTTCGCCGCGCTGGTCACGGGCGTCCTTGAGCCATTGCCGGACGAGTGACCCCGATCGCTCCTTGTCCTCGGAGGTCTCGACCGGCAGGCCGAGCCGCTTCGCCAGCTGAGTCGCGGTCAGGTCGTTTCGCTCCTGACAGTCCAGCAGCACCTGACAGCGCACGCCGGTGATCGCCTCGGCTTCTGCCGAGACGCGTCGGCGTGTGCCCTCGACCAGGTCGAGGGCAGCGCACGGCTCGAGTGCGGCCACTCGGGCCCGGAGTTCGTCGGCGGAGAGGAACTCCCCGAGGGCCCGGCTCGCTTCGGACTCCACCTCCAGAAGCGTAGTGCGCGGTCCGGTTGCGCTCCCTCAGTCCCGTTCGACCGGATCAGGAAGAGGCATGCCGCCGCCGAGATGCTCGCTCCCCGCCGGGGGTCCGATACCCCTAGGCGCCGGAGGACTCGCAGCTCTCGTGCCCGGGTGACACGACCGCGTCTCCGACCCTCCGCAGCACTATCTGTACCGTATCCGTGCAACTCGAACATGGTTCCTGTCACACTACTTCAGTAGTGTTAGGCCATGAACCGTGCTCTTCATCTACGGTTGCGGTGGTCTCATCTGCCGCTCCTGCTAATCGCCGCATGTTCGACCGGGTGGTGCCTCGTCGCCGGGATGCGAGCCCCTGAGGCTCGCAGCCAGCCCAATGTGGTGGCGCCTCGGGCTCCGGCACCCGTGGCCGCGGCGGCGTTGCCAGCGCCGCCGCGGCTGCGGGTCGCTGCCGTCGGTGACAGCCTGCTGTACAACCTCGACACCGGGATCTCGGCCTACACCGACATCGCCTACCGTGATGACCGGGCGTTCACCGACGCCGTCGCCGACGCCGGCTACCGGCCGGTCCTGGTGTCCGGCCATCCCGGGTACGCGACCGCTGAGCTGTCCGACCAGGTCGACGCCGCCGTCGCCGCCAGGCCCGACGCCCTGGTGTTCGTCTCGGGCTCCAACGAGGCGGTCGACGTCGCCCGCGGGCAGGCCCCGACCCCCGACGCCGCCTCGATGGCCGACGCGATCGGCGCCGCGCTCGACGAGATGGCCGGCATCGGTTGCGTCGTGTGGCCCACCGTCACCACCCAGCCCAACATCCCGATGTACTGGGGCACGCAGACCTGGGCACCCGCGGAGGTGAACCGGGCCCTGCGGGACGAGGCCGCCCGCCGCCCAAACCTCCACGTCGTGGACTGGGACGCTCTGTCGGCCGGGCACCTCCCCGGCTCGGCGGACCCGTGGTACATGCCCGACGGGCTGCACCACACCTCCGCCGGCGAAACGGCGTTCGAAGCGGCAATCCTCGAAACGCTCGCGCAGTGCGAGGAGGAGCGGTGATGGGCCGCCACGGCAACTCGGCCGGGTGGTCGCGGCGGGCCGCCCGGCGAGCCCGCAAGCTGCGCCAGCAGGTCGGGGTGTGGCTCTGCCGGACCGGGTTCCACTCACTGCGCCCGGTGCCCGGCGCCACAGTCGACGACAACTTCTGTCACGAAGAGCAGTGCCGCCGGTGCGGCAAGATCTACAAGATCCCCTACGCCGGCGTCTGAGAAGCCAGAAGCCGGCGACGGGGACCAAGCGAGACAAGCCGGATCCGTAGTCTTCACCGACGGATCCGTGTTACAGGTTGAGTTGGCCTCCTCGCAGGCCCACTCAAGACAAGGAGCAGAGCACAGGGATGACGACCGATCAGGGCTTCCCCGCCGACCGCGAGCTCATCGAGAGCTACTACGACGACCGATCCACCCCGAACGAGAAGGACCTTCTCCACCAGCGGGACGTGCTCGCCGCCCGCAACCCCGAGACCCCCGAATGGGTGCTCCGCAAGGTCATGGAGAACGCATCTTGGGAGGTCCTGGGAGGGTTGGCCGCCAACCGGGCCTGTCCCCACGATCTGTTCCCCGAGATCCTCGAGCGGTGCGACAGCTTCGGCACGTCGGCGGCTGGCCGGGAGGCGGCGAACGTAGTGCGCCGCAGCCTGGCTGCTAACCCGTTCGCCTCCACTGAGGTCATCGACGGCCTGCTCGGCGCCGCTGACCAGGAGACCAGGCGGTCCGCGGCTGCCAACCCGAAGGCATCGGAGGGCGGGCTGGCGACGGTCCAGAAGGACGACGCCGACGATGTTCGCTTGGCGGCGACCGCCAACCTGAGCGGCCCGCCGCCCAATGGCGCCGTCCTGGGTGATCGCGACCCTCGGGTCCGCGAGGCGGCCGCCCACCGCCGCGACGCCTGCGAGACCCTCCCCGGCTTCGCCCGCGACCCCGACGCGTCGGTGCGCCAAGCCGCCGCCGCCAACCTCAACACGCCGCCTGAGACCCTGACGGACCTCGCGGGCGACCCCGAGGTCTCGGTACGCCAAGCCGTCGCCACCAACCCCAACACGCCGCCTGAGACCCTGACCATCCTCGCCGCCAACCCCGACAAGGGCGTGCAGGCGGCGGCGGCGGCGAACCCGAACTGTCCGAAAGCGGGCGAGGCGGCGAAGGGGCTCATGGCCGATTGAGGCTCGAGGTGAGGACGCCCCTGCTCGCGACGCCCGTCGCGGGCGCAGCCACCTGACGGAGGACATGCTGATGACCGAACTGGACACGACCGAGCGCCGGGCGACCAGCCGGCCACGGCGCGGCCCGGACCGCACCCGGCCCCTGTGGGGGCCGCGACTGGTAGTTGCAGCGACGATCGTGACGATCGCATCGGCCTTGCCCCCCGGCTCCGCCCGTAGGAGGACGACGCGATGACCGAACCGAAGGCGTTGGGGTCCTATGTGGCCAAGCACTGCCCCGTGCGGGCCCAGTTCGACAACCACCCCGACACCCGTGACCTGCCCCGGCCCGAACCCGACCCGGTTCAACAGCTCATCATCGACGAGGGCAACGAGTTCGAACGCCACGTCGAGGACGAGCTGAGGCGCAGCCTGCCCGACGACGACCTGTGCTTCGCCGATGACGACATCGCCACCACCACAAAGGCGATCAAGGACCGGGTGCCGGTCATCGTGGGGGCGCAGCTGCCGACCGTGGACCGCCGGTCGGGCAAGCCGGACCTGTTGCTGGCGCACCCCGACGGTGGTTACGTGCCCGCCGACATCAAGCACCACAAGACCCAGGCCGCCGCCGACAAGAAGAACCCGAACCCGGCCATCGTCAGCCCCCTCGACGACCCCTGGGACAGGTCCGAACCCCCCGGGGTGGCGCTGCGCAAGCACGCCGGGGACGCGTTCCAGCTGGCGCACTACTGGAACATGCTCGTTGCCCTCGGCTGGGCGCCTCCCGACGACGTGGCGGCGGTGGGCGCCATCGTGGGCAAGGAACGGGAGTTCACCTGGTACGAGCTGACCGCCGAGATCTGGAAGACCCGCTCGACCTCACAGCGGGCCGACCCCGACGACCCGAACAGCCCCCGCAAAGCGACCAGTGTGATGCGCTCCAGCCTGGAGCGGTACCGCCACGAGTTCGAGTTCCGGGCCAAGGTGATCGACACCGCCGCCGCCGCCGACCCCGGCGACGCCTGGCTGCTCGATCCAGTCAAGATCGGGGAGTGCGCCACCTGCCCCTGGTGGACCGTGATCTGCGCCGACCACCTCGACCACGGCGGCGACGCCGGCGACCACATCAGTCTGCTGCCCCACGTCGGCTGGAACGAGACCCGCCGACACCACCACGCCAGCATCCACACCTGCGGCGACCTCGCCGACCTCGACCTGCGCACCGCGACACTCCTCGCAGCCCGCCACCCCGACGACCGCAAACGGGTGCCGGTCACCCGCGATGACCTCATGGCGGAACCGGGCGCCGACCGCGACCAGCCCGCCGTGAACAAGCGGGCCAAGAGAAAGCAGCGCCTGTTCGAAAGCCAAGGCATCACCACCGTCGGCCAACTCCGCGACGCGCAACTCGACGGCGACCTCATCGACCGTTACCTGAAACCGGCCGAGCCCGACATGGTCCCCGAGAACGTCTCGATCAGGCTCGCCGAGCTCGTCATCGCGGCCCGGGCCCGGATCCGCGGCGGACTCCACCGCACCGGCCCCGTCCCCGACGACCTGCGCGCCCAGATCGAGATCGACATCGACATGGAAAGCGACCTCGGCGGCGGCGTCTACCTGTGGGGGGCCATCCGCACCGACCGCACCGACCCCACTGCACCCCGCACCGGCGGCTACCAGCCCTTCGTCGACTGGGCCTACCCCCTCACCGAACGCCAAGAAGGCCAGGTCCTCGCCCGGTTCTGGGCCTGGCTCACCGACCAACTCGCCGACGCCGACACGGCCGCCGTCACCGCCAAGGTGTACTGCTGGAACGAGCAGGCCGAAGCCGGCCAACTCGCCAACATCGCGGCACGCACCCACGGCACGGTTGCTGGTGTCCCCTCCCCCACCGACATCGAAACCCTGGTGAAGGCCACCAATCGCTGGGTGGACCTCAAGAAGACCGCCGAGATGGTGCTGTTGAGCCCCGCCGGGTACGGGCTCAAGGCCATCGCTCCCCACGCCGGGTTCGCCTGGCCCACCGCCGACGCCGCCGGCGACCTCTCTGCCGTCTGGTACCGCCACGCCGTCAACCCGGACCCCGCCGACGACCCCGTACGTCTCAAGGAGAAGCTCCTCGACTACAACGCTGCCGACGTCTACGCAACCCTCGCGGTGCGGGATTGGCTGACTAGCCATGCGTTCACCGGGCTTCCCTCAGCCCGCGAACTCGAACAGCACCCACCGGCGCCGATGACCACCCCACGGGAGACCCACACCACTGATGCCGACCACTAACCGTCCCCCAGAACCGCCACGCCTCGGAGTGCCCGACTGGGTCAGCAACCAAGCTGCCCACACCAGCACCTACCAACAGATGTGGGCGATCCTCGGCGAACAGCCAGAGTGGGGCTACGCCATCCCCTGGGTGTTCCGGGCACTACAGGCACCACCAGGCTCTGAACCCCTTCCTGCACCACCACGACCTGGCGACGTCCATCCAGCCGGCGCCGCCTACTGGTGCGCACTGGTTCACGTCCTCGTCTACTCCCTCGGCTGGTCCCGGCCCTCCCATGGCCTGCGCTGGTGGCTCAAGGCCGGCAGGCCCACGGGCGACGACGCCCGCCTCCGTCTCCTTGCCACCTACGAACACGACGGGATGTTCGACCTCTTCACCGCGTGGGCAACCTCGAACTTCACGACAGCCGGACCCGGTCCTCACATCGATACAGCCGGTAGCAGCGAGACCAGCACCCGGCCGATCGCGCTTCCCGTGGACCGAGAGCGCTACGCGGAGCAACTTCAGGGAGTCTCCCCGTATGGGGGCGGCACCGACCCCCTCCACCTCAAAGCGCATTTCGGCGGGCCGAGCGACAACCCGCCCAGCCCCCCGCTTCTGCTCCACTCCAGCATCTCCGAACGAAGCGCAGTGCTGCTGATGGACTCGATGCACGGGTGGTACCAGGCACTCACCGACGCCGGTTCGAGCTTGCCCCCGATCGGTACACGCTCATGGCGCGTTCAGGTGGTCGTCCGTCCATTCGGTCACTTCGGCACCTTTCGACAGTCCCGCGTCACCGGCCGGTGGTTCGCCGGCCGGCACCGGGCTCACACACCCGGCAACTGACTCGCCCGATGCGGAACCAGCTCGCCCTCTGAGCGGTACGGCGACCAACGCGGTGCTCGCCGGCGCGACCCATGGCGATCCGGGCCTGATCAAGCACCGGCACGGAGAGCCACAGGGGCGGTGCCGGCGACCCGCTGGGCGAGGCGATCGACCTGACCCAGAAGCGCCGGCGGCGCTTCTGCCAGGTCGAGGGTGTGGGTGTGGATGGTGACGCCGGCGTGGCGGACTTCGTGGGTGGCTGACTCGGCGTTGCCCTTGGCGTAGACGAGGTGGCCTTCGGGGAGCTCGAGCGTGGTGCAGTAGGCGAGCATCTGATAGAGGTCGGCGTTGGGGAAGCCGGCAGGCTTCTCCACCTTGTACTTGGCGTCGACCACCGCCGCCGGCTGTCCGTCGAGGTACCAAACCAGGTCGGGGCGGATCTCGACGTCGCCGCCGACGTCGAATGACTGGCGGTCCTGAGCGACGGTCCAGCCGCCGTGGGGAACAAGTGCCTCGTCGAGTGCCGTGGTCAGGAAGTCTTCGTAGACCTTGGCCATGTCGACGAGGAAGCCGCCCACGCGCAGGCCACCGGGTGCGGCGTCGACGGCGTTGCCCCGCAAGATGAGGTCGGCCAGCCAGAGGGCCACGTGGTACCGCTCGTTGAGCCGGTGCGGTGTCCAGGCCGGCAGAGACGCCCCACGGGGCGGGGGTGTCACCTCGGCGAGAACCAGCCGGAGGTGGCGGAGCCGTGTGCGCACACCGGCGGGAACCCTGGGGAGCCGCAGCAGGATCTCCGCTGCGCCACGCAGGAGCTGGTTCTCGGCGATGTCGACGGTGTGCTCGTCGAAGCGCACCAGCAGGGGAACGGCGATGCCGAAGCGCTGGCGCAACTGGTCGTGCTCGCGTAGACGTCCCCGCAGCACCGTCAGTGAGTCGTCGATCTCGGCGTAGCCCTGCAGCACCCCGCGCTCGAGGGCCCGTTCGGTCTGCTCTGCGAACGCCTCGGCCAGAGCGGGCACCAGGTCGTCCACCGCAGCCATGGCGACGGTGTCCTCGCGCCACCCCGGGTTCCGGGCGTAGCCGAGCAGGAACAACAGCCTTGCGATCTCGACCTTCGGGCGGATCCAGATCGTCAGGTCGCCGATGGTGGCGACACCCACCTTGGTGGTCGCCGACACTGCCCACTCACCTCCGCCGAGCCTGACCGCATCGACCACGCCCGACTCGGCGAGTGCATCGCCTTGGTGGTGGTCCAGCGCGACCACGATCGGGTCGCCGCCCTCGAACACGGTGAGATCGGTCATGGACCTTCGGGGGTCGTCCGCTCCTCGGGCGTCGGCTGCTCGGCCTCGTCCGTTTCGCTCGCCGCATCGACTTCGGCGAGTTCGTCGGTCGGTGGCGTACTGAGCAGGGACGTGAACTGGTAGCGGGCCTTCACCCGTTCCCATTCCCCGTAATGGTGTTCCTGCAGCAGCGGCAGGATCGAGGTCCGCCAGATCAACTCGAGTCGCTCGGTCGAGTGGGCGTCGGGCTCGTCCCGCTTCATGAAGTACGCAGGGCCGATACGGAACTCCGGGTCGTCGATGCGCTGGTTGAGACGGAGGAGCAGGTCGGAGGCGACGGTCCCGAGGCCATGGTCTGCCGACCACTTGCGCAGGAGCGACTTGGTCGGCTCGCTGTCAGGGCTGAGCTCCACGAAGGCGAAACGCCGCCGCATGGCCGCGTCGACCAGGGCAATCGACCGATCGGCGGTGTTCATGGTGCCGATCAGGTAGAGGTTCTTCGGGAGGGTGAAGCCCTCCTCGTCGGACGAGTACAGGAGATCGACGGCCTGGTCGCGGTACTCCAGCAGGAAGTACAGCTCGCCGAAGACCTTGGCGAGGTTGGCCCGGTTGATCTCGTCGATGATGAGCACGAACGCCTGGTCCTTGTGCTCCCGGGCCCGGTTGACGAGCTGTCGGAGCGGGCCGGCCTTCAGCTCGAAGCCGATGGTCCCCTCGGTGGCGCCGGGGGCAGGTCGGTAGCCCTCGAAGAAGTCCTCGTAGGTGTAGGCCGGGTGGAACTGCACCAGCTTCACCTGCTCGGGGCCCACCAGGTCAGCGGCCAGAGCCCGGGCGATGTAGGTCTTGCCGGTCCCCGGCGGGCCGTAGAAGATCAACTGTCGCCGCTCGTCGAGGATCCCCCGCACCTCGGACAGCCACGCCGAGGGGACGAACAGCTTCTCGGCCAGCACCGAGGAGGGCTCGGGGAGATGCTCGTGGGGTGGGGCGACCGGGCCGGTCCCCTCGCCATCTCCGCCGGGCTCGGCGACGGGAGTGGTCAGAGCGTCGATGAGCTCGAGGTCGGCGGTGAGGTCGAGCAGGGTCGATCCGGACTGCAGGCGGGCCGGAAGCGGCTCGGGCAACTCGGCGAAGTCCAGCGGAGCGTCCTGGTTGCGCCACTCCACGGCACGGCGGAGGTTCGTCCGGTCGCCCTCGGATCGGGCGTAGGCCCAGTCCCCGGTGACGTCGCCGAGGTAGACGTGGTGCTCGCTGGTGGTGAGGACCACATCACCCGGCCGCATGCGGGTGACGAAGGCCACGATCTCCTCGACCTTGGCCCGCAGCTCCTGGTGCTTCAGGTGGTCGTAGTCCTTCTTGGCCATCGCCTCGAGGTCTTCAGCCGACACATCGGGTGGCGGCTGCCGGAGCTGCGACGCAGCCAGGCTCACGAAGCCGTCCGCAAGCCACTCCGGCACGACGTTCACGCCAAGCACCGACGAACCTCGGACCAGCCACGCCCGGCGGCGCACCTCGGATTCGTCTCGGCGACGCTTCCACTCGTTGAACAACCGGGTGGACTCGCGGTGGTACTCCGTGGGGTCGGGAAACTGGTCTAGGGCGGCGACCCCCCTATCCGTCAGCGTCCAGGTGCCGGCGCCGTCCTTGGTCATCCAGCCGGCTTTGACGAGGTTGGTGGTCTGCCACACGACGTCGTTCAGCCAGATCGGCTGGCCATTCGACCGGATGCTCTGTTCGTGCTCATTCGGCTCGAGCAGGCCCTCCACCCAGGCCATCACGTCTTGCTTGTTGGCCGTCCTTCCGTGATCGCGCAGGTACTGGGCCACCCCCCGAAGTCGCACGCCCGTGCGCTCCACCCAACCCTCGATCTCAGCCACGCCGGTCCTCCCGTCCTTCAGCAGCGACCGTGCCAACCCGGTTCGACCTCGCCGACTCGGAGCACTCCGCGCTCACGTATGCCCGTACGCCCCAGGCTGTGACCGCGGAGCGTCGTGGCTGGCCCGGTGGAGAACTTGCCGGTGGCATCCCGATCACTCCCCGACCCTCTCAGGATGCCGCGGCCCGAGACCGGGGGCGGGGTCGAGTGACGACTCGAACGGCACGCCGGTTCGGGTCGCCTCGGTCATGCGGTCGTAGTTCTCAAGGACAAGCCGGCGGGTGCGCTCCTCGCCAAAGCGCTCACGGTCTTTGCGGTTCACGATGGGGAACGTCCCGAGGATGTAGTCGACGTCCTCGCGACTCGTGATGCCGTAGAGGTGGAAGCAGGCGGCATCGAGTTCTGCACGAAGGATGACCCGCCGCTCCTCGTCCCACCTGAACGGCGAACCTGAGTCCTCGAGTTCGAGGGCGAACGGCTCCATGTCCCATGCGGTGTACGCGAGCTCAAGGACCCGGTGATGCACGAAAGTCCTCAACGGCTGGCGGATGAAGGCGGGCGACTCTCTGAAACTAGCCGGGGTTGGTATGGCGAACTGCTGAACGAGGTTGAACGTCAGGTTCGTCCCACCCAACTTCTGGCGAGCGACGAAGTCCAGCACGACTGAGGTGAGGAGACACGCGAGTAGGTGGCAATCGGAATGACTCGTCGGAATGATGATCGGCGATCCATGTCCGACTGCCACCCTAGGGACAACAGCGGCTATCAAGGTGCGCTCGTCTGTTGATCGAGCGATGTTCCGATAGATGAGGAGCGAGCCCGTCAGATCGAACCGGTCCATTGCGCTGGCGCAGTCCTTTGAGTTCACCCAGTAGCGAGGTAGAGGGCTGAATGAAGAACTCTCTCGCAACTCCGCCATTGCGGCGACAGAGGCATGTTCGGCACCGATCGTGGCCCACCGGTGGTCATAGTGGTGGATCATCTTCCCCTCGTAGAGCGGGAGCATCTGATCTGCTCCGCGAAGGAAGCGGTTGCCGTCCAGGACCCAGCCGTCGCGCTCAAGCTCGTCAGCGGTGTGGAAGAGGTGGGAGTCGCTCGTCATGTTGAACATGCCCTGCATGAACGCCACGCCCCATGGATTTCCGTCCGTGGCTCCGTGCCGGACGAGCACGGGCATTCGCCGGTAGATGCCGAGCGTGATCTGGGCGTCGCGGCGGGAGCGGAAGACGGGACAGGTCCCTGTATTGGGATTGAGGAGTTCGATCTCCTCAGGGGTAAGTCCGAATCGCGCTCCGTGTCGGGAGAGATCGGAGGGGTCGTGGGCGAAGAATGCAAAGTCAGCTTGCTCGAGTGGAGCCTCAGAACCGGTGATGGTCAGTAGGCAGAACTTGAAGCTGCGATGTACACCGTCGAAGAGAGGGCGGGCGTTCTCAAAGTCGTACAGCGACGCCAGGGACCCGGTGGTCACCAGTTCCTTGAAGAAGTGCTGGGTAGTGGCATCCGTAGCGATTCCGGTGGGCAGGATCACGCCGCACCGACCGATGGGGCCGAGGATCGAGCGGTTGTGCTCGGCGAATACGGCGTAGGTGTTGATCCGCCCGCGTCCGCAGAGCGGGAACCGTCCAGAGGCGCCGAGAAAGCGTCGCTCGCCGTCTATTCGGCGCTTCGCCATGCGGTAGTCCTGCCCCAGGGCGGCGTCTGACCTCAGCAGGGAGGTGATCTGCCGCTTCCTCTCGGCACCCGCTGCGGCTGCAATCTCCGGGTCGCGGGCGGCGAAGTACTCCTGCTCTTTGAGCTCCACGTGTTCCCACGGCGGGTTCCCGACGACGCAGGAGAAGCCACCAGACCAGCCGGGTCCGTCGACTCCGCGGTTGACGGTGAAGACCAGGGGGAACTCGAGGTGCCAGTGGAAGAAGCGGTAGTCGGTCGTCGCCGCCTCCACTGCTCGGCGGCGTGGATCGTCCTCGACCGGAGATGGGCCCATCGACCACCGTCGGAGAACGCCATCAGTGATACCAAGTTCGGGGTCGGACTTCGGTACGACGAACGCCGCGCACCAGGCGTCGGCGAGGAACCGGGCGTGGGCCAGTTCGGGGGAATGGTCAAGGGCGCGCTGTCTTTGCTCGGCCAAGTGGATACTGGCGAGATCCAGGCCGCCCAGGGTGTCGATCTCGCGGGCGGCGGCGGCGAGTCCGCTGGTGTCGACCGTGATCCCGGCGGCGCTGAACAGATCGTCCTGACCGGCCCGTTCCGCGCGGTTCCGCTTCTTGAGGGCCGTGACCACGGACCTGTCGTCCCCCTCAAGGACGGCGAAGGCGTCGTCGGGTACGCCGGCGGCCAGCAGGGCAGGGCTGGTGCCGAGGAGGGCGTTGCCGACCTTGATGTGGTGGTCGAGGAAGCCGAGCGGCCGGCCGGCGGTGACGCTCTCCAGCCAAAGGCTGACTTTGGCGAGCTCCGCGGCCATCGGGTTCAGGTCGACGCCGTAGATGCAGCGGGCCACGACGTCGCGCATGGCTTCCTGGGCGTCCAGCACGGTTGGTTCGGCGTCCTTGGCGCGGGCGCGAGCGAGGCGGTGGGCGATGCGCTTGGCGGCGGCGACGAGGAAGTGGCCGGAGCCGCAGGCCGGGTCGCACACCGTCAGTCCGAGGAGTGCGGTCTCGGGGTCATCGGCGGCCGCTGCCTCGTCAAGCAGCGGGTCGAGGGTTGACTCGAGGAGGCAGTCGATAAGTGAACTGGGCGTGTAGTAGGCGCCGCTGGTCTTGCGATCGTTGCCGGCGAGCAGCTCCAGGGTGAAGCTGCGGCCGGCGCTGTCGAGGCGGGGCACGAGCTCGAGCAGGCTCTCGTAGATGCTGCCGAGCTCCTCCGCGCCGAGGTGCTGGTAGTCGACGGTGCGGCGCGGTCCGCCCTCCTTCGGCTGGATGACGCAGAGGTGGCGGATGGCGGCGAGGAGGGCGTCGTTGGCGAGGGCCTCGCCGACGAGGACGTCGAGGGGCCCGTTGTTGAAGAGGCCACCGATGCCGGGGAGGCCCAGTTCGGGTCGGCCCTCGTCACGTCCGAGGCCGTCGAGGACCAGGGACAGTGCCTGCCAGAGGTCGTCGTGGCGGGTGCCTCGGCGGCGGGTGGCGATCGTGCGCAGACGGGCCGTGGAGAACCACTCGTCGTATCGTCGTCTGGCCGTCTCGGGGGTGTCGGGGTCGAGGAGCAGCCCCCGGTCCTCTGCGACGAAGCAGAAGAGCAGCCGGTAGACGAGGCGGAGCAGGGCCCGGTGGAAGTCGGCGAAGTCGAGGTCGCCGTCAGGCTCGAGTCGCCTGCGGAGGTCGGCGTTGTCGGGGTGGCGGAGGAAGCCGGTGCCGAGCGATTCGACGGCGAGCTTGACGCCATCGCGGAGCTGGCCGAGGGCTCGGGCTCCAGTCTCGACCGCAGTGGCTCGCCACCGTTCCAGCCAACAGTCGTCGGGGCCGGCCTCCGGGTCGATGGCCTCGAAGCGGGTCTGATGGGCGAGCAGGAACAGGGCGACGAAGTCGCTGAAGACCTCGTTGTCGAACATGGTGGCGAGGTCGAACTCGACGTACGCCTGGCCGACGAGGTTGGACGAGTCGCGCAGCAGTCGCAGGGTGGTGGCGTTGGCGAGGATGGCCCACAGGTGGCCGTCGGACCGGTTGAGCAGCTCTTGCACCATGGCGTGGGGGGCGCGATCGGCGGCGCCGGCGACCCCGGGGTTCCTCCGGTCGAGGTCCACGCCCGATCCGAGCAGATGGATGGGAACCGAGCCGCTGAGGTGGCTCACCGGGAAGGAGCGGTCGTCGGCGTGCAGGCCGCCGGCGGGGGTAGTCGGCACCCGGCCGAAGCCGAGCTCTCGCAACAGGACCAGCAGCCACTTCTCGCGTGTGAGCGCGGTGGCCCGGTCGTCTTCGGGGCGGGCGGCGAGGGCGTCGCGGTAGCCGACCCACGCCCCGGTCAGCACCGACCAGGCGCGGTTGGCCGCCTCCTTGGGGGTGAGCCCGAGCTCGAGGTGGAAGTCGTCGCCGGTGAGCCCGTCGAGATCCTCGCTGGCGAGGATCCGCGCCAGGAGATCGGCGGGGATGAGCCCACCCACCGTGCGCACCGTGGTGAGACCGGACGACCCGATGCGGCTCATGGGGTCGCCACGGGGAGCCAGAGGTAGACGCCGAGGAGGTCGACCGGCTTCTGGGCGGTCACGGCGAGGCCCCGTCGCCCGGCGCCCACCTCGGCCCGCACCCGTCGGTGTGCGTCGAGCAGTTCCGCGGCCAGGCGGTCGGCCTCGGCGTCCAAGGCGGGCGTCAGTGCGGGGACGTCCGTGACCACCCGCTCGAGAAGCGCGGCAGCCTGGTCGTCGGCGACGTTGGCGTCCGCTTCGAGAAGGAGCAGACGGTCGACCTCCTCAGGTGGGAGCCACTCGGGATCAGTGGGAGGGCCGGCGAAGGCGAGGAAGCGGGCGTCCTCGGTGACCATGGGCCGGACGCCTTCTCGGCCGGGGATGTCGAGGTGGAACCGGAAGCGGACGAGGAGCAGGGTGGTGCGCCGCTCGACGGCGCTACTCCGGGCCACGCCGGCGCGGCTGGCCACGCGACCGTCGAGCAGCGGGTCGAGGGCGGTGTCGAGGACGTGGCGGGCGATGGCCTCGACCGCCGGGTCGGTTCGGGCCAGCAGGGCGTGGTGCCGTGGTACCGGGTGGTCGGTGTGGAAGGACAGGGGCTCGACGTGACCAGGGGGGAGCGTGTCGCGGAGCCCGACGGGCAGCGTCGTCGTCACCGCCTCCCATCCGACGTCGGTGAGGGTGATCGAGGCACTGAGCGCTCGGAGTGCGTCGGTGGTGAACCGGGCTACGTCGCCGTGGGTGCCGAGCGCTGCACGGGCGGCCTTGATCTCACGGCTCACCTCCTCCGGGTGGATCGCCCGCTGGGCGTACTTCGTCGTCGACTGCTTCTCGCGCTCGGCGGCCGACTCCCAGGCGCGGTGTAGGTCGTCCCGGCGGCGTTCCAGACCTAGGTCGAGGGTGAGTTGGTCACCGCCGTCTTTGCCTCGCAGCACGAGGCCCTCGATGAGCGCCTCGACCACCCCGTCTGACTCGTCGGGGACGGGGACGGACACGCCCGTGGCGGCTCGGATCGCCAGGTGCTTGCGGAGCAGGACGTCGAGGACGATGCCGTCGATGCGGTTGTCCCGGCCGAAGACCGTGACGGCTCGGACGATGTCGCGCTGCTGACCGAAGCGATCGACCCGCCCTTCCCGCTGCTCGTGTCGGGTCGGGTTCCAGGCCAGGTCGTAGTGGACGACGGCCTGGAAGTGCTCCTGGAGGTTGACCCCCTCAGACAGGCAGTCGGTGGCGACGAGCACGTGGCGACCGGGTCGCGCCGTCAGCTCGGCGATGCGCTGCTCGCGCAGCTCGGGCGGGAGGTTGCCGGTCACCGCGGCCACCGACACGTTGCGGCCGAGCGCAGCATCGAGGTGCTCGGCCAGGTACTCGGCGGTATCGATGAACCGGCAGAAGACGATGGGGTCGAAGCCGTCGGCGAGCAGTCCTTTGACCTCGGTCGTGGCCTTGGCCAGCTTCCGGTCGAGCTCGGGGCCGGCCAGTCGATCGGCAGCACGGGCCAGTTCGAGGAGACGCCGACGCTGGCTGCCCGGTGCCGCATCTGAGGCGTCGTCGGAGGCGGCATCCGGATCGGCGCCCGGAGTGACGTCGACGGCTTCGACGGTCTCGTCCTCGGCCAAGTCGAGAACCGAGGCACGCCCAAGCGCGTCTGCCTCCTCCGGCGTGGTGGCCTCGGCGGCGGCGGCACGCGTGCGCAACGTGGCGGCCGCAGCCCGAGGGGACGAGGCGAGGGTGCGCAGCAGCGCCAACGCCGACCACCAGCGCACTCGTTGGCGCACGACGGGGGTGCCGGCGGCGTGGTCAGTGACCTGCTCGCGTGCGTAGTCCAGCACCCGGTCGAAGAATGCGGCGTACTCCGGTGAAAGCCCGTAGGGCGCTTCGCGGCTCTCCCGGTCCTTGGGGAACGCGGTTTCCTCGTCGATGAAGCGACGGATATCACCGCGTCGGCGTTGCACGAAGTGGGCGGCGAGCAGCTCGCGGCCCTTCACGTCTTCGAGGTTCACGGCGGCGAGCGCCGGGTCCAGGAGGCCCAGGAGGTTCCGGAACCCCTCCTCCTTGCCCGAGTGCGGGGTCGCCGTCGCCAGTACCAGGTGTCTGGTGGGGTCGGCCGCCACCGCACTGAGCAGGTCGTACCGCTGGGTGCGGGCCTTCGCCCTGCCGCCGGCACCATCGGCGACGGCCGTGTGGGCCTCGTCAACGATCACGAGGTCGGGACAGTGGTTCACGAACTCGGCTCGCCTCGTGTGGGACTTGATGAAGTCCGTGGACACGACCACGTACGGGTGACGCTGGAACAGTGACTCGTTCATCATGAGCCCCCGCTGCAGGCGGGCGGCCGTGGCGGGGAGGACGAGCTCGGCGTCGATGCCGAACTTCTCCCGAAGCTCGCGCTGCCACTGCTCGGCCAGCGCCGGGCTGCACAGGACAGCGAGGCGGGAGACGTCGCCCTGGGCGAGCAACTCGGTGGCGATCAGACCTGCCTCGATGGTCTTGCCGATGCCTACGTCGTCGGCGATGAGGAGCCGAACCGTCTCCTGGCGCAAGGCGAGCATGAGCGGCACGAACTGGTAGGCCCGCGGTTCGACGGCGAGGCGTGCAAGCGAGCGAAACGGGCCGGCTGAGGAGCGGAATCCGATGCGCAACGCCGTTCGCAGCAGGTCCGCGCTGGCGGTGTCGCCGAGGTCGGCGGCGGTCGGGAGTGGGAACGTCGCCGGCGTGACCTCCTCGAGGGCAGGCAGCACCGCGGCAGCGTCGTCCTGGCCCCCGCCCAGCGGGCGCAGCACGAGGAAGTCCGGCTCGGACTCGGGGAGCACGACCCACTCGCGCCCTCGAGCCCGAACGAGCGAGCCGGGCGCGTAGGTGGCGGCGACGTCGCTCATGCCGCCCGTCCCGGTCCGAAGACGGACTGGAAGCGAGCGACCACGGCACCCCAGTCACCGTCGTGGCGGACACGGATGACGGTCCAACCGGCGTCGATGAGCCGCTCCTCGGCGCCGGTGTCCCGCTCGGCCTGGGCGGGGTGGTCGTGGACGGGCCCGTCGACGAACACGCCGACCGGACCCGTGGGCAGGTCGTAGACCAGGTCCGGGCGGGCGCGTGCGGGGGTGACGGTCACCTGGGCCCGGTCGGGCAGGTTGTAGCCGCCGTCATCGAGCCAGGTCACGAAGGCTCGCTCCAGAGAGGAGTCAGCGAGCGCGCCGAGCAGCTCACGGGTCTCAGCCCGAGTGCGTCCACCGGCCCCTGCAGCCGTCGTTGCCCGGGTCAGGTCGAGGAGTAGGTCGCGCACGGCGTGGCGATCGATGAGGGAATGGTCGAGCTGGTTGCCGTAGGAGAGAAGGCAGTCGTAGCACGCCTTCTCGCATCGCTCGCTGGCGCCCGGGGCGTGGTCGAGATCGTCGCCAGTCACCGGGTCGAAGTGGCAGCGGGCGAGCGCGATGCGGGCGACCTGGGCCAAGGCATCGGGTTCGAGGAGGAGGCGGCGTAGGACCCCGGCGCCGCCTTCGGCCGACTCGGTGAACAGGAACCGGCCGCGCTCAGCCGGGTCAGGGAGCTCGTCGGTGGTCAGCTCGGTGTCCTCGAGCTGGAACCACGCCTCGGCGCCCCGCTCGAGGGCGTAGCGCAGGCTCGTGGCGGTGGTGCGATCGAGCCGCTTGGCTGGGCGGACGGCGACGATGTTGCGGGTGTCCTCGACGTAGGGGATGACCTTGGCCTTCGACGCGACGTCGGCCAGATCGTCGAGGTTGTCGGTGTCCACGGTGGTGTCTGCCGCCTGCTTGTCCGACAGCCAGCGGCCCTCGACGGTGTCGAGCCAGAAGCCTCGGTCAGCGTCGTCCTTCCGACGTCGCCGGCCGACGTTGGCGAGGCGGACCGTGGCGGCGTCGCCGTAGACCAGCTCCAGGGCGGGCTCCCCGTCGACCGTGGCGATCGCGTCGATGCGTCCAGGCCGGTCGCCGTGAGTGGCGAACCGGTAGGACACCTCGAGCTCGAAGCCCGACCGGCGGCGTTCCTCCTCGTCGCTGGAGATCCGCTCCCGGCGTCGGGTGTGCACGGTCTGGAGGCGGAGCAGCCCGTAGGTCTTCGCCCCGAGCCGGGCGCCGCAGCCCTCGCACACGTCGGTGCCCACCGAGATGGGGTGGTGGTACCCGCAGTCGGTGCAGCGCCGGGCGTCTTCGGTCTCGATCTGGCCGGTGCCCTCGGCGGACCGGGGCAGCTGGACGCGGACCACCTCGTAGCGGGCGCCCTCGTGGTAGATGAGCGCGCCGGGGCCGAACTCGCGGATGGCCAGGAAGCGGGGCCGTTGGAGGTAGTCGCCGTCGCGGGCGCCTCGTCCTGCCCGACCTCCGGGGATGTAGGCCGCCAACGGCAGCCGGGGGAACGAGTAGCCGGGGAGGAAGCCCTCCGAGGCCAGGTAACGGTAGGAGTAGAAGTCGGTCTGGCCGATCTCGGCGTCTTCGTTGCGGAGGAGCTTGAGCCGGTCCCGGGCTTCGCGCTCGCGGTTGGCGGCGGCGTCACGGGCCCGGCGGGGGGCGTTGGGGTCGACGGCCACCCGGCCCTGCTCGGTGTACTCCGCGAGCGTTGACCGGTAGAGGTCACGCCACCGGCCGAGGGCCCGGTCGAGGTTCTCGGGTGCGTTGGCGACGACATCGGCGACCCAGCCCTCGTACCACCACGGGACCGGGTCGTCGTTGGCCCTCCAGGTCTGGCGGAGTTCGGTGAGGACTCGCTCCGCACGGAAGACGGCGTCGCGCTGGGCTCGCTCGTCGGTGAGGGCCCGCCACACCTCGGGCAGGAAGTCGAGGGTGGGGTTGTCGCCCGCCGCCTCGACGAGATCAGTGAGCCGGGCCTTCATGGACTGATCGGTCTCGGCGAGCCAGATGGCGTGAACATGCGAGCGCACCAACTCCTCGTTGCCGAGGTCGAGACGAGGCGGCTGGACCGAGCCGGCGACCATGTCCCGGCTCCTGCGGAACCAGTAGCTGTCGTGGGCGTTCCCGGTGGCGCAGTAGGTGGCCACCAGCGCCGGCTGGCCGGATCGCCCCGCCCGCCCGGAGCGCTGGGCGTAGTTGGCCGGGGTGGGCGGCACGTTGCGGAGACCGACCGCGTTGAGGCTGGCGATGTCCACCCCGAGCTCCATGGTCGGGGAGCAATAGAGCAGCGGGAGGGTGCCGTCGCGGAAGTCGCGCTCGCGGTCCTCGCGCTGGTCGGGCGGCACCTGGGCGGTGTGCTCCTTGGCGTGGAGCCCGGCCAAGCCGAGGGCGACGTCGCGGTACAGGTCCCGGAAGAACGGGTTGACCCGGGCCACGGCCTCACTCTCGAGCCGCCGGCGCAGGGGGTCGTCCGCGCCCTTCGTCCCGTCGCCGCCGACCCACCGAACGGCCGCAGCCCGCAGCCGGTAGCCCTTCGTGCCGTTGGCATCGGTCGTCACCTGGGTGAGGGTGCCCACGTCATCGAGGGCCTCGAGGAGGTCAACGATCACCGCCAATGCTTCCTGGGTGGACAGGTCACGACTAAAGGCCGCAGGGCTGCGCAGGTAGCGCCCGTAGGCGGTGCGACCCGACACGTTGAGGTCCGTGCGGGCGCCGCCGGGGCTGCCCGATCTCGGGAATACGGTGCCGACCAACTCCATGCGCTCGCCGTCCGCGACGGACCACGGCTCGCGGAGGTGCTGGCGGGAGTCTCGCTGGACGCGCTCGAACCCCAGCTCGGTGAGGCAGTCGACATCGATGGCCAGCACCCGGCGCAGCTCGTCGAGGAGGATCCGGGCAAGTTCTTCGCGGAGCCCGGGGGTGGCGGTCCGCAGGAGCAGGTGGCGGTCTCGCCAGATGTCGTCATCGGCGGCGATCTCGGGAAGATCCACGTAGTGGACATGCAAGAGACCGACCTGCTCGAGGTTCGGCATCGTGACCCGCCAGCCGCGCTTGAGGTCGGTGTAGAGGCGGTACTCGACCACCTGCCGCAGCGCCCGCTCGGCGGCCTCCCTCTGGGAGAACTTGGCTCCCGGGTTCTCGGCGAAATCGGCGAACTCGAGATCGAGCGCGGCGGTGACCGACTGGGCCACGATCTCGTGGGTGAGACCGTCGGGGGCCGAGGCCAGGGCGTGGCTGAGCGCGCCTCGCAGCTGCGCCACCTGGACGAAGTCGTTGAAGTGACCAGCCTGCAGCGAGGCGTCCTGGCGGTTGTCGACGAAGGTGAGCAGCTTGCGGGCCTGAGGGTCGAGCTCGGTGGCGTCGAAGCTCCGCAGCGCCCGCACGATGCTTGCGGACAGGATCGTGACCGCCGACGAGCGGCCTTCCTGGTCGAGGGTCGCCAACTTCGAGAAGTCGCTGCCTCGCACCTGCTCGTAGGACACCCGGCAGCGGAGGCAGAACGCGAACGGGGTGGACATGAACCACGCCGGGAGGCCGTCGCCCTCGGCCACCTCGGTGCCGTCCTCGGCGACGAACACGGGCTCGGGTAGGTACTTGCGCTTGTTCGCCGCCACGCCTGGCGGGCCGTCGTCGTGGTCCTCGACGAGCCAGTGGTCCGGGAGGCGGCCGTCGGTCACCGGATCGACCGGCCACGGATGGTCGGCGGAGAGGTACAGGTAGCCGGTCACGGCGTCGCCGCCGGACGCGTCGCTGTCATGGCGAGGGACGTAGGCCAGGCCCCCGTCGCGCGGCACCCGGGCCACCACGTAGTACTCCTGGCCGCACTCACGGCAGAACCCGAGCGGGAGCAGCGCCTTGTCGGGATGGTGCGGGACCCGCAGCTGGTACTGGGCGGTCAGGTGACGGCGGTCCTCAGGCTCGAGGCTCACGTGGACGGTGTCGCCCTTGGAGATGAACTGGTGGAGCCGGAAGGCGAAGAGCGGACGGCCGCTGGCGGGGTGGCGGGCCCGACTCCCGGCAAGGAGCACCCGACGGATGGCGTGCTCGCACGTGGCGTGGGCCACGCCGGTCAGGGCGTCGAGCGCTTCCGCGGCGGCGGGAACCGTCGTCGGGGCCCGGCGGATGAGCGCACCGGTTGCGTCCCGTTCCAGGCCGAAGGTCGATTCGATCCAGCCGGCCAGCGGGTCCCGAGCGAGCTGGTCGTAGTCGGCGGAGACCTCCTCGGCGGCAGCCCGCTCGACGGCATCGGTAAGCGCGGCAGGGTCAGCCGAGTCGACCGTGGTGGCGGCCACGAGGGTCTCCCCGATCACCCGCTCCGGCGTCACCTCAGACCCGAAGAGGCGGGTGGCCACCGACGCCACCGTCGCCTTCTGCTCATCGACCGAGCCCCCGGACGCCATGGTCGCCGACGTCCCGACCGCCTGGAGGTCCGGGGACTGACACAGGTCCTTCACCCGCCGTACGAGCAGCGCCACGTCGGCGCCCTGTCGACCTCGGTAGGTGTGCAGCTCGTCGAGCACCAGAAACTGGAGGCCCTGCGCCGCGGCGATCAGGTGCCGGCGCTCGTCCGGCCGGGTCAGGACCAGGTCGAGCATGACGTAGTTGGTGAGAAGGATGTCGGGCGGGTCGGCCAGGATCAGGCGGCGCTCGTCCTGCTTCTCTTGGCCCGTGTACCGCGCGAAGGTCACCGGCTCGTCGCCCTCGCCGTAGCCGTACTTGAGGAACTTCTCGAGCTCGAGCACCTGGCTGTTGGCCAGGGCGTTCATGGGGTAGACGATGATCGCCTTCACCCCCCGACCGGCAGCCTGCTCTTTGCTGCGCAGGACCCGGTCGACGATGGGGATGATGTAGGCGAGCGACTTCCCGGAACCGGTGCCAGTGGTGAGGACGTACGACTTGCCCGTTGCGGCGGCGTCGATGGCGTCGGCCTGATGGCGATAGAGCCCGAGCGACCGAGCGCCCGGATCGTCACGGTGGGCCTTGGCGCGGAAGATTCGGTCGCACTCAGGGTGCAGGCGGCCGGCGTCGACCAGGTCCGTGACAGAGCCGCCGGCGGCGAAGTTCGGGTTCAGCGAAAGCCACGGATCGGGCCACTGCGCACCCGAGTCGAGCTGCTCCTTCAGGAAGCCTGCGATCCTCTCGTCGCGGGGCTCCACGAAGGCAGCAGTGAACGACCGGTAGTCATGGACGAGCTGTTGTCGAACCTCGAAGACGTCCATGCCCCACCTGTTCACCACCTTCGGCCCGCTCTGACTGTAGGGGATCGGCGTGACTCCCTTCGTGGGTGCGGCGGGCGGTCTAGCCGCGACTGACCAGCGCCGCCCCGCTGTCCCGCGATCAGGTGTGCGTTTCTGCCACACGCTGCGTCTTGGGACCCGCCAAGCGGAGCGCCGCCAGAACTGCCTGCAATCGCAGTGCGAGTGAGACCGATTCGTTGTTGACCACCCCCCGCCAACGTGAGGTGGTCAACAACGAATCGATCTCAGACAACATCACGAACGAACGTATGTTCGATAATCTGAAGGCTGTGAAAGAGATACAACTCAAGACGAAAGAAATGGGTCGGAAGGCCGAAGTCCTGGGGTGGGTCGCCGACCAGTACGCCATCCGCGCTGACCTGCTCGCCCACCGATGGGGTCGTGGCGGTCAGGTCACCGGCGAGCGTGTCCGCCAAGTGGTCGCCACGTGGCGCTCCGACGGGCTCGTGCGAACCGGTCGGCTGCTCGGCAACCAGCCACAGTGGATCTGGCCGACAGCGAAGGGCATGGCCGCGGGAGGGCGGAGCTGGCGGGCGGCCCGCCCCGCCTACCACCTGCTCACCCACATCGACGCGGTCGCCGCGGTCCGTCTCGGGCTCGAACAGCGTTGCGCCCTGTCGCGGTGGGACTGCGAGCGCCGCCTGTACCAGGACGCGTCGCCCGGCGCGCACGTCGCAGACGGGGTGGCCTGGTTCGGCGACGATCCCTGGGCGGTCGAGGTGGACCTGACACAGAAGTCCCGGCGGCGCCTCGAGGCGATCCTGGCCGAGCTGCTGGGACGCTGGCCCGGGGTGTTCTACGTGTGCTCGACCGACACGATCCGCGCCGCGGTGGCAGACGTAGCCGCCGGCGATGCTGCGGTGCATCTCACCCCGCTGGGCGACCTCGACCCCCGGTGCGCCCCGTGAGCGACCCGACAGCACCCGACGGCGACGACGCCTCCGGTGACCTCTGGCTCGTCGGGGCCGCCGGGATCATCGCCCTGCCCGCGGCGCTCGTGGCGGCGATGGTCGCCTGGGGGATACGCCGGGGGCGGC
>WPCK01077596.1_pt1 | contig 24103 bp, 18 predicted proteins | sample 5399851 | NCBI WGS metagenome assembly WPCK01 (sample SAMN12869471, study PRJNA574797) | sludge metagenome | isolation source: wastewater treatment of pH11 | place: China:Beijing | collected 2019-05-20 | reverse complement strand
TGACCGGCGCGGGCAACGCGCGCGACCGTCTGGACAAGAAGGCCGGTGCGCACCGGTTTGGTCAGCCGCGCCGCCGGCCGCACCTGCCAGGCCTTGTCGTCGACATCGACGGAGGTCAGGAGCAGGACGCCCGGCGCCTCGTCGCCGTGGCGCGCGGCGATGGCGGCCATCGTCACGGCGCCATCCATGCCCGGCATCTGGTAGTCGAGCACGATGGCATCGACCCGAATGCCGAGGCGTCCGGCTTCGGCGAGGAAGGCAAGCCCGACCGGACCGCTCTCGGCGGCGGCGACGTCATAGCCGGCGGCTGCAAGCTGTTCCTTCAGGATGGCGCGGTTGACCGGGTTGTCGTCGATCACCAGCACGCGGTCGCCGGGGCGGGCCTGCGGGTGGGCGGGCGCAACGGCCTGGCCGGAGGCCTCGAGGCCGAGCGTGTAACGGAACACGGAACCCTTGCCGACTTCGCTTGAAACGGCGATGGAACCGCCCATCAGGCGCACCAGGTTGGCGGCAATCGCCAGGCCGAGGCCCGTGCCTTCGTGCCGGCGCGTGGAGGCGCCGTCGACCTGGGTGAACTTGTCGAAGATGGTGTCGAGCTTTCCCGCCGGAATGCCGATGCCGGTGTCGGTGATTGCCACCTCGATGGTGCACCGCCCCTTCTCGGTCCGCCCTGACATGTCGATGAGGATGTGGCCGATCTCGGTGAACTTGATGGCGTTGCCGACGAGGTTGGTGAGGATCTGCCGGAAGCGCCCGACATCGCCGATCACGGCCTGCGGAAGACCGTCGCCGAACCGCACGATGAGTTCGATGTCCTTTCCGGCAGCCCGCGGCGACAACAGCGCGGCGACATCCTCGACCGCTTCGCGCGGGTCGAACGGCTCGTGTTCCAGCGCCAGGCGACCGGCATCGATGCGGGAGAAGTCGAGGATGTCGTTGATGATGGTGAGCAGGGCGTTGCCGGACTTGACGATGACGTCGGTGAAGGTCTTCTGGCGCGGATCAAGTTCGGTGCGGGCCAGCAGCTCGGCCATGCCGAGCACGCCGTTCATGGGCGTGCGGATCTCGTGGCTCATGTTGGCCAGGAATTCCGACTTGGCGCGGTCGGCAAGCTCGGCCTGCATGCTCTTTTCGGCAAGCGAATCGCGGATTCGCCGGCTTTCCAGCCGGGCGGCATTCATGCGCATGATCATGCGCACCATCAGCGCGACGACGCCGGTGAACATGAGCGTGATGGCAATCGACACGGCAATGCCGTCGTAGAAGACCTTGGCCAGCCCGGGGATGCCGGCGATCAGGAGCTGGATCAGTCCGATTGTCGGGATCGAGGCGAACGCCAGCCCGACCATGATGGCGGTGGTGGCATTGAGGCAGATGAGCGCCAGGCCGGGAACCAGATCATCGCCCAGCGCATCGGCCGAGACGATCGAGGCGGTGATGAGCAGCGCCGTCGACAGCGCGGTGGCGCCATGGGCAAGGCGAATGCCGAGGCGCACCCGAGCGGCGTCACCATCCGGGCGCGCCAGCCAGCGGACGCCGGCCAGGAGCAGCAACGTCGCGAGACCGGCCAGCGGGATCGTCCAGATGCGGGCGTAGGCGAAGAACACGAACGAGGTGGCGGCGTGCGCGATCAGCAGCGCGCCGATCAGCGCGGGCACCTGGGCAAGGGCGGACTCGAGCGATTCGCGCTCGATGCGCAGGTCGGTCTCGTGCCGGAGAAAGCGGGACGCCAGCCGCATGAGCGAACCCCGAAGGGAACGATCACCGGAGCCCCCTGCCGATATCGCGCGTTCCATGCCCGCCAAACCACTCCCGGTTGTTGCCGGCACTTTCGGCGAACAGGGTTAACGGGAATTGAACGCGGGACCAATTATTTTCACTTCAGCTAATTTTCTGTCCGGTCTTCGCCCAGTCTGCCATGAACAGCTCGATGCCCTTGTCGGTGAGCGGATGGCGCACGAGCTGGCGCAGGATTGCCGGCGGCACGGTGGCGACATCGGCGCCGATCATGGCGGACTCGCGCACATGGTTCACTGTGCGGATCGAGGCGGCGAGGATGCGGGTGGAAAATCCGTAATTGTCATAGATGGTCCGGATTTCGGAAATGAGTGCCATGCCGTCGCTGCCGGTATCGTCGATGCGCCCGACGAAGGGTGACACGTAGGTCGCGCCGGCCTTTGCGGCGAGCAGCGCCTGGTTGGCCGAGAAGCACAGCGTCACGTTGGTCTTGTGGCCATCGGCGACGAGGCGGCGGCAGGCCTTGAGGCCCTCGAGCGTCAGCGGCAGCTTGATGCAGACATTGGGCGCGATGCGGGCCAGCACCTCGGCCTCGCGCATCATGCCGTCGAAATCCATCGCCGCGACCTCGGCCGAAACCGGACCATCGACCATGGCGCAGATTTCACGGGTGACCTCGAAGATGTCGCGGCCCGACTTCAGGATCAGCGACGGATTGGTGGTGACGCCGTCGACAAGGCCCGCCTCGTTGAGCTCGCGGATTTCCTTGACGTCCGCCGTATCGACGAAGAACTGCATGCTCGCCTCCCTTTGCGCCACTGTGGCCGTGGCGGCTTTCCCATAATCGAATTCGATTGCAAGGTCACGACCATGGCAGACGATTCGAAATCCGGTCAGACCGTTCCGGTCATGACGCCGACACCGGCGCCGGGACCCTACACCTACGCGGTCGCGCCGGGCACGGACGCGCCGCCCGCCGGTGCCATCGTTGCCGTGCCGCTCGGGCCGCGGCTGGTGCCGGCGATCGTCTGGGACGGCCCGGCAGGCCCGGTCGAGGCGCGCAAACTCAGGGCGATCGAGCAGGTGTTCGATTGCCCGCCGGTCGCCGCGCCGATGCGGCGGTTCATCGAGTGGCTCGCCGACTACACGCTGTCGCCGCCGGGAATGGTGGCACGCATGGCGCTGCGTGCGCCGGCGGCATTCGACCCCGAGCCGGCGCTGGAGGGAATCGCCTTTGCGGGCGGGACGGCGGAGCGCCTGACGCCGGCACGCCGGCGGGTGATCGAACTTGCCGCCGACGGCATGGCGTGGACGCGCTCAGGCCTCGCGCGCGCCGCCGGGGCCTCGGCGTCGGTGGTCGATGGCCTCGTCGCCCAGGGCCTGTTCAAGGCGGTCGCCATTCCGCCGCCACCTGTCACCCCGCTTCCCGATCCCGACCATCGCCCGCCGACACTGACGGCGGAGCAGGCGGGAATCGCCGGGACGTTGCGCCAGGCTGTCCGCGACGGCGGCTTTTCCGTCACGCTCGTCGACGGCGTGACCGGATCGGGCAAGACCGAGGTCTATTTCGAGGCGATTGCCGAGACGCTGAAGGCGGGGCGCCAGGTGCTGGCGCTGCTGCCGGAAATCGCGCTCACCCAGGCGTTTCTCGACCGGTTCCATCACCGCTTCGGGGCGCGGCCGGCGGAATGGCATTCGGAACTGTCGCCGCGCATGCGCGACCGCGTGTGGCGCCAGGTGGCGGAGGGGCGGGTGCGGGTGGTGGCCGGCGCACGTTCGGCGCTGTTCCTGCCGTTCAGCGACCTTGGGCTCGTCATCGTCGACGAGGAGCATGACCAGGCCTACAAGCAGGAGGACCGGGTCCACTACAATGCCCGCGACATGGCGATAGTGCGGGCCAAACTGTCGGAGGCGCCGGTGATCCTGGCCTCGGCGACGCCGTCGGTGGAAACGCAGGTGAACGCCCGGCAGGGTCGTTACCGCCGTGTCCGGCTGTCGTCGCGGTTCGCCGATGCGGCGCTTCCCGACATTGCTTCGGTGGACATGAGGCGTCATCCGCCGGCGCGCGGCGGCTTCCTGTCGCCGGTCACGCTGCGGGCGGTGGAAGAAACCATCGGCCGCGGCGAGCAGGCGCTGCTGTTCCTCAACCGGCGCGGCTATGCGCCGCTGACGCTGTGCCGGGCGTGCGGGCACCGCTTCGCCTGCCCGGACTGCGATGCCTGGCTGGTCGAGCACCGGTTCCGCGGCACGCTCAACTGCCATCGCTGCGGCCATGTCGAGCCGAAGCCGGCTGCGTGCCCGAGTTGCGGCACCGAGGGGCAGCTCGCCGCGTGCGGGCCGGGCGTGGAGCGGCTGGCCGAGGAGGTCCTTTCGCGTTTTCCCGAAGCGCGCGTGATCGTGCTGTCGTCCGACATGGCCGGCGGGGTGAAGCGGCTGCGGCTGGAACTGGAGGCGATCGCCAATGGCGAAGCCGACATCGTCATCGGCACCCAGATCGTCGCCAAGGGCCACAATTTCCCCGGCATGACGCTGGTGGCGGCCATCGACGCCGACCTCGGCCTGTCCAATGGCGATCCGCGCGCTTCCGAGCGTACCTTCCAGTTGCTGCACCAGGTGACGGGCCGCGCCGGGCGCACCGGGCGGGCGAGCCGCGGGCTGATCCAGACCTTCCAGCCCGACCATCCGGTGATGCAGGCGATCATCTCGGGCGATGCCCAGGCCTTCTATGATCGCGAGATCGCCGAACGCGAGCGGGCGCAACTGCCGCCGTTCGGGCGGCTGGCGGCGATCATCGTCACGGCGGCAAGCCGCGGCGAGGCGGAAGGCCATGCGCGCGCATTGGCGCGCGCCGCGCCGGAGACGGCGGAGATCGAGCTCCTGGGTCCGGCCGAGGCCCCGATTGCCGTGATCCGGGGCGAACACCGGTTCCGGCTGCTGGCGCACGGCGCGCGCGGCGCCAACATGCAGGCCTACCTGAGGGCAATGCTTGCCAACGGCCCGAAGCCGCGCGGCTCGATCCGCGTCAGCGTCGATGTCGATCCGCAGAGTTTCGGGTAGGTGCGCTCAGCCGCCATCGGCGATGCCGGCGCGCACGGAAAACGGCTCGCCGGCATTGGTGCGGGCAATGAGATCAAGCAGGCCCTGGTCGCCGACGCGCGCGCGCAAGTCCGCGACGTTGGCCGCCGCGGCGGCATAGGCCTCGCGCCAGCCTCGCGCCGCAACAAAACGGCCCCAGTCCCGGTAGTTCAGCGAGCCGCGAATCCAGGCCTTGGCCTCATCGCCAACATGGCCCGGCAGCCGATGATCGCGCGACACGAACGAGGCCAGTCCCTCGTCGAACCAGTTGGGTTGCGGCGGCGCCCACAGGGCCGAGATCCGCCATCCCCAGGAACGATGGAGCTCGACATGGGTGCGCTCGTGCGCCAGCAGCACCGCCCCCAGCGCGGGGTCGTCGAGGCCGCGCGGGGGAATGCGGATCGCATGCCATCCGTAGGTGATGGCGACGCGTCCGCGCGCGCCAAAGGTTTTCTCGCACATCATCGTGGCGCACAGGATCGTCAGCGGCTGCCGGCCGAGCTCGCCGAAGAAGGCGCGGACGCGGGCGTTTGCGGAGGCCAACATGCGCATGTGCGATTCGGCGTGGTCGGGATCGTCGGTCCACACGCCGCCGGCGATCTCGGTCAGCCCGTACGCCCAGGGCGCCAGCATGCGCTGCGGGCCCGGGATCGCCGCGGTGGCAACGCCGGCGGACAACATCAGGCCGCCGGCGAGGGCCACGATCATTCGGCGCTTGCGCATGGGCGTTCCTCCCGGATGGTGCCGGCAAGGCTTGCTGCCTGGTTCAGCGCCGTCAAGCCCCTTGACCTTTCGCGCCGAAGCAGCGTGTTGTGCCGGCGCGCAAGAGGGAGGCGGGAATGGAGCTTTTCTGGCCGGCGAGCAACGGCGAGTGGATGGCGTGGAGCGCCGCGGCGTTCACGGCGTTTCTCGGGTTGGCGGCGCTGTTTGCGCCCCGGCTGATGCTGCGTGTCATGCGCCTGCAGACGGCGAACGAACGCGTGTCGGCGCTGGCGGACGTGCGCGCTTCCTATGGCGGTTTTCGCCTTGGCCTCGGGTTGGCCTGCCTGGTGCTGCACCCGCAGCCGCTGCTTTCGCTTGCGCTCGGCGCGGCCTGGATCGCCACCGCCTTCGGGCGCTTCGTGTCGATGCTGTCGGACAAGGGCCTGACGCTTGCCAACTGGCTGTTCCTGGCGCTGGAACTGACACTTTCGGCGCTTGCCTTCGCCTACGCGCTCGGATTTGTGCCCTGACGGGCAGCGCACCTGTGCGGGGATGCGACAAACTCGCCCCGAAAGGCGAAGGCGGGCGCGGTTGCGAGTCCGGGAAGCCTGTGCTAGACGGCAACCGGATTTTGGCGGGGGGCGCTGTTCCATCGGTCCCTGCGGTCGAGAATTATCAACAAGGTCAAGGGTTTAGCCTTTCGTTTCCCGAACGGGCGAATCCGCAGGCCATCCCGGTCAAGGATTGATCCAAACGTGGCGAAATCGTCGTCTTCGATCTCGGGTGTCGCCGAACGTTATGCCGGCTCTCTGTTCGAGCTTGCGTCCGCCGAAAAGGCTGTCGCCGCCGTCGAGAAGGACCTTGGCGCCTTCGAGGCCATGCTGAAGGGCAGCGGCGACCTTGCCCGGCTGGTCAGGAGCCCGGTGTTTTCGACCGAAGACCAGGTCAAGGCGATCACCGCGCTGGTCGAGAAGGCGAAGTTCTCCGCCATGACCGCGAATTTCCTCAAGGTGGTGGCGCGCAATCGCCGCCTGTTTGCCCTGCCGGCGATGATCGCGGCGTTCCGGCGCCTGGCGGCCGAGGCGCGCGGCGAGACGAGCGCCGAGGTGACGAGCGCGCACGCGCTGTCGGCGCAGCAGGAAAAGGATCTCAAGGCCACGCTCAAGGGCATTGCCGGGAAGGACGTCGCCATCGCGCTGACTGTCGATCCGTCGATCCTTGGCGGCCTGATCGTCAAGATGGGATCGCGGCAGATCGATTCCTCGCTCAAGACCAAACTCAATTCGCTCAAGCTCGCACTTAAAGAGGTCGGCTGATGGAAATCCGCGCCGCGGAAATCTCCGCAATCCTGAAAGATCAGATCAAGAATTTCGGCAAGGAAGCCGAGGTCTCGGAGGTCGGGCAGGTCCTGTCCGTCGGTGACGGCATCGCCCGCGTCTACGGCCTCGACAAGGTCCAGGCCGGCGAGATGGTCGAGTTCCCCGGCGGCATCCGCGGCATGGCGCTGAACCTCGAGGCCGACAATGTCGGCGTCGTCATCTTCGGCAACGACCGCGACATCAAGGAAGGCGACACCGTCAAGCGCACCGGCGCAATCGTCGACGTACCGGTCGGTCCGGGGCTGCTTGGCCGCGTGGTCGACGCGCTCGGCAACCCGATCGACGGCAAGGGCCCGATCAAGGCGACCGAACGGCGCCGCGTCGACGTCAAGGCGCCCGGCATCATCCCGCGCAAGTCGGTGCACGAGCCGATGTCGACCGGCCTCAAGGCCATCGATGCGCTGATCCCGGTCGGCCGCGGCCAGCGCGAGCTGGTCATCGGCGACCGCCAGACCGGCAAGACCGCCATCATCCTCGACACCATCCTGAACCAGAAGCCGATCCACGAGAGCGGCGCCGACAAGGACAAGCTGTTCTGCGTCTACGTCGCCGTCGGCCAGAAGCGCTCCACGGTGGCCCAGTTCGTCAAGGTGCTGGAGGAGCGCGGCGCGCTGGAATATTCCATCATCGTGGCCGCCACGGCATCCGACCCGGCGCCGATGCAGTTCCTTGCCCCGTTCGCCGGCTGCGCGATGGGCGAGTGGTTCCGTGACAATGGCAAGCATGCGCTGATCGGCTATGACGATCTGTCCAAGCAGGCGGTCGCCTATCGCCAGATGTCGCTGCTGCTGCGCCGCCCGCCGGGACGCGAGGCCTATCCGGGCGACGTGTTCTACCTGCATTCGCGCCTGCTGGAGCGCGCCGCCAAGCTCAATGACGACAATGGCGCCGGTTCGCTGACCGCGCTGCCGGTCATCGAGACGCAGGGCAACGACGTGTCGGCGTTCATCCCGACCAACGTCATCTCCATCACCGACGGCCAGATCTTCCTGGAGACCAACCTGTTCTTCCAGGGCATCCGTCCGGCCGTCAACGTCGGCCTGTCGGTGTCGCGCGTCGGCTCCTCGGCGCAGATCAAGGCGATGAAGCAGGTTGCCGGATCGATCAAGGGCGAGCTTGCGCAGTACCGCGAAATGGCGGCCTTCGCGCAGTTCGGTTCCGACCTCGACGCCGCCACGCAGCGCCTGCTCAACCGCGGCGCCCGCCTGACGGAGCTCCTGAAGCAGCCGCAGTTCTCGCCGCTGAAGACGGAAGAGCAGGTCGCGGTGATCTTTGCCGGCGTCAACGGCTACCTCGACAAGCTTGCCGTCAACCAGGTCGGCAAGTTCGAGCAGGGTCTGCTGTCGCACATGCGCTCGGAGGGCAAGGCCGTTCTCGACGCGATCCGCAATGACAAGCAGATCAGCGACGACACCAAGGCGAAGCTGAAGGCGGAAATCGACAAGTTCGCCAAGACGTTCGCGTGACGGAACGACGGGCGAGAGGCGCTGACACATGGCTTCGCTGAAAGACCTGCGCGTACGCATCGCCTCGGTGAAGGCGACGCAGAAAATCACCAAGGCGATGCAGATGGTCGCCGCGGCGAAGCTGCGGCGCGCCCAGGAGGCGGCCGAGGCGGCGCGCCCCTATGCCGAGCGCATGGCTTCCGTGGTGGCCAACATCTCGTCCGCCGTCAGCGGCGGGGCCGATGCCCCGGCGCTGATGACGGGCACCGGCCGCGACAACACGCACCTGCTCATTGTCTGCACGGCCGAACGCGGCCTGTGCGGTGGCTTCAACACCCAGATCGTGCGCCTGGCGCGCGAAACCATCCGTCGCCTGCAGGGCGAGGGCAAGACGGTCAAGATCCTGACCGTCGGCAAGAAGGGCGCCGACCAGCTGCGCCGCGATTTCGGCGCGCTCATCATCGAACGCATCGAACTGCGCGAGGTCAAGCAGATCGGATTCGTCAATGCCGAGGCGATCGCCCGCAAGGTGACGGGGCTGTTTGCCGCCGGCGAATTCGATGTCGCCACCATCATCTACTCGCAGTTCAAGTCGGTGATTGCCCAAGTGCCGACGGCACAGCAGCTCATTCCGGCCGCGGCGGCCGGCGGCGCTTCGTCTTCCGCCGGCGCGGCCATCTATGAATACGAGCCGGAGGCAGGCGCAATCCTGTCCGACATCGTGCCGCGCGCCATTGCCGTACAGGTGTTCCGGGCGCTTCTGGAAAACGCCGCGGGCGAAATGGGCGCCAAGATGAGCGCGATGGACAGCGCCACGCGCAACGCCGGCGAGATGATCAACAAGCTGACGATCACCTACAACCGCCAGCGCCAGGCGAACATCACCAAGGAACTGATCGAAATCATTTCGGGCGCCGAAGCGCTCTGATCCGGGATTGAAGAGGAAGACCACGATGGCGAAAGCAGCGACCCCGAAGGCGGCGGCCCCCGCCAAGGCTCCGGCGAAAGCCGCGGCCGCGAAAGCTCCGGCGAAGGCCGCGGCGGCCAAGGCTCCGGCCAAGGCGGCGATCAAGACCGGCGGCCCGGTCGGCCGCGTGCGCAGCGTCATCGGCGCCGTCGTCGACGTGCAGTTCGACGATCATCTGCCGCAGATCCTGAACGCGCTCGAGACCGACAATGGCGGCAACCGCCTGGTCCTCGAAGTCGCCCAGCATCTGGGCGAGAACACCGTGCGCACCATCGCCATGGACTCGTCCGAAGGCCTGGTGCGCGGCCAGCCGGTCTATGACACCGGCGCCCCGATTTCCGTGCCGGTCGGCGACGAGTGCCTCGGCCGCATCATGAACGTCATCGGCGAGCCGGTGGACGAGGCCGGCCCGCTCGTCACCAAGAGCCGCCGCGCCATCCACCAGGATGCGCCGGCCTATGTCGAGCAGTCGACGGAAGCGCAGATCCTCGTCACCGGCATCAAGGTCGTCGACCTTCTGGCGCCTTACGCCAAGGGCGGCAAGATCGGCCTGTTCGGTGGCGCCGGCGTCGGCAAGACCGTGCTGATCATGGAGCTCATCAACAACGTCGCCAAGGCGCATGGCGGGTATTCGGTGTTCGCCGGCGTCGGCGAGCGCACGCGCGAAGGCAACGACCTCTATCACGAGATGATCGAGTCGGGCGTCAACAAGGACCCGCACGAGAATGGCGGTTCGGCCGCCGGCTCGAAGGCGGCGCTGGTCTACGGCCAGATGAACGAGCCGCCGGGCGCGCGCGCGCGCGTCGCGCTCTCCGGCCTCACCGTCGCGGAGCATTTCCGCGACCAGGGCCAGGACGTGCTGTTCTTCGTCGACAACATCTTCCGCTTCACCCAGGCGGGTTCGGAAGTTTCGGCGCTGCTCGGCCGCATTCCCTCGGCGGTGGGCTACCAGCCGACGCTGGCCACCGACATGGGTGCCATGCAGGAACGCATCACCACCACCACCAAGGGGTCGATCACCTCGGTGCAGGCGATCTACGTGCCGGCCGACGACCTGACCGACCCGGCGCCGGCGACGTCGTTCGCCCATCTGGACGCCACCACCGTGCTGTCGCGCTCGATCGCCGAGAAGGGCATCTACCCGGCCGTCGATCCGCTCGATTCGACCTCCCGCATGCTCGACCCGATGGTCGTGGGCGACGAGCATTACGCGGTGGCACGCCTGGTGCAGCAGATCCTGCAGCGCTACAAGGCGCTCCAGGACATCATCGCCATCCTGGGCATGGACGAGCTGTCGGAAGAGGACAAACTCACCGTCGCCCGCGCCCGCAAGATCGAGCGCTTCCTGTCGCAGCCGTTCTTCGTGGCGGAAGTGTTCACCGGTTCGCCGGGCAAGCTCGTCGCGCTCGAAGACACCATCAAGGGCTTCAAGGGCCTGTGCGCCGGCGACTATGATCACCTTCCGGAGGCCGCCTTCTACATGGTCGGCACCATCGAGGAGGCAATCGCCAAGGCGCAGAAGCTGGCCGCGGAAGCGGCATGAGAGCCCATAGCGAATAGGGAGTAGCGGACAGGAGGAGTGAGCGGTCGGAAGCGGTCCTTTCGTCATTCACTTCTTGCTTTTCGCTAGAACGGCATGGCCCAGACCTTCAAGTTCGAACTGGTTTCCCCGGAGCGCCTCCTGGTGTCGGCGGACGTGGAATCGGTCATGGCTCCGGCGTCGGAAGGCGACATGACGGTCATGGCCAACCATGCCCCGGTGATGACCGCTGTGCGGCCCGGCGTCGTCGCCGTGCGCACGGCTGCCGGCCGCGAGGATCGCTACGTGGTGTTCGGCGGCTTCGCCGACGTAACGCCGACCTCGTTCACGTTGCTGGCCGAGCAGGCGACCCCGGTTGCCGACATCGACCGCGCGGCGTTGTCGCGACGCATCCAGGATGCGCGCGAGGATCTTGCCGACGCCAGCGGCGACGAGCGCCGGCAGCAGGCGGGCGAGCGGCTCGACCAGTTGCTGATCCTGGAGAAGGCCGTCGGCTGAAGCGTTCAGGAGCACGGATCCCGAGGGCCGCACCCGAGGTGCGGCCCTTTTCGTTTTCGCCGCCCGTCCGGCGAGTCCTGTCAACGCGCTCCATGCCTCTGTCACCACAATCACCGCAACGCACATGACCGCGAAGACCTCCCGCTGAGGTTTCACGACCGGTTCACGTCGCGCAATGGTTGCTTGTCGGCGATGCCGGGATGTCCGGCGCGCGGGAGCCGCCATGCAGGTCAGGACGGGACGGACTGTCGGGGGCGCGGGAGGCCGACATGGCTGATCGCGGCAGGGCCTATGCGGCGCGGCCGGGCGTCCGGCTTGGCTATCCGACGCTCAGGTTGCGCGGGGAAGACAACGCCACGGTGCGCAGCTGGCGCGGCGCGGCGGGACCCGACGGCACGGTCGACCAGGCGCTGACCGACACGCTGCTGTCGGCGATCGCGATCCGGATGCATGGCAATCACCGCCCGACCGGAGCGCCGTCGGCGGAGAATTCGTCGATCCCGGCGGGCTACACCTATCTCGGCCAGTTCGCCGCGCATGACCTGACGGCCAACAGCGAGATGGAGATCGGCCACTTCAGCGGCGCCGAGCCGGCGAACCTGCGCAACCGGGCCTTGAAGCTCGATGCGCTCTATGGTGCCGGGCCGGCGATTTCCGCACCCTGCTATCAGTATGCGCGCGGGTTCGGCCAGACATCGCCGCGCCTGCGTCTCGACCGGGTCGGCAAGGAGACGGACGGCCCGCGGCGCGACATCGGGCGGCTGGTCGAACGCGAAGGCTGCGGGCATGCCGGACGGGCGCTGGTGGCCGATGCGCGCAGCGACGACAATGCGGTGATCGCGCAACTGACGGCGCTGTTCTCGCATGCCCACAACGCCATCGTCGACCGCATCGCCGGCCATCACGGCCAGGAAAGCCCGACCGAACTGTTCCGCCTGGCGCGGCTGGCCATGCAGGATCTGTGGCGCGGGGTGCTGGCGCACGACTATCTTTCCCGCATACTGCATCCCGAAACCCATGCCTGGTACGTCGATGCCGGCCGCCGGCCGCGCTTCGTGTCGGTCAGGCCCGCCGGATCGCCGGCGACGCGCGAGTTCGCCCATGCCGCCTTCCGCATGGGCCATGCCATGGTGCGGCCGACCTACCGGTTCAACACGCGAAGCGACGCCCACCCGATCCAGCGCGTGGTGACGCGGACGTCGCGCGGTGAACCGCACGAAACACCGCTTGATCGCAAGTGGATCGCGGAATGGTCGCGCTTCTTCGCCATCGCCGGTCACGAGGGGCCGGGCCGGCCGCAGGCCAGCATGCGAATTGCGCCCGGCTATGCGAGCGCCTTCAACGATTCGTTCCGGCATCCGACGCGAACGCATCCCGAAAGCCTTGCCCATATCGATCTTTTACGGGCCGCCGTCGGTGGTGTGCGCTCGCTTGGCGGATTGCGGGACGGGCTGGTGGCAGCCCCGAAATCTTATCCCGGGCTCGAGGCCATGCGCGACCGGGCAGCCCATCGCGCCATGGTGCGGGCGTGGCTCGACACACCGCCACCGCCATCGGGATATGGCGGCGTGTTCCCGCCACCGATGCCCGGCCCGGTCGCCGAATCGCTTGTCGACGATACGCCGCTCGGGCTGTTCGTCCTCATCGAGGCCGCCACACTCGCCGCTGGCAGCCATCTTGGTCCACTCGGTTCGATGATCGTGGCGGAGACCTTCTTCCAGGCCATGCATGACATGCCGCGGTCCGCCGAGGATCGCGCAGACACCGCCACGGCGCTGGCCGCGGCGTTCCCGGACGGCATGCCACGGACCATGCCGGAACTCGTCCTGTGGGTCGACGGGACCATGTCCGTTTCCGAAAAGACGTTGCCGGACGGTGAAATGCTGCCGCTCGTCTGAGAACTGTCACGCAGAGAGGAAGGAGACTGTCATGAATGCACATTCCAGGCCGGCCGAAGTCCATGAAGGGCTTCATGGCCGTTTCAACGTGATCGATCCGATCGCGCTCGGCAAGCTGATCGCGCGCTGGTCGCTCGATCCCGCCACCGCGCCAACGACGATCGCGGAACTCAAGGCGGCACTCGAACCCGGCATCGCGCTGGTTCCGTCGCGTTGCACCACGCTGCGCGTCGTCCAGGACGAGGTCGACGAATTCGTGCTGCGGCTGCCGCCCAAGCACATGATCGAGGATTCGGTTGCCGAGTTCAGCGCCGCGGACCGTGTCGAGGAACCCTACCAGGTTCCGTCGTTCTACGCGCTGAAGCTGCGTGCCGCCGACGGTTCGGAACCGGTCGTGTCGAACGAGTACCTCAACGACAACGACTTCTTCCTCGCCCGCATCAGCGACTACGTCGTCTCCTATTGCCGGTGACGGTCGTGCCGCCGGGTTCAACCGAGCCCGGCGGCCGCGAGCCTGTCCAGAAGGCCTGCCCGCGTTGCCGGATCGCGGAAGGGAAACATGCCGGCCAGCCAGCGCGCGATCGTTCCGGGTTCCGGCGGATCGGCAGAATTCCAGTGGGCGCGGACATCGGCCAAGACGGAACCGGCCAGCTCGGCTGCCTTGCCCTGTTCGCCGCCGGCCATCAGCGCGGCGATTCGCCAGGCGCTCAGTCCGTTCCCGGACGAGGCGCGCGCCGAAGCATCCAGGCTCAGTGCGATGTCGCCGAGCAGGTAGTGGATCGTCGCCAGGTATGACCAGTGCGCGCCCGCGAGCGAAACGCCCAGGCCGCGGATTCGTGCGGCAAGCCGCCGGGTCTCATCGACCTCGCCGCAGAAGGTCAACCCGCAGGTGGCCGACGTCAGCACCCAGGGGTCGTTGTCGTTGAGATGCAGGGCGTTGCGCCAGGCGGTTTCGGCCTCGTCGAAGCGGCCGAGCTGGGCGAGCGACCAGCCGTGGCTGAGGTGGGCCTTGGCATCGAGCGGGTCAAGAAGCTGGGCCATGTGCGCGTGCGCCAGCGCCTTTTCGGTCAGGGCCGCATCATGAAAGACGCCGGGCAGGACGAGATGCCGGCCATTGGCATGCTGCGCCAGCGCGCTGTAGGCAGGCCCGAACTCGGGCGCCTCGCGGATGATCGACGTCAGCAGCGTTTCGGCCTCGTCGTCGTCGCGGCTGCGCCAGCGCATGAGCAGGTCCTGCGCGGCGACCCATTTGTCGTAGAGCGCACCGGGAAGGGCGTTGCCGATCGACAGGCGCTTCAGCCGGTCGGCCGAGATGTTGACATTGAGCGATGCGGCGATGCGGCGGACGAATTCGTCCTGCTCGCGGGCGAGCTCCGATGACGATCCGTCGAAGCGGGCTCCCCAGATGAAGCGGCCGTCGCGTTCGTCGCGCAGGTTGAGGCTGAGGGCCGGGCGGGCGCCGCCACCAATGGCCGCCATCATCACGGTGTAGGTAGGCCGCGCCATGGCCGCGTCGCCGCCCTTCCAGTCGACTACGGTCCACTCGCGGAACCGTACCAGCCGGGCGATGAGATCGAAGCGGATGCCGGCGGCGAACGCCGCCGTCCGCGCATCGATGGCACTCTCGATGCCGGCGACATGGATGACCGGCCCTTGCGCCGGGGGCTGGGTCACCGGCCAGATCGAGGCCGCCTGCTTCGGCGGCAGCGCGCCGCCGCGGATCTCGGCGGCCAGCCGCCGGGTCTCCGCCGCCGGCGCGGTGTCAAACTCGTCGCGCAACACCTCGCAAAGCGTGTTGAAGACGTTGAGTGCGCCGGCCTGGTCACCATCGCGGGCGCGGCACTCCATGACATAGCGCACAGCGGGTTCATGCGACGGGTCGAAGGCGACGAGCGCCCGGGCCCAGCCCTCGGCGACCGCGCGGTCGCCGCGCGCGCCGTCAAGGCGCCGCTCGAGGCTGGAGCGAATGCGATCATTCAGCAACTGCCGGAGCACGCGCAGCCGCGACTGGAGGCTGTCGTCGAGCCCGTCAAGGCCTTCCATGATGCGGTCGGCGTAGCGGATGGCGCGCAATGGTGCGGTGTCGGGCGCCTCGCCCAGCTCCAGCGAGGCGATGAAGGTCATGATATCGACCGAAAACGTTTCCGGTTCGAGCGAGAGCACTTCCTTGCCGGCATGGAATCCGGAATAACCCGCTTCCTCCAGCCGGTCGCGCACGGCCTTGACGGCCTGGCGCAGCGACATGCGCGCATGCTCCTCGCCGCGGTCGGACCACAACAGGCTCGCCGCTGCCTGGCGCGTCATGGTGGCGTTGTCGTTGAGTGCGAGCAGCGCGAGCAAAGCTTCGCCCTTGCGCGAAACGATGTTCACGCGCCCTTCGCCCAGCAAAACTGCCGGCTGACCGATCACCTGGATCAGTAGCCTGTTCGTCATCGCACACCGGCCCCCCGTGACGATCAGAACCCCGATCCTGTGTAATTTACCGGATGCTTGTTTGGAAACCCGTTTCGATGCCGCAGGACCTCAGAAAAGTGTGATCACGATCGTGGGGATGCTCTTGCCTGGCGGAAATGCTCTAGGGTCGGCACGCCGGACGGCAAAAAGAATCTGTTGCGGTCCGGCCGTCCCGTTCCGGACGCCGGGGCCCGTTTCGGCGGGTCCCGGATCGGACGGTGACTTGCAGGCTGCCCGGTCCGGTGTCGCCCGGACCATGGCGGATGGCCGACGCCTTGCCTTCCTGCAGTGCATTGGCGGACAGAAAACGGAAGCGGAACGGATCGGACGGGTCGGCGTGCCGGGCGACCAGATCTCCGGCGGCGGCAAGATCGGCGGCCCAGACCAGGCCGCGGCTGGCGACGATCCGCACGATCCGCAACAGCACCGTATCCTGGCTTGCGTGGAGGGCGATGACGTCATTGCGGCACAGGCGCATGACCAGCCGCCCGCCGATGCGCTGGCGCTCCCACTCGGGGCGCCAGCCGGGCTGGAGGCGATCGTGCAGGGTCGCAGCGAAAGCCCGCCAGCGTCCGTCGCGAAGCGAGACGATGTCGAGATGATGGTTGAGCGCCGGGAACACTGCGCGTTGCGGCGCACCGCGACGATTCGGCGGCAGGATGATGGCAGTGGCGGCGGGGCGCGTGATGCGGACGTGTCGGGCCAAGCCGCGGTCCGCTTCGCGTCCGCGGTGTCGACTCGCGCTGGCGAACCGCGCGGCATCGCGCCTGCCGAGGCCGGAAACCGGCTTGCGCACGGAAATCTCTTGCCCGCCGTCGCGCTCGCGGATCCGGTGGATGGTCTCCTCATGCATCATGCCGCGCGGCCGCCGGTCCACATGCAGGCTGAGCTGGGCGGTGGCCAGAAGCGTGTCGGTTGCCGGCAGGGGGGTGCCGGGCCTCGTCGCCGCGAGCAGCGCTGCCGCGTCAAGCGCGTGGTGGCGATGATCGCGACGGTCCTTGAGCCGGTCGGCCGGCGCGAATGGCGGCGCGATCAGGCGCACCGGCGCCCGACGCCCGAACAGGATGGTCAGGCGCGCCACGATGCGGGCGAGGTCTCGGGACTGGCGGAGGCGAAACCCGCCAGGCTGCCGACCGGCGCGCGATGCCCGCGGACGACGGCGAGCCGAAATGTCGGGGCCAGGCATGTCCATGCCCTTGGCGCGGTTCGCCGAGGCCAGGCACAGCACCTCGTTCGCCAGGTCCGGCGCACCGCCGCGCGCCAGCGGAACGACATGGTCGATCTCGAACAGGCCCGTCTCCAGATCGGCGCGCGAGAACGACGTTCCGCTATACGGGCAGAGCGCGACACCGTCCGGCCCGGCCATGCGGGCAAACACCGCTTCGCGGCGCGCCCGGCCGCGTTCCGGGCTCTTTCGGGGTTCATTGGCAAGCGGCGCTTCAATCAGGATTTCATCCGGCACTCCGTAACTGCGCGTCAGCCGGTCGAGCAATCGCGTCGCCTCGCGCACCGGGATTGCCACGTGCGGATCGCGCGCCTGACGCGGCGGCGGACGGCGCGCGGGCGGGTCGGCAAAGGCGATCGCGGCGAACTGGTCGCGTTCGGTGGCGGTCAGCCCGCGCGGTTCGGCCTGGCGTGCCCACAATGCCTGGAATTCCGCGACGATGTCGGCCCGGGTGAACAGCGGCGTTCTGGCCGGATCGACGCCGGGCCGCAACCGGCGCGATGCTGTGTCCAGGCATTCGATCGGCAGCCGGGGCGGGCCTGGCGTGGCGGAATTGCGCCCGGGAACGCCGCGCCGGTATGCCAGGTGCAGCAGCGCGCGCCCGAACCAAGCGTCATCGAGTTCGTGCGTCAGGCCACGCAGGCGCGCGGCGTAGGGGTCGATGGCGAAGAAGGACCTGCGGCCGTCCCGGCTGTCCGGAATCAGGCCGAAGTCGGCCAGGGCACGGCGTACCCGGGCAAGACGGGCGCGGCGGCGGCGTCGGTGGCGTGCCGCCTCGAACCGGGCGGCCAGCGCCTCGGCGCCAGGCGCGGCGATCGCAAAGAGATGCGCGCCGCAGGTCATCGGCATGTCGCCGGCATCGGCAAGAACAGCCCAGCCGATGGCATGGGTTCCGGGGTCGAAGGCAAAGATGACGGACATTCCGGTGTCTCCTCGGGATGGGGACATCGGAAGCAATTCCCTCAGGCGACGAAATTCCGCGATCGCGCATTACGCGATCGCGGTATTGCGCCGGCGCCTGCGGATGCGACAGTCAGGCGCCCGGAACGGTGCGGCCCGGCCGTCAATCAGGCGTTAGCCGGTCGCGGGGCGGGCTCCGGTCCGCCCCGCCCTCACATGGCTTCGCGCACGATGCGGATGGACAGGACCGCCTTCCAGAAGGCGCTGCCTTTTTCGTAGGACACGTGCTCGGCGTTGGCGAAGTAGAAGTCGAACACCTGCTTCATCTGCCGATAGAAGCCGCGGTCGAGCATCATCACGCCGTTTTCCGTGTCGTGCAGGAAGGAGCGATTGTTGAGATTGACCGACGAGACGACAACCAGTTCCTCGTCGATCATCAGGATCTTGGAGTGCAGCAGCACGCCCGGATCGCGGAACTCACGGAAGGTGATGCGATCGCCATAGCGGGCCAGGAACAGGGTGTTGAGTTCGGTCAGCACCGAACCGGCAAGGTCGCCATAGAGGTTGATGCGGCCGACGATCGTCACCTTCACCCCCCGGTCGAGCGCTGCCTCGAATGCCGTTCGCAACTTTTCGGTGAAGTTCAGGTAGGGGTTGACGATCTCGATCGAATGCGATGCCGCGCCGAACAGGTCGACATAATAATCCTCGAGCGCGCGACCATCGGCGAAGGGCACGGAGAGGAAATGCCGCATCAGGCCGCGCCCGGTCACGCCGGGCTTTGCCTTGCCGCCAACCGACATGGGCCGGGCGAGCCAGGTGTCGGCATCGCCGTTCCAGAAGGTCGACAGATGCGCCATCATCTTGCGCACCGCACCGTCCTCGCGGATGGACAGGTCGAAATCGGTCCAGTTGGAATAGTAGTCGAGCGTCATGCCGCCGGAGCGTGTGTACTGATTGAGTTCCGGCCAGGCCGACATGTCGACCGGGTCGCGGTAAAGATAGCCGTCATGGATGTTGCGACTGCCGACGACGAGCGACGAGCGGCCGCGATCGGGCGACAGCCCGGCCAGCATCTTGACGTGATGCACGCGGATCGCCTCGACGATCTTGCCTTCCAGGCCGCTGCCCGCCGGCGCCTTCCAGAGGAATTCGCGGTAGGCGACGTTGGGATAGTCAGCCGCCAGCCGGTAGAGCATGTCCTTGTCCTTGTCGCGCTCCAGGATCTTGGTGGCGATGATGCGGATGGTGGCGCCGCGGGCGGCATGATGGCGCAGCAGACGATCGAGCACCTTACCTGTGAAGTCGGCCTTGATGTCGAGATAGGACACATAGATCAGCGACAGGCGCGGCGCGGCGGAAAAGTCGATCGGTGCATAGGGGTTGGCCCGGTCGATGAAACTGCCGGGCAGATCCCTGCCGAGCAGGACCCTGACCTTGCCGTTGAAGGCGGCCCGTTCCTCACGCAGCGTTTCCACGTTTCCAGGATCGAAGGCACAGGTCTGGGAAAGCCAGCGGGCGGCGAAGAACACACGGGTCAGCCGGTCGCCCGATCCTGCCGGTGCCGACTGGCAGATGTCATAGCGGCTGTCGAGCGCGGCCAGGGCGCGATCTTCCGCCTCGGCACGAACGAGCGTGTAGTGGCGTCTGCCCTTGCCGGGAAAGGCGGCGACAGCGTCGCAGCGCGTCACCGAACGATCGACGGTCAGGACGAGCGGCTTCGGCGCCGCCGGCTGGATGGCGAAACGCAGGGTCTCGCCGGTGCGGCGGCCGCGTGTGACGGGACCGTCGCAGGACAGATCCACCGTGACACCGTTGCCGGTGATGTCGTTGAAGGCGAGATCGATGCGCTTTGCCTGGTCGCCGCCGAAGCGGAACTCGCTTCCGGACTCGCCGGGCGTGGCCGGCGCGAGGAACAGCGTATCACGGGCGGTGCGCCAATCACCGTCGAAGCTCTCCACATCGGGACCGGCCGCGGGCGCGGTGAACGGCTTGCCATCCAGGGCTGCGGCCTCGGCGGCCAGCGCGCGCCGCGCCGACGAACCGGAAGCGGCCTCCTCGGCGAACGGGGCGGCCCCGCCGGCGGTCGCGTCGATGCGGGCGACACGGTCGGCGGCAATCATCGCCGACAGGCCGGCGCGATAGGCCCGGGCCCCGGGACCGGCTGCGGTGCCGCCGGAGATGGTCTCGGCGTCGTAGCGCATGGTGGCGCAACCGGCGACGAACGCGGAAGCAATAAGGGCGGCAATGGTCAGGGCCTTGCGGGCATTCACGACAGGCGCTCCGGTGATGTCCGGCGCGGGTCGCCGGGGGGCAGGGTCTCCAGAAGGCGTGGATCCCGCGGCGGCAGGATTCCCCTGGGGAACAACTGGCAGAAACGCGTCGAAAAGGCGAGGCGTACCTGCCGGGCTTTCCGTCGCACTGCCGGCAGTTCACGCGCATCGCGGGCTATGCGCGACGCGGCCAGGACCAGTGCGTCGTCGCAGCCGCAGCCCGGCGTTGCCCGGATGTAACAGACATCGTGGGCGAGGCAGGCGCGGTCAAGCGCATTCAGCGGCGCCGCCGCCAGGTTTCCCTGTTTTGTGCCCAGTCCGCAGTAATTGGCCCACACACGGGGTGCCGGCTCGGCCATTCGCCGCTGCGCGGCCTTCGTCAACGTGCTGTCGGGAACGAATTCCCACGGGTTGGCGCAGCCCGCCAAGGCGATCGCGAGCGCACAAAAAGCCAACGGACGCATCGATCCGGAGACGGCGAAAGGCAGGTCAGCGGTCATTTCCGGGGATGCTTCCGCGGCGGGGACCGCCGCGTCAACCCGGAAAGGCCGGCATGGCTGCGAATGGGAATGCGGCGTTGCCGGCCGGCAACGCCGGAGCCGGACGTCAGACGCTCGCCACGGCCTTTTCCAGCATGGCGCGCACTTCGCCCGCCACCGCATGCAGCCCGTCATTGGCGATGGCCTGCATCGAGGCCACCGGATCGACCGCGCTGACGGTGACCGAACCGCCGGTCTGGCGCACGATGACGTTGCACGGCAGCATGGCGCCGATCTTCGGTTCAAGGCCGATGGCACGGAACGCCATCTTCGGGTTGCAGGCGCCAAGGATCAGGTAGGCGTCCATGTCCTGGTCGATCTTCTTCTTCATCGTCGCCTTGACGTCGATCTCGGTCAGCACGCCGAAGCCCTGGCTGGCAAGGGCTGCGCGGGTGCGCTCGACGATGGCGTCGAACGCCGCGCCTTCGAAAGTCCGGTCGATGGTGTAGGTCATGTGCGGATCCCTTTCCGGTTCCCGTGCAGATCGGGGCCGGGAGCGACGATGTCAAGGACGCCACGATGCCGCATGCCGCTTCAGGCGAACACGGCGCGATCGGCGGCCACCTGGTCGGTGACGAAAGCCGCGGCGGCGCGAATGGCCGGCACGCCGCGCAGGGCTTCGGGATAGACCAGCCAGTAGGCGCGCCGGATCAGCGGAAACCCGGGGACGGATACGAGCTCCGGCTCGGCGGCGGCGAGGAAGCGGTGCAGGATGCCGATGCCGGCACCGGCGCGAACCGCGGCCAACTGGCCCAGTGCCGAGGAGACCGCGATGGACGGGGCCCAGTTGCCGGCGATCTCGGCGCCATAGTCCAGCGCCGGCGAGGCGAGAAGATCGGAGACGTAGCCGACAAGGCGGTGGCTACCAAGCGCGCCGGGGCCATCGGGCAGGCCGTGGCGGGCGACATAGGCGCGCGAGGCATAGAGGCCGAGCGCGTAGTCGACCAGCCGGGCGGCAACGAGGCGACCTTCGGTCGGCCGCTCGACGGTGACGAGGAGGTCGGCCTCGCGGCGCGACAGCGAGATCGAGCGCGGCACCGGCACCAATTCGATGCGCAGGCGCGGGTGGCTTTCGGATAGCGCCCCCAGTCGCGGCGCCAGCCAGCCGACGCCGAAGCCGTCCGGCGCGCCGATGCGCACGACGCCGCTCAGTTCGCCGGGCCGCTCACGCGACAGGGCACCGGCATCGAGTGCATCGCGCTCCATGCGCTCGGCGACCGGGAGCAGCCGTTCGCCGGCCTCCGTCAGGCGGCAGCCGGTGGCCAGGCGGTCGAGCAGGCGCGCATCGAGCGCCTTCTCCAGTCCGGCGATCCGGCGCGACACGGTGGCGTGATTGAGGCCGAGGCGGTTGGCCGCGCCGAGAAACTGGCCCGCACGGGCAACGGCGAGGAAAATGCGCAAATCATCCCAGTCCATGGCGGCATCGCCCTATGCGCGTTCTGATAGACGAAGATAGGGTGCTGTGCGAATTTGCACAACGGTAGCGACGGCGGTGGCGTTGCTTTTGGGCGCCCGATGCCGACAATGGCGCCATCGTATCCGGCCTTTCGGCCGCAGGAGGATCCCCATGTACGAGATCGGGCATTTCATCGATGGCAAGCGCGTTGCCGGCGGCAGCGGCCGGTTCAGCGACATCTACAATCCGGCGACCGGCGAAGTTCAGGGCCGCGTGGCGCTGGCCACGAAGGCCGAGCTCGACGATGCCGTGGCGCGGGCGGCGAAGGCGCAGGAAGGCTGGGGCGCCACCAACCCGCAGCGCCGCGCGCGCGTGATGATGAAGTTCGGCGACCTGATCAATCGCGACATGGACAAGCTGGCCGAGGTGCTGTCGCGCGAGCATGGCAAGACGCTGCCGGATGCGCGCGGCGACGTGCAGCGCGGGCTGGAGGTCGTCGAGGTGTGCATGGGCGCGCCGCACATGCTCAAGGGTGAGTTCACCGATTCCGGCGGCCCGGGCATCGACCTGTACTCGATGCGGCAGCCGCTCGGCGTGGTCGCCGGCATCACGCCGTTCAACTTCCCGGCCATGATCCCGCTGTGGAAGCTGGCACCGGCGCTGTCGGCCGGCAACGCCATGATCCTGAAGCCGTCGGAGCGCGATCCCTCCGTCCCGATGATGATTGCCGAACTGCTGCAGGAGGCCGGCCTTCCCGACGGCGTGTTCCAGGTCATCAACGGCGACAAGGAATCGGTCGACGCCATTCTCGACAACGAGACCATCCAGGCGGTCGGCTTCGTCGGCTCCACGCCGATTGCGCAGTACATCTATGGCCGCGCCGCCGCCAACGGCAAGCGCGCGCAGTGCTTCGGCGGCGCCAAGAACCACATGATCGTCATGCCGGACGCCGACCTCGACAAGGCCGCCGATGCGCTGGTGGGCGCGGGCTTCGGCGCGGCGGGCGAACGCTGCATGGCCATTTCCGTGGCCGTGCCGGTCGGACGCAAGACTGCCGATTCGCTGATCGAAAAGCTTGTCCCGCGCATCGAGAAGCTGAAGGTCGGGCCGTACACCGCCGGCAACGACATCGACTATGGCCCGCTGGTGACGCGACAGGCGATGGATCGCGTGAAGCGGCTGATCACCTCGGGCGTCGAGCAGGGCGCGACCCTGCGCACCGACGGCCGCGACTTCTCGCTCCAGGGCTACGAGAACGGGTTCTTCGTCGGCCCGACCCTGTTCGACAATGTCACGCCGGACATGGACATCTACAAGGAGGAGATTTTCGGGCCGGTGCTGTCGACCGTGCGCGCGAATTCCTACGAGGAAGCGCTGAAGCTGACCATGGACAATCCGTATGGCAACGGCACGGCGATCTTCACCGCCGATGGCGACACGGCGCGCGACTTCGCTTCTCGCGTCAATGTCGGCATGGTCGGGATCAACTTCCCGATTCCCGTGCCGCTCAGCTATCACACGTTCGGTGGCTGGAAGAAGTCGGCGTTCGGAGACCTGAACCAGTATGGCCCCGATGCGTTCCGCTTCTACACCAAGACCAAGACGGTGACGGCGCGCTGGTTCTCCGGGATCAAGGAAGGCGGCGAGTTCCACTTCAAGGCAATGGACTGATCGTCCGCTGCGGATCGCTCATGCGCCGCCCGGACCCGGTCCGGGCGGCGTTGTCATGTCGGCGGAATGAAGGGTTGGCTGATCGCCCTGAATACCGGCAGCGCTTCCAGCACGGCGCAATGGCCGGCGAGCGCGGGCCGCGTGTCGAGCGTGAAGTAGCGCGGCAGCGATTCGGTCACGTGGCGCAGCGCGCAGGCCACCGCGATGTCGGCATGGCCGGGGGATGCACCGAACCAGAACGGGCCGGGAAGTACGGCACGCCCGGCCTCGAGCGCATCGAGCGCGCCGTCGATCTGGGTGCGCCGACGGTCGAGGAAGTTCGCGGCGACGCCGCCCTCGATGGCGAGCGTGTAGAACAGCGACACGGCGAAATCGGTGAGCCCGGTGGCGAGCGCGATCACGCG
>WPCK01403715.1_pt1 | contig 24146 bp, 22 predicted proteins | sample 5399851 | NCBI WGS metagenome assembly WPCK01 (sample SAMN12869471, study PRJNA574797) | sludge metagenome | isolation source: wastewater treatment of pH11 | place: China:Beijing | collected 2019-05-20 | reverse complement strand
GCCAAGGCCTCCATGTTGTTGTTGTCGATCACCGCGTTGGTTCCTCTCGCTCGTCTTTCGCAGGACTGCAAGAGGCTGACGCGGTGATCGTCGCGTCAGGCGGACCCTTCGATCCCTACACCACTACCTGGGGCACAACTTTCGAGCCTCACGAGGGCACTGCAGGGCTCTGTGCCTTGACAGCGGTGAACTCGAAGTGGGGAGCGCCCAGTCGCCGGGCTGGCCTCATGCGCCATGGTCAGGTTGGACCTCGACATCCAGCTCAGTTGTTCTTGATCTCGACGTCGAAATCGTCGTACTACGGTGTCTGCGTCGAGCTGTGGGGGCAGATGCACATGGACATCGGGGAACGACTGGCGAGGTGGTTCGCCACCCAGCTGCCCGATGTCGACCACGTGCGGATCGTGGGCCTCGATCGGATCGACTTCGGGCACTCGGCGGAGATGCTGGTGCTCACCCTCGAGGGGAGAACCGGCGACGGTTCCTTCTCGCAGGACGTGGTGGTCAAGCTGCGGCCACCCTCGCCGGGGCTGCTCGAGCCTTACGACCTAGTCAGGCAGTACAAGATCCTGCGGGCCCTCGAGCCCACCCCGGTGCGGGCCCCTCGCCCGCGCTGGCTGGAGCCGACAGGTGAGGTGCTCGGACGCGAGTTCTACGTCATGGAGCGGGTCGCGGGGGAGGCCTACGAGCGGGTGGTCCCGCCGGAGCTCGACGCCGATCCGACACTGATCCCCCGAATGTGCGAGGGCGTCATCGAGCAGTTGGCGGCGATCCACCAGGTCGACCTGCGCGCGACCGGGCTCGATCGACTCGCTGACGGGACCACCTTCATCGACCGCCACCTCGACCACTGGGCCGGCGAGATGCGGCGGGTCCAGCGGGGCCCGCTCCCGGCACTCGAGCGCCTTCTGGAAGAGCTCCACCGGCAGCGTCCCGAGCCGTCCGGTCGCGTGACCCTCGTGCACGGCGACATGAAGCCCGGCAACTTCGGCTTCGTCGACGGTGAGGTGACCGCCGTGTTCGACTGGGAGATGACCGACGTCGGTGATCCGCTGGCCGACCTCGGCTACCTCGAGCTCATGTGGGGCTATCCGGTCGGGATCACGAGCCGACCGACCGCACCGTCGATCGACTGGGCACTCGAGCGCTACCAGGAGCTCACCGGGATCCCCGTCGAGCACCGTGGGTGGTATCGGGCGCTCGAGGCGTACAAGACCTCGGTCATCCTCCTCGTCGGGTCGATGCTCTTCGAGGTAGGTCACAGCGACGACCTGCGGTACCTCGAGATGGCGCTCGGCATCGCCTTCACCACCCAGTCCGGACTGGCCGACCTCGGCGTCGAAGAGCGTCTCGACGCCGGACCGGTCATGCCGAGCGACGCCCGCATCGCCGCAGCCCAGGCCCGCGCCGCCGGTCAGACCCACTGATCCGCCGACACCAGGAGGAACGACATGGGCTACTCGGCCGCCGATGAGCGCTTCACCCACCAACTTCCTCGTCCGTTCGACGAGATGCACAGCCCTGACGGCAGTTGGTCCGACCGCTGTTACTTCTTCGCCCACTCTCCAGACGGCTCGCTGCTGTTGACCAACGGCTACGGCAACAACCCGAACCAGGGCGCGGGCACGGGCTACGGCAAGGTCGCCCTGGCCGACGGGCGCCACTGGGACCTCTTGGCCGGCCGTCGCATCACCGCTGCGGACCAGCACGAGCTGCAGGCCGGCCCGCTGCGCTGGACCTGCCTGGAGCCACTGAAGCGGTGGAAGATCGAGCTCGGCCCGAACGAGTCAGGCATCGAGTGGGAGATGGAGTACGAGCCCCGCGCCCCGATGTGGGAGATGCTCCCGATGCACGTCGAGGTCGACGGCCGGGTGATCGTCGACATGTACCACATCAAGGAATCGGGCCGGGTGAGCGGCTGGGTGCAGATCGAGGGCGAGCGCATCTCGCTCGATGGCTTCCACGGCGGACGTGATCGCACGTTCGGCGTCCGGGTGGCCGACGAGATCAACTTCTGGATCTGGCTCGACGCCGGCTTCGACGACCGGGCCATCGAGGCGTGGATCATCGAGGACCACGACGGCAACGTGCTGTACGTCGACGGCGGCGTCACCCACACCGACGGGACCCTCTCGAAGCGGTTCGTGAAGCTCGAGCACGACATCGACTTCGACGGCGACCGGAAGCGTCCCGCTCGGGCGGTGCTGGTGTTCACCGATGAGGACGGCGAGGAGCACCGCCTCATCGCAGACAGTCCGCATCAGGACGTGAACGTGTACTACGGCCAGCCCCTGCCCACCGCGGCGTTCCAGGACCTCGGCGACGGCGAGTACTTTCTCCACTTCCCCTGGAACAGCACCGACCAGGCCGAGCTCGCCGCGCTCGAAGGTGGCTCGATGTCGATCGACCAGCTCATGCGCTTCGACCTCGCTGGCCGGTCCGGCCGCGGGATCTTCGAGATCCTCTCGGGCGCCGACGGGCCCGATCGGTACCCGAACTGGCCCCCGATGGACATGACGCCGTTCCGACAGCGCGCCCGCAGAGTCCGGAAGTAGCGAATGCGGCGGCAAGGCACGGTCGCCTTCGGCATCCCTCACGAGCCGCTTCGGACACGCGTTCGTCGACCTCGAGACGGCCGCAGCCCTGGGTGAGCTCGGCGAGTCGCGGCCGCGCTCGGGGCAGGTCGACCCAGAGTTTCGATGTTGATGTCGATATAGATAACTGGTCTCGGGCTCGGCTACGGTTCTTCGACATGGGGGGCATCGATACCTTCTTGGAGATCACGGGTCCGCTCGGGGAGGACGCGTCGTGGCGCCGCGGTGTTCGGAGAGCCCGGGCCGGTGCCGTCGGAGCAAGGCTGATTCGAGCGGTCGGTGTCGGATTGGCCCAGCTGGGCGCAGGTGGGTTCGCGCCGGACCTCGCACGACCAGCGCGACCGAGCTCCCGCCCGCCCTCACGGGATGAGCGGAGGCGACCGGATGGATTGAGGCGCCGGATGCCTCTCGACGCCCCCACGGTGGTCGATGGGGGCCCTCGGCCATGACGGACGATGCTCTTGATGCCCGCCTGCGTCGCCTCGAGGACGAGTCCGCGATCCAGCGGCTGCTGCTGTCCTACGGGCCGGCAGCCGACGCGGGCCTGGCGTCGTTCGCGGCGGAGGCATGGCTCGAGGACGGGGAGTACGACTGGGATGACAACGCCGAGCCCCACCAGGGTCGGGCGGCGGTCGAGGCGATGCTGCAGAGCGACCTGCACCATTCGCTGATCGGCGCAGGCGTTGCCCACTTCGGCGGCCCCTTGCTCGTGGAGATCGATGGTGACCGGGCGACGGCGCTCAACTACTCGCTGATCATGCGGCGTGAGGACAAGCGGTTCTACCTCTGGCGGGTCAGTGCGGTGCGTTGGGACGTCGAGCGGTCGGGCTCGTCCTGGCGGGTGCGCCGACGGACCAACCGCGTGCTGGATGGCTCAGGGGCGGGCCGCGCGCTTTTCGGATCCTCGCTGCAGGAACTGTTCGGGGGTGGACCGGCGTGACTGGGCGCCTCGAGGGGAAGGTCGCGATCATCACCGGCGCCAGCACCGGGCTGGGTCCGGTCATGGGGGCGCGCTTCGTGCAGGAGGGAGCCCGGGTCCTGCTCGCCGCGCGCCGAGAGGAACTGGTGGCCGAGGCGGCAGCCGCGGCTGGGGAAGGCGCCGTGAGCATGCGCGCCGACGTCACCATCGAGGGCGACGTCATCGCCATGGTCGAGCGAGCGGTGGAGGAGTTCGGGCAGGTCGACATCCTCTGCAACAACGCCGCCGTACCTGGCACCGACACCTGGATCTGGGAGCAGACCCTCGCGAACTGGAACTCGACGATGGCCGTCGACGTGACGGCGGCGATGCTGTGCACCCGGGAGGTCCTCAAGCAGTCGATGCTGGAGCGCCGGACCGGGGTGATCCTCAACTTCTCCTCGACCGCGTCGTACGACGGCATGGTCCGCAAGAGCCACTACGTCACCGCCAAGGCCTCACTGCGGGCGTTCACCAAGGCGGTGGCGCTCGATGTCGGCGAGTACGGGATCCGCTGCAACTGCGTGGTCCCGGGTGCCATCGACACCGAGCTCTGGCGGAACTGGGTGCGCCGCACGGCCGACGAGAAGGGCGTGGACTACGACGAGCAGCGGGCCCGCACGCTCCGCGGCGTCGCGCTGCGGGACATCTCCTCGACCGAGGACGTCGCCAATCTCGCGCTGTTCTTGGCCAGCGACGAGAGCCGCACCATCACCGGCCAGTCGATCCCCGTCGACGCCGGCGGCGTCATGCAGGGCTGATCGTCCAGGTTGTCCGCTCCTCGAACGGAGGTTGGTCGCATGAACCGTGTGAAAGCGGCGTTCTTCAGCTTCACCCCGCCGGCTCCCCCCGACGACGACGGCAGCTACCTGCGCTGGCACCTGCTCGACCACATGCCGGAGCAGTACCAGCTGCCGGGCATGCAGCTGGGTCTGCGGTACCTCGCCGACGCGGACTGCACGGCGGCGCGGATCGCGGCGTCGGGGGACCTCGACGATGTCGGCAACCTGGTGAACTACCTGGTGGGCGATCCGGTGCAGGAGACCCACGACGACTTCATGGCCCTGGGTCGACGGCTCAGCGAGATAGGTCGCTTCCCTGAGCACCGGCCCTCGCTGCAGGTGCGGATGCCGGCGCTCCGACGGTGGTACGGCGCACCTCAGGCCCTTATCTCGGCCGAGGTGGTGCCGTGGCGTCCGCATCGCGGCATCCTCGTCGTGGTCGAGCTGCCCGTCGGGGACGACCTCGACACCTGGGAGCACTGGCTCGACACCGAGCACCACCCGTCGGTGCTCGCGACTCCCGGCGTGGCCGGGGTGTGGGTCTACCGGTCGTCGGACGACTGGACGCTGCACCCGGCGACCCAGGGCGACCCCCAGAGCACCACCGTCATCTACCTGGACGACGATCCGGTCGGGACCACCGAGGCGCTGCGACCGCTGATCGAGGAGCGCTGGCGCTCGGGTGCGGTGCAACCCACGTTCGCCGGGCCGCTCCGGTCGATGATCGAGTGGGAGGCGTGGCGATGACCGACATCGGTGGCCTGAAGCTGTCGATCGGGAGCCCGGTGGTGACGATGATGCCCGGCGGACACGGCGCCTGGGAGGCTGCGGCGTCGATCGAGGACCTGGCCCGGGTCGCCGAGGCAGCCGACCGCCTCGGCTACCACCACCTCACCTGTAGCGAGCACATCGGGGTGCCCGCCGTCGAAGGCGAGCGACGCGGGATGCGGTACTGGGACCCGCTGGCCACCTTCGGCTTCCTCGCCGCCCGGACGGAGCGCATCCGCTTCGCCACCTCGGTCCTGGTGCTCGGCTACCACCACCCGCTCGAGATCGCCAAGCGTTACGGCACGCTCGATCTGATCAGTGGTGGACGTCTCATCCTGGGCGTGGGTGTCGGCACGTTGCAGGAGGAGTTCGACCTCCTCGGTGCACCGTTCGAAGACCGAGGTGCCCGTGCCGACGATGCGCTCCGTGCCTTGCGGGCGTCGCTGTCCCAACCGGAACCGGCCTACCACGGCGAGTTCTACGACTTCGAGGGCTTCGTCGTCGACCCGTGCGCCGTGCAGGACCGGGTCCCGCTCTGGATCGGTGGGCGCACGCTGCGCTCGCTGCGACGAGCAGTGACGCTGGCCGACGGCTGGAGCCCGTTCGCGGTGCGCCCGGGGCAGGCGCAGGAGTGGCTTTCCCGCGTCGAGCTGCCCGAGGGGTTCGAGGTCGAGCTCCCACCTGCCGGCAGGCTGGACCCGATCGGCGAGCCCGACCGGGCTCAAGAGGTGCTGGCCGAGACGGTGGCGGCGGGCGCCACGACCGTGGCCGTGCGCTTCAAGGCCGACACCATCGAGGACTACCTGGAACGCATGGAGGCTCTCGCCGACGTGCACCGGGACCTGGTCGGACGGTGATGAGCGGCGCCTCAGCGCGCGTAGGCCTCGATGATCGGCGCCAGCTCTGCCGGCGAGGCGCCGTGGAGGATGACCGCATCGGCACCAAGGTCGAGTTGCCGCCGCACGGCCGCGGCGCACTGGTCAGGGCTCCCCGTCGCTGCCGGGGCCAGCCACTCGTCCGGGATCAACGTGGCGATGTGTTCGAGCTGGTCGGGCGTAGCCAGCTGGTCGATCGCTCCATGGAATCCGGCAACCAGGGGATCGGCTCGGAACGCTGCGAGCGCCTGAGGATCCCATTGGTTGGTCTCGACCAGCAGGTCGCCGTATCCCTGGAGATAGCTGGCAAGGCGGCCGACGGTCTTCTTCAACCGCAGTGGCTCGGCGATGTGGTCGCCGACCGTCGCATAGCACGACCAGACGCGCACGGACCCGGGGTCGCGTCCCGCCCGCTCAGCGGCACCCTTCACCACGGAGATGCAGCGCTCGACGGTCTCGTCGCTGAAGAAGGTGTGAAGGATCACGTCATCGAAGGCCCGTCCGCCGAGAGCGAGGGTGTTGTCGCCGAACGCCACCAGGGCGAGCGGGATCTCCATGTCGAATCCCGGGTTGAGGCGGAGCACCGGCCATGAGCCCGCCGGCCCGTCGTGGCCGATGATGGTCTCACCTTTCCAGAGGCGGCGCATCAGTCCGGCGAAGTCCTCCATCTGCGCGGTGGTGATCCGGGGTATCCCGAAGGCGTCCTGCATGAGGGTGATCCCTCGGCCGATCCCCAGGGTGAAGCGTCCCCCGGTCAACGAGTGCATGGTCGAGGCGAACGACGCGGTCACCATCGGGTGGCGGGTGTTGTGGTTGGTCGCTCCCGTGATGATTCGCAGGCGGTCCGACACGGCTCCGGCCGCCCCGCTCAGCGCGCCGGCTTCCTTGATGTCGTACCGCTCCGAGATGAACGCCGCTCCGAGGCCGAGGGCCTCGCCGCGCTGTACCTCCGCGATCAGGTCGCGAGACGAGTTCGGGGCACCGGCCAGCGTGTAGAAGCCGAGTTCGGGGTGGGTGGCCATTGGCCCAGCCTTTCAAGTCAGGGAGAAGCCTGCGAGCACGCGTCGTGGTAAAGGGTGTCGCCGAGGGTTCACCGGGTCGTCGGATCGTATTGACGTCTACGTCGACGTCAAGAATTCGGTTCCCCGTCTTGCGGAGCAGGGACCTCACCTTCTATATTGACGTCGACGTCAAATCTGACGACCGCGCCGGGTGGCGCTGCGAAACGGGGGAACCGTGCCAGTTCATGTGAGTCGCAGGGCCGCAATCGCCGTCGTCGCTGCGCTGGCGGTGATCGGTGCGGTCAGCTGCAGCAGCAAGGCCGACGACGGCGACAGCGGTGCGTCCGATACGACCGACACGACGTCGGTGCCTGCGGAGGAGGTGCTCGGCACGCCCAACGAGGCCACCGGTTCCCCCATCACGGTCGGCTTCGTCAGCGACGGGCCCGACGCGTCGTTCGGCTCGGACGAGAACGAGGTGGCCACGTTCGACGCCACGGTGGAGTACGTCAACGCGTACCTGGGTGGGGTGAACGGCCACCCGCTCGAGGTCCAGCACTGCTCGACCGACAACACGCCGGCCGGCGCCACACAGTGCGCCGCCGACCTCATCGATGCCGACGTGGCCACCGTACTCGTGCCGGTCTCCGCGCAGGACGGCAAGCTCTTCGGGGGTCTGGCGGAATCCGGCATCCCCTACTTCACCTACGAGTCCGCAGACCAGGACGTCCTACTGCAGCCCGGCGCCTTCCTGATGACGAACCCGATCTCCCAGATCGCAACGCCGGGCCTCGTCGCCCAGGAGCAGGGCATCGACAAGGTCGGATTCATCCTGATCGACGTGCCCGCCGCCACGGGGCCGATCACCTCCATCGCCGAGCCGATCTACAACAACCTCGGGGTCGACCTGAAGATCAGTCCCGTCTCCCCGTCGGTGGCCGACATGACCCCGCAGCTCCAGGAAGCGATCAGCGGTGGAGCGGGCATGTTCACCGTCGTCGGCACCGACGACTTCAACATCAACGGGGTGAACGGGCTGCGCCAGTTGGGCTTCACCGGACCGATCATGTTGGGCAACCCCGTGCAGGGGGTCCTCGATCAACTCACCACCTTCGACAACCTGCTGGGCAACGGCACGCAGACCAATCACCCCAGCGACCCGGATGTGCAGCTGATGAACGCCGTCGTCGAGACGTACACGGATCTCGACACGGCGGACGCGTTCCCCAAGGCGTTCGCCACGGTCTTGGGGTTCGTCCGGGCGCTCGACGGCTCGGCCGACGCCGTGGACGCCGCGACGATCTCGACCGCCCTGAGCTCGATGCCCGAGACCGATCTGCCGCTCGGCGGTGGCATCACCTTCCAATGCGGGACGGACCCCGTGTCGTTCGCCCCGAGCATCTGCAGCACCGACGTGCTGCAGTGGTCCTACGATGCCGACGGCAACCGGCAGGACTTCGGGCTGGTCAACGTGCCGGCCGATGCGCTGACGCTGGGCTGACCGACCCGGCGTCGCGCAAGGGAGATCGTCGTGGACCAGCACCTCATCTTCCTCGTGCTCGGCCTCGCCAACGGCGCGGTCTACGCGGCGCTCGCTCTCACCCTGGTCATCACCTACCGCAGCAGCGGGGTGGTCAACTTCGCCACGGGGACGATGGCGCTCCTGGGTGCCTACACCTACTCGTTCCTCCGGCGGGGCGAGGTCCTCGTCCCGCTGCCGGGGTTCCCTGATGTCATCGAGTTGCCCGTTGCGGTGGACTTCTGGCCCGCGGCACTGATCTCGGTCACGGTCTGCGCGCTGATGGGACTGCTGCTGTACGTGGTGGTGTTCCGGCCTGCCCGGGGCGCCCCAGCGGTGGCAAAGGCGGTGGCGTCGATCGGGGTCATGGTGGTCTTCACCGGCCTCTTCGCCGTCCGCGTCGGCCCGACCGGGGTCCGGACGGATCCGATCCTGCCTCGGGGCACGTGGACCCTCGGTCAGGTCCTCATCACCCAGGATCGGGTGTACTTCGCGGCCACGATCCTGGTCATCACCGTCCTTCTCACCGCCGCCTACCGGTTCACCCGTTTCGGGCTCGAGACCCGGGCGGCGGCGGAGACCGAGAAGGGGGCCTTCGTCAGCGGCATCAACCCGGATCGGGTGGCCGCCGCGAACTGGATGATCGGTGCCGCGATCGCCGGCATCTCAGGGATCCTGATCGCTCCGATCGTCCCACCGACGCCGGCCGGCTACACGCTGTTCATCGTGCCGGCGCTGGCGGCGGCAATCCTCGGCCGGTTCCAGTACCTGGTCCCGGCGGTGCTCAGCGGTCTGATCATCGGGATGCTCCAGTCCGAGCTGACGTACTTCCAGGGGCAGCACACCTACCTGCCGTCTGCCGGCCTCGCCGAGCTGGTTCCGCTGGTGCTGGTCCTCGTGGTCCTGGTGATTCGGGCAAAGCCTCTTCCGAGCCGAGGCGTGGTCCTGCTGCAGGCGCTCGGTCGGGCGCCGCGACCGCAGGCCATCGGCCGTCCCGCGGTGGTGGGTACGGCGGTCGGGATCGTTGCGCTCTTCGCCCTGCAGGGTGAATGGCGGACCGCCCTCATCACCAGCATGATCTTCGCCATCATCTCGCTGTCCCTGGTGGTGGTCACGGGGTACGCGGGGCAGATCTCACTGGCCCAGCTCACGCTGGCCGGCGTGGCCGGGTTCATCCTCGGCCCGTTGACCGCCGACTACGGTGTCCCGTTTCCCCTGGCGCCGCTGCTCGCCGCCCTCGGCGCGACGGTGGTCGGCGTGGTGATCCTGTTGCCGGCCCTGCGGATCCGAGGCCTCTCGGTCGCCGTCGTCACGTTGACGCTCGGGGTGGCGGTCGAGGCGCTCTGGTTCCGCAACCCCGAGTACGGCGGCACCAGCGGCAAGGACGTCACCGGGCCGACGTTCTTGGGAGTCGACCTCCGGGCCCAGGTCGGCGGGGACTTCCCCCGGGTCCAGTTCGGTCTGCTCGTGCTCTTCGTGCTGGTGCTCGTGGCCATCGGGGTGGCCCGGCTCCGCACGAGCCGTTGGGGCTCGGAGATGCTGGCGGTGCGGGCCAACGAGCGGTCGGCCGCAGGTGCCGGGGTCGACGTGGGCAGGGTGAAGTTGCTCTCGTTCGCCATCGGATCGTTCATCGCCGGGCTGGGCGGGTGCTTCATCGCCTACTTCCAGGGCAACGTGACCTTCGACGCCTTCACGATGTTCGTCGGGCTGAGCATCTTCGCCACGGCGTACATCGGCGGCATCACCAGCGTGTCCGGCGGCATCGTCGCCGGGGCGCTCGCCGTGGGTGGCCTCACCGCCCAGGCGGCCGGCCTCCTGCCGAACCTCGGGCAGTGGTACATCGTCCTCAGTGGGGTGGGCCTCGTCATCACCATCGTGAAGAACCCGGAAGGCATCGTGGGCCCGCTCCACGCCAGGCTGGCCGCTCGTCGCTCCGCCACCAAAGAGGTGGCCGCCCCGAAGACGCAGGCTTCCGCCGTGCCCCTCGAGCCACGGGAACCGGCACCCGCAGGCGAGGTCGTCCTCGCCGCCAGCGACGTCCATGTCGCGTACGGCGGTGTCGTCGCCGTCGACCGTGTCGACCTCGAAGTCCGGGAGGGCACCATCGTCGGGCTCATCGGGCCGAACGGTGCCGGGAAGACCACCCTGCTCGACGCCATGAGTGGCTTCACGCCGTCCAAGGGAACGGTGAGCATCCGTGGCCGTGACCTCACCGGCCTCCGCCCGCACCGGCGGGTGCGGGCCGGTCTTGGTCGCACGTTCCAGCAGACCCAGCTGTACGAGGACCTCAGCGTCGCCGAGAACGTCATCGTCGGCGCTGCCGGTGCGCTGAACCGAGAGGGCGGCTCGGTCGAGGACACCCTCGACCTGCTCGGCCTGACGAGCGTGGCCGACCGACCGGTCGGCGAGCTGTCCCAGGGCCGACGACAGCTCGTCGCCATCGCCCGAGCCCTGATCGGAAGCCCGGATGTGTTGTTGCTCGACGAGCCCGCCGGTGGTCTCGACACCCGTGAGAGCCAGTGGCTCGGGTTGCAGCTGCGTCGGATCCGGGACTCGGGGGTGACCATCGTGTTGATCGACCACGACATGCACCTGGTGCTGAACCTGTGCGACGCGATCTACGTCCTGGACTTCGGCCGGGTCATCGCCGAGGGCCCTCCGGAGGCGATCAAGACCGACCGCGCCGTCGCCGCCGCCTACCTCGGCCAGACCCACGCGGCGGTGCCGGGATGAGCCTCTTCGAATGCCACGAGCTGAAGGCCGGCTACGGGGACGTCACCATCGTGTCGAGGTTCGACCTGAGCGCCGATGCGGGGAGCGTGGTGGCCCTCGTCGGCCCCAACGGAGCGGGGAAGACCACGCTGCTGTCCACGCTCTCCGGCCTGCTTCCGGCACAGGCCGGCACCATCTCGGTCGACGGCCGGGTCGTCCCGAACGGCCGGCCTGCGGCCGCGTCGCGCGCCGGCATCGTGCTGGTTCCCGACGATCGCGCCCTGTTCACCACCTTGACCGTGGAGGAGAACCTGAAGGCGGCACAGGGCAAGCGCTCCACGTCGCTCGACGGGGCCTTCGACCTGTTCCCGTCACTCGTCGCTCGGCGGAAGGTGACCGCCGGCAACCTGTCGGGTGGCGAGCAGCAGATGCTGGCGGTGGCCCGGGCCTTGATGCAAGAGCCGCGTGTGCTGCTCATCGACGAGATGAGCATGGGCCTGGCGCCGATCATCGTCGAGGAACTGCTCCCGATGGTGCGGCGGATCGCCGACGAGACGAACGCCGTCGTCGTCCTGGTCGAACAGCACGTCGGCTTGGCGTTCGAGGTGGCCGATCGTGCACTCGTGCTGGTGCACGGAACGGTGTCGCTCGACGGCTCTGCTGCCGATCTCAGCGCCGATCCCGCCCTTCTCGAGGCCGCCTACTTCGGCGACACCCCCGCAGCCTGACCGTCGCCGGAGTGCTCCTGGAGAGCGGTCAGCGGTCGCCCGCCTACTGGGGCAAGCGCTCCTCTGCGGCCGCCGTCGCGTCCTCGAGGATCGCCTGCCGGTCTGCTCGCCTCAGGAGGCCGGCGTCGATCGTCGCATCGAGGCTCTCGGTGAACTGGTCGAGGTAGTCCGCAGCATCGTCGTAGCGGTCGGCCAGGACGTCCGCAGACAGCGGTGTCTCTCGTCCCGCGAGCTCGCAGAGCGCTCCGGGAGTCGACGGGTCCTCTGGCGTCGAATGGACCTCGAACCGGGACAACGGCACATCCAGGAAGGGTGAGCGCACGCCGCCGACGGGATTGCCCACCTCGTCGACCGCCGTGGTGGACACGACGCCGTCGTCCGACGCCAGCTCGAGGCCCGGCACCTCGCCCGGCGTGACGTCGTCCTCCGACCACGCGACGAGCCGCTCGGCCGCGGCGCGGATAAAGTACTGAACCGGGAAGGACGACGCCGGCCCGGCGCATCCCGGGATCGTGGGCGCGTGGGGGGCGCCGGCGACCTCATAGCGACGGAAGAGGTCGCCGGGCGCGTCGCTGTCGTCGCGCCGGGTGCTGGATGCGCCCGGGTTGGTGTAGGTCGTCTCTTCGTCGATCGGGGCGATGAAGCCCTCGACGTCTGATTGTGTCTCGATGTCGATGACGGGCACGTCGACGGGCCCCATCGGCTCGAACTCGAACGGCGGGAGTGCCGCGGTGCCCGACTCGAGCGCCGTGAGACTGGCCGCATGGGCGGCAGGCAGGTAACCGTCGTAGACGGCAGAGCCATCCTGCATCCGAGTGTCCTCGTTGAACGCACTGGCGAAGGAGGCCACCTCGACCCCGCTCTGCGAGTAGCCGCTGAGGTACAGATGGCGCGCGGTCATCTCACCGAGAGGGCTCTGGTCGCCGCCCTCCTTCAGCAGGCCGCCGACCTGACGAAGGATGTCCCATGCCACGTCGTTCGTCGGGATGTCGATGGCGGCGTAGCGGACGGGGTCGGTGCTCTGCAGGGCGCTCACCGACCCAAACCGTTCCGTGACACCGACCCACGCGTCGCCGTTGTCCTGCAGCATCGGGGCGAGCAACGCCCAGACGGCGTCGAGCTCGCCGCCGCCGGACGTGTTGTACGGCTCGACCCACACCCGCCCGCTGAAATCCCGGCGGTCGCTGGGAAAGCGCACGAGCACCCGAGTGACGTAGGCGACGGAGTCGCCGGTCGGGGTGGCGGGTTCGGAGGCAGGCCCCGAGTACGTCATGGCTTCGCCGGACAGCAGGTGCTCCTGCTCCGTGTAGTCGGGAGAGAGCGAGGCCGAAGGCAGAGGGCCTCCGTCCCCCTCCGGCAGGGGTGCCAAGCGGACGGCACGGAGATCGAGGTCGGCGCGCGGCGTCGGTGCTGCTGTCGTCGTGGTGGCGTCGGCGGAGTCCGCGGGCGACCCACCGCTCGAGCAACCCGCCGCGAGGCACGCCGCCACGCCGACCGCGGTGCAGGCGCGTCGCCACCGCTGGGCACGACTCGTGGTGTGCCTTGTGGTGCCCCGTGCGGACATGGCCCCCTACCCTCCACCTCCGTGGCAGAACCATGTTCTACCACGGAGGCTCGTCGGCCGGTCGACGTCGTCCCCGACGTCAGGGAACCCCTTGCGCCCGTCCACCGCCCGGTGTAGAACGGAGTTCTATATGAAATCGACGTCGATGTCAGAATCGTTCGGCTGGTCGCTGCGAGACGTGCCGGCACCGCTGGTCGAGCGGTACGTCGATGAGGGCTGGTGGACCGACGAGTCGCTCGGCCAGGCCGTCGCTGCCCGGCTGGCGACGAAGGGTGGTGCCGAGTTCGTCGTGCACTCCGACGTGCGGCCGTGGCGGGGCACGATGGCCGACATCGACCGGGCGGCACGAGCCTTCGCGTCGTCACTGCGGGAGCGTGGCGTGCGTCCAGGCGACGTCGTCGTGTTCCAGCTGCCGAACTGGGTCGAGGCCGGGATCGTGTTCTGGGGGGCGGCATACGTCGGCGCGGTGGTGGTGCCGGTGGTGCACTTCTACGGCACCAAGGAGCTGGACTACATCATCTCGGTGACGCGCCCCAGGGTCGTGGTCACCGCCGACCGCTTCGGTCGGCTCGAGTACCTCGAACCGTACGAGGCGCTCCTGGCCGATGGCGCAGCGGAGTGGCTCGTCGTGGGCGACACCCTCGCCGGCGACCTTCCGGCGGGCGCGGCACCCTTCGCCCCCTCGCTCGACTCGCCGCCAATCGCCGACCCGGCCGAGGTCGACCCCGACGCGCCGGCGCTGATCGCCTTCACCTCGGGCACCACCCGTGACCCCAAGGGCGTCATCCACTCCCACCGCACGATCGGCTTCGAGGCCCGTCAGCTCAGCTCGCTGAACCCGACCGGGCCGGCGTCGATCACCGGCGCCCCGCTGGGGCACTTCATCGGTCTGCTCCAAGCGATGCTGTGCTCGCTGTACGTCGACCGGCCCGTGCACCTCGTGGACGTCTGGGATCCCGGCGAGGTCTTGCGGTTGATGCTGGAGGAGGGCATCGGCATGGCCGGGGGCTCCACCTACTTCCTCACCAGCCTCCTCGACCACCCCGACTTCTCCGACGCCCACCTCGCCATGATCCCCAGCTCGGGGCTCGGTGGGGCGAGCGTGCCCTTGGCGGTGACCGAGCGGGCCACCGCCCTCGGCATCGAGGTGTACCGGTCGTATGGGAGCACCGAGCATCCGTCGGCGACGGGTTGCTTCATCGATGAGCCCCGTCAGAAGCGCATGACCACCGACGGTCACCCTCTGCTCGGGGTCGAGTTGCGCCTCGACGACGACGGCCAGATCCTGACGCGCGGCCCCGAGCTCTTCCTCGGCTACACGGACGCCGCCCTGACCGAGCAGGTGATCGACGCCGACGGTTGGTATCACACCGGAGATGTCGGGGTGCTCGACGACGAGGGATACCTGACGATCACCGACCGCATCAGCGACGTGATCATCCGAGGCGGAGAGAACATCAGCGCCGTGGAGGTCGAAGAGCAGATGCTCGGACTCCCGGCAGTCGCAGAGGTCGGTGTCGTCGCCGTACCCGATGATCGCCTCGGTGAACGCGCCGCTGCGGTCGTTCGGGTGCACGCCGGGATGACCGCACCGACCCTCGAGGACGTGCGGGCCCACCTCGCCACCGTGGGTCTGGCCAAGCAGAAGTGGCCCGAGGTGCTGGTCGAGGTGCAGGACTTCCCACGCACCCCGTCGGGCAAGGTCCAGAAGTTCAAGCTCCGCCAGCTGCTGCGCGACGGTCAGGGTTGACCTGGTGGGGTTGACAGCGAGCGACCCGCGACCTCTACTTCCAAAGTAGAACGTCGTTCTGATTCACGGGGGACATGTGACAAACGAACGGAGCGCCGGAATGACGAATGACTACGACCTCGACTGGCTCATCTCGGTCGACGACCACATCCTCGAGCCACCGCACCTGTGGGTCGACCGGGTCGCGGCGAAGGACCGCGACCGGGCGCCACACATGGAGGTGCGTGACGGCGTCGAGGGCTGGGTCTACGACGGCAAGCACTACCCGAGCTCGGGTCTGAGCGCCGTGGTGGGCAAGACCAAAGAGGAGTTCAGCCCGGCGCCCTTGCCCTACGCCGAGATGCGCCCCGGTTGCTACGACCCGATGGCCCGCCTCGAGGACATGGACCGCGCCGGCATCCTCGCCTCGCTGTGCTTCCCGACCATCACTCGCTTCTGCGGCCAGCTGTTCATGGAGGCGAGCGATCGGGAGTTCGGTTTCGAGTGCCTCCAGCACTACAACGACTGGCTCGTGGAGGAGTGGTGCGGTGCCGCTCCGGGTCGGTACATCCCGCTGATGCTCATCCCGATGTGGGACCCCCCGCGGGCAGCGAAGGAGATGGAGCGGATGGCGGCCAAAGGGGTCACCGCCTTCGCGTTCTCGGAGAACCCCGAGCCACTCGGACTGCCGACGATCCACGACCCGGACCGCTACTGGGACCCGGTCATGGCCGCGGCCGACGAGCTCGAGATGGTCGTCTGCATGCACGTCGGCTCGTCGTCGACGCTGCCACAGATCACGAAGGACTCGCCCTTCATGGCGAACCTCACCTGGGGGGCCATGCGGACCTCGGGCACGATGCTGGCCTGGTTGTTCAGCGGCTTGTTCCAGCGGTTCCCGAACATCAAGATCGCCCTCTCCGAAGGGGAGATCGGGTGGATCCCGTACTTCCTCGAGCGGGCCGAGCAGGTGCTCGACAAGCAGCGCTACTGGGTGATGCGAGGGCAGACGTTCGGCGACCACGCCAAGAGCGAGGTGCTCGACCTCGACAACCTCGACATCCGCCAGTCGTTCCGCGACCACATCTACGGCTGCTTCATCGAGGACCACCACGGCATCGCCAGCCTCGAAGAGATCGGGGTGGACAACGTGATGTGCGAGACCGACTACCCCCACTCGGACTCGACCTGGCCGGACTGCATCGACACGGCCCGGCGGGTCATCAAGGGTCTCGACCCCGAGCTCCAGTACAAGCTGCTCCGGGGAAACGCGGAGAAGCTCTACCGGTTCACCCCGGCCGAGCCCCCGGTGCTGGCGTGAGCGGTTGGTCGGTCACGGTCGACCGTGACCGCTGCATCGGCTCCGGTCTGTGCGTGACGTACGCGCCGGGATCGTTCGACCAGGACGAGGAGGCGAAGGTCGTCCTCGTCGTGGACTCGACCGATGACATCGACCTGGTCCGCACCGCGGTCGAGGCCTGCCCGACGCGCGCCATCCAGTTGCAGACGATCGACGAAGGAGTGCCCGGAGCATGATGCTCGAGAACAAGGTCGCCATCATCACCGGTGCCGGAAGTGGCGTGGGTCGGGCCTCGGCGCTCCGGTTCGCCGAAGAAGGGGCCAAGGTCGTGTGCGCCGACCTCGACACCGCGCGCGCCGACGAGACGGTCCGCCTCATCGAGACGGCGGGCGGCACCGCCCTCGCCGCCGAAGCAGATGTGGCGAGCGAGGACGACGTCGTCGCCATGATCGACGCCGCCGTCGCAGCGTTCGGCCGGCTGGACATCCTCTTCAACAACGTCGGTATCCCGACCCCCCGCCTCGGCATGACGTTCGAGGAACACACGGCCGAGGACTTCCAGCGCCTCGTCGCGATCAACCTCGGTGGGGTCTTCTTCGGATGCAAGCACGCCGTCCTCCGCTTCAAGGAGCAAGGGGACGGCGGCGTGATCCTCAACACCGGTTCCGTGGCCGGCCTGGTCGGGTGGGGAGGCACGGTGTACGGCGCCACCAAGGGCGGTGTCCATCAATTGACGAAGGCGGTCGCGGTGGAAGCCGCGCCGTTCGGCATCCGGGTCAACGCCATCTGCCCGGCGGGCATGCCCTTCACCGGCTTCATGGCGGCTGGCGGGCTGACGCTCGACGACGAGGCCATGCGCCAGGTCGCCGAGACCGTGGGTGCCGGCCATCCACTCGGCAAGCCCATCACCGCGGAGGACTGCGCTGAGGCAGCCGTCTACCTGTGCTCCGATCGTGCAGCCAACGTCACCGGCGTGCTCCTGCCCGTCGACGGCGGGTACGTCGCCCGATGACCGGGATCGACGTCTCGTCGCTCGACCGCGACCGCATCCGTGAGCTGTTCGACCTCCGGAGCAATCTCAGTCCCACCGGTGGTGGTGACTACGTCGACGACCCCTACCCCGTGTGGCACGCCCTGCGTGAGTCAGCGACGGTGCACGAGGGCACCGTCCACGAGCTCACTGGGTACGAAGGCGAGGCCATGTTCCACGGCCTGCCCTACCCCGATCGTCCCCACTTCTCGACGTTCTCCTTCGAGGCGTGCGACGCGGCCTACCGCAACGACGCCGTGTTCGCCTCGTCACCGAACGCGGCCGACGGCTCGGTCGACGACGTCGGCTACGAACAGAGCATGCTGATGATGGGGGGAGCGCGGCATCGTCGGTACCGGACGCTCGTCCAGCCCTCCTTCGTTCCGGCCAAGGCCCAGTGGTGGATCGCCAACTGGATCCAGGAGACGGTCGACGCGTTGGTCGATGCGATCGCCCCCGCGGGCCGTGCCGAGCTCAACGTCGACTTCTGTGCCGCCATCCCCGTCCTCACCATCACGGGCAGCTTCGGCATCTCGGTCGAGGATGCGCTCGAGGTTCGGGCGTCGATCCAGGATCCGATGGCGCTCATCGAGCGCCTGGCGCCGATCGTGGCGGCCCGGCGCGAAGCGCCCCAGGACGACCTGATCAGCGTGTTGGTCGAGGCCGAGCTCACCGAGGAGGACGGCAGTCGCCACCGACTGTCCGACGCCGAGATCTACTCGTTCGCCGTGCTACTCCTGCTGGCCGGCTCGGGGACGACCTGGAAGCAGATGGGGATCACGCTCGGGGCCCTGCTCGGGCGGCCGGCGTTGCTCGAGGCCGTGCGAGCGGATCGGTCGCTGCTGCGCAACGTGATCGAGGAGTCGGTCCGCTGGATGCCCACCGACCCGATGTTCTCCCGGTGGGTCGCCGAAGACATCGACTTCTTCGGCACCCATCTTCCCAAGGGCTCGGTCCTGCACCTCTGCATCGGTGCGGCCAACCGGGATCCCGCCCGCTGGGATCGACCCGACGAGTTCGACCCGTCGAGGCCGATGAAGCCCATGCTGGGGTTCGGGAGCGGGCCCCACGTGTGCCTCGGCATGCACGTGGCTCGCGCCGAGATGTCCGTCGGCATCGGTGCACTGCTCGACCGGCTGCCGAACCTTCGCCTCGACCCGGACGCGGAGCCGCCCCGTCCGGTCGGGTTCTACGAGCGCGGCGTCATGGAGATACCGGTGGTGTTCGACCGATGAGCGAATCTGACTACACGGCACCCGATCTGACCCTGCTGGGGGCAGACCACATCAAGGCCTACCAGGAGACCGACGGCGAGACCGGCTACCTCTGGAGCGGCGTGCCCACGTTGCTGCTGACCGCGACCGGGCGGCGGACGGGCGAGCCACGCACCTCTGCGCTCATCTTCGCCAGGGACGGAGACGACTACCTCGTGGTCGCCTCCATGGGCGGGATGCCCACCCACCCGCAGTGGTACCTCAACCTCACCGCGAACCCGCAGGCCGAGATCCAGGTGAAGGCCGAGCACCTCCCGGTCGTGGCCCGCACCGCCACCGCCGACGAGAAGCCCCGGCTCTGGAAGATCGTCAGCGACCAGTGGCCGAACTACGACGTGTACCAGAGCCGCACCGACCGCGAGATCCCGGTCGTCGTGCTCGCCCCCTCTGATGGGTGAGGGCGCCTTCGACGGCGTTCGGGTCGTCGAGCTGGCGCAGTGGGTGTTCGTGCCCGTCGCCGGCGCGCTGCTCGCCGACTGGGGTGCCGACGTGGTCCGCGTGGATCGGCCCGAGGGTGACCCGTACCGGGGCCTGGCCACCCAGGGGATCGGGAGCGACGCCGGCGGGGTGAACCTGTCGATCGCGCTGGCCAACCGAGGGAAGCGGTCCATCGCTCTCGACCTCCGGTCGGAGGGCGGGATGGAGGTCCTCCACCAACTGCTCGAGTCCGCTGACGTGTTCCTCACCAGCTTCCGTCCCGACGCCCTGCACCGCCTCGGCCTCGATGCCGACACGCTGCGGGAGCGCTACCCGTCGCTCGTCTACGCACGGGGGAACGGCTACGGCGTCCGCGGTCCGGACGCCGGCATGGCGGGCTACGACGCGTCGGCCTATTGGGCCCGTGGCGGGGTCGCGCACGTGCTCACACCCGCTGATCGTGACTACCCGATCGCTCCCCGTGGGGCCCTGGGCGACCGCAACGGTGGCATGGCGCTGGCCTTCGGCATCGCCGCCGCACTGGTCAAGCGGTCGCGCACCGGCGCCGGCTCGGTGGTGGACGTTTCGTTGCTGGGCATGGCGATGTGGACGCTCTCGTCCGACCTGCTCTCCGCCCTCCAGGGCGCGGAACCCCGCGCCGCGGCGGGCCGGGGCCCGGTCATCAACCCGCTCGTCGGCACCTACCGCACCGCCGACGGTCGTCACATCCAGCTGGTGTTCCTCGAGTCCGATCGCTACTGGGGACCGTTGTGCGACCTCGTCGACCGAGCGGATCTCCGGGACGACCCCCGCTTCGCCGACCACGCCGCCCGCGATGCGAACCGCGTCGAGTGCGTCGCCGCGCTCGACGCCCTCTTCGCCAGCCGGAGCTACGAGGAGTGGATCGAGCTCCTCCACCAGATCGACGCCCCCTGGGCGCCCGTCCAGGCGGTCGAGGAGCTGTTGACCGATCCCCAGGTGGTCGCCAACGACTACATCGGGGAGGTGGCCGTCGAGGGGGGCCCGAGCTACCGCCTACCGGCGGTGCCGGTGCAGTTCGACGAGCTCCCTCCCGACCTTCGACCGGCCCCGGAGCACGGCGAGCACACGGAGGCACTCCTGCTCGAGCTCGGCCACGACTGGGAGGCGATCATCGCGCTGAAGGACGCCGGGGTCATTCCTTGACCGAGCGGCCCGTACCTGTCGCCGACGAGCTCTCGGCCCCCTACTGGGCGGCGGCGGCCCAACACGGGCTGGTGATCGCCCGCTGCTCGCGTTGTACGGCCTTCAGCCACCCGCCTGACATCGCATGCACTCGCTGCCACCATCCCGACCCGGCCTTCGTGTTCGAGCCGGTGAGTGGGGCCGGGGCCGTCCGCTCGTGGGTGGTGCTGCGCCAGTCGTTCCTGCCCGGATTCCAGGACGACCTGCCGATCGTGCTGGTCGACGTGGCGCTCGACGAGCAGGACGACATCCGCCTGATCGGGCGCCTCCTCGACGGCGTCGATGCCACATTGTCGGTCGGCCAGCGGGTGATCGTCGCCTTCGAGGACCTCGAGCCCGGCGTGTCCGTACCGGCGTTCACCGTCGCCCGATGAGCAGCGGCTTCTCCGCCCGGGGCAAGGTGGCCATCGCCGGCTACGCCCACAGCGACGTCGTGCGCCACGCCGACCGGCCCCTGGGCGCGGTCGCCCTCGACACCGCCAAGCAGGCCATCGCCGACGCCGGGCTCCGCCCCGAGCAGATCGACGGGTTCGCCTCCAGCGCTCTGCAGCCCACCGCCGGCGACCACGTGATCGTCGACGGGGTCAGTACCGTCACCTCGGCGTGGCTGGCCCAGCACCTCGGGGTGAACCCGCGTTACGCCACCGGCTTTCAGGGCAACGGTCAGACGCCAGGCTCGGTCGCGCTCGCCGTCAACGCCATCGCCAGTGGGGCCGCGGACCACGTCCTGGTCCACCGGGCGCTGCACAACCCGGTGCGCTCGTACCACGGGAACCCCATGCGGAAGGCGGCCGGGTCGATGCAGTGGATCGCGCCGCAGGGGTACTTCGGGCCGCTGGCGATGATCGGGCTCACGTACAACGAGTACCTGCAGCGCTACGGGGCCTCGCCTGATGCCATGGGGGCGGTGCTGGTCGAGGCCCGCAAGAACGGTGCCCGCCTCCCGTGGTCCTACTGGCACGGGAAGCCGTTGGCTGCCCAGGAGTACCTCGACTCCCCGATGTTGACCGACCCGATCCGCCGACACGACTGCGACATCCCCGTCGACGGCGTCGCGGCCTTCGTGTTCACCTCGGCCGAGCGGGCGAAGGACCTGCCGAACCGGCCCGTCTACGTGGCGGGCTATGCCGGTGGCAGCCCGACCCGGAACCGCCTGCCGCTGCACTGGCCCCTCGACGACGTCTACGAGACCGGTATCGAGACCGCCCGCCGCCTGTGGGAGGCCGCCGGTGTGGGGCCGGAAGACGTCGACCTGCCTCAGCTCTACGACGGCTTCTCGCCCTTCGTCTACTTCTGGCTCGAGGTCCTCGGGCTGTGCCCGGTGGGCGAGGCGCACCGCTTCGTGCAGGACGGCGGCATCGACAGCGACTCGCCGTCGGGGCTTCCCGTGCTCTCGGGCGGCGGCGCTCTCGGCAACGGGCGCATGCACGGCATCCCCCAGATGCTGGAGTGCTACCTGCAGCTCGCCGGTCGGGCCGGCGACCGCCAGCGCGAAGGTGCAACCGTCGGCCTCGCCTGCCACGCCTCACCCCACCTCGGCGGCGCAGTGGTCTACAGCGTGCACGAACCCTGACGCCCGCCGAAGCACCACCCGAAGGAGCATCCCTGCGACATGACGATTCCCGATGCAGTCGAGGGCCTCACCCCCACCTGGTTCAGCGAAGTGCTCGACGCCGACATCAGCGCCGTCGAGGTGCTCGACGCCCACACCGGAACGACGGGCCGCGCCCGTGTCCGGCTCACCTCCGATGCGGCGGTCCCGGAGACGGTGTTCGTGAAGATGCAGCCGTTCCTCTCGGAGCAGCGCGAGTTCGTCGCCATGGTGGGGATGGGGGTGGCGGAGGCGCGCGTGTACGCCTCGGCCGGGGACGACCTGCCGGTGCGAATTCCTCGCGTATGGCACTCGGCGTTCGACGAGGCCGACAAGTCGTTCGTCATGGTCCTCGAAGATCTCGACGCATCCGGGTGTCGCTTCCTCAGCGCAGAAGACGATGACGTCGTCGACGTTGCCTCGTCCGTGATGGACGAGCTCGCGGCGCTCCACGCGGCCTACTGGAAGCAGGACGTGCCGTGGTTGAAGGTCGCCACCGGGTTCCGCAACGACGCGCACGGCGCCCGGGTGGCGGCGATGGCGGCCGGACTGATGCAGTCGGCCCTCGATCAGTTCGCCGACGAGATGATCCCCGCCTTCCGTGCGCTCGGCGAGTTCTACCTGACCTCGTTCGCCGGCATCAACGAGCTCTACCGCCAGGGGGACCGCACCCTCGTGCACGGCGACTCGCACATCGGCAACCTGTTCCTCGACAGCGACGGCCGGCTCGGCTTCTACGACTGGGCCATCGCGTCGACCCTCCCCGGCATGCGCGACGTGGCCTACTTCCTGTGCAACTCGTTGCCGACGGAGGTCCGCCGAGCCGAGGAGGGCCGTTTGCTGGCGCGCTACCGCACGGGACTGGCGGAGCGGGGCGTCACCCTCGACGAGCGGACGGCCTTCGACCAGTACCGGCTGTTCTCGGTGTACTCGTGGAGCGGCTGCGCCTCGACGGCGTCGATGGGCTCACGGTGGCAGCCGATCGAGATCGGCTACCCGGCGATGGTCCGCACGACCCAGGCGATCGCCGACCTCGACTCCCTCGGGCTCCTGCGCGAGCGGCTCGCCGACGGCTGACCCGACGTGGGGGTCCTGTCCGCGGTGACGCGCGTCTGACTTCCGACGCTGACCGTGTGCGTTCCCGAGAACTACCGGCGAGCGTCGATGACCATGTTCAGGTAGCGGGTGGCGTCGATGTGTTGGAAGCGCGAGTTCGTCTCGAAGCCGAGGTTCTCGCCGAGCAGACCGCGGAGCGCCTCCGACGCGGCGGCGCGGTACTCGTCGCTGACGTAGCTGAAGTCGTGGACCGGTCGGTACGCGAGGCGGGTGTAGGTCACATGGAACACGACGCGCTCGCCGGGCTCGGTCCGTGGGTAGTTCCCGTGCCAGACGGCGCCGTCCCACACGACCACCGAACCCGGCGGGCACTCGACGGGAATCGCGCCCTCGAGGGCCTTTGATTCCTCGGGGGTGGGGTTTCGACGCTGACGTTGCGTGCCCGGAATGATCATGAACGCGCCGTTCGCCTTGGTGAATTCGTCGGTGACCCAGCAGGCGGTCAGGTTCATCATGTGCTCGGGGAAGGGGGCCGGCACATGCCCCTGGTCGCAATGGAGGCCGAGGGCACTGCCGGCGACCCGGACGGTGGCGAGCACCGAGCTCAACGTGCAACCGCGGCCACAGATGTACTCAGCGAGGGCCAGGACGGCGGGATGGACGCACGCCTCCTCGAACACGGGGTCTTCGCCGAGCGGCGTCGCGCATGCGCGGTCGAAGCTTGCGTTCGGACCGGGAGCATCCTCGACCGTTCGCAGGACAGCAGCTCGAAGCCGCGCCGTCAGCGCGGGGTCGACCGAGATGATCGTGTAGCCGTTCTGCTGCAGGTCTTTCAGGTTCTGCTCGAGCCCGAGATCCGCGATCGTCGGAGCGAGCTCGTCGGAAGTTGTGCCCCAGGTAGTGGTGTAGGGATCGAAGGGTCCGCCTGACGCGACGATCACCGCGTCAGCCTCTTGCAGTCCTGCGAAAGACGAGCGAGAGGAACCAACGCGGTGATCGACAACAACAACATGGAGGCCTTGGC
>WPCK01343349.1_pt1 | contig 24156 bp, 22 predicted proteins | sample 5399851 | NCBI WGS metagenome assembly WPCK01 (sample SAMN12869471, study PRJNA574797) | sludge metagenome | isolation source: wastewater treatment of pH11 | place: China:Beijing | collected 2019-05-20 | reverse complement strand
AACAAGCTCAGCAAGGTTGAAATCGTCAGCGTCAAGAGGGCGATGACAACCTTGGGACGATGCGGCCCGACCCCTTGCCAGAACTGTTTGAGCAAGATCCAGAAGGATCGATTGCGCGCGGTGCTACCTTTGCCATCGGAATCGAGGTCGTGATAGCCGCCGGGCGCCTGGTCCGTGGCGCGCTGGCGAGCTATTTCGTCTTTGTATTCTTGGTAACGTGCCCGGCTTGTGGGTGAGGACATGCGATTCCTTAAATGTGCTGCACAACTTGGCTTGAACTGAACCGCACTTTTTTCAGTGAGGCGTAAGGATCGTCTGGATGTCTATAGCCGAGCGCACATCCAACGATGCTGCGATAGCCGGAATTTTCCAAACCCAGAATTTCATCATAGGCCACAGGGTCGATGCCTTCCATCGGGCATGCATCAATACCGAGTACGGCCGCCGCCGTCAAAAGTTGCCCAAGCGCCAGGTAGACTTGCCGTGAGTTCCAATCCAGGTGCATATCGGTTGCTTCGATGACTGCGTAAAGCATCCGCCGAAAATCCGTTAACGATTCAGGTCGCAATTCGCGTGTGGCCACAATTTCTTGAATGTAATCATCGGCATAGTTGGCATCGAGCTTCTCTGCAGCTGCCAAGACCACCATGTGCGAACAATCCTGTGGCTGAGTTTGCGACCAAGATGCACCGGGCAATTTCGCTTTGACCGACGGGTCTGTCACCACGATGAACCGCCAAGGTTGAAGCCCGTAGCTGCTCGGACTGAGGACTAGGGCTTGTTCAAGTATTTGCCAGATAGCCGCATCGATTTTGCGATCCGGATCAAAGCGTTTGCAGGAGTAACGCCAGAAAAGTTGCTGCAGGAGTTCATCGGGTGAGATCGTCATATTCTATGGCTTCGTGACCTTCTTCGGCTTCAAGATATTCTTGCGTTACGAACTTATTTACACAGCACTAATGGTCGCCGACGGCTTGCAACAACCGCTGGCGAATCAAATACAGGGCGGTGCTTTCTACGATCTTTTGGTGATCGATGTCCGAAACATAAAACACGTCAACGACCTGGTCGAGGTGCGTACTGATTTTTGCAACGTGCAACACCAACTGCATCTCGAAAAGTACTTTGGACACGTCGTACAGCAAGCCCATGCGGTCATAAGCGAACAGCGTGATAATTGTATGCTTTTCCGATGTACTGTTATCGAAACGGACTTGAGTGGGCTGCGTTTTCAGGTCCCTGGCCGTTTGACCACTGAATTTACTCCACTTTTTGGCGAACACGGGAACGGTTGGGTGATCGGGATCGAGTGCTCCGCGAATTGTCTTGCAAACCGCATCGATTCGAGCTGTTGAAGGCGGATCGCTGGACTGCAAGTCTTCGACCAGGAATCGATCCCAGGCAATGTCACCCGGCTGGGTGTGAATGTCGGCCGCGATAATCTGCATTTCCTGGCTGGAAAGGGCTCCGGTAATGCGATGAAACGTGCCGATTAACCGACCGGTTTGTTTGGAAACGACGGTGAATTCCACGGCTTTTTGAGATTCAATGTACTTGCCCCAAGCCAAACACTGCTGACTGTCTAGCTTCTCGAATTGTCGCAATTGTTCGACCAATTCCACCGGCGTTGATCGCATCAAATATCCGATCGGCAACGCATCGATTTGTTCCGTCCACCAGGCTGAATCACCGCCTTTGGGCGCGGCTTCCAGGACGGCTTGTCGGCGAGTGGCGATTTCCTTTCGAAAACCTTCGCCGGGTTTGTCATCGCGAAAATGCAAATCGGTCTGATAGTAGAGTTGCAGCAGCAGGTCGATCTTCCATTGATTGATTACTTCTGGTCCAACGCTTGCCAGATCGGCATAGGTCAAGAGCAACAGCAACTGGAGTCGTTCGCTCGAACCCGTAACCGACGCAAATCGAACGGCGGCTGCCCGATCGCTGAGGTCGTAACGGAATGCCGTCAAAGCGAGCAGCAGATGTTGATGAACCAAGAAAGCGAGCGTCTCCGACTCCTGAACGTTCAACTTGAGCCGCGCCGCCGTTCGAATCGCAATGCGACGCCCCACTTCACTGTGGTCTTCCGCGTAACCTTTACCAAGATCATGGATCAGCAGTGCTAAGTGGAGAATGGCCTTATTTCGAATACTGCGATAGATAACGCCCAAGAGCGATTGGCTCTTCTCCAATTCAGTCACACATTCCACCGCCCGAATCGAGTGCGCATCGACGGTGTATTTGTGGTATTGGTTGAACTGCAAGAGACATCGCGCATGCGTCATATCGGGGATGATCTGCTCAAGCACGCGAAGTTCGTGCAAGCGTCGCAACTGTTCGGCCAGCCCCGTGGTGCTCGACATCAGCTCCATGAATTTTTCAATGGTGACCGCATCGATCTGTTCAACCGGTCGATGTCGCATGGCCGCTCGGATTTCCCGCCACGTCTGGTGTTCGATTGGGCGATTGTAGCGGCTGGAAATCGCCATCAACTCGAGCACCGCAGCCGGATCGCGTTTAAGTCGATCCAAGCCTGCCGCAGTGGCTCCGACATGCCGCCAGCCGACGCGAAAATATCGCTGCACCCGAATTGCCATGGTGTGTTCGAGCGACTGAGTAAACGGAGAACTCCACTTGGCGGACTCCAGGAAGTGCGTGCCGCTGTAGCGAATCTCACTCGTGTGCGCGAAATACTCCTGCATAAACTGTTCGACGGGCAAAATGCCATCGTCTCCTTGAAAACCTGCCCACTGAGCCATCTGCATTTGCAATCCTCGATCGAGTTGGTCCTGAGCCTTGCCGGTGGCGAAGTGCATTTGATTTCTCATTCGCAACAGGAATTCATGGCCGTCTCGAAGGGCTTGAAAATCCTCCGGCAGTAAATGCTTTTGATTGGCTAGGGCCTCGAACGAAGGCGTTCCGAACTGAACAAAACCGATCCAACGGACCAGTTGCACATCTCGCAAGCCGCCGCGTGAGCGTTTGATATTGGGTTCCAACAAAAAAACCGTTTCACCGTACTTTCGATGTTCGGTCCGCCGAGCCTCTTCGACGGCCCGAAAAAGCCTGCGGCGACGCTTACGGGTGCCATCCTGAAAGCTTGCAATGAATTCGTTAAAAAGACCGCCATTGCCTTCCAAAAAGCGACCATCGACCAAGGTAGTAAAAACCGTCGGGTCGGACCAAGCAAGTTTGAGCGTTTGTTGTGGCGTACGAAGGGAGAAACCTAGCTGCATGCCAGCATCGGAAATGTACTGGCAAAGATGCCTGGCAATTTCCGCAGCTTGAACTTCCGCCGCCGGTGCGTGCAGCAACATCAAGTCAACGTCGGAGTACGGCGAAACATCTCGACGACCGTATCCACCGTGGGCAACCATTGCCCATTGTGGACCCGATTGAGCTGCGACTAAATTTTGAGAGACCTCCTGATATAATTCTCGTATCACGCTGTCAATCAATTCCGCCATGGATCGGCAAACGACCCAACCCGAAGCACCGCTGTCATGCTGGGCGCGCAGAGTCAGCAACCCGTTCTTAATGCGTTTTTTGGCCTCGACCACAGACGCCGGCAAGCCTGAAGTGACACCGACCATAGTCAACCTGCATGGGAACTGGATGCGGCGGAAGGTTGACTGGTCGATGACCCGCTGGGCCTCAGCCAAATTGTATCTTCTTGGCCGCAACGACTATTTGCCAGTCGTGCGAGTACAAACAGAAAGTCACTCAGTCGGTTCAGGTAAATCAGTACACGCCGGTAGTCGGCAATGCCGGGTTGCTGCATGAGGTGAACAACGTCTCGTTCGGCACGCCGGCAAATGGTTCGAGCACAATGAAGGTGGGCAGCAGCCGCGTTTCCACCGGGCAAGATAAAATTCGCCAACGGTGGCAATTCCCTTTCCGCCGCATCGATCGACAATTCGAGGCTTTCCGTTCGATCGTCTGACAAAAGGCGCATGCCATGTCGTTCCGGGGCCGGCGTAGCGAGCTCCGAGCCGATCGAAAAAAGGTCGGATTGGACGTCTTGGACGATCCGCCGGAGCGGCTGATCGATCAGTTCGCTGGCGGCCAAAAACTCCGACATTTCCGCAACGGCAATCCCGAGCTGGGAATTCAGCTCATCGACACTGCCATAGGCGACGATTCGCGGATCACTCTTGAGAACTCGAGGTCCTGCGAACAAACCTGTTGTTCCATCGTCCCCCGTTTTGGTGTAAATTTTCATGCGGATTCCTAGTGGTAAGCCGAGCTGAGTGCCGTTTTGTGTCATAGACTTTTTGAGGGTTCTGGCAGCCTATTCTACAAGCAAGGAGTAAGCATGGGAAAGATCGTCGAAGCTTCTGGAATGGTTATTTTGACTCGGGGCGTTCCCCAGCAGGTGCTGCTTTTGCAACATGCCGATCGCTGGGACTTACCTAAGGGGCATGTCGAACCCGGCGAAGACTTGCTCTCGGCAGCTCTCCGCGAAACGCAGGAGGAAACCGGCATTGCGCCCGAGTTGGTCGATGTCGATGACTTTTTTCGGTTTGTCGTCGAATACCCATTACGCAGTGCCAAGCGAGGCAAATATACAAAACGGGTAACCTATTTCCTCGGGACAATCGAGTCCGTTGTGCCAATCCACTTGACCGAGCACCTGGGTTTCCGATGGCTCAATTGGCCATTGGAAGATTCCATTCAGAAAAAGACGATCGATCCTCTATTGAACTACTTGCGAGGACATTTGAGCCAGAAGGTGGAAGGCTAAAGAGCTTCGCGCGGTTGAGGCAATTTTGGTTCTTCCAACTGCCAAAACAGACGCCGCGACCGCGTGTAGCCATGTCCGAAGATAGGCTTACTGACCACTACCCGCTTCCCCGCCTTCGTTTGCAACGATTTCAACCCCCAAGATCTCGTGAATCACTTTCAGTACGGGCAACCAGAGCCGATAGGGGTTGTCGCCGGAGGCATCGGTCGTTGTCATCGCTAGGTGAAATGGGCCAACGAAGGCAGTTGGGGTGATCGCATCGATGTCCCGCCACTGGTCGCCGAGCCAGACTTGATTCCAAGCGTGGAATCGAACAGTGGATGATTCGCGATCGATCAACAGTCCGCCCACCTGTCGACAGGGTATCTTCTGTTGGCGAATCAAGGCACACAGCAGTGACGCGCATTCAATACTGCTGCCGCCTCGCGCGCGTGCTGCGGCCAAGGTGCTCTTGATTTCCGAGTTCTCCGATTGAGAATTCCACTGCTTTCCAAGACCAGCTCGCAATTGTTCCACTCGCTGCTCGGGCGACGCTGAGTGCTTGTCGCCAAGCAATTCGGCCGCTATTTCGGCAATCAACGGATTGTCGCTTGGCACGATCGACGACGATGCTAGATAGATATCTTCGGGTTGTGCGGGCGGTGCATCCGCAGAAGGGTCCGTCGATGAGCTGTCTGGATCGTCGTTCGGATGTGTTGGCGAAGCCTTTGTTTTTATCTCGCAGGCACTTGCATTGATCGATCGCAACTCTTGTCGGTCGCTGGCTAGGAATTGTCCAAAGGGATCCAACTCAAGCGATTTTACTTCCACCGTCAATTCCGGAATTTCCGAAGGCATCTCGATATTGCCGGATAGTTCGATCGAGCGATCGATCAGTCGCTCAAACTCCCCTTGATCCGACAATCGTCGAACTAGACTTGCATCCACCCTTACCCGCATGATCGATTCGCCGGAATAGGTAACGGTTTTCTGAATGACTCCCTGGGCGTCAACCCAAATTCTGGAAAGGGAGGACGATTGTTCGTTTCCTAGGGAAACATCGATTCCCAAGAGTTGAGGAGCTGCGTTGCCAGCGACTGGAGTTGTCTCGAGCTGTTTGGCTTCGAGTCGGGCCTTTGCAAACTGGGCCCATTGGGGGATGTAGACTTGAGCCTCGCGAATCTCGCCTGGAATCATTGGCTTTCGCATGAGGAGCTCCTGAATTCCCAGCGGTCCCCAGGCTCCTTTGGGCCAGTCGGCTTTGGAGCGCTTGGCCGTACCCTCCTGCTCTTTTCGGCTTAAATCCAGTCGGCTAAAGATCATGCGTCCATCGACTTCCAAGTCGGGCGCGCCGTCCAATGTCGATCGCAATGTGAAACTTGACATTTCGCCGTTGGGTTTCTCAATAGCCCGATAGACGACTTTACGCAGTGGAGCCGGTGAGCCGTCAGGTGTTCGGTCGACGACATCGGTCCGCTCAATTCTCAATTGATTGAGTTCGACCAGATCGGATCGCGACACGGTGACTAGCGAATAACCGATTCGGCGACCGCGAAGGTAATGAACTTCAGCGTACTCCCAGGGCAAGCTATCGAGATCGATCCATTTCTCATCTGAAATCTCGGCAGTCACCGCTACCGAGACTGGCACGGACGGCTGACTTGAGTTCGCAGCGGGCGCAATCTCAAGCCCAAGATGCGGGTTGAGCAATTGTTCACGCACGTCAGGCGGAAGCTGCTCGCCTGGAATGCAGCCAACCCAGCTTACGAGGCTCAGTCCAATCGCAATCCGATTGATTAATCTACAGCGCGGGCGCTGCCTAGAAGCGGACCCAGCCTGGGGCGAAGGCGGTAGTGTCGAGTCTATTGAAAGGGACACGATGGGTGCTGCTCCTAAGTTCAAATGTCGGTTCCCAATGGTTTTCGCATCCTTCATTATGGCTTGCGCGATGCCGCAAAACAACAAAGCCTCCTGCGGCTGGTTTCAAGCGAGCAACATCCATGTGGGTTGATTGTCGATTGTAACGATTACACGAATTCTATTCATCACAATCACTCAGTAAACCGGGCAACTTTCGCAAGCTCGTGCTTGAGTCCGGGCAATGTGACCTAGCTTTGGATGTTATCAAAGCCATTGAGCTTTCCCCCGAAGATTTTGAAAGAAACGCACATGGGTTCGCAGCCACGCTCGCAAGCCTCCAGTCCACCACAGAACATGACGAAAACTGACGCCCTGACCACCTTTGGAGCATTGTCCGACGACCAGTTGGAAGCCCACTTGGAAGTATCGCAGTACGGTGTTTTCGAGCTAACCGACGCCATCCGTCCATCGATCAATTTGCAGATCGTACCTCGCCAAGGCTATCGCCACGACGTTTACGTCGATTCCGAAAGCAAGACGAAGGTGCCCGTGATCATGGCCGCAGCTTCGCGCGAGCGACTTTTCGATCTGTTTATCAGCTTGATCGATACGCTTGGTCCGGTTGTGGACGTCGTTCTTGAAACTAGCCACTACCATCACAACGGACATCAGGATTACTATCGAGAGCACATCGACTCGCCTGTTCTCAAAAGCATCCTGTACGATTACGAAGATCTGCTGATGAACGACGGCTGCGCTGGCATTGCCGTACTGAATCCCAAGCGCCAGCAGGAAGTTCAATTCGACGAACATAAGTTGATTATCGCTTATGGCTCGCCGCTCGAACCCTTCGAACGCGTACTGATTCGACACGACGTCTACATCGATGAGAACATTCACTTCATCACCGAAGCCGAACATGTCCACACGAGCAGCGAACAGATGTTCGACCGCTTCATGTCACTCGCTGTCCGTCTCGGCATGGAATCCGAGAACGACGAAAGTGCGGCTTGCTAGGCCCGTTGGTATTTGTTCACACGGCGTTTCAGTTTTCCCACAACTGCTTGAGCCGCAGCACATCGAAAGCTCTCACCTTGGGAAGGAGTGGCTCATCTCGCGGGAGCGAGATGGCTACTTTAGAGATAGCTACTTTAGAGATAGCTACTTTGGAGGTGGCAATTTTCAATCCGCTAACTTCAACCAGCTATACACGGTCCTGTCGATACCGCTGTTGAGCTCGACTGGTGCAGGCGTTGCAGGTGCCTTGGATGATCAACCGATGCCCACGAGCGAGAAAACGGTGCTCTCGAGCGATTTCTTCTCGCAATTGGGCCAATTGTTCCGACTGAAACTCGAACAACTGATGGCACTTGGTGCAATACAGGTGATCGTGCTCCGGGTATCCATAATCGTGTTCGTAAACACTGCGGCCATTCAATTCGAAACTACGCAATAACCCAGCGTCGACGAATTCCTTCAACGTTCGATAGACCGTGGGCCGACTAACGTAGTTCGCTTGACCTTTTCGCGGCAATTGGTCGATCAATTGATCCGCGTCGAAATGTTCATGGCGAAGAAAGACTTGCTCGACCAAAAAACGCCGTTGTTCGGTCTTGCGCAAACGCCGAGCGTTCAAATACTCTTCAAATCGCTCGATTGGCGTCTGAGACACAGGAACTGCGGCTAGTGTCGCTTCGCTCTCTGTCGCCTTTTCCGGCATGAGTCGATCTTTCCTGTTCGGGCCATGAAGTTGTTAATAGCTTACACGCCATTTTAACACGACCCAGCCTGAATGAAATCGATCGCACGGATGTTCAACAACATTGCTGAATTTCACTGATGGATCACGCCTAGCAAGAACCGGATGGACCAGCTACCGCATGGCGCACCCGAAGCCAGTTCAAGTCGGGAGTACGATGGAGCTATAAGCCATGCGACCTAAGGCTAGTCGCTGCGAGGCTGGCTTCCGCTTACTTGAGCGTGAAACCGCACCCGCAGCGATCGCATTGCCAAGGATCTCTCGGCTAGGCAAAACTGTCCAGGAATCGGTCGAGTGCGACTGAGAGTCTCTCTGGCGTTTCGTAGGAGCCATCGGCGATCGCCTGACGAAGCTCAGCCACTCGCTCCGAACGAATATCGCCCGATGCGGCAACCAATTGCTGAGCCTCCGCCGAAAGATCGAGCTGATCGACGGGCATACTGCCGGCAGCCTGGGCGCTGGCTTGAAGCGGCTCAGTCGGGCGGGAATTGTTGGTTCGAGCGAGTTGTTGGATTGAGTTCAACGACTGCAAACTGTTGATTTGCATGACAAACAGGTCTCCCCTGGGAAAGTGGTACGGAGTATGAAACTTATAGGACAGCGGGCTACCGAAGGTCAAGCCCTTTCAAAAGGGTGTGAGTTCAAGAATCCTACCCAAGTCGCGATTATGCGCCGCTTTCCGTGTCGAAACGAAAAAGCCTGTCCGTAAGCCGTTCAAGGAGACGCTAGCTAACGCAGAAACTGATTCTGACTGTATCGACAGTTGGTAAGCCGCAAATTGGAGATAACAATCGATTTCTGAATTTGCTAGCGAAACGGATTGTGCGGTGCCTGCTTCGGTCGCTGGAATGGAAAAAGATGTTCAACACGTTTCGCTATCTTCCGAAAATCGCGAGGTTGACCGCATAGCTTGGCACAAGCCCGATCCGTTGGGCTCGCCGCGACAGTTCCTCCAGTGCCTTTGCTCCAACGTCACCCAAGTCGACCGTCCAATCGTTCACATATAAATCGACGTGTTGCCACAATACGAAATCGTCAAACTCTTGCGCGTACTTTTGCATCGTGGGTAGTGCAGTCTCTGGGTTTTGTCTAGCCATCATCAGTGAATCTTGAATTGTCGATTGGACGCGACCAAGGATGTCATCGCCCAATCCACGATCTGCCAAAATCCCACCTAGGGGCAAGGGGCATTGAGTTTCGGCTTCCCATCGGGTGCCCAAGTCCTCAACCAAATGCAAACCGGCTTGCTGCCAAGTGAATCGTCCCTCGTGAATGCATACGCCAAAATCGGCACTACGCCGCTGCAACGCGGGCATAATCTCGGAAAAGACAACGTGCTGAACTCGTGTCGTGTTTGTATAAAACAGCTCGAACAGGAGTGCAGCGGTCGTATCTTGCCCTGGGCACAAGGTCAATTGGTCGAATCGTGCCGGCACCGAATCCTCTTCGGATGCCAGTAGCAATGGTCCGACTCCGAAGCCGAGGGCTGATCCGCTCGGCAAGACCAGCATGCGGTCGGCTAGCCGCAAGGCCACGTGGAAGCTGGCTTTCGCAACATCCAATTCACCTCGCACTAGGCGGGTATTGAGCTCCTGAATATCTAACAACCCGATTTCGTATGTCAACCCGCGCCGATCAACTAGGTTGTTGAGCAGCCCATGAAACGCAAACGTGTCGTTCGGGCAGGTCGAAATACCGAGTCGAATCGTGTTGGTCATGGAATCGATGTGGATTGTTGGCTGTTCAGCTCGAAAAGTAGATCGATGGCAGCCGTCATCGCAGTCGCCGATTTCCAGTGGGTATGGTTGCGATCCCCAGCAACATTGGAAATGCCTCGAATGACTCTTAGTGGCACGCCCATGGTTTGACATGAAAGGGCTACGCAGTACGACTCCATGTCCTCGGCGACTGAACCAGGATTCATTCGCTGACGGTCAGCAGCTTCCTCCGACCTGGCCGACGCGCTGCATACAGTCAACAACATCGGGCCATCGGGCTTGTCGGTCAAATTGATGATTGACTGTGCCGATCGCTCCTGGCCAAATCGCTGATTCCACCCGAGACTGGCCATTGAAACGTGATTTTGACCTTCACCGACTCCGATGCCGTGAATCGCAACGCGAGTGAACTCGTAAGCTCGGCCAATGGCCAACTCGTGAGGTGATTCGATGAGCGAACCTTTCGCGATCGAATACATGCCCGCCAATCCAACCAACCAAACTCGCTGAGGCTTGAGATGGTCGATCAATCGGGTGGCATGAATCGCAGCTTGAATTGCCCCGAGACCACACAATTCGACGCGCGTTCGGTTCCGGCCCAAGCGTTGGACGAGAAGTTCCGAGCAAAGATCTCGTTCGAAGGCTGTTGGGATGAGCAGGAGTTCCATCGATCGGCTACTTTGCCGAGTTTACCAAACGGTCGATCAGCGAGTCGAGTTTCTCCGCAGGATACCCCATTTTGGCGGCAGATAGCGCAAACAATCTCTTCTCGGTTTCTGCGAGGCGCCCATCGGCGGCCATCATTCGGATCATGTCTTCGAGGACTCCTTCTTGGGCTGATCGATCGGATGGCAGCATCAGGCTAGCTTCACCGCTGAGTGCAAAGGCAATCGATTTCTCCAAATCATCTTCATTCAACCCCAAGGCGGTACAGCGATCGAACAATAGAGCGATTTCTTCTTCCGACAAGCTGCCATCGGCTGCGCTCATCACCACAAGGTTTTTCAATAAATCAAGTTTCTCCATTTGGCCTCCTCATCAGGCGTTACGCTTTGCGTATAAAGTGTTCAGCATACGATCGAACCTGCTTTCCGTCGAGTACATGCACCGTTCGAAGTTGCTGGATCATAGCGTCGTTAAATTGGCTAAGCGGTAGATGCACGAGCTGTTTTCGAAACTTGCGCACGATTTTCCGCCAGCGAGCACCCGGAGCTTTGGGGCTGAGCAGCGCGATATGTTTGGCGTTCGAATGCAAACACCCGGCGGCAATGATCCGCTCTTCTAAGTCGTCGGCATCATCCAACCGGGCATCCTGCCATATATCGGGAACGGAAACGGGTGGGAACAAAAACAAAGCTCCGCCATAAGTGGCTGTGGCGATACCTGGCCCGATGACCTCATTCATAAAATTGGTTGCGAAGAAGGCCAGCGTCGATTCGTTTTGGTTTTCAGCGAACCACGTTGTTCGCCATGGATAATCGCGCGGATCCGCCGGCGAATCAAACAACATGATCACGCAATCGAGCTGACCGACGCTCGGCGGCATAATCTTGACATAGATTTCACGATCGTACCAATGTCGCAGCGTTTCACGGATGTCGAGTCCATCCATGATGCTCGTCGAAAATTTCTCGCTTCGAGCCAAATCGGATCCGATGACTGCCTTGGCGCGATCGGCCACGCGCGTGCGAAAGCTCTCGATCAGGTGATCTTCCGGTGGCCATGAGCACTGAGAATACGGATTCCATCGCCTTTGCCATTTTTCGATGTCGTGCTTGGTCGGCTTTCGCCTCAACTGAAGCGAGCGCCATTGAATCGGCTGTCCAGGCAACCGACTGACGAGCTGCAGCGTTTCGCCACTGAATAGCCGCGCCTGATCAATGCCCAGGGTGACTTCCCAAGGGCCGTCGTCATGAAATGGATAGCTGCGAGCTGCTTCGATCAAATGGATCGCGTATTGGTCGCCAAGAATCTGTTGGGTCGCCAGCGCCAGGGTGTACATATCGGGCGTCATGCGATTTTCCATCAGCGTCAAGTTGCGAATGTACTTCAGGCATTGCGAGAGCATCAGCGGAGTGATCTTGCGAGCGCGCTTGCCGAAATCCTGCTGGTAGCTCGATCGGGCCGACATCAACAAATGTTTCACACCGTCAATCGCCAGGTCCGCATCATCGTCGAGCTCAGCCCGAGCTTTTTCGTACAAGCCTGTGATGTATGGCAATTCCCCCAACAAGAATAAAAGCGAATTGGGGTTTACCGAATGGGCCGTCGGAGTCTCAACTAAGTCGTGTTCAGGCAGCGTAGCCCTCGGTTGCAAATATGCTTCGCGCAACCATGGCCATTCAAGAACCGAGCACATTGCCACGATCTTATCAAAGCGTTTTTCGAATCGTTTAAGTTGCCCAGCCATGTGTTGCAGGCGATCTGTGACCTGCTCGTGGTCCGGTCGTTGGATGCGCGGTAGAACAGCGGTTACAAACCGCTCAAGCGGCACGCTGCGAAGCGCGTATGCGTCCGGCAATGAGGCTGAGGTCACATGGAACACATCCGTTTCAAGGTCGCAAAATTCGATATGCCAGCGCTCGCCCAGCGCCATGCGCAAAGCCATGATGACTGGCTGGCATGGATCGATTGGCACGTAGCTTGATGGAGGCGTTTCATCAAACTCCAATGCGTCGTCATCCAAGCTCTCATCATCTTGCTCATCGGTTTCGTCTGGCGACCACAAATTCGCAGGTTGCTCGGAAGGTTTCTGAATGACGATCGAAGGCGTAGGCAGGGCCGCAACGCCATTCAGAACGGCGTAACGAAACGACTCTGGTAAACAAACAGCCAAGCAGTCGCAAGGATGGTCGAGCAACCATTTACGCACCGCCAGCGCACAAGACCCACTGCCGTGCACGACTGGCAGTATGGTGATTTTGTCCGTGAGAGTTAATGGGTTTATTATCAAGGTGTTTGCTACGCTGAGCTACAAGGCTCTGAACTTTTCCCTTATCTCGAGGCCAGGTACCGGTTGGCACACAGCATTCTTAACGAATCTCAATTTTAGCGGAAACATGTGCAATTGTCGGACCAAAAAGTGAACTTAGAAAATTTGTACGAAAACACAATCGATTGGGCTGGAATGCGGTCGATGTAACTTGAAGTTCGCTCGCCGTCGCCTATGATTAGTATTGTAGGCACGAAAAGAGCCTGCACACATCGTTGAACTTTCGGCTGTCTTTCGGCAGAGGGACCATTATTAGCGTTGGCCAAGATCATTAAGTGGCAAGTGCAGAAGCACGCCCGATTTTCGCCAGTCTCGCAGCGGCTCCGTTTATTTGCCGCCAACAGTCGGAAGCTCGCAGATGGCCGCTAGAATCTAGCATTCTAGCGGCTTTTTTTCTTTGATACCGAAAATTCTCAAACCCACACCGGTAACCAAACTGTTGTCTAGCTGCACCATTTCGCATAAGAAAACAACTGTCGAGCGAGTCGAATAGCTACTCGCTGTCCGGCAGAAGTTCAAAAACATGACGTGCATTTACATAGTCCGATAGCGCCTTCATTTTTGGAAGGATCTCATCCTTGTTATTTTTGTATGCGATGGAGTTGATGCCTGGCATGAGGACGTGCCCATGAATGATCGGCGGTGAGTCATCATCGCTACGGGTGACGTGCAACCCTATTGATTGGAGGTAGGTCAAGGGAAGTCGCACAATGCCGTAACGATGCCGTTTCGCTAGGTCGGTTTTCGCGAGAATTTCCTGAACGCATTCGATACAGGATTGACGATAAAAGCTAATTCCGCCTTCATCGGTGAACCTACCTTGCACGGTTGGCTTGAAAGCATAGAGGTTGATTTCAGGCGGATTTACAGAATCAAAAGACTGCGAGTGCACGCGACGCAGAACCCATTCATCATTGGTAATCGGATCCTCTTGCGACTTCATTCAAAGCAATTCCTCGCTTTCAAATTGCCTAGGAAAACTGAATGAACTCAACGAACGTTGTCGAAGTTGATTGTTGGGCTCCTGAAGCAAGCCACCGCAAGGTACGACCACACGCGCGGTCAATTTCCAGTTCCAAATACCCCGATTCGGATTCCCAAGCAAAGATGATGTGCCCTTCATCGGTCGCCAAACATCGTTTGGGCGCAGGTTCATGATTTAATCGCAATATTTTTGCCGTGCCAATCGCCAGCGACAATACCTCCGACTTAAGCGGTTCCGCCTCATTGTCGTTCCAGTCGAATTTGTATTCTCCGATTTCGCGAAGTTTCTGAAAAATCCGATTCCATTGCAACGAGTTGCGGCTATCCGAACCATACACCGTAATCCTTTCCACCTGCAACGGTCTCTCTCGGTAGCATACGGGTTCCAACAAAGCGGTTCGATTGTTCTCCAAAGTCATACTCATTTTCTTTTCTCCCATGTCGATTTAACGTTCGGAGATACCATTGCCAGGAATTCGTTAAGCGATACCGCATGCCCAAGATCAAGCCCTTCACGAATTGAAGATATTCCGCTCTCAACAATAGGTCCTCTCGCTGTGATATTCAACAACAAGGATGGTCGAGACGGTTCGCCGACAAATCCCGCTTGTGCGTTGATGTGTAGACGACCGCGCTTGGGGGTAATTTCATAGCTCCATTCCGCAGCACGATGTTCCAGAACCAACTCAGAATTGGGGTTTGTTGAAAGCTTCCCGAACAATCCCGGCAATATCCTTTCCCAATCCGCAGCAGTCTGCCACAATTCGCCTTGAGGAAATGAATCCACGTAAGTGATTTCCCACTGATTAGGGCGTATCCCACCCAATTGATGTTCTTCGGCAAAGTCGCTGAATAAAGAGAACGTTTTCTCAAAATCGCCAATCAAAACCTTATAGCTCGGATATCTGACACGATCTTCACTTACTTGTCTTCGCCAGTTAAGCAGCAATCGTGAGTCCTGAAGTTGGATCATTCGATCGCGGCCTGAATTTTGTAGAGTAAAACGACCCGGCTGGAATCCAGGCTGAAACTTGAACTGCAACTGCATTGGAAGCCGCCATTGCGGTTGTTCGAATAGCTCAAACTGCTGTTCCAGAGGCGGCGAGTCTCCGACAATCGGCCAATTCAGGCGTCCGAGTCGATCCCAAAACAAGCCAAAATGTCCCGTGGTCAAATTCTCTAGAGGCGAAAACTGTACGCCAAGAACGAACTCAATGACTGGCGGATTCGCAAAATCAGGCGTCAGCACCATGAGATCAAAAAACTAAACGTTTTTCCTTGAATTACCCAATTACTCAACAAAATCAATTATACACCGTCTACTCTTCCATACCATGCCTTGGTGACAGGTGTCAGTGGCAATCCAAGCCGACCATGTTGCGTTTCAAGATTTGTAACCGCAAGCCGAACCCATCGGCAACGCATGTCATTTTCCGATGTCGAGCTTCGTCCATTGCTTGGTGGACAATCGCTTTAACGCCTCGTCGGAGACGTTGCCATTTTCTTTGAGCACTAGCGTGTGCAGCTTCGGCAGGCTCGCAAGTTTGTCGATCGCGGCATCGGTGATTCCAGTTTCTCGCAGCGATAGTTCTTTGAGATTCGGAAGCCCAGCCAATACTTCGATCGATGCGTCTGTAAATTTGGGTAGATTCCAAACGTCCAATAGTTCGAGCGACTGAACGGACGACAATTTTGCGAGCCCGGTATCGGTGACACCGCTCATCTCGTGCAGATAGAGGCGTTTAAGAGCTGGAAGCTGGGTAAAAACTTCCATGGCCACATCGTCGACGGCTGGCAAATCTCGCAATGTCAACCGATCCAGATTTAACCCCTTGAGTGCGACCACGCCTACGGAGCCGAGTCCTTGGCAGCGGAAAATCTCAAGTTGCTTGAGCTGCTTGAGCTTGGCAAGGTGCTCGCCCGATGCGCTAGTAATCATGAAATCTTGGATCAGCAAATTCTGAAGACTTCCGCTTCCACTTGCAAGCGACTCGACACCCTCGTCGGTGACAGCCGTGCTACGATGCTTGAAGGCCGTCAATTTCGGCAGCTTGCCCACAACGCCCAGCGTCATATTGCCGGCTTCCATGTTGCCTCGCAAATCGAGGGCTCGCAGTTGCGTCAAATCTTTCAATCGCCGGGTGCTGATGTCGTTGAAATTATTTTGGTACAACGTCAGCGAGCGAAGACCAGTTAAGCTCGCGATGTGCTTCATGACCCCGCGAGTCAAATTGGTGTTGGATGACAAATCGAGGTCGGTTAACTTCGGAAACGACTTTGCAATCAGCTCGATACTTGAATCATTGATCACTGAGTTGGTCAGCGCCAGCGATCTCAAGTTAGGTAGGCCCGATAACGTGGCGACCATCGCGTCGTCCAACGAACGGAAATTGAAAATTTGCAGCTTCGTCAAATCGGTCTGTTGCCCGAAAAGTGCGATGTCTTCGGCTGTCAAGGTTGACCCGTCTTGGACGACGATCTCGGTCAATTTCCCTTCCTGAATCGTTGACTTAGCGCCCGACCCAAGCTCGGCGATGCGAGCCTGAATTTGTTGAGCAAGCTCAGACAGCTCGCTGGAGTTGGATGATGACGCTTGATCGCCGGAGGGTGAAGAGGCTCGCTGCGAATCTGCAAGCCTTGATTCCCGATCCGCTTCCGGTCCAGTCCCTGACGGGCGGCAACCGCCAATCACATAGACGATTGCCAGAACTGTCAATAAACGCCGAAGAGAAATGTTCAACCTCTCAAACCTCCAGTCCAATATTTCGAATCTCGCTTTGTCGGTCAATCCAAGCGATAGCCTTCACGGTAATTTGGCTTGATCAAGTCGGCGACTTTGGGGGTCTTCAGATCACCCAGATTGGTAACCTTCAGGCTCTTGGCGTTCCAGGCGACTTTCTCGCCCCATTCGCCCATCGTGCCTTCCGGGCCACCTTGGGCGGCGGCCCAAACGGCTAAGTTACCCAGCAGAACCGTCTCAGTCAGCGGTCCGGCACGATCAATAAAATTGGACTGACAAATCTTTGGATTGCCTTGAGTCTTGGCGCGAACCAGTTCGTACATGTTGTTGATATCGAAATCGCCTTTTTTCTCAGCTGGCTCAAAATCGACCTTTACCTTGTCGACGCCCTTCAGTTCATAGACGCCGCAATAGTCGTCGGCGCTGTAGAAGGCACCTTTTTCACCAATGATCAAGACCCCGCTGTCGGAAACCTTTTCAATTCCCAATTTCGAAAACACTTCGGCCGGTGGCTTATTTCCCTTTCGGTCGTACCACCAGAACGGAATGGCCGGACGTTCCGCAGTTTCTGGGAACTCGAACTTGATTACCGAGCTTGCGGGGAAGCTGTCGAAGTCGTGGCCCGTCGTCTTAGCGACCACTGAAATTGGATCGCGCAGCCCGCAAGACGCGAAGGGCACGGTCAATTGGTGGCAAGCCATATCACCCAGAGCACCCGTGCCGAAGTCCCACCACCCGCGGAACGCGAATGCGTGATACAGTCCTGGCCAGAACTCTCGGTCAGGTGCAACGCCGATCCAAGATTTCCAATCGACTCGCTCGAGAGCCTTGGCAATTTCTTCCTTTTTGGCTTCGACGATTTCGTCGGCATTTTCGGCGTCATCTTCTTTGGCTTGCTGGGCGAATTTTTCAAGCGTCATGCGCCGCCCTGGAGCTTGAGGCCAAATTGGGCGGTTCGACCAAGCGTAGACTTCTTGCAACGTGCCGAGCACCCCTGACTTGATCTGCGCGATGGCTTCGCGCGACGAATCCAGTGCCGTACCTTGGTTGCCCATCTGAGTGCACACGCCGGTTTCCTGAGCGACTTCGGCCAACTTGCGAGCTTCATAAATGGTCCGCGTCAACGGCTTCTGCGTGTAGCAACTAATGCCCAGCCGCATGGCTTCCAGCGTGATCGGTCCGTGCATGTGATCGGGCGTGCTGACGGTGACAATGTCCAAATTCTTGCCGTGCTTGGCTAATAGCTCACGGTAGTCTGTAAAACGTTCCGCTTCGGTAAACCCCGGGGCTTCGCCCTTCCCTTCCAATGTCTTTCGGTCGACGTCACAAATTGCAACCATGTTTGCAAATTGCGAGATGTTGCTCGAGTCGCTACCTCCCTTGCCACCGATGCCAATGCTGGCTGCATTGAGTTTTTCTAAGGACGAATTGCTCAGCGCGACTCGCGTTCCGGCGGTTGCAAAATAACCAGCCCCAATTACGGCGGATGTAGTTTTGATGAATTGACGACGACTGCCGCCTGAAGACGTGCGAGTTGGTTTTTTCATAACTGAAAGCTCCATTGAATAGGGATTGTGGTGGGAGGGCGGGTGTCACGGGGGATTCAAATGGGTAGCAAAAATTCTGCTTACGTTCCCACCGTTTCGGCCATCCAGTATACTGTTGAACGCCCTGGATGGTAAGGGGCGAGGGATGAGGGTTGAGGGGCGAGATTCGCAATGGCTCACCCCGGTTGCACATTCCAATGCCGAAATAATTCTGAACTCAGAAACAGGCCCCCGGATGCTCCCGACTCATCTCTTACAACTCACCCCACAAGACTCCCATGCTCGACTTGAAATTGCTTATTCCCGGCTATAACGGTTACCGGTCGCAAAAGCTGCGGCGCGAGGACGATCGTCTGACGCGCGAGTTCGTCATCAAACGCATTGAAGCCTGTAAGGCCAAGCTGGATGCAATTGGCGTGGCCGCAGCCAATCAAAGCGATTTCGATACCCCCGTGCGGATTGAACGATTTCGCAATGAACTCGACCGGGCTCGAGCGCGGGTGAACGCGGCGGTCGATCGATACACCGGCTGGTTCGGCACGCGCGATGACATCGATGAAGAGACGCTTGAACAAATCTCACGGATGGATGAAAATTTGGTAGCAGTCGTCGACTTGGCTGACCAGTTGATCGTTGAAAAGCCGCTACCGGATGAGAAGCTGACCGAAGCCATCGAATTGCTTCATCAACGCATTGATCGCCGAGCCGCACTCTTGAGCTTGCAATGAACTTTCACCCTTAGGAAGAATCAACCATGTTTCGCTTGGAAGTAATCGACTTCATCGATCAAACTGGCACTGCCGTCGTTGCCCGTGTTCCTCAGAACGGAACGGCAGCCATCAAATATGGAGCTCAGTTGATCGTACAGCAAAATCAAGAAGCTGTTTTCTTTCGCGACAGTCGCGCGCTGGATGTCTTCGGTCCCGGGCGACACACCTTGACCACGGCCAACGTTCCCATCCTGACGAGCATCTTGACGATCCCTTGGGAGCGATCACCGTTCCAGGCCTGTGTCTATTTCGTGGGGAAGCAGAGATTTATCGATCAAGGTTGGGGTACTCGTCAGCCGATCACCATGCGCGATCCCGATTTCGGTGTGGTGCGACTTCGCGGTTTCGGAAAATTCTCGTTTCGCGTGACCGATTCAGCCGTTCTGCTCAACGAAATCGTCGGTACGCAAGGCAAAGTGACTTCACAACAAATAACCGAATATTTGAGGGATGTAGTAGTTTCCGGATTGAGCGATCTGTTGGCCACATCCAACATCGGATTGCTGCAAATCGCGGCGAAATTCGATGAACTTGGCGCCGCAGCTCGCCTCAAGATCGGTGAGCAATTCAAAAAATTCGGTCTAGAACTGACCGACTTGATTATCAACAGTATTTCACCTCCCGAAGAAGTCCAGAAGGCAATTGACTCACGCGCCAGCATGGCCGCCATCGGCGATTTGCGATCGTATACGCTGTATCAAGCAGCCAATGGGCTAGCGGGCACGGCGGCCGGTGCGATTGGCTCAGCAGGCTCAATGGCAGCCGTAGGCCTTGGCGCCAGCGTCGGAATGATGCTGCCCTCGATTTTACAACAAGCTCTCCAGCAAGCTCCGGCCGGGATTGGGGCCGCTGGTGGTCAAGCGCCGTCCACTCCCGCTCCAGCCATCCCACACAAGACGATCGACGAGGTGGCAGCTCGCGCCGGAGGCACGAATGCCATCGAAGAAATCCAACAAACAATCCGCTCGGTAGGCCGACAACTCGGCTGGGTCATCGACGAATCTCAGCACGCTTGGAAATTGACGCTATCGATCGGCCCCTTGCGCAAGCAAGATGTCAACATCGACTTTTCAGGCATCGACGAAGCCGGCCATCGACTCGTAAGCATTTGGTCGACATGTGGGGCGGTCGATCCTTCGAATGCCTTGAGCTTATTGCGGTACAATTCTCAAATCGTCCATGGAGCGTTTGCCATCAATACGGTGAATGGCGTGGACTTATTGGTGATCCGCGGCAACGTGCTGGCCGACACCGCCGACCTGCTCGAATTGACCCGAACCATCACCGCCGTTGCTTGGCAAGCCGATCAAATTGAAACGCAATTGGTTGGATAGTGAGCAATAACGTCGAGAGCCACGCGTGTGGCTTTCTTAATAGCGACTACCAACTAATCGACTTCGGCGGCGGTCGAAAACTCGAACGTTTTGGCGATTTGGTACTCGATCGTCCCTCACCTGCCGCTCAAGATGTGGTTCCGCAGCGACCCAATGCGTGGTCCAGCGCGGATGTCCACTGGCCAGATCGAATTACTGAGTCTGCAAATGTCCCTTGGTACGTCACGTATCGAAGTACCACCTCCCACGAACTGCGGTTTAAGCTCAAATTGACGCCGTTCGGCCACGTCGGTCTTTTTCCAGAACAGGCCGAACATTGGCGCTGGCTCTACCATCAGGCAATCCAGAAAAGACCGAGAAAACTGCCTGCACTAAACTTGTTTGCGTACACGGGCGGAACGACGCTTGTCCTCGCATCGGCTGGAATGGAAGTCGTCCATATCGATTCTTCCATCCCAGCCGTGGCCTGGGCTAGAGAAAATGCTGCTCTTTCCAAGCTTGACGACAAACCGATTCGCTGGATCGTTGAAGACGCGCTCAAATTTGTGCAGCGTGAACTTCGCCGTGGCAATTCTTACGACCTCATCGCGCTCGATCCGCCGAGTTACGGACATGATCCCGGTGGCCAGTCTTGGTCGCTTGAAAATGATTGGCGCGAGTTGCTTGACGGTTGCTTGCGCCTTCTCAGCCAAAGCACGCATGGCGACTTGCTATGGACTGGCCATAGCCCCAGCCCGACAATCGATCAGCTCCGCCAACACATCGAGCAGTTCAGTACGGAAACAAGTCAAGCCGCGACAACGATTCAGTCGGGTCGCAACAAATTGATCGCATCCACGGGAAAAACCTTGGACAGCGGATACTATCTTCGCCTTTCACGTTCCCGCGGAGTAATATAAGTTTCGCAAACGATTCCGCTTCCACGATGAACAATTCAGCTCAGATTTCTGGTTCCAACGATCCGTCGGATAACGACACTTGGAGTCGCATTGCCGCCGAGTTCTCGATCCGCTCGGGAACGACTTATCTGAATCATGGTTCCTTCGGTATTCCCCCCAAGCGAGTCATTCAAGTCCATCGCGATTATCAAGATCAATTGAACGATAATCCGATGGATTTCTTCCTGGAACAATTTGAGCCGCTCATGGCGAATGCTAAAACGCGATTGGCCGGGTATCTCGGAACTTCCGCCGACGACCTGGTGTTTGTCGATAATCCAACCTATGCCATGAGCGTCATCGCGGCACAGTTCCGGCTAAATAAAGGCGATCAAGTCATCCTTACCGATCAAGAATACGTTCCCGTAGCTCGCATGTGGCAACAGCGATGTGACCAATCGGGCGCCGAGTTAGTCACTGCAAAATTGCTACCCCAGATGGAATCGATCGAGCACGTGGTCCAATCGTTGGTGAGCCAGATCACCCCGCACACCCGGCTCGTGGTTGTTAGCCAAATCACGTCGCCAACTGGCTTGATCCTGCCCGTCAAGGAAATCTGCAAAGCCTTCTCAGATCGCGAAATTGCAACCTGCGTTGATGGCCCACACGCTCTTGCTCAAGTGGAACTCAACATCGATCAACTGAATTGTGATTTCTACACCGCCAATTGCCACAAGTGGCTGTGCGCGCCGCACGGCACTGGTTTCTTGTACGTTCATCCACGTCGGCAATCCGAAATCGAACCGTTGATCAAAGGATGGGGACGGCTGCCGCCCGGAAAAATCGAGAAATGGAGCGACAATTTTCTCTGGCCTGGTACGCGCGATGTCAGCAATTTCCTGGCGATTCCAGCGGCTATCGACTTTCTCTCGCGGGTCGGCTTTGAACATTTTCGCAATCGTTCTCGATGGCTGGCGACCTATGCGGAAAACGGTTTGCGTGAGCTTTTTGGTACGGAACCCATCGCGCGCCGCGCGGACGGATGGTACGGATCCATGGCTCACGTCCCGCTTCCCCCGGGCGATTGGTCGCAGCTTGCCAAAACGCTGAGAGAGAATTACGGCATCGAGGTCGTGGTCAACCAATTTGACGGTCGCTGGTTCGTCCGAGTCTCGTGCCATTTGTATAACAATACGAGCCAACTCGATCTGTTGACGGAAGCTCTGGCCGAAAACACGGTGAAGTCATGAGATACGGGGCCTGCGGCAAAAAGAAATAGAACGTCCACGTGCATTGGGACTGGTCCATGGTTAAAATCTATGGTTCCCGCCAACGGCCAGTGTTCATTGATTGGAAGCGATCATTCGAGATGCAAAATGAGCTGATCAAGAACCCAGGCCACCTCACTCGGCCACTGTGCCCCGTCAGAATGCCTATGCCTGACGGCGATCGATGCGTGAGTTTGGGCTCAAGGAGAAAAGTTGATGACTTGTAAGTTTTTAAGTCCCTGGACGCGTTGCCTAGTTTTATGGATTGTTTTCGCATGGATTATTGAAAGCGCGCTTACGACAATAGTTTATTCTCAGGATGGACTTCGCATTGCGACGTTTGACATTGATGCGACTCCGCCCATCGGATCCATGATGTCTTACGATCCGGTCCGCCGGGTCGATGAACTGAGTTTGCGAGCCCGAGGCATCGTTCTCTTAGGTAGCGGCCAGCCAATTGTACTGTGCTCGATCGATTGGTTGGGGATCGCTAACGAAGGTCACGATGCGTTTTGTCAGCGGCTTGCAAAAGCAGCGAGCACCTCGGCCAGGCGCGTAGCCGTTCATGCGATTCATCAACATGATGCTCCGCGATGCGACTTCGGTGCCGAAGCTTTACTTCACCATTTCAGAAAATCGGACCTAGGGGCGCTCGATGGTTCTTTTCCTCGCGAAACGCTGGACCGACTCGAAGTGGCTGTTCGAGATTCTCTGGATGCGGCTACAGCCATAACCCATGTTGGCTACGGGGTAGCCGATGTCGTTGATGTCGCCTCGAATCGTCGAATTCAAGACGAAACGGGGCGGGTTGTCGCGACTCGCTTTACGACCACCAAGGAACCGGAACTGCGAGCCAAGCCTGTCGGTGTGATCGACCCCGAGTTGACAGCGGTTTCATTCTGGGCCGACGAAAAACCCGTTGCGATCTTGACGTATTATGCTTGCCATCCGCAGAGCTACTATCGAACCGGTATCCCCAGTTCCGACTTTCCCGGGATCGCGCGGTTTATGCTCGGGCAAGATCAACCCAATGCGCTTCATGTCCATTTCAACGGAGCAGGCGGAAACCTTGGTGCCGGCAAGTACAATGACGGTTCCACGACGAATCGTATGCTGCTGGCCAAGCGATTGGCCGATGCCATGCGCCAAGCGATTGCGGCGACTGTGAAATCGCCGGTGACCAGTGAAGATATTGGATGGCAAACTGTCCCCGTTGCCCTGCCCCCAGCAAAACACTTAAACCAAGAGCAACTCACCCAAGAACTGGTCGATTGGAAGGGCGGCCCTACATGGGAACCAGCGGACAAATTGGCCTGGCTTCAGCGCTGCCAAGCTGGACACAAAATCGAGCTGGGTTGTTTGAGGCTGGGTGAGATTCGAATCTTGCACATGCCCGGTGAGTTGTTCGTCGAGTATCAGTTGGCAGCCAAAGCAATGCGACCGGATTTGAAGGTGGCGATGGCGGCTTATGGAGATTATGCGCCGTGGTACATTGGAACGGCGGTGGCTTACGGTCAAGGTGGCTATGAAACCAGCGATCGGGCGTCGCTTGTGGGGCCAGAGGCCGAGCCGATCTTGATTCAAGG
>WPCK01128045.1_pt1 | contig 24226 bp, 22 predicted proteins | sample 5399851 | NCBI WGS metagenome assembly WPCK01 (sample SAMN12869471, study PRJNA574797) | sludge metagenome | isolation source: wastewater treatment of pH11 | place: China:Beijing | collected 2019-05-20 | reverse complement strand
GGCGGGGGGCGGCGCCGGGGGCGCGGAGGTGGGCGCGGTCATCGCTGGTGTCTACCCCGGTGTGCTGGTCGGCGTTTGCCGGATCAGTCCCCGAGGGCGTCCTTGATGCGTCCGATGGTGCCCTCGTCGAGGTTGGCGTAGACGAGTTCGGCACCGGCGAAGCGCTCGACCTCGGCCACCAGTGCGTCCGGGTCCAGGTCTTCCACCAGCAGCGCGACGATGGTGCGGCCCGGCTCCACCGCCTGCTTGAACCAGCCCACCCAGTCGTCGGGGATGCCGAGGTCGACGAGCTTGGCCGTGACCGCCCCCGTGCCGGCACCGACGGCCAGGCCCGCGGCCCAGCCCACCGGGCCGCCGAGGATGAGGCCGAAGAGCCCCGCCCACAACGCCCCGGACAAGGCCGTTCGGCCCGGGGAGAGGTCCATCGTCTCGGTCACGTGGGTGCGCCCCTCGGAGGTCTTCGTGACGATGACCGCGTCCTTGAGGGTGAAGCCATGGTGGGCGGAGAGGCCCTGAGCGGCGGTGAAGAACTCCTGGGCCCGATAGTCGTCGTCGAACGAGATGCCCACGAGGGTCGGGGCCACCCCGTGGTCGTCGGGCTGGTCGGGAACGTCGAGCTCAGGGGAGGGTGGGTCGCCCTCCTCCGCGTCGATGGTCGGGGGCAGCACGGGATCTGGCTCGGGGCGGTCCACGGGGCCCAGCCTAAGGTGCAGGGTGATGACCCCCCGCCGACGTCGGCCCGGTGGGCTCGCCGGTGCGGTGTCGGCGAGACGGTGGACCGGCGCCTACCTCTGCACCTCGCGGAGGAAGATCTCCGCTTCACGGGCACCCCCCTCGAAGATGAGATTGCTCTCGGTGATGACCGCAGACTTGCCAGCGTTGGCCCGCACGGCCGCGAGCACCCGGTGAACGTCGTCGACGCGGAAGTGCCCGCGCACCTCTAGGTCGCCGGCGAGCGAATGAGACAGGTGGGTGTCAGACAGCAGCTTTGCCAACTCTTCTGGGGCCGTGCGGGTGGCGCCACCAAATGTGGCGCGAAGGGTGCGGCTCCGGCGAGACACGAGGCCCGCGATCAAGAGCTCGGCGACGTGACGAAACGCAGCGGCGCCATCATCTGACCAGTGGTTGGGGTTCGTGCTCCCGATCATGCACGCCTGTGACGACATCACCCGCCCTCCTTCGATGGTGCGCAGACCGTTGTCCTCGAACGTGGCTCCGCTCGAAACCAGGTCGACGATCACATCAGCGGATCCCGACTTTGGAGCTGCTTCGGTGGCGCCGAGCGACTGGACGAGACGGAAGTCGCTGAAGTGCACCCGGCGGAAGTGGCTACGACAGAGGGCGGGGAACTTCGTGGCGATGAGCAATGGCCGATTGCGCCTGTGGCGCACCTCGTGGCCTACCTCTATGAGGTCGGAGATTGCATTCACGTCGATCCAAGTTGCAGGAACCCCCAGCTCGAGACGTGCCCGTCCGAACCCGAGATCTGCGATCACCAAGCCGCGCGGCCGTTGGGCGCCATCTGGGTCGCCCGGGGAGAAGAACTCGTCGATCTCGACGGCACTGCGTGATTCGAGAAAGAGGTCAAGGCCAGTCACACCGATATGGACGTGACCAGACTCGACCATGTCCGGGATCTCGTCCGCCCGCGCAAACAGGACTGACACCCCGTCGAGTCCGTGTATGGCGCTGGTGTAGGACCGCGCTGAGGGCGGTGGAGCGACCGGGAGGAAGCAGCCGTCGAACAGCTCTCGCGTGGGCGCGGCAAGCGTCCCCTTGCTGGGAATCGCGATGCGAAAGAGGCTCAAGACGACGTCCTATCGTCTATGACTTTGCGGGCGCCTTCATCGGCTGGGAGAGTTGACTGTGCTCGACTCTGGAGATCCCGGAGCACGATGACATCGCTGGCCGCCTCGGCCTCGCCGGCGATGGCGACGTACCGGACGCCGCGCTTCAGCGCCGCGTTGATTGCGTACCGGACCCGTCGGCCGTTGAGAAATTCCGTGGCCACGCCGTGGGCGCGCAACGTCGTCGCCACCCGAATGCCCTCCACCTCAGCGATCTCGCCGCCGGTCACAACGTACACCTCGGGCACGGGCACCTGCACGGGCGCGGCACTGCGCTCGAGGTGAAGCACGAGACGTTCGAGGCCGATTGCGAATCCGACGGCAGGGGAACTGCGCCCGCCCACGGTCGCCACGAGATCGTTGTAGCGGCCGCCGGCGCAGAGCAGCGACGAGGCCGCTGCGCCGGGCATGTGCACTGCAAAGATGAAGTGTGAGTAGTAAGCGATGCCCCGCCGTAGCGAGAGGTCCATCGTGAGCTCGGTGGTGTCGATCCCAAATGCCTCGATGCGCTCAAGCCGACGTTCCCACGAGGTCATGGACGCGAGGATTGGCGCACTGCCAATTGCCCGAGCAACAGTCCGTACTCGCTCCATCGCCTCCTGCACCGGGGCGCGAATGGCGAGCAGTTCTGTGATCGCATCGACGAGCACCGGAGGTAGGCCACCCCCTTCGGCCTCGCTCAGTCGATCCAGGGTCCGATGGACGATGTCGTCGATGTCGCGCGACCCGGTGCCCTCAGTCGTGGCGCGGTCCTGCAGGAGGGAGCGCAAGACGGTGTCGCGGTCGTGCTCGCTGACGCCGCGCAACGCTTGGTGGATCCCCGCGGTCGCGGAGGACTCGGTGGTGCCGGTCGAATGGTCGATCAGTACGCGGAGGGCGGTCGGGTCTGGCGCTGACCGGAGGAGCCTTGCCCTCCACGATGGTGACAAGCGCTCGTCCTGCGCGAGGCCACTGAACACACTGACGTCGCTCACAGCCACGCTGTGTTCGGTGACGCCCACGCCACTCAACAGGGCCAAGGCGAGGGCAAGAACCTCGGCGTCAGCCAAAGCTTCGTCGGGCTCTCCGATCAACTCGGCGCCGAGTTGGTTGAACTGCCGGAACCGGCCCTCACCCGTCCGTCCGTACCGAAAGACGGGGCCGCTGTAGTACGCCCGGAAGGGACGACCCTCGCCTGGCAGCCGATCCGCGAACAGCCGAGCGGTGGGGATGGTCAGCTCGGGCCGTAGGCAGATCTCGCGTCCTGCTGGGTCGCTGAAGATGTACATCCGCGTTCGGATGTCCTCACCGGACCGGTCGAGGAAGGGGGCGGCGCGTTCGAGGACCGGCGGTTCCACGGGCTCGTAGCCGTGGCGTCGAAAGATCTGGCGAGCGGTCTCACGCACGATCTCGGCCCGCTCGGCCTGGGTGCCGACGACATCGGCCGTACCTGCGATCGGTTCGGTATCCGGCATGGGCCTACGGGGCGTGCAGTGACTGCTGGATGATGGAGAAGAGGTCGCCGCTTCCCTGTCGCAACGCCAGGAAGGCCGAGCGTGCGTTGTCGGCCCGAGCGGCACGATCTGCCGGGTCGCTCAAGGCGCCGTTTATGGTCGCGGCGATGACCTCGGGGGCATCGTCCCAGCTGGCTCGGTACCCGAGGGGACGAGCAGCGGGTGTAATGTTGACGGCGCCTGTTGCCGACACCCGCACGTCTATTGTGACCGGCGCCGAGCTCAGCACTGCGTGCATGTAGTCGAGTGCGGGCATGTCCACGACCAGTGTCGTCGTACCCACGAGCGCCGCGACGGCGAAGGCGTTGGCTTGGCCGCCGGTCCGGCCGATCACCAGATCAGCCAGGGCGATCATGGCGGCGTGCTCAGCCTGGGGCAGATTTTCGTAGGGCACGAGGTAGGCGCCGACCTCAGAGGAGGACCCGGTGAGTGACTCTTCGATGTCGGGCATCGCGTTCAGGAGCGATGCGTCCATGGGTACGGCGATCCTGCAGTGGCGCTCCTGCGCAACGGCCTCGACGGCTGCCAGAACCGCTTCGGTGCCACGCACCACCGTCTCGTATTGGGGCTGGGTCATCCACACGCCGACCGCCGAAGGGCTCCAGATGTCGGAGGACAATAATGGGATCAGCAGGTCGCGGTCGGCGAGGTCGTCGAGCGCACCGAGCGAGGGGACCGCTGCCAGGCCTTCGTCGCGGGCCCGATGGCCGGCCGCTTCCAGCGATTCGATGTAGCTCTGCGAGTAGGGCGGGGCGACCACCTTGATGGCCGCGACCGGGGGGACCCAATCGATGAGAATCCGCGGTTCGTAGTCGTACGCAGACGTGATCGCGAAGTAGGTGGCGAACCCCGGCTCCGATCGGTACTCCGGTCGGTAGAAGCGGCTGGCGGGTCCGGTCTCGTCCACGTCGTCGGAAAGCCCGTCCGGCAGCGCGCTGTCGACCATGACGATTGATGTGGACTCGACGCTGGGCACCGCGCGCCAGGCGGCGCGTGCTGCGGCGGGCCCGAAGGACGTGTAGCCCATGGCAATGACGAGGGGGTGCCGCGACCCCTGAGCGGCCAGCGCTTCGAAAGCGGTGCGCATGGCGCTGGTGTTCGCCGAGTACGTCTCGGCGTAGGTATTCGTGGGAGGCACGGCCACAAGGGGATCGGTCATCGCCGAGGGACCCTCGGTGAGGGGGCTCCCGACGTAGGAGAATGCGATCCCGCGGTCATTCAGACCGTCGGCGAGGCAGTCGAGCTGGCGCGAGGTCCCGAAGCCCGAGAGCGGCTTTGGAAGTGTCACGATCACGCTGTCGCACATACCCGATGGCAGCTGGCCGGTAGGCCACCGGGCCAGGTCGACGTGGTCGGGCAGCTGGCCGCGGCCACTGGCATGCATCACCCGACGCCGGCGTCCAGCAGGTTCCGCACGGCCTCGGTGACCTCGTCACGAGGCACCGTACGCTGGGCCTCGTCCCGCACGGCACGCTGGAACTCGTCGCGGTCGGCTTCCTCAGTGATCTGCGCAGCGACCGCCTTGCCTTGGCGCAGATCCTTGATTGTGACCTGGCCAGCACGGAACTCATCCTCGCCGGCGATGACGGCCACTGGTGACCGGCGCCGGTCGGCGTACTTCAGCTGAGCTCCCAGTCCCTTGGCTCCGAGGTACAGCTCCGCCGCGATGCCGGCGGTGCGGAGCTCGCCCACGATCTGCTGGTAGTCAACGAGCCGATCCTGGTCGAGGACGGTCACGACCACCGGTCCGTGGCTTGCCTGCCCGCCGGCCTTGCCGAGGGCCCGCAGGGCCGTTAGCAGCCGATCGACGCCGATGCTTGCTCCGGATGCGGGTACGTCTTCGCCGGTGAAGCGCTTGACGAGGTCGTCGTAGCGTCCTCCGCCGGCGACGGATCCGAAGGAGCGCTTCTCACCGTCTTCCTCAACTTCGAAGGTCAGTTCGGCTTCGAAGACCGGACCGGTGTAGTAGTCGAGGCCTCGGACGACCGTGGGGTCAAAGATCACCCGGTCCTCCTCAATGCCCATGGCGTTGAGGAGGCGGTCGATCTGCTCGAGTTCGTTAATGCCCTCAGCGCCCACCGGATCACTGCCGGCCAGCGTCGTTAGGCGGGCGAGGACGTCGGAGCGGGTGCCACCACCGGCCTCCACGAAGCCGATCACCGCATCGATCTGCTCGGCGTTGAGGAACGCACCATGTGCAAAGTCTCCGCTCGGATCGAGTCGGCCCTCGCCGAGCAGGCTGCGAACCCCTTCGAGTCCGAGACGATCGAGCTTGTCGATCGATTGGAGCACCTTGGTGTGGCGGAAGTATCCCGCCACCTCCTCCTGAGGTTCCTCGTCCTCGGTGTCGAGGGGTGCGTCCCCGTCCGCGAACGCCGAATCTGGAGGAGGTTCCTGGGGGATCTCGATGAAGTCGTTCGTGACTCCAGCGACGGTCAGGACGCCGTTGAGTACCTTGCGGTTATTGACTCGGACGACGTACTCGCCACGGCCGATGCCCAGAGCCTCGAGCGCTTCGGACAGCACCGCGCAGACTTCGGCGTCGACCGCGGCCGAGCTGCTGCCAACAGTATCGAAGTCGCACTGGTAGAACTGGCGGAAGCGACCAGGGCCGGGCTTTTCCCGTCGGAACACCGGGCCCACCTGGTAGCGCCGGTACGGCGACGGCAGCGTCATCCCGTGCTCCGCGACCACACGAGCCAGCGGCGCGGTGAGGTCGTAGCGCATAGCGATCCACTGCTGATCATCGTCGTTCAGGGCGAATACGCCTGCATCCGGCTGGTCCTTGTCGGGGAGGAACTTGCCGAGGGCATCGACGTACTCGATGACCGGGGTCTCGAGGGGCTGGAACCCGTACATGCGGTAGACGTCGAGGATCGTCTCGATCATGCGCTGGCGCTCGAGGACGTCGGCGTCGAAGACGTCGACGAAGCCGACAGGGGTGCGGGCGGCGGGTCGTTTCGGCTTGTCGGGCGTGCGGGGCATGACGTGGACTCCTAGGGTGGCATCCGGGCGCGATGGACCCGCAACCGATTTTCGTACTGCCGATGGGATTCGAACCCACGACCCCCAGATCCACAATCTGGTGCTCTAACCAGGCTGAGCTACGGCAGCAAGAGAGGGGCATCCTAGGCGGAACGCGCGTCAACCGACAAAGCGTGTCGCATCGTGCGAGGTCGGCTCGACCGGGTCAGGAAGCCCGTAGGAGGGCAATTGCGACGTTCTCGTCGCCGTCAGTCCACCAACCGTCGACGCGCAGCCCGCTCGCGGCGGCACTGTCGGTGAACGGCTCGCGTTCGAACTTCTGGGAGATCTCGGTCAACAGGTACTCACCCTCGGCCATCCGAAAGCGGGGCAAGCGGTCGTGCTCGAAGGTAATGGTCAGGTCCTGTTTGGCGTAGAGGCGCATCTCCATCCGTTGGAGGTCGGCGACGTACGGCGCGTGGTATCGGAAGTCGTCGGGAGTGCAACTGGCGCCGAGCTCGCGCTGGATCACGCGGATGACGTTCTTGATGAACTCCTCGGTCACGCCGGCGGAATCGTTGTAGGCCGGCTCGAGCAGTTCGCTGCCCTTGACTAGGTCGAGGCCAAACAAGAACGCGTCGTCAGGCCCGAGTGCGTCGGCGATGCGTGAGAACAGCCGGTCGCGCTCGTCCACGTAGAGATTGCCCAACGTCGAGCCCAGCATGATCGCAAGCTGCGGTCCGTCGCTGCGCAGCGCATCGGTGATGGCGGCATCTTGGAAGTCGACGATGCATCCTTCTACGTCGAGCCAGTCCGCCCACGATGTCAGCGCCTCTGCGGCCTCGGCGACCGCAGAGGGGCTGATATCGAGCGGGGCGTAGGTGACCCGGCCTCTCGACCCTTCGTGCATCGCGTCGAGCAGCGTGCGGGTCTTGGTCGAGCTGCCCGATCCCAGCTCGAGCAACCGCGACCACCTTCCCTCACCGATGATCGTTGCAGCATGTTCGATGAGCGCGGCCGTCTCGGCGCGCGTGACGTAGTACTCCGGCAGTTCGGTGATGGCCTCGAAGATCTCGGAACCCTCGACGTCGTAGAAGTACTTGGGGGGCAGCGATTTGGGGGTCTTGGCGAAACCCTCCAGGACGTCGGCAACCAAGGAGGCCCGCAGGGTGCTCGGGGTGGACAGCTCGCGGACGGTGAAGCGGGTCATGGCTGAACAATGTCACAGGACACTTGCTGAGAGGGGATCCGCCTGAGCGCGACCAAGCCGGCCATCAACGCAACGAAGCTGCTCGGCGTGATGCACGGGACCGACCCCTTTTCATGGGTACACGCCGCTCGGCTTCGCCGCCGAAGCCGCAGCGGGCTGGTCATGCTCGACCTTGTCCTTGATCCGCTGGTTCAGGCTCGCCGCGCCAGAGGCGCCGAGGCCGTTGAGGATGCAGCCCGCGAGCAGGAGCCATGGATCGTGCCACACCCCCGAAATCGGGCGCTTGGTCGTTGACCGGGAAGATGAAGTAGCCGACAACCTGCACCACGGTGGGCCGCGCACCGAAGAGCGGCGCTGAGGTGCGCGATCGGGTTGCCATCGGGGCCGGTCCGGTCCGGTCCGTCGCGGAGCGCAGCGTCAGCGCCTTAGCGATCAAGGTGGCGGCGCCGAGAGCGACGATGGTCAGAGGAGGCCAGAGGAGGGGTCCGGGCCGTTGCCCTACCACGGACCCAGGCCCGCGGCCCAGATGATGGTGAGGACGACACCGCACGCGAGAATCCCGGCGCTGGCCCCCTGATCGCGACAACTGGGTCACCGCTCGAACCATCACAGACTCGCGTCCGCTGGCCCAATTGATCCCCGTGCAAGCGAGACAGTCGGCGGGGCCCTCTGTGACCGCATAGCCGGTCCTCGTCTTGTCGAAAGTCACCCCAAGGACGAGCCCTCCGTCGAACTCCGCATCTCGAGCAGCTGCGGTCGAGAGGCCGTACTCCTCCTTCTCGGCGCCGTAGACGAGCACGGCGTCGAGGTTGGCGATCGTGGCCCCCGCTGCGCGCGCGATCTTCCTAGGGACTCACCATGACCCAAGTCCGAAGCCGACTCCAGCACGCCGACCTGCACTCCTCGAGACGGTCGCGCATCGGCAAGTGCCCGCTCCTGCCCGTCCCTCCCTAGTATTTCATCTTCGAATGTGTGACACGGCTGTGACCAGGCTTGTCGTCTGCAAGAATCGCGGCAGGTCGACAATAGGGGCAGAACCGACAATGAGCGGATCCGACGAGGTGACCAAGGACCTCACCGTGCGGCTCGATCAAAACCTCGACGCGCTGAGCGACAAGGAGTGGTGCGAGCTCGCGGCGGTGTATAAGAGCGCGTTCGCCGGCGAGCCGTGGTTCGAGGTAGGTAAGTGCGCCCTAGATGCCACGGTGGCGGTCCCTCCCGATAGCCCATGCCTAACCAGTCGCTTAACCCCGATGACGCCCGGTAGCCATTGCCCGCACTGCGAACTCGATGTCGTCGAGGACGCGTATCCGTGGCCCGAGCTCATCCCGGACCTCAATGCGATCCTTCGAGGCCGCATCGAGGCCCCGAACCCGAAGGATGGGAGGCAACCCGACGACAGGTCGCCGGGGGCCATCCGCGTCGTCGAACGCGAACGGATCCTCTACCGCGAGCATTCGCGTCGGCGGGGGCTGCTGCTCGGAGCGATGTTCTGGCGGACCACGGTCGAGGAGTTGATCGACAAGAAGTACCACGACAAGCCAGCGGAAGTGCACGAGATTATCCGTGAGGTCACGCCGGCCGACACGCCCATCCTCTACCTGGACGAGATATTCGCCGACCGTTCGAAACGCGCTCGAAAGAATCTATGGAACTTCCGCGAGATGTGCCGGGCCGCGGCGCAACTCACCGACACCGACGTGGTCGTGTTCCGGACGATCAGCACGCAGCTGAAGAACAAGACTCAGAACGTGTTTCCGAAGGCCGAGTCGCGCTGCCCGGGCAAGGAACTGCTCGACGAACGGCACTACATCGTCATCCACATCGAGGATATCGCCGTCGGACAGGCGCCCGACGATCCCGCAACGCTGATCCGTGACCCGGGTTTCGCCGAATGGCTTCCGGCCGAACGCCAAGCCGAGCAGGAGCTCACCGACCTGTTCAAGCGCCGCTGCGAGCTCCACGGCTTCGCACCCATCGAGACCCCCGCGATCGAGAGCATGGACATCCTCACCAGCGGTGGGGGTATCGAGCGGCAGATCTTCACCGTTGGACGCCCTATCGCCGACCAGTCCGCGGAGCGGGGCAGCCTCGGTCTGCACTTCGATCTCACGGTACCGCTGGCTCGGTACGTCGCGGAGCACTTCCTCGAGCTCGAGTTTCCCTTTCGGCGGTACCAGGCGCAGAAGGTCTGGCGTGGGGAGAAAGACTCTCCCGGGAGGTACCGGGAGTTCTATCAGTTCGACTTTGACGTACTCGGAGACGGCGAACTGTCACCGCACCACGAGGGCGAGATCCTGCAGCTGGCCCACGAGCTCCTCAGCGCCGCAGGCGTGGCCTGTGAGTTCCACGTTTCTGACTCCCGGTTCCTCGTCGCCGTACTCGGGGACCTCGCCCCGTCGACTCAGCGAAGTGTCCTCCGGACGATCGCCGAAGGGTCGTTGGCGGGTCCCACCCACGTTCGCACCCAACTACAGCGACTCGATGTCGAAGATTTGGTGATCGACAGGATCGTCGCGGTCCTTGACCAACCGCATTCGATGGACAACGCGCTCGCCGTCGCCGACCACTCCTCGGAGGCCACCACCGTCCTCCAGAACCTCCAGACCACCCTGGACGACGTCCTCGGCTTCGGCTTGCCGCCCACTGTGGTCGTGCCGAACCTCTCGCTCATTCGGGGGCTCGACTACTACACCGGGTTCATATTCGAGACCGTGGTCCCGGGCCGGACGGCGTGGGGCTCGATCTGCTCCGGCGGTCGATACGACCAGCTCGTTGCTCGAGCCGACGCGAAGACGCCCGGCGTCGGGGCATCCATCGGTCTGACGCGCTTGTTCTCCTTGCTTCGGGGGACCGGGTACGGCGCCGAGAAGCGGCAATCACCGGCACAGGTGACGCTCGTGATCGCCGACTGGGAGCGGGACCACGGGCGGCTCGCTAAGGCCGCTGCCTCGCTCAGGGCTGCCGGGGTCGGGGTTGAGCTTGCGATCGAGCAGGGGCAGACCGTCATCGAGGCGACCACAGCGGCAGAGCTGAAGGGCACCCGGTTCGTCGTGTACGCCCTTTCCGACGACCGAGCGGTCGTGCACGACCTCGGTCGTCGCTTCGAGGTGCAGTGCCCGCTCGACGAGCTCCAGGCGACGATCAGCTCATTGATCGCCGGGCCGTAATCCCCGGTGACGGTCGTCCGCGATCGGCATCGACTCATGGCCCACCTCGCGCTGGCGGCCAGCGTGCTCTGCTTCGCGTCGACGATCTCGTTCGGGGCCCTCGCCGGCGATCGGCTCGGCATGCACTCGCAGGGTTGGAAGGAGTACCTCGCGTTCGGTCCCGTCCAGGTCGTCCGCTACGCGGTGGCGGTCGCAATGGGCATCGCCGTCGTCGTAGCCGCCGGGGGCAGGAGGACTGGTCCGGCCCTGGCTCGACCGGCACGAAAACAGCTCCGACGGTTCACGCTCCGTCTCGTCCTTCCGCAGGTGGTCGCGAGCGGGCTCCTTTACCTCGCGTTCGTCTACGGCGACCCCGCCATCGCCGGGGCTACCCTCTTCTCTTCGGCGTTCCTGTCGCTAGCGCACTCCCGGCTAGTAGGGCTGGTCCCTCGTTTGGGACCGGGCAAGAGCCTCGCCGTGGCCGCCTTGCTGTGCGGCTACCTCGGCGGGCTGGCCCTCTTCGTGCTCGGCGGCGACGAGATCGCCGATTCCGTAACGTCGGACGAGATCGCCAAGGCGATCTTCCTCGCGTTTCTCGCTGCAATTGCGCTGACCGTGTACCTGTCCTCGGTCGGGGAGCCGTACACCACCCACAGCGGGAGCCCGCTGCCTAAACGGGACCAGGCCATTGCCGTCAGCGTCGGCGTCCTTGGCGTCTCCGTGGTGGTCGCCCTGCTGTGGCTTCTCGTCCCGGGCACGACAAGTCCTACAAGTTGGATGCCGCGATGGTCGACATGGACCACGCTCTGGCCAATCGTGCTCCTGGGCATCTCGACGTTCTGGGCCAACGCGTTCATGCTGATCGCAGCCCAACGGAAGGACCCGGATGACGTCCTCGAACCGGAGCCGACGACGAGAACTCTCCGCGCGGCAGCGCTGACGTGGGAGCCACTCGTGGTCATCGCGGCCGCCCTGGCGTTCACACCGCTTCGGGCGCAGATTCCCGATGACTGGTCCGACCGACTCACCGAGATCGTGGGTTGCGTGCTCATGGCCGTCGGAGCAACGGGTGCGGCCGTCGTCACCGGCAGAGCGAGCCCCAAGCCGAATCAACCAGTGATCGAGCCCTCAGGGCCATAAGCAGGCGGTCGTCGAAGCATCGTTGCTTCGGCGGGTGACCGGGCTACCGTTCGCAATCGACCGGTGGCCGTCCCCGCCAACTGGAGAAGCCGAGAGCTTGGTAGAGCTGAGGTGAGCCCCTCGTAGTGGTCCAGAGGTTGTGTGGTCTGATCGCCTGCATCATCGTGTGCAGGCACGAAAGGACCATGATGACGAGACGAAGGCACACGCCCGAGCAGATCATCCGCAAGCTCGCCGAGGGCCAGAAGCTGCTGGCCGGAGGCATGGAAGTCGAGGACGTGTGCCGCCAGTTCGGCATCGCCGAGTCGACGTGGGCGCGGTGGCTGGCCCAGTACGGCGGCATGACCGCCGATGACGCCAAACGCCTCAAGGAGCTCGAGGGTGAGAACGCCCGGTTGAAGAAGCTCCTGGCCGAGGCCGAGCTGGACAAGGCGATGCTCAAGGAGTTGGCGGAGGGAAACTTCTGACCCCGAACCGTCGCCGGGCCGCCGTGAGGATGTGCCAGGAACGGTTCGGGGTCTCCGAGCGACGGGCGTGCAAGGTGGTCGGCCAACACCGCTCCACCCAACGGCTCGACCCGCCGCCACCCGACGACGAGGAACAACGCCTCCGGGCGTGGCTGCGGGCGTTCGCCCGCCGCCGTCCCCGGTGGGGATGGCGCCGCGCCGCCAAAGAGCTGCGTCGGACAGGCTGGACGGTGAACAACAAGCGGGTCCGTCGGTTGTGGCGGGATGAGGGCCTCCAGGTCCCCACCCGCCGGCGCAAGGGCCGCCTCGTCGGTATCGGCACCCACGTCGGCGCCATGTGCCCCATCGCCCCGAACGCCCTGTGGGCGCTCGACTTCCAGTTCGACCACACCATCGACGGACGCCAGACCAAGATGCTCAACGTCATCGACGAGTTCACCCGCGAGTGCCTCGCCATCCGCGTGGAGCACTCCATCGGCGCCGACCAGGTAGTCGCCGTGCTGGACCGCCTGGCGGTCGAGCGGGGCCGGGCGCCGGCGTTCGTCCGGTTCGACAACGGCCCCGAGTTCGTGGCCTACGCCGTGGCCGACTGGTGCGCGCTCAACAGCACCGACACCGTGTTCATCGACCCGGGCTCACCCTGGCAGAACGCCTGGATCGAGTCGTTCAACGGGAAACTCCGCGACGAACTCCTCAACCTGTGGCAGTTCGACAGCCTCCTCGAGGCCCAAGTCATCATCGGAGACTGGCACATCGACTACAACGACAACCGACCCCACAGCGCCCACGGCGACCTCACCCCAAGCGAGTTCGCCCGAGCCTGGACCATCAACCAACAACCCCACCCACAAGCCGCATAGCAACTGGACCACTCATCGGGGCCCCCTCAGAGCTGCGGCGCCGGCAGCGCCTCCAATGCGACACGCAGGAAGCCTCCCGACCGGCCGCGTCGTCGATTAGATCCAAGCAACGTGACCCTCCGATCCTTTGTCCTTCGGCGTCCGCCAGGACTAGGAACTCTGCGAGGTAGACTGAAGAGTCCGGATTGACGAGGTGGGGACGCTCCACCTCGACGGAGTCAGCCGACGCTCGCCCGGGCTCCGGCTACCTTCGATGCCGACGATCCGTCCGCCTGCCGACCTATTCGGCCTTGCCCCGGGGCCTCGAAGGTCGCAACTGGTTGAGCGAAAATGGAGACTTCCGTTGGAACTTGCGGAACACCTTGATGTGGACATCGGATTGATCGCAGGACGGTCGCAGAACCCGGTGGTGATCCGTCAGTACCTTCGCATCGGCCGAACTTGGCCTGTGCACGAACCGTTCTCGACGGTGCTCGGTAGGGGGCTCTTGCAGGTGCTGCGGGCCTCAGTGCCGGAGGTGCGCGACGCCAAGGACTTGGACGAGAAGTTCGGCGTCTGCCGGAAGGAGTTCTCCGAGGGCCGCCTCGGTGACACGCCCGGCTCGATTGAGGGGTGGCCCGAGATCGACCGCTTCTTCGCAGATGCGAGTGTGGACCCGCACAAGGGCGACACCGTGGTGCTCGTGGCCTCTCTCCGCGAGGTTGCGCCACCGCGTAGCGGCGCCGATCTCGGCGGACGTAGCGGTGATTGAGCAGCCGCGTTCGCGGGTGGCACAGGTCTGCTCGCCATCGCGGTCGATCGGGGTTCTCCACTACGGAATCATCGAGGAGGCGCGAAAGCGATTGCGCGAGGTCGGCATCGACGCTCGCATCGCCGACGGCGAGATGGCGCTGGTCGACGAGTTCTTCTCGCTCCCTGCCAAGGCCCGAGCCGAGGAGCTCGAGGCAGCGATCCTCGATCCCGAGGTTGATCTGGTGCTGTGTGGAACCGGGGGTTGGAACGCGATTGACGTCCTTCGTCACCTGGACTGGAACCGCCTCGAAGGTCATGAGAAGCCGATCGTGGGTTACTCCGACATCTCGGTCCTCACCACTGCCTTTCACGCGAGGCTGGGCTGGAGGACCTACTACGGCCCGAACCTTGCGTCGATCGCCAACGACGAAGATCCCCAGTTCACGCTGGGCAGCCTCCTCGCCGCCCTCGCCGGCGATGTGCAGACGCTGCGCAGCACCGCCACCATGACCGAGAGCGGAGCCGGCCCTGGAAGACCATCGAAGAAACTCGATGACCCCGGGATGCGAGTTGTCGCCACGGGGGTTGCGGAGGGGGCTGTCTTTGGCGGCAACCTCGGGACCCTGTTCCTGATGCAGGGAACCCCCTTCTGGCCCGACTTCTCCGGGGATGTGATCCTGTTCATCGAGGAAGACGCGCTTGCGAAGGAGTACACGCTCATCGAGGCTCTGCGCCGGGTCGAGTCGCTTCTCATGCAGCCCGGTCTCGTCGGACATGTCAAGGGCCTTGTGCTCGGTCGGTTCCAAGAGGACGCAGGGGTCAGCCAGGACAACCTGGCGGAAGGCTTGCGGCGGATCGAGTCCCTACGAGGATGTCCCCTTGTCACTGGGGCGCCCTTTGGTCACACCAACCCGGTGGTGACCCTTCCCATCGGCGGTCAGGCCAGGGTCGACGCACCTGACGCCACCTCCGTTCCGCGCATCACCGTGTCGTCCTGACCTGGAGGATGTGTGTCCCGAGATCGTCAGCCGGTCGAAGCTGTCGATCGCGGCGCCCTCGGCGACTTCGGCGAGAGTGCTCGAGCTCGCATTGCCGCACCTACAGTCGGGATTTCCGCAGCTGATCAAGTGGTAACGCTCGCATCCCGACATCGTCGACCAGGTGTGAGAACATCGGGTCAAGTGGGTGCTCGCGTCTTGCGCTCTCGGCGAGGCGCTCGACGCGTGAGGAAACCGTTTGCTCGCTCGCAATACTCCGGCAGGTCGTGCCTTAGGAGGTGGTGCAGGCTACGGTCGAGCGCGTCAGCCTCGAGAATGTTCTCCATGGCTTCGGTCAGTGCGTGTGGGTCACCGCCTCGAGGTCGCGTCGATGATCAGCCGCTGGGCGAACCAGCGGACGATCTCCGCGGGCAAGTCGTTGCCGTCGCTGTCGTCGAACTGCGTGCGCAGCTACGCCAGCGCGTCCATCTTGCCGCTGTCGATCACTGCGTTGGCTTGTCTCGCTTGTCTATAGCAGGACTGCAAGAGGCTGACGCGGTGATCGTCGCATCAGGCGGACCCTCGGACCCCCTACACCACCACCCGGGGTACAACTACTCCGGCACGTGTCACTCCTCGGGCGACCATCTCTACCCTACGCATCCGGAGGCCGAACCTATGTGTGGTGATGGCGACTTGCGTCAGTGGCGCAGCGTGGGCGGACGCTCCCGCCGTCATGGCGTTCCGGCTGAGCCCTAGAGGTGGCGGTAGATATCGCTCGGCTTCAGATCTCGTTCCACCATCACGACCTGCAGCCAGTAGATGACCTGCGCGATCTCGGTCGCCAACTCCTCGTCGGAGCCGTGTTCCGCCGCGAGCCAGACCTCACCGGCTTCCTCGAGGACCTTCTTCGCCACCCCGTGGATGCCTCCGTCTAGGGCGGCTACCGTGCTCGAGCCTGCCGGACGGTGGTTCGTTCGATCGACGAGGAGATCGAAGAGCGAGTCGAAGGTGTGAGGCTCGGCCATGGCGGCCCATGATGCCACAGTGTACGAAGATCGCCTCATGCGGGAGGTCTACCCGACGGTGTCCGACGGGTCGGGAAGGTCCGTCCGCGGCCCTGCCACCTACGGTCCGGAGATGTCATGGCTTGTCGACGTTCGCCGGCACAGGAAGCCGCACAGCGATGACCGTAGGCTTAGTGTTCGCGGCCGAGGTCTCATTTGGCTCACCGCCTGCACCACTCGCGCTGGCAACGACGTCGTGCTGCCGTCGGAGGAGACCTGGGCGGCGGCCACTGCGGACCGACTCGCCCGACGGCGGGGGCCGCTCCACGAGGTTCGCGGTCTCAATCCCGCCGATAACGAACTGGCGGAACTCACCAGGCCTTGGACCTGGACCAGTTCTTGAGCGACCCCAAGGACCAAATCCTCTGCGCGGGAGAACGAGCAACTTGCGCAATCGCTCATGAGCTAGTGAGTCCAAGCGAAGGACGACCCTGGTGATCACGCACTCGAGCACCGTGCGGTCGATCGCCGCAAGCTGTCAGCGGCGCGAACCGGTACGTGGCCTGGCCGGGGAGCTCCGATACTGCGAGGGGAGCCGACTCCACGGGTCAGCCAAAGTGGGATCGGAGGTTGCTAGCCAGCTCCGCCCGGGGCCCGAAGGTGGCGACGGTGATCGCGAGGCCGCAACCCGCGGGCCGAAGCTATGTGTCAGCCGGCGGTGAGCTGGCCGTAGGTGATGCAGAGCCCCAGCACGTTGATCAGGACCAGCCCCGTCACCACCAAGACGGCGGCGACGGTCCGGGTCGGGGTGCGCCGCACTGAGACCGGCGCCGGCATGTACCAGCCGGGGAGCAGTGCCAGGGTGCTGTCCTCCTCCTCGCCGCTCCGGTAGGGTACGGCGTCGGTGGGCAGGGGCGCGTCGGGGTCCGCGGCCAGCGCCAGCGCGGTCAACTCGTCGTCGCTGACCGGGGCGAGGTCGGTCCCGGCGGGCTCAGCCATCGCCGCGCACCACCACCACGGGCACGGTGCTGTGCTGCACGACCTGCTGGCTGACCGAGCCGAGCAGGAGCCCTTCGAAGCCGCCCACGCCCCGGGCACCGACGACGAGGAGGTCGGCGCGGTCGCACGCCAGGAGGAGCGCGTGGGCGGGCAGGTCGCACGCGGCGGTGAGGCGCACCTCGACGCCGGCGAGGGTCGAGTCGGCACCCTGCACCGTTTCGACGAGGGCGGACAGCGCAGCGTCGGCCGCGGCCTGGTCGAAGTCGGGGGTGAACTCGCGACCCGTCAGCGGGGTCTGGTCGAGAAAGCTCCAGGCGGCCAGGACCTCGACGGGTTCACCGCGCAGCGCCCCCTCCCGGAGCGCCCAGGCGAGGGCCCGGCGGGAGCTCTCGGAGGCGTCCACGCCGACGACGATCAGTCCCATGCGGTCACCTTACGAGTCGAGGAGGGCGACGAAGCGCTCGGCGAAGAGGTACGCGTCCCCTGGCCAGCGGGCCGACAGGTAGCGGCCGTCCTCCACGACGAAGGCCGGCCCGTGGTCGTCGCGCGTCCCCCGTCGGACCAGCGTCCGGGGTCCCCGCTCGAATTGGCGGTCGGGGTCGTCCAGGCCGCCGCGCACCTCGTCCTCCACGTAGGCCGGGTAGGTGCGGTAGTAGCGGCCCAGGCGCCACGCGGTGGCGTAGAAGGCGCTGCGCTCGAGGTACTTGGGCAGGCAGGTCGTGCGCCGGTCGGCGAGCACGCTGCGGCCGTCCTCGTCGGTGGTGCGGGCGAGGACGAGGACGCCGTGGCAGATGGCGGCGACCGGTCGCTCGAGCGCCCAGAACTCACCGACCCGGTGGCGCAGGACCGCTGAGCCGAGGTACTGGCGCATGCGGGGGGCGTGCCCGCCCGGGAGGAGCAGCGCGTCGTAGTCGCTCACGACGAGGTCGATCCACGCCTCGGTCTCCCGGAAGGCGGTGGAGGCGGCCAGCTCGCGGTAGAAGGCCTTCGGCTCGGGCTCGGCGCCGAGCTGGCCGAACAGCACGCCGTCGAGCAGCAGCGGGTCGGCCTCGGGCACGACCCCGGCCCGTTCGGTGGCGAAGACCACCTCGTGGCCGGCCTCGGTGAGCAGCTTCCACGGCACCGCCACCTCGGTCACGTCGAAGTCGTGGTCGGGGAGGGGCACCAGGACGCGCACGCCGCCGACGGTACCGGCCGTCCCGGCGGGGTCGCGGTTCGGGGAAGAATGGGGTCCAGCACTCCTGCTCCCGAAGCGAGGCCCCCGTGGACCCCAGCACCGCCCCCGATCCGTTCGCCCCGGCCTCCCTCGGCCCGCTGCGCCTGCGCAACCGCATCGTCAAGGCCGCCACCTTCGAGGGCATGACCTCCGACCACGTGGTCTCTGACCGCCTGATCGAGTTCCACCGGACCATGGCGGCCGGCGGCGTGGCCATGACCACGGTCGCGTACTGCGCGGTCTCCCCGGAGGGGTGCGGTACCCCCAACGAGATCATCCTCAGCCCCGAGGCGGTCCCCGGGCTCCAACGTCTCGCCGACGCGGTCCACGACGAGGGTGCCGCCGTCTCGGCCCAGCTGGGCCACGCCGGCGCCGTCGCCGCCGGCGCCGGCTACCAGGGGCTGTCGCCGTCGGCCATGTTCAGCCCGCTCGCCATGCGGCGGACGCGGGCCGTCACCGCCGAGGACATCGGGCGCATCACCGACGACTTCGCCGCGGCCGCCCGCATCGTGGTCGACGGCGGCTTCGACGCGGTGGAGATCCACCTCGGTCACGGCTACCTGCCGAGCGAGTTCCTCAGCCCCAAGCTCAACAAGCGCACCGACCAGTGGGGAGGATCACTGGAGAACCGGGCCCGCTTCCCCCGCGCCATCGTGGCGGCGGTGCGTGAGGCCGTGGGTGACAAGGTCGCCGTCCTGGCGAAGATGAACATGGCCGACGGGGTGCCCGGCGGGTTCTGGCTGGACGAGAGCGTGCCGTTCGCCCGGTTGCTCGAGGCCGACGGCCACCTCGATGCGATCGAGCTCACCGGGGGGAGCTCGTTGCAGAACCCGATGTACCTGTTCCGGGGCGAGGCGCCGGTGCGGGAGATGGCGCGGTCGATGCCGAAGTTCATCCGACCGGCCTTCAAGGTGCTGGGCGGGCGGTTCCTCCCCTCGTACCCCTACGAGGAGGCCTACTTCCTGCCCTACGCCCGCCAGTTCCGCGACGCCCTCGACCTGCCCCTCGTCCTGCTCGGGGGCATCAGCCGCCGCGACACGCTCGACACGGCCATGGCCGAGGGCTTCGAGTTCGTGGCCATGGGCCGTGCCCTGCTGCGTGAGCCCGACCTGGTCAACAAGATGGCGGCCGGCGACTCGACCGAGTCGCTGTGCGTGCACTGCAACAAGTGCATGCCCACCATCTACCGGGGCACCCACTGCGTCCTCGTCCCCGAGGGCGAGCGCGCCTGAGCGTCACCCCGGAAGATCAGTCGGCGACGGGGGTCTCCTGGGCGGCCTGCTTGGCCCAGCGGTAGTCGGCCTTGCCGCTCGGGGAGCGGGTGATGGCCTCCACCAGGTGCAGCTCGCGCGGGACCTTGTAGCCGGCCACCTTCGTGCGGCAGTGCTCGGCCAGCTCGGCCAGCTGCGGCGTGGTGCCCGGTCGTGGCGCGACCACCGCGGTGACCCGCTCGCCGAAGCGCTCGTCGGGCATGCCCACGACGACGGCGTCGAACACCTCGGGGTGGCTCTTGAGGGCGGCCTCGACCTCCTCGGGGAAGATCTTCTCCCCTCCCGAGTTGATCGACACCGACCCCCGCCCGAACAGCGTGATGGTGCCGTTCTCCTCGACGGTGGCCCAGTCGCCGGGGAGGACCCAGCGCACGCCGTGGCGGTCGACCTTGAAGGTCTCGGCGGTCTTGGCCTCGGCCTTGTAGTACCCGAGAGGGATGTGGCCGGTACGGGCCAACAGGCCCTTCACGCCCGAGCCGGGGACGATGGGATCGAGGTGCTCGTCGAGCACGTTGGTGCTCTCGGTGACCGCGAACTGGGGGTGGCCCTCGGCAGAGGCGCCCACCGCGGATCCCTGGGCGCCGGTCTCCGAGGCCCCGAAGGCGTCGCTGATGATGAGGTTGGGGAGCACTTCGAGCAGTTGCTCCTTCACGCCCGCGGACAAGATGGCGCCTCCCGAGCCGAGGGCGAAGAAGTTGGACAGGTCGTAGTCGTCTCGGTGGGCTACCAGTTCCTCGACGAGGGGGCGGGCCATCGCGTCGCCGACGACGGTCATGGTCATGACCTTCTCGTCGCAGACCGAGCGCCAGATCGCGGCGGGGTCGAACTTGTGGGTGGCGGGCAGCACCATGGTGCCTCCGCTGTGGAAGCAGATGTAGGTGACCCACTGGGCGGCGCCGTGCATGAGGGGGGCGGCGGTGGCCATGGTCATGGTGCCACCGGTCTGGGTCACTCGCTCGGCGAGGTCTTCGGGGGAGGTCGGCCGCTCGGCCAGCCCCATCGCCGAGCCGTCCATGGCCGCGAAGAAGATGTCCTCCTGGCGCCACATCACACCCTTGGGCATGCCCGTGGTGCCACCGGTGTAGAGGATGTAGAGGTCGTCGCCCGAGCGCTCCGCGAAGTCCCGCTCGGCGCTCTGGTCGGCCAGCGCCGCCTCGTACTCGGCCACGGGGTGCTCGGGCGTGTCGAGGCCGCTGACGTCCACGTCGGTGCCGTCCTCGACGTAGAGGAAGCTCTTCACGCCGGGGACGCGGTGGGTGACGGCGTCGATGGTGGGGGCGAACTCGCGGTTGTGGATCACGGCCACGAGGTCGGCGTCGTCGAACAGGTAGACGAGCTCGTCCTCGACGTAGCGGTAGTTGACGTTCACCGGGACGGCCCGGATCTTCCAGGCCGCCAACATGGCCTCGACGTACTCGGTGCCGTTGTGCAGGTAGAGGCCGATGTGGTCGCCGGTGCCGACCCCTCGGGCCTGGAGGGCGTGGGCCAGTTGCGTGGCCCGGTCGTCGAGCTCGCGGTAGGTGATGCGCCGGCCCTCGGTGATGAGGGCCAGGTGGTCGGGGACCGTGTCGGCCACGACCTCGATGGTGTCGGCGAAGGTGAAGGGGCGGGCCATGGGTCCGTGCAGCTCCTGGAGGTCTCGTCGGCTGCGTCACTTTGCCACGGAGCCCCGTGTCCCACCCATGTGGACGCATCGGTAGAGTCCACTGGAACCTGTTCTACGGAGGAGCACCCATGGAAACCCGCGACGTTCTCTACATCGGTGGCGAGTGGGTCGCCCCCGCCAGCACCAAGACCTTCACGGTCGTCAACCCCGCGACCCAGGAGGTCGTGGCCACCGTGCCCGAGGGCACCGAGGCCGACATGGACCGTGCCGTGGCCGCCGCCCGCGAGGCCTTCGACAACGGTCCCTGGCCGAAGACGTCGGCCAAGGAGCGTGCCGAGGTCCTGCGGGCGCTGTCGCAGGGCATCCAGGGCCGCATGGGCGAGTTCGCCGAAACCATCACCAAGGAGAACGGCGCCCCCGCCACCTTCTCGCTGATGGGTCAGGTCCTCGCCGCCACCATGGTGCTCGACGGCTTCGCCAACGCCACCGAGTCGTTCCCCTTCGTCGAGGAGCGCCAGGGGATGATGGGCCAGGTCCTGGTCAACAAGGCGCCCGTCGGTGTGGCCGCGGGGATCATCCCGTGGAACGTGCCGCTGTTCATCGCCAGCATGAAGCTCGGCGCGGCGCTGGCCTCGGGCTCCACGATGGTCCTCAAGCCCGCTCCCGAGACCCCCTTCGACAGCTACCTGCTCGCCGAGGTCCTCGATTCGATCGACCTGCCGCCGGGCGTCGTCAACATCGTCGCCGCCGGTCGTGAGGCGGGCGAGCACCTTGTCCGCCACCCCGGCATCGACAAGGTGAGCTTCACCGGTAGCACCGCCGCCGGCCGCAAGGTCGGCGCCATCTGCGGCGAGCAGCTCAAGCGTTGCACCCTCGAGCTCGGCGGCAAGTCCGCCGCCGTGATCCTCGACGACGCCGACCTCGACGCCGCCATCCCCGAGCTGATGCCGGCCGCGATGATGAACAACGGCCAGGCCTGCGTGGCCCAGACCCGCGTTCTCGCCCCCCGCAGCCGCTACGACGAGGTGGTCGATGCGCTGGCCGCCGCCGTGGGCGCCCAGAAGGTCGGCGACCCCGCCGACCCCGAGGTGGAGATCGGGCCCCTCGTGGCCGAGCGCCAGCGCGAGCGCGTCGAGGGCTACCTCGACGCCGGCCGCAAGGAAGGGGCCCGTGTGGTGGTCGGCGGCGGTCGCCCCGAGGGGCTCGACGGCGGCTGGTTCGTCGAGCCGACGGTCTTCGCCGACGTCACCAACACCATGACCATCGCCCGCGAGGAGATCTTCGGACCGGTCGTGTCGGTCATCGCCTACGACGACGAGGCCGACGCCGTGCGCATCGCCAACGAGTCCGAGTACGGGCTGTCCGGCTCGGTCTGGACCGCCGACCGCGAGCGGGGCATCAACGTCGCCAAGGGCGTGCGCACCGGCACCTACGGCGTGAACACCGGCGTGGTCATCGACCTCCACAGCCCCTTCGGCGGCTTCAAGGCGTCCGGCGTGGGCCGCGAGCTCGGCCCCGAGGGCATCGAGGAGTTCACCGAGATCCAGACCATCGTCCTGGGCGGCTGAAGCCCAGGAGCATGAGCGACACGACCGGCCCTGGGGGGCCGCAAGGACCCCAGGGCTGGTTCGCCCGCTCGATGTCGAAGCTGTCGTCGACGCGCGCCTTCGCCAAGGTGGCACCCCCGATCGTCACCAACCTCGACCGTGCGGCTTACAAGGTCAGCGGCGGTCGCTGGGTCCTGACGGGCAACAAGAAGGTGCTGCCCATCCTCATGCTCATCACCACGGGCGCGAAGACGGGCGAGGAGCGTCGGGTGCCGCTGGCCGCCATCCCCGACGGCGACGTGCTGTACCTCGTGGGCAGCAACTTCGGTCGGGAGAAGCACCCCGCCTGGACGGGAAACCTGATCAAGACGCCCCAGGCGACGGTCACCTACGAGAAGGAGACGTTCCCGGTGACCGCCACCCTGCTCGACGCCGACGAGAAGGCCGAGGTCTGGCCCAAGCTGCTCGCGCTCTGGCCGAATTACGACGGCTACCAGGAGCGCAGCGGTCGCGACATCCGCGTCTTCCGCCTCGACCGCAGCCGCCCGGCGTGACGGCGGCCCTGCGGTAGGTTCGCCCCGGACCACAGGGAGGGGCGCCGACGTGGCGAACGAGCGAGTGCACCTGGAGATCGACGGCGCGGTCGCCGTCATCACCAACGACAACCCGGACAAGCACAACGCGTTCGACGACGAGATGGACCTCGCGCTGTTCGAGATCCTGGCCGAGCTGCGGGGCCGGGGCCCCGAGGTGCGGGCCGTCGTCTGGCGGGGCGAGGGCAAGTCGTTCTCGTCGGGCCGCGACGTGGGTTCGATCGGCACCCTCAAGGTCGACATGCCCCACACCGAGCTCATGCGCCGGGGCCACCGGGGCATCCAGCAGCTGTGGGAGCTCGACGCCCCCGTGATCGTGGCCTGCAAGGGCTGGGTGATGGGCGGCTCGTTCCAGCGGGCACTGCTCTGCGACCTGCGCATCGCTGCCGACGGCACCCGCTTCCGCCTCCCCGAGCTGACCCACGGGGTCATCCCCGACACCGGCGGCGTCGCCGTGCTGCACCAGATGTGCGGGCCCGGCGTGGTGAGCGACCTCGTCCTCACCGGCCGGGTGATGGAGGCCGACGAGGCCCTCGCCCACGGGGTCGTCAGCCGGGTCGTCCCCGCCGAGGGCCTCGACGAGGTGTGCCTCGAAGCCGCCCACCAGGTGGCCAAGGCGCCGCTGCTCACCGTGCGGCTCGCGCGCGACGTGCTGCGCCACCTGACCGTGCCCGAGGTGAAGTCGTCGATGGCGGACGAGGCCGTGTACCAGACCATGATCAACCGCAGCGACGATTTCGCCGAGTTCCGCGCCGCCCACGCCGAAGGCCGCGACCCCCTCTACCAGGGAAGCTGAGGACCACGCCATGACCGACTCCTCGGTTCGGGGACCTGATTCGCCGAATCTGATCCCCCGGGATGGCCGCAGGCTGCCCCATCTGGCACCGGATTTCGGTGCCAGGGCACCGAAATCCGGTGCCAATTCGGTGGATCTGGGCCGGACGGACGATCGTCGTGGCTGAGCAGATCGGGTTGCCGGCGCCGCCGGCGGTGGGCGCCACCGCGCTGGTGCCGGGGACCTTCGACGGGGTGTGCGTGTTCGTCACCGGTGGGGGCACGGGCCTGGGCAAGGCCATCGCCGGCGAGTTCGCCCGGCTCGGCGCCTCGATCGTGGTGGCCAGCCGCAAGCCCGAGCACCTCGAGGCCGC
>WPCK01145992.1_pt1 | contig 24306 bp, 18 predicted proteins | sample 5399851 | NCBI WGS metagenome assembly WPCK01 (sample SAMN12869471, study PRJNA574797) | sludge metagenome | isolation source: wastewater treatment of pH11 | place: China:Beijing | collected 2019-05-20 | reverse complement strand
TGCTGGCCGGCGCGGGCGCAGCCTGGCTGTCGCGCAATCGCCAGGCATCCGCTGCCCGGCAAACCGCTGAAAAAGAAGGGGCTTGAACCATGGACCTTCTCGATTTTGCCCGAGGGCCGGCTCTTCAGGTCGCGCTCGCCATCTTCGTGCTCGGAACATTGTGGAGGCTGCTCGGCATCCTGCTGCTGCCGTGGCGCATTATCCAGTCACGGGCGCGCGAGGGGTCTCCCGCGCCGTTTTCGGCGGCCATCAAGGGCATCCTGGTCAAGCTGTGGCCGCACCGAGCCTTCATGGGCGGCGGCATGTTCCAGTTCGTCAACGGCTACATCTTCCACATCGGCCTGGCGATCGTCGTCTTCCTCTTCGTCCCGCATATCCTGTTCATCAAGAACCTGATCGGGCCGAGTTGGCCGGGACTGCCTTCGAACGTGATCTACGGCGTCGGCATGGTGACGGCAGCCTCGCTTGTCGCCGCATTGGCCTACCGGCTGACCAGCCCGGTGCTCAGGCTGATCTCGCGGGTCGACGACTATGTATCCTGGCTCATGACGTTCCTGCCGGTGGCAACTGGGCTGCTCGCCTCCAGCCATCTCGGGGCGCGTTACGAGACCTTGCTGGCACTGCACATCCTGACCGTGGCGGCTTTCCTGGTCTGGTTCCCGTTCGGCAAGCTGATGCATGCATTCCTGTTCGTCTTTTCCCGCGGCATGACCGGTGTCCGCTTCGGCCACAGGGGGGCTGAGCTATGACTGCGACCACCACGAAAACGGGCGTGCCCTTCGACGTGCAGGGCGAAATGAGCGACACTGACCGGCGCGACGCCGCCATGAACGGCTTCGTGCGCGAGTTCGGCGCCATTGCCGCTGCCCACATGGAAGCCTGCGTTCGCTGCGGCATGTGCGCCAACGCCTGCCACTTCTACGTGGCAACAGGCGAACCGGCCTATACGCCCATCAACAAGCTGCGGCCGTTCGAGCAGGCCTATCACCGCAATGCCGGCCCGTTCGCGCCGATCTACAGGCTGTTCGGCATCGTGCCGCGCGTGTCGCTGGAGGAGCTTCAGGAGTGGGAGCGCCTGCTGTTTGACGCCTGCACGCTGTGCGGGCGTTGCACGCTCGCCTGTCCCATGGGCATCGACATTGCCGAACTCATCAAGGAAGCGCGCCACGGCATGTACAAGGCCGGGTTGATCCCCGACCGCCTGCAGCTGATGGACCGCACCACCAAGGCCTGGGGCAGCCCGGCGACGCCGGCCGAGGACTTCGCCGACATCATCAACGAGGCCGGCGAGGAATTCGGCGTCATGATGAACGTCGACAAGGACAAGGCCGACTATCTGGTGACGGTTGCCCCGGCAGAACTGTCGGAGCACACCAAGGCGCTCGCCGATGTTGCCAAGATCATGAACAGGATGGGTCTTGACTGGACCTATCATTCCGAAGGGTTCGAAGCCTCCAACATCGGCTACCTCAACGGCGACACCGACCTGCAGGAAAAGATGACCCGGCGGATCATCGACACCGCGGTCAAGATCGGCGCCAAGACCCTGGTGCTGCCGGAATGCGGCCACGCCTACGGCGCGGCGCGCTGGGAGGCCGCGCGCTGGTATGGCGGCACCGTGCCGGTGCGCATCATCCACATGACCGAGTTCCTGCAGGAGGCGGTCAACAGCGGCAAGATCAAGCTGAAGAGCATGGATGTCACCGCATCGTTCCATGATCCCTGCCAGCTCGTGCGCAGGGGTGGCGTCACCAAGGCCCCGCGTGAGGTGCTCGGAAAGCTTGGCGTCACCGTCAAGGAACTCGAGAACCACGGTTCGCTCGGCTGGTGCTGCGGCGGCGGCGGTGGCGTGGTGTCGAACGTGCGCGCCGACCCGATCCGCTTCAAGGCGTTCGAGCTGAAGAAGAAGGAAGTCGAGGCGGCCGGCGCCGACCGGTTCATCACCGCCTGCGGCCAGTGCCGCATCACCTTGACCCAGGGCGCCAAGAAATTCAGCTGGGACAAGAAGGTCGAGAGCCTGCTTGAGCTCGTGGCCGACAATCTGGTCGACTGACAGGAGAACAAAATGACCCAACGCGTTGTCGTCGATCCGATCACCCGCATCGAGGGCCATCTGCGCATCGAGGCGGAAACCGCGGCCGATGGCGCCATCACCGGCGCATGGTCGTCCGGCACCATGGTGCGCGGCATCGAACTGATCCTGAAGGGGCGCGACCCGCGCGATGCCTGGGCATTCGCCCAGCGTATCTGCGGGGTGTGCACGCTGGTGCACGGCATTGCCTCGGTCCGCGCGGTCGAGAACGCGCTCGACTACAAGATTCCGGCCAATGCTCAGCTGATCCGCAACCTCATGATCGCGGCGCAGTACGTGCATGACCACGTCATGCACTTCTATCACCTGCATGCGCTCGACTGGGTGGACGTTGTTTCGGCGCTTTCGGCCGACCCGGCCGCGACTTCGACGCTGGCACAGTCGATCTCGTCCTGGCCGAAATCCAGCCCCGGCTATTTCGCCGATGTGCAGAAGAAGGTGAAAGGGTTCGTCGAGACCGGCCAGCTCGGCATTTTCGCCAACGGCTTCTGGGGCAATCCGAACTTCCGCCTGCCGCCCGAGGCCAACCTGATGGCCGTCGCGCATTATCTCGAAGCGCTCGCCTGGCAGCGTGAAGTGGTGCAGATCCACACCATCTTCGGCGGCAAGAACCCGCACCCGAACTTCGTCGTCGGCGGCGCACCGGCGCCGATCTCGATCGATTCCACCACCAGCGCCGGTTCGGCGGCGACCGCGGTCAACATGACCGGCCTCGGCCAGATCAAGGCCGTGATCCAGAACATGCGTGACTTCGTCGACCAGGTCTACGTGCCCGATACGCTGGCGATCGCCTCGTTCTACAAGGACTGGTTCGAGCGCGGCGAGGGCGTCGGCAACTTCATGACCTACGGCGATTTCCCCGAGAAGGGCATGGACGATCCGTCATCCTGGCTCATCCCCGGCGGCGTCATTCTCAACCGCGACCTGTCGACCATCCACCCCGTCGATCTCAACAAGGCCGACGAGATCCAGGAATTCGTGTCGCACTCCTGGTATGATTACGAAGGCGGCAAGGACAAGGGCCTGCATCCGTACGACGGCGAGACAAAGTTCGCCTATGACGGCCCGAAGCCGCCCTATGAGCAGCTCGATGTCGAGAAGGGCTACTCCTGGCTGAAGTCGCCGCGCTGGAACGGCCATGTCATGGAAGTCGGCCCGCTGGCTCGCGTGCTCATGCTCTACGCCAAGGGCCACGAGCCGACGGTGGATCTGGCCAACATGGCGCTGTCGAAACTCGGCGTGCCGATCACCGCGATGTTCTCCACACTGGGGCGCACCGCCGCGCGCACGCTGGAGACCAAGATCATCGCCGACCAGATGATGACCTGGTACGACAATCTGATTGCCAACATCCGCGCCGGCGATCTGGCCGTGCACAATCCGGCGAAGTGGAACCCGTCCTCGTGGCCGAAGGAAGCGCGCGGTGTCGGCTTCATGGAAGCGCCGCGTGGCGCGCTCGCGCACTGGATCGTCATCAAGGATGGCAAGATCGACAATTACCAGGCCGTGGTTCCCTCGACATGGAACGCCGGTCCGCGCGATCCGGCCGGCAAACCCGGCCCGTATGAGGCCGCCCTCATGGACCGTCACAGCCTCTATGATCCCAAGCAGCCGCTGGAAATCCAGCGCACGATCCACTCGTTCGATCCGTGCATCGCCTGCGCAGTGCACGTCGTCCATCCCGAAGGAGAGAGTAACCTGCAACTCGACGTGCGCTGAAGGGGCGTTTCGGCGCACAGCCGCTCGAGCACCCGGCATACGGGGGGTGTGATCCGGAGGTTCGCGGCAGACGGGCCGGCGCGCAAGCGCCGGCCCTTGTCGTTCAGGCCCGGGCGCTCCGCGCAAGCACCACGCAGCGGCTGGGCGTCGTGCCCTTCTCGCCCGGCATCGAGACGTAGGGTTCCGTCAGTTCGGCGACTGACAGCAAGCCGGCGTCGGCCAGGGCCTCGATGCGCTGCCGGAAGCCGCCATCCCACAGGCTGCCCTTGACCGTCAGCACGATGACACCGCCGGGCCGGGTGATGCGGACCAGTTCGTCGAGGCCTTCGGGACCGACATGGCCGGTGGTGAACACGCCCGCAGCGACGATCCCTGCGAAATGGCCGTCGGCAAATGCCAGCGGCGTCCCGAGCGCGGCACGGTGCAGGGCGCGATAGGTGCCCTTGCGGGCCGCGACGGCAAGCATGCCTTCGGAAATGTCGAGCGCCTCGACATGGCCGTATCCGGCAATGCCCAGCCATTCGCCGATGAGGCCGGTGCCGGCGCCGGCATCAAGCAGTGGTGCCGCGCCGCGTGGAAGGTGCCGGCACAGCAGCGCCAGGCAGATTGTCGGGTGCCGGTAGCCGGCCACCGACATCTCCGCCTCGTAGGTCTCGGCCCAGCGATCGTAGAGTTCGGCAACCTCATCGGCGTTCCGAGCTCCATAGACATCGCCGAGAAGTCCGTCATGATGGGCGCTGGACATGGGCTGGGGCTCCGTTCGTCCCGACCATGATAGGGCCCGGGAAGCGGCTGTAAACGGGGAGACGCGATGGCGGCTATCGATGAGGCAGGGGTCCGCGAAGCAGTCGGCGCGATCGCCGCGCTCGCTGGCGCTGGAGGAACGGTCGTCCGCCTTGGCGGCATGACCAACCGGGTCTATCGGGTCGGCGCGTTCTGCCTGCGCATCCCGGGCGACGGCACGTCGGAGTACATCAACCGGGAGCATGAAGCGGTGGCGGCGCGTGAGGCAGCCCGGGCCGGGGTGAGCCCCGAAGTGCTCCATTTCGACGAACGCACCGGCGTCATGGTCACGCGGTTCATCGGGAACGCCGAGACGATGAGCCCGGAGCGGTTCGCAGCGACCGATGGCGCGGTGGAGCGCGCCGCGCGTTCGCTGGCGCGACTGCACCGGTCGGACGCCCGGTTCTCCTTCCGATTCGAACTGTTCGCCATGATCGACGACTACCTGCACATCCTGGCGACGAAGGACGTGCTGCTTCCTGACGGCTATCATGACGTCGTGCGCGAGGCCGGCGCGGTGCGCGCGGCACTGGCACGCCGCCCGGCGCCGCTTGCCGCCTGCCATTGCGATCCGCTGTGCGAGAACTTCATCGACGATGGCGAGCGGATGTGGATCGTCGACTGGGAATATTCCGGCATGAACGATCCCATGTGGGACCTTGGCGACCTGTCGGTCGAAGGTCATTTCGACGCGAGCCAGGACGAACGCCTGCTGACGGCCTATTTCGGCGGCGAGGCTCCAAGGGACGCGCGCGGCCGCATGGTCATCTACAAGGCGATGTGCGACCTGCTGTGGACGCTGTGGGGGCTGATCCAGTTGGCCAACGACAACCCGGCAGAGAACTTCCGTGCTTATGCCGATGGCCGGTTCGCGCGTTGCAAATCATTGATGGGACAGGCGGATTTCGCCCGGCATCTGGCCGCGATCTGATCGGGAAGGGGTCGGGAGAACGGCTGGTCGGAGTGGCAGGATTTGAACCTGCGACCCCCTCGTCCCGAACGAGGTGCGCTACCAGGCTGCGCTACACTCCGTGATCCAGCGGCGCGCTTATAGCGGTGCAAAAGCCGCGCCGCAAGCGCGGCGGCGCGGCTTTTTCGCCGCGTCAGTACGGGCTGGCAACCGGGCCGGTCTCGACATAGACCGCCTTGACCTGGCTGAACTGCCTGAGCGCGTCGATGGCGTTCTCCCGGCCGATGCCGGATTGCTTGTAGCCGCCGAACGGAACCTCCGGCGGACAGACATTGTACGAATTGATCCAGCACGATCCGGCCTGGATTTCGCCAATGACGCGATGTGCGCGGGCGATGTCGTTGGTGAATACGCCGGCGGACAGGCCGAACTCGGTGTCGTTCGCCCGCGCCACCACCTCGTCCTCGGCACGGAACGACAACACGCTCATCACCGGCCCGAAGATCTCCTCGCGTGCAATCCGCATGTCGTCCTTCACATCGGCGAAGATCGTGGGCTCGACGAAAAAGCCGTTCTCGAAGCCCTGAAGCTTCGGCGTGCCGCCGCCGCAGACCGGCCGCGCGCCTTCCGCCTTGCCGATGCCGATGTAATCCGTGACCTTGTCGAACTGCATCCTGTTGATGAGCGGCCCCATCTGCGTGTCCGGGTCGAGCGGGTTGCCGAGTCGGATCGACTTGGCGCGCTCCGCCGCGCGCGCCACGAAGCGATCGTGCAGGCCTTCCTGAACGAACACCCGCGTTCCGTTCGAGCAGACCTGGCCGGTGGAATAGAAGTTCGCCAGCATTGCGCCGGAGACGGCGTTCTCCAGGTCGGCGTCGTCGAAGATGATGAGCGGCGACTTGCCGCCAAGTTCCATCGTCGCGTGCTTCATCAGCGAGCCGGCCAGGCTGAGCACCTTGCGGCCAGTGGGCACCGAACCGGTGAGCGACACCTTGGCGACATCGGGGTGCGTGACCAGCGCCTGACCAACGGCGCCAAAGCCCTGGATGACGTTGAACAGCCCGGCCGGAAGCCCGGCATCGACATAGACCTCGGCGAGCGCAAGGGCGGAAAGTGGCGTGTTTTCGGACGGCTTGAACACCATGGCATTGCCCATGGCCAGCGCAGGAGCCGATTTCCAGCCGGCGCCCTGGATCGGATAGTTCCAGGCGCCGATGCCGACGGTAACGCCAAGCGCTTCGCGCCTGGTGTAGGCGAACGGCCCGCCAAGCTCGATGAACTCGCCATGAAGGCCGGCGACGACGCCGCCGAGGAACTCCAGCGCATCGGCCGCCGACGCCGGATCGGCGACCAGCGTTTCCTGGATTGGCTTGCCGGTGTCGAGAGTCTCGATCAGCGCAATGGCGTCGTTGCGTTCGCGCAAAAGGTCAGCGGCACGCCGCAGGATGCGGCCGCGTTCAAGCGGCTTGCGCTTGGCCCAGTCCTTCTGTGCGCGCCGCGCCGACTGCATCGCCTGCTCGACGATTACCGGCGTTGCGGCGTGCAGCCGGGCGATGACCTCCCCGGTCGCCGGATGGATGACGTCCAGCGGATCGCCGGCGGCATCGTCAACATAGTGGCCATCGATGAAATGGGAGCCTTTGGGTTGGGCGCGCATTGAACTGTCCTATCGGTCGGAAACCTGCCACCGCGGATTGATCCACGGCTCCAGGTTGGATGCTGGAAGCGGGTGCTTCCCGAGAATATGGTCGGCAGCCTTCTCGCCAGTCATGATCGACGGCGCATTGAGATTCCCGTTGGTGACGCGCGGGAAGATCGAGGAGTCGGCCACGCGCAATCCGTCCACGCCGATGACCCGGCACTCCGGATCGACCACCGCCAGCCTGTCGTCGGCCCGCCCCATGCGGCAGGTACCGCACGGATGGTAGGCGCTCTCGATATGCTCGCGCAACCAGTCGTCCAGCGCCGCGTCGCTGGTGATGCCGGCGCCGGGCTGGATCTCCTCGCCGCGGAAGGGGTCGAAGGCCGGCTGAGCGAAGATTTCCCGCGTCAGGCGCACGGCATGGCGGAAATCGGCCCAGTCATCGGGATGCGACATGTAGTTGAAACGGATCGCCGGGCTCTCTGACGGATCGGGCGAACGCAACGTCACGGAACCGCGCGACTTCGAGCGCATCGGGCCGACATGCGCCTGGAAGCCGTGGCCGGAGGCAGCCGCCCTGCCGTCGTAGCGGATTGCGGCCGGCAGAAAGTGGAACTGGATGTCCGGATAGTCGACCCCGGCTTTCGAACGCACGAATCCGCAGGCTTCGAAATGGTTGGTGGTGCCGAGGCCGCGCTTCAGGAACAGCCATTCGGCGCCGATCAGCGCCTTGGACAGGAGCCCGAGCTTCCCGTTGACGGTGATGGGCTGGGTGCAGGCCTGCTGGACATAGACCTCGAGGTGATCCTGGAGATTGGCGCCGACACCGGGCCGGTCGGCCACCATTTCGATGCCCATTGATCTCAGGTCGGCCGCCGGCCCGATGCCCGACAGCAGCAGCAGCTTGGGCGAGTTGATCGCCGAGGCCGCGACGATGACCTCGCGTTTTGCTTCAACAACCTGAATCGATCCCTCAACATCCAGCTCGACGCCGGTCGCCCGTTGATTCTCGATGATGACGCGTCGTGCGAACCCTTTGACAAGGCGCAGGTTTTTTCGCTTCAGTGCCGGCTTGAGATAGGCATTGGCGGTCGACCAGCGCACGCCGTCATGGATGGTCTGCTCCATCCATCCGAAGCCTTCCTGCTTGGCCCCGTTGTAATCATCGGTCGTCTCGAACCCCGCCTGGCGCCCGGCGTCGATGAAGGCGCGATAAAGCGGATTGGTCCGCGCGCCGCGCCGCACATGCAGGGGGCCGTCGCGCCCGCGCCAGCCATCGTCGCCTTCGCTCGCCGCCTCCATGCGCTGGAAGTAGGGCAGCACGTCGGCATGGCCCCAGCCGGCCGCGCCCTGTTCCTCCCAATGGTCGAAATCGCGCGCATGGCCGCGCACATACACCATGCCGTTGATCGATGACGACCCGCCGACGACCTTGCCACGCGGAGTGACGAGCCGCCGTCCATTGAGGTGCAACTCCGGCTCGGTGCGAAAGCCCCAGTCGTAAAGCGACATGTTCATCGGGTAGGACAGGGCCGACGGCATCTGGATCAGCGGCCCGAAATCGCTGGTGCCCGCCTCGATCACGATCACCGAATGACGCCCGTCCTCGGACAACCTTGACGCGAGCGCGGCCCCGGCCGAACCCGATCCGACAATCACGAAATCGGCGGACTGGACCGATGCATCTGCGCGGAAGTGCTTCCCCGAAGTCATCTCATTCGCCTCGCGGATAACGCCTGGATTCCTCCAGCACGTTAAGGTCCATGTGGTTGCGCATGTAGCGCTCCGATGCCTTCTGCAGCGGCTGGAAGTCCCAGGGATAGTAGGCCCCGTTGCGCAGCGCCGGATAGACGATCCAGCGTCGCGCCTGGCTTTCGCGCACGGCGGCGTCATAGGCGTCGAGGTTCCAGAAGGTGTCGGCGCGCGCGCGCAGTGCTGCCAGGTTCTCCGCGCCTTCGGGAACCGTCGCCAGATCGGGCGATCCTGCCAGGTTGCGCCGCTCCGCCGGGTCGCTGTCGAGATGGAACAACTGCTCGGGATCGGCAGCGCAGCGTATGTATTTCCATGGCCCGTCGACGAGGCAGACCATCGGCGCAATGGAGCCTTCGGCCGCGTACTCGATGCGCACCGGATCGAGCCGCAGGCCGCGTGGATCGAAGATCGGCACGAGGCTCGCCCCGTCGACCCAGGGTTCGTAGTCCCCCTCGGCGATGCCGGCGATCTCGCACAGCGTCGGCGCGACGTCGAGCGTCGACACGCGGCGATCCTCCCGTCGCGGTTCGACACCGGGCGCTGCGATCATCAGCGGCACGCGGGATGAGCCCTCGAAGAAATTCATCTTGAACCACAGTCCGCGCTCGCCCAGCATGTCGCCATGGTCGGAAACGAAGACGATCACCGCGTCCTGCCGCGTTGCCTGCAGGATCGCGAGGATCTCGCCGATCTTGTCGTCCAGATAGGAGATGTTGGCGAAGTAGCCGCGGCGGGCACGGCGGACATGCTCGGCCGTGATGTCGAAGGCGCGCCAGTCGCAGGCGTCCATCAGGCGCTGTGAATGCGGATCCTGGTCGGTGTAGGCGATCGCCTCGCCCGGCGGATCGAGATGCGGGCAGCCTTCATAGAGGTCCCAGTATTTCCGGCGCGCGACATAGGGGTCGTGTGGATGGGTGAAGCTGATGGTCAGGCACCACGGCCGTTCGTCGGCGCCGCGCGAAAGGTCGTAGAGCTTCTGGCCGGCAAGGAAGGCGACCTCGTCGTCATACTCCATCTGGTTGGTGATTTCGGCGATGCCGGCGCCGGTGACCGAACCCAGATTGTGGTACCACCAGTCGATGCGCTCGCCCGGCTTGCGGTAGTCCGGCGTCCAGCCGAAGTCGGCAGGATAGATGTCGGTTGTCAGCCGCTCCTCGAAGCCGTGCAACTGGTCCGGCCCGACGAAATGCATCTTGCCCGACAACACCGTGTGGTAGCCGGCGCGCCTGAGATGATGCGCATAGGTCGGGATGTCGGAAGCGAATTCGGCTGCGTTGTCATAGACCCGCGTGCGCTGAGGCAACAGTCCGGACATGAAGCTTGCCCGCGCCGGCGCGCACAGGGGCGAAGCGGTGTAGCAGTTGGCAAAGCGCAGCGATCGCGCCGCCAGCGCCTTCAGGTTGGGAGCGTGCAGGAAGTCCGCCGGACCATCGGGGAACAGCGTACCGTTAAGCTGGTCCACCATGATGATGAGGATGTTGGGTTTGCGAGCCGGCATGGATGATGACCTCGTTGCCGCGTTCTAGAGCATTTCCGGCTGAGAATGGAGCCGTTTGACGGGATGGATCTTGCGATCCCGCAAGGAGAACACCGCGACGCGATGCGGCCATCGCGCGGCGGGTTCGATGCCACTGGAACGAAAAAAGACGCCCGGGGCGGAACATGGACCAGATCGAAAGGAACACTCAAACAGCAATCGTTTCAAACTGGCCCCTCGCGTCCTGGCCACGTCGCACGGGCCTTGCAGCGCCTGCACCGCCTTGTCCGGCGCCGCTTGCCAGCCCGCAGGGTTCCGGCGTTCAGGCGATTCAATCGTCGCCGGAAATGCTCTAGCCCGGTGCGCACGCCCGCGACGGGCCAAATGCGACACCGGAATTCGCGTTGCATGGTCGACAACCGGCCCATTCGGGTCGCGTGCCGATTGGAGCGGACACGCCCGGAACCGGTTGGGGACCGATCACGAACCCGTCATCGCGGGCCGAATGCTTCAGCGATCGATCATTTACCGCTTGTGCCTGGATTGTTTCTCCGCCAGCTTGACGTAGGGGCAGGAGGGAATTCCATGATTACCGACTTTGATCCGGATACCAATCCCGACCCCGGCTCAAAACCGGTCGAATTCTCCGCCGCCAATCCGAAAAAAATGGCGCCGCCGCCTGATGTCAATCCGAACGGCGAGTACATGGGCGTCAACGAGGCCCGACAGGCCGCGATCATGCGCGCGGGCTACACGCCAGCGCCGGCGCCGGGCGGTCCGCGCCCTGCGGACACGCCGCACGAAATCGATGCCTATCAGGATGTTGCACAAATCCGCAACAACGCCCTGGCCAACTACGAGTCCCCCGAAAGTCCGCTCAATGACATCGAACTGGCGGACATGACCGCATCGTCGGGCCAGAAGAAAAATCCCGGCGGAGGCGTCGGTGCCGGGACGGGCGAGAAAGGCTTCTGGACGACAGGGAAGATCATTTTCGCCGTCGTGGCCGGGACGCTGGTCCTCTCCGGCATCGGCCTCGGCATCGCGGGCGGGCTCGGTGCCTTCGCCGGGTCCGGCGGCGGTGGCGGGTCGACAAAAAAGAAGGCGCCGACAACCAGGCCGGTCGCGTTGACGGACCAGCCCGCCGGCAAGGTCGAAATCGATATCCTCGGCGGCAAGGACGCACAGGGCGAGAGCTGGGTCGTGGCAGGCGATGGCACGCTCTCCGGCTCGGGCGTCAGGTTCAAGGTCGGGATGGACACCAAGACCGCCTTCAAGGTCGATGGCGAGGGCGATTGGGCCATTGACGCAACGAGCGGCAGAATCACGTTCACGCCGAGCGCGGGTTTCACCGGCTCGCCGACGCCCGTGAACTACTTCGTTGTCGATTCCAACAACATGCAGTCCGGCAATGCGGCGATCAGCATCGCCTACAAGGCATCCGGCGGGATGACGACAAGTCCGGTCAATCCGACGGTGGCCGACATCACGCTCGCCGATCAGGTTCCCGGCACGATCACGATTGACATCCTCGGCGGCAAGGATGCCAACGGCGTGCCCTATGTCAGCAAGGGCAGCGGCGCGCTCAAGGGCAACGGCGTGTTCCTGGTCTCCACCGAGGGCATTGCGCAGAAACTGCCCGTGACCGGCGAGGGCGTATGGGCGGTCGACAATACGACAGGCAAGATCACCTTCACCCCCGACGCCGGTTTCCTGCGGGCGCCGACGGCGGTGCGATTCCTGGTCCGCGATGATTCCACCAAGCCGCTTGCTTCGAACGAGGGGCGCATCGTCGTCTCCTTCAAGGCCGGGCCGGTCGCGGTGTCCGACGTGGATGGCGCCTTTGCCCGGTTGCAGCCGACCGACACGGTCAGCGTGACGGTGGACATCCTGGCCAACGACATCGTCAAGGCGGCGCCCATCGATCCGAAGTCGGTGAGGCTGGAACGGGCCATCGCATCCGATCCTGCCTACATGCCGACGGTGACGATCGCCGTCGACGGAAAATCGGCGGATGTTTCCGGCGAGGGCACGTGGACGGTCGATCCGGTGACCGGCAAGATGACGTTCGTGGCGCTCCAGGGGTTCAACGGCCAGACCACGATCGTCACCTACACCGTCGCTGATACCAGTGGCATCCGCTCCAACGAAGCCTGGGTGCAGCTGAATTCGGAGATCAAGGCGGTGACCGATGCGCTGCAGAAGCTGGTGAACGGCAGCGACGCGGCGTTCTGGACGGTCTACAAGACCCAGGTCATCGACGATCCGGCGGTCAGCATCCGCGAGGCGCTGGTCGTCACCTCCCTGTTCACCGACATCTTCGATCGCGCACTGTCGCCCTTGCTGCGCGCGGGGCTGGACACGCCCGGTTCGCTGAAGCCCGGCCGCGTGCTCGGAACCGAGTTCTCGGGATACGAAATGCGCTGGCTGACCGCCAAGGCGACCAAGGACGAGTTGTGGGCGATCATGCAGGACGTCCAGACCTCGCGATACAAGGGCGGTTACCCGGAGGCCTCGTTCAAGGGCGTGACCCGATTCATCTGCGCCGATGTCATGGTGCGCCTGCTGCGCGTCATCGTCGGGTCAATGAACAAGATGCAGCAATGACGCCGGAGATCAGGCCATGACCGTCGCGCCACACAATGCGCCGTGGGGGTTCCCGCCGGCCCTCGTTCCGAAGTCGGTGGTTGACCTGTTTTACCAGGCGGCATTGCATGGGCAGACCACGATCGCCACGACCCCGTCCGAGGTGACAGCGCTGAAGGCGGCGTTCAGTGCCCTGCACGTCCAGGTGCCGGACCTGTCGAAGCTGCCGGTGACGGCCTATCAGTTGTTCCTGCCGGCCTTCGAGGAATATGCGCAGTACTATGATTACTCGAGTGCGCCGGAGACGCAGGTCAACCTGGCGCGCCTTGTCCGCGACTATCAGGCCCGCAAGGCTTCGGGGAAATTCACCGACGAGTACTACAACGCCAATTCGATGGCGCAGTCGCTCGCACAGGCGGGGCGGAGTGACCCGTCCCTGGCCTGGTCCAACGATTTCACGCTCTGGGGCGGATCGGGCACGATTTGCGACCTCCTGATCGTCAACGGCCTCGACGCGCCCATTACCTGCACTGAAACCTATGTCGGGCACGGCTATCCGATCTATTTCCCGCAGGTGATGACGCCGCTGGAGCACGGCGATCCGGTCGAGGCTTCGAACAACGTCATCCCGGGACGTACATGCATGCCCGACGGCACGAACCGGTTCGGCCTCGGGCTCTATCGCTTCCAGAAAGGCGATGGTGCCTTCTACGGCACGGAGGGTGCGTTGAAGTTCACGACCTCCGATCCGGCGGCCCCGCAACCGATCGGCATCGCCTGGGGGCTGGATTACCACAACACCCCGTCCATGGCGGCGACCGCCGATCTGTCCCAGTACAACAGCCTGCAGGCGTTCTACGAGGCGACGACCCAGAAATCGGTGCTTGGCTACGGCGAGGGCAAGTTCGGCGTGAGCATCAATTGCCTTTACGCCTACTCGTCCCTGAGCAAGCCTAACATGGACGACGGGCATCGCGTCATCACCGTTGTCATCCAGCCGACGGGAGGCGTGGCACAATCGAGCGCCGCCGCGCCGGCCGCGGCAGGCAGCCCGTTGCACTCCATCCTCAAAAACATCGCAGCCGCCTTGCCGAAACCTGCGGCGCAGCCGGCGCCGCCATTCGTCGGGGCCGTCGACAAGCATGGCATCGGCGGCGGCAATCACCTGCCGCCCAACGTCGTGCCCTTCGTCAATGACGACGACTGAACCCCATTCGGAGGCGACGCCATGCCCGTGAACGCCAAGTCGATCGTCGACGGCGCTGCCAACGCCGCGATGATGACCGCCTTCTGCTTCCAGCCGGAAGGCGTCGTCGTCGCCGCGGCGATCGCCGGCGCGGAAGCCTTGTTCAACATCATCTGGGACGCCGTCGATACGCCCGATCCCGGCAATGCCATGGTCACCCAGAACGGGCTCGACAACGCGGTCGCGGAGATCACTGCCAGTGTCCAGAACATCGTGGACAAGGATTCCTTCCTCGGCACCTACAACAGGCATTTCGGCAATGTGCGCACCATCCAGAACGGCCTGAGCGCCGCGCTCGACGACGGCGTCACATCGATCGACCTGGTGCTGAAGGGCGGCGCGAAACTGACGGCGGACGAGAAGCCGGCAATCGATGCCAATTGGTCCGACGCGCTGGCCCAGGTGGCGCTGACCGTGACCAACCTGTCGTCCGACCTGTTCAAGGCGCAGGCCTATGTCGAAACCACGCCAGACCGGAAGTACAACACCATCGATCTCTATGTTTACACGGCCGGCATCTTCATTCTGGGGTGCCGGGCGGCGATGCTGATCGAATATGCCGCCGTCCTGCACCAGCAGGGCATCCTGAAAGCGCAGAACGACCAGAAGGCGCAGGATCTGGCGGCGCAATACACGCTCTGGTCCATCCAGAACCCGGACAAGCCGGAGGACCAGAACCCGTTTCGAACGCCGTTGATGGCGTTCGCCGATCCGAACCTGGTGGCGGCGCACTCTGTCTATGTGGTGCTGTTCCACTCGCGCATGAAGCAGTTCATCGCCTATCTGCAGGGCTTCTGCGACGATCTGGAGGGCGTGCTCGGCGGCGTGAAGACCACCATCGACACGCGACTTGCCAAGGTCAGCGTCGCCGGCAGCGCACCGGCAGCGCTCTTTGTGGATTCCGGCACCGGCGCGTCCTCCAATCCGGCTTATCTGCGCGGCATCGCGGAAGTCCAGGCGGAAATCTACAAGGGAACGCTGCTGACGCCGATCTTCGCCAAGCAGATCGATCCGCTGAAACTGGCCGGATGCGACTGGAACAAGCTCGCCAGGCTCAAGGCCATTCTCAATTCATGGAAGGTCGGCCAGGCCGCGGCAGCCGACTTCATCAAGGCCTATTCGCTGCAAGGCGCCTGATCGCGCTTGCCTTGGCCGGCGGCTCGGTGGCAGCATTCCGGCCGAACGGAGGACATGCCATGACCGCCGCAATCGTGGGCTGGGCCCATCTGCCATTCGGGCGCCACGACGCCGAGACCGTCGAGAGCATGGTGGTGCGGGCCGCGCGCCAGGCGCTCGACCATGCCGGCATTGCCGCATCGGACGTTGACGAGATCGTGCTGGGCCATTTCAACGCCGGGTTCTCGCCGCAGGATTTCACCGCGAGCCTGGTTCTCCAGGCCGATGATGCGTTGCGGTTCAAGCGGGCAACTCGGGTTGAGAATGCCTGTGCCACCGGCTCGGCGGCGGTCCATTTCGCCCATCGTGCCGTGCGCTCGGGCGACGCGCGCATCGTGCTCGCGGTCGGCGTGGAAAAGATGACCTCGACACCGGGTCCCGAAATCGGCCGCAACCTTCTGAAAGCGTCCTACCTGCCGGAGGATGGCGACACACCGGCAGGATTTGCCGGCGTGTTCGGCAAGATCGCCGACCTCTACTTCCAGCGTTTCGGCGACCAGCGCGATGCGCTCGCCGCCATCGCCGCGAAGGCCCATGCCAACGGCGTGAACAATCCCTATGCGCAGATGCGCAAGGATCTCGGCTTCGACTTCTGCCGCACCGAGAGCGAGAAGAACCCGATTGTCGCCGGCCCGCTGAAGCGCACCGACTGCTCGCTTGTGTCCGATGGCGCGGCCGCACTTGTCATCGCCGGCGCACAGACAGCGCTGAGGTTCCCGCGCGCCATCGCATTCCGCGGCATCGCCCATGTCCAGGATTTCCTGCCGATGTCGAAACGCGACATCGTCGGCTTCGAGGGCTGCGGCGAAGCCTGGAGGCGGGCGCACGCCGATGCGGGAACAACGATCGACGACCTGTCCCTTGTCGAGACCCACGACTGCTTCACCATCGCCGAACTGATCGAGTACGAGGCAATGGGGCTGGCGCGCCCGGGCGAGGGCGGTCGCGTCGCCCTGTCCGGCGAAACCGCGATGGGCGGTCGGCTGCCGGTCAATCCGTCCGGCGGCCTGAAGGCCAAGGGGCATCCGATCGGCGCCACGGGCGTGTCCATGCACGCTCTGGCGGCCATGCAGCTTTCCGGCGAGGCCGGCGCCATGCAGGTACAGGGCGCGACGCTCGCGGGCATCTTCAACATGGGCGGCGCGGCAGTGGCCAATTATGTGTCGATCCTGGAACGCATCCGGTGAGAAACGCCGCGATCGTCACCGGGGGTGCATCCGGCATCGGCCTGGCGGTCGCAAGGCGCCTGCGCATCGATGGCTGGCCGGTCGCCGTGCTTGACCGTGACAGCAGGGCATTGGCAGAAGCCGAGGGCGAGTTCGGCGACGACGAGGCGAGGTTCATCCGCGTCGACATCACCGACGAGGACGAGGTTTCCGAGGCGTTCGACCAGGCCGCCGACGCCCTCGGCCCGATCGCGGCGCTGGTCAATTGTGCTGCCATCGCCACCGGTGCGCCGGTGACCGGGACGACCGCCGAGAAGTTCCGCGAGATCCTCGATGTCAACGTCGTCGGTTCGTTCATCGCCGTGCGCGCCGCACTCGAGCGGAAGGCGGAGACCCTCGCCATCGTCAATTTCGCTTCGGTGTCGGCGCTGCGGGCCAACGCCGGGCGCGTGGCCTACGGGGCGTCGAAGGCCGCGGTAGTGGCGATGACCGAAGTCATGGCCATCGAACTGGCCGGCGAGGGCGTGCGCGTGAACGCCATCGCGCCCGGTCCGGTCGACACGCCGATGACCGCGAAGCTCCATCAGGCGAGCGAGCGCAAAGCATGGCTCGCGCGGGTGCCGATGCGCCGCTACGGTGACCCGGACGAAATCGCCGGCGCCGTCGCGTTCCTCTTGTCGCAGGACGCCGCGTTCACTACCGGTCACACGCTCGTGGTCGATGGAGGCTTCCTCGCCGCGGGCATCATCGGGGACACAGGCTGAACGCCGCCCGGAGAAGAGAAAGCTGGAGTCCGAATGGTCAACCCGATCCTGGTCGAACTGACGCGTGGCGGAGTCGTGGAAAGTCGCCACCGGGGTGCGCTGGCAGTCGTCGATGGCCGCGGGCGGATCATCGAAGCGGCCGGCGACGTCGATGCCCCGATATTCCCGCGCTCCGCGGTCAAGGCCATCCAGGCCCTGCCGCTGGTGGAGAGCGGTGCGGCCGACACCTACGGCTTCGGCGAGCGTGAGATCGCGCTGGCTTGCGCCTCGCATGGCGGCGAGGAGGGCCACGTCGAGCTCGCTGCTGCCATGCTGGGTCGTGCCGGCCTGTCGGAGGTCGACCTCGAATGCGGCACGCATTGGCCGCTGTTCGACGCGGCGGCGCGCGACCTGGCCCGTACCGACCGTGCGCCCTCGCAGCTTCACAACAATTGTTCAGGCAAGCATGCAGGCTTCTTGTGCACCTGCGCCTGTGCCGGCGACGATCCGCGCGGTTATATTGGCAAAGGCCATGCCGCGCAGGAGCGGGTGCGCCTGGCGCTGGAGGAGGTGACCGGCGCGCGCCACGATCCGGCGGCGGCGGGAACCGACGGGTGCTCGATCCCGACCTATGCGGTGCCGCTGTGCGCGCTGGCGCACGGGTTTGCGCGAATGGCGACCGGCGAGGCATTGGCTCCGGCCCGGGCGCAGGCGGCGCGGCGTATCCTCTCCGCCTGCATGGCGCACCCATGGCTGACTTCGGGCACCGGGCGCGCCGATGTGGCGCTGATGCAGGCCGATCCCGGCCGCATCTTCACCAAGACCGGCGCGGAGGGCGTGTTCTGCGCCGCGCTGCCGGAGCAGGGCCTCGGCCTTGCCGTCAAGATCGACGATGGCGCCGGCCGTGCCGCGGAAGCGGCGATTGCCGCCGCCCTGTCGCGGCATGTCGCACGACCGGAGGCCCGCGAGGCGCTTGGCCATGTGGCCCGGCACGGGCTTTCCAACTGGAAGGCGATCGCCGTCGGCGAGGTGCGGGCGGTATCTTCGCTCAGCTGACGCGGTTGCGCTCGACACTGAGGTGATCGAACCGGTTGCGACCGGCGGCGAGATCGCCGGTCGCCGCCTCGGCCCAGCGGTGGCCAACGATGGCGCCGTCGCGGGCACCGGAAATGAGGTTGTCCGATACCAACGCCGAGCCCGCGCCCTCAACGACGCTGACCGCGATGCCGATGCGGCAGTCGCGCAGCACATTGGCCGTCGCGCTGACATCGCGCAGATACGGTCCCCAGCCGATGCCGATACCCCAGAGCGGGGCGTTCTCGACGATGTTTCCGGTGATGACGGTATCGGCTTCCGCGGTGATGCCAGCGCCAAAACCCGGCGAATCCGGCGAATACGGGCCTTCGGTCGACAGGTTGCGGACGATGTTGCCGGTGATCGTCGCCAACCGACCGCCCTGGTCGTAGTTCACGGCCGAAATGCCGTTTGCCGCGCCGTCCACGAGGTTGGAGGCAATGACAGCGCCCTCGAACGAGAACTCCGAATAGATCGCCGTCTCGCCGGAACGCAGGCAGCGATTGTCGGCGATGCGAATGCCGGAGGCCGAGTTGGCGCGGATCGCGGAGAAGGCGCAATCGGCGATGGAGTTGCCGGTCACCGAAACGCCTGCTGCTCGGAAGATGTTGATGCCGTTGCCATACTGGCCGGTACCGCCATTGGCGGCCCGAATGCGCTCGATGCGATTGCCCGACACGATGGTGCCATCCTCGCGGTCCTGCCAGCGGTGCACCAGGATGCCGCCATTGCCGCAATCGGCAATACGGTTCCCGCTGATGGTGACGTCGCGGCCTTCGACCGACCAGATGCCGGCGTCGAAGGCGCCGGTGATGGTGCAGTCGGAGATGCGCCCGTGGCTGCGTTCGAGATGGACGCCGTTGCGCGCCGAACCGGTGACGATGCACCGCGACATGACAAGGTTCTCGCAGCCGCGAAAGTCGATCAGACCGGGGGTCGCGTCGTCGAGCCAGCGGTTCATGCCGTCGAGAACGAGATCCTCCAGGACGATGCCATTGGCCACTTCGGCTGAAAGGAACGTGCCGTCGCCGCCATAGACGATGCGGGTCTTGCCGGGCACGCCCCGCACGACAAGCCATTTCGGCAGCACGATGTTGGAGACCGTGAAGGTCGAGGCCGGCAGATCAAGCGGCTTGCCCGCGCGCGAGGCCTCGTCGAGCAGCGACTGGAAGGAGCGGGAAGATTTGTCGAGCCCGGCCGCAGCGGACGAGGCGGCATTCTCCACCCCGCCGCGCAGCCTGGCATCCTTCAGCAGCGAGGCCGGCTTCGCCGCGGTTGACGCCGCCAGCACCGTCGGGATCGACAGGATCAGGGCGCGCCGGTTCATTTTGGCACGCATCATGCGTTCGGGCGTGTTGATCCAGGTCATTTCGCGGTTCCCGCAAAGGGCATCTGATCTTTCGCGGTTGACGATGCAGGATCGATGCCGGACACTCCGATCCGGGTTCGGCCGAAAGGAAGGTTTCCCGATGAGCAGTGCTTTCACGCGCGAGCAGGACGACGAGAACGTGATGCCGGATGTCGGCGAACGTCCGGTCAGTCCGCATCGCAATCTCGTGACCCGGCACGGGCTTACGATGATCGAGACTGAACTCGCCGTCGCGCACGAGGAACTGGCGAAGGCCGAAGCATCGGGCGACAAGCAGAAGATCGCCATTGCCAGCCGCGACCTGCGCTACTGGCTGGCGCGTCGCGAGACGGCGGAGCTTTCCGAACCGGATCCGGACGGGACGGTGGTTCGCTTCGGCATGTGGGTGACGCTGAAGGGCGAGAATGGCGAAGAGCGCGAGTGGCAGATCGTCGGCGAGGACGAAGCCGTCGCTGGTGGCCACAAGATGAGCCACGCGGGCGCGCTCGCCATGTCGCTGTTCGGCAAGCGCGTCGGCGACGAGGTTACTGTCAACGCCAAGACCTGGGAGATCGTCAGGCTCGATGCAGTGGACCGCCAGGCCGGTTGACCGTCACAGCCAGCCGCGGCGCTTGAAATAGACGATCGGCAGCACGGCCGAGACAACCATCAGGGCAATCGCCAGAGGATAGCCGAACGGCCAGGACAGTTCCGGCATGTGCCGGAAGTTCATGCCGTAGATCGATGCGACCAGCGTGGGCGGCATCATGGCGACGGCGGCCACGGAAAACAGCTTGATGATGGCGTTCTGCTCGACCGAGACAAGGCCGACAACGGCGTCGATGAGGAAGGTGACCCGCTCGCCGAGATAGGCGGCGTGACCGGAGAGATACTGGATATCCTTGTCGATCGAAGCGATCTGCGCCACGACGCCCTTGCGCCGGCGCGCCGATGGAACGTTGTTCAATGCGAAAACGGTGAAACGCGATACGCCGGCGAGGCTCTCCCGCGCCTTGGACAGGAACTCGCCTTCGTAGGCGATCAGCCGCAGCGCCTTCTGGAACGCTTCGGTGGTCAGCGGCGGCGGCGGCTTGGCGGCATTGTCCGCCGGATTGCCGAACAGCCGGCGCGATTCCGAATCGAGCCTTATGGCGACGTTTTCCAGATGGTCGGCGATGCGGTCGACGATCGCCTCGACAAGCAACATCAGCACATCGACGCCATTGTCGCGCGCACCGATGCCCCCCGGCCTTGCCAGCGCCGCGGCGACGAGGCGGAACGGTGTCGGCTCGGTTTCGCGCACCGACACCAGGATGGTGTCGACCAGAATGTAGACGACCGGATCGAGCCGGAAATTGCCCGAGCCGCCGCGTCCGTGGATGACAGGCGTGGTGAGGTAGACGACGTTGCCGATTGTATAGAAGCGGCTCGATTCCTCGATCGCCTTCATCTCCTCGGCTGTCGGGACGGTGATGCCGAGCAGCGCCTCGACATGGCGATCCTCTTCGGGCGTCGGATTCTGCAGGTCGATCCACACGACCCCGTCGGGCAATGGTTGCCCGGCCGCGAGCACACGGGTCTCGACGGCGCCGTCGCGGCGGCTGTGCACTGTGATCATCGCCCGGCTTCCCCGAATCGATCGCTGGCGCCGCGCTGGCGCTGAACCGGCAGGAAACCGCCAAGTCGCCGCGGCGTCAACGCCGCGCGGCGAGCCGCTTCATCAGCCGCAGCGCCGCCGCCGGAATGACCGTACCCGGACCGAAGATTTCGGCGGCTCCGGCGGCATAAACCGCCTCGTGGTCCTGCGGCGGGATGACCCCGCCCACGGCGATGAGCATGTCGGCCCTTCCTGCCCGGGCGAGGGCCTCGGCGAGCTCGGGAACCAGCGTCAGGTGACCGGCGGCGAGCGACGAGACGCCGACAATGTCGACGTCGCGTTCGATGGCGAGGCGCGCCACCTCCTCCGGCGTCTGGAACATGGCGCCGACCGTGACCTCGAATCCGAGATCGCCGAATGCCGTGGCAATGACCTTCTGGCCACGGTCATGGCCATCCTGGCCGACCTTGGCGACGAGCAGGCGCGGCTTGCGCCCATGCGCGGAAACGAAGGCACCGACCCTCGTCTCGACCTCGCCGACCTCGGCCATGCCGTCGACGGCCTTGCGATAGACGCCGGAGATCGTGCGGATCTCGGCGACATGGCGCCCGAACGCCTTTTCCAGCGCCATCGAGATTTCGCCGACTGTGGCACGCGCGCGGGCAGCGCGGATGGCAAAGTCGAGCAGATTGCCGCGGCCGCTGCGCGCCGCGTCAGCGAGTGCGTCGAGCGATGCCTCCGTGGCGCCGACATCGCGCGTGCCCTTGAGGCGTTGCAGCTTCGACAATTGCCGCGCGCGCACCTCGGCATTGTCGACCTTCAGCACGTCGACCGCGACCTCGCTGTCCGGGCGGAAGGCGTTGACGCCGACAACTGTCTGGCGGCCGGAATCGATGCGCGCCTGCGTGCGCGCCGCCGCTTCCTCGATGCGCAGCTTCGGCAGGCCTTTCTCGATCGCCCCGGCCATGCCGCCAAGACTCTCGACCTCCTCGATGTGGACGAGTGCGCGGCGCGCAAGGTCATGCGTCAGCCGTTCCACATAGGCCGAACCGCCCCAGGGATCGATGAGCCGCGTGGTGCCGGACTCCTCCGCGATGACCAGTTGCGTATTGCGCGCGATCCGCGCCGAGTGGTCGGTTGGCAGCGCCAGCGCTTCATCAAAGGCGTTGGTATGCAGGGACTGCGTATGGCCCTGTGTGGCGGCGAGCGCCTCGACCATGGTGCGCATGACATTGTTCCACGGATCCTGCGCGGTGAGCGACCAGCCCGAGGTCTGGCAATGGGTGCGCAGCGACAGCGAACGGGAATCGCGCGGCGCGAAATTCTTCTTCATCAGGACCGCCCAGACCAGGCGTGCTGCCCGCATCTTGGCCACTTCCATGAAGAAGTTCATGCCGATGGCCCAGAAGAACGACAGGCGCGGCGCGAATGAATCGATGTCGAGCCCGGCGGCGACACCGGCGCGGGCATATTCGATGCCGTCGGCAATCGTGTAGGCGAGTTCGAGGTCGGCGGTCGCTCCGGCTTCCTGCATGTGGTAGCCCGAAATCGAGATCGAGTTGAACTTCGGCATGTGCGCCGAAGTGTAGGCGAAGATGTCGGAGATGATCCGCATCGAGGGCTTCGGCGGGTAGATGTAGGTGTTGCGGACCATGAACTCCTTGAGGATGTCGTTCTGGATCGTCCCGGCGAGATCCTTCTGCGCGACGCCCTGTTCCTCGGCCGCGACGATGTAGAGCGCCATGATCGGCAACACCGCGCCGTTCATGGTCATCGACACGGTCATCTCGCCGAGCGGGATGCCGTCGAACAGTTGCTGCATGTCGAGGATGGAGTCGATCGCCACGCCGGCCATGCCGACATCGCCTGCGACGCGCGGGTGATCCGAATCGTAGCCGCGATGCGTGGCGAGATCGAAGGCGACGGAAAGCCCCTTCTGGCCGGCGGCGAGATTGCGCCGGTAGAACGCGTTCGATTCCTCCGCCGTGGAAAACCCGGCATACTGCCGGATGGTCCAGGGCTGCTGCACATACATGGTCGGGTAGGGTCCGCGCACGAAGGGCGCAAGCCCCGGCCATGAGTCGAGGAAGCGCAAACCGTCAAGGTCGCCGGCACCATAGGCGCGCGCCAGATCGATGCCTTCCGGCGTGGGGATGGCCGCCGCTCCAGCGATGCGGCGCCGGGACCCGGGCGCGGACCATGCCATGTTGGCGAATTCGGGGATCATTGCCGGCCTCCCGCATGGTCTTCGTCGCGGCGGGGCGCAAACCGTTCGCAGAAGATCGCGCCATCCGTCGGCATCGCGCGCGGCGCGGCGTCGAGCACATCGAGCGGACGCTCGGCCGGCGGCGCGTACCGGCTGATGCCGACCACCATCTGCCCGCTTCCGGCAAACGCCGCGGCCCGCGCCGATGCCGCGGCGCCGACGCGCGACCCGATCCTGCCGTCAATCAGGGATTCGAGAATGCCGCCCTCGCGCTCGATGGCAGTGAACTCGGACCACGCGGCGTCGCACAGATGATCCGTGAGGTTCTCGATGCCGCCGGCGCCGGAGGCCGGATCGGCGACCTGGCCGATCCCCGCTTCCGCCATGAGCACAAGTTGCGTGTTGCGCGCCAGGCGACGGGCGACGGCGCCTGGCAGGCCGGCCGCGGCCGGATAGGGCAGCACGGCCAGAGTATCCGCGCCGCCGGCGGCAGCCGCAAACGCGGCGATGGTGGTGCGCAGCAGGTTGGTTTCCGCATCCCGAGCCGTCATCATCCGCATCGATGTCTCGGCGTGGATGCGCGCCTCGGCCGGTTCCGCGCCGCAAATCTCCTGGACGCGCGCCCACAGGCGGCGAAGCGCCCGGATCTTGGCGATCGAGGAAAACAGGTCCTGCGACACGGACAGCGAAAAGCCGATGCGTGCCGCCGCCTGCGTCGCCGCCACGCCCGCGCCATCGAACAGGCGCAAGTGCCACGCCGCGGCGGCGAGTGCGACGGCGAGTTCCTGG
>WPCK01124733.1_pt1 | contig 24455 bp, 20 predicted proteins | sample 5399851 | NCBI WGS metagenome assembly WPCK01 (sample SAMN12869471, study PRJNA574797) | sludge metagenome | isolation source: wastewater treatment of pH11 | place: China:Beijing | collected 2019-05-20 | reverse complement strand
CGGCGGCGATCGAGTTCGCAGAGGCCTGCTTGCAGCACGACATGGTCGTTCGCGACCGGGACGGCCACTTCGATCGTAAGTTGTGGCAGAAGTGTGCGGACTTCGGCGTTCTGGGCATGCCCGTACCGACCTTGTACCAAGGCCAGGGGCTGGGGCTGACGGAGTTGCTGGCGGTGATGGAGGGGCTCGGCTACGGGGGGCGCGACCAAGGACTGCTCTTCTCACTCAATGCGCACCTCTGGACCAATACGATTCCGATCCTCATTTACGGGAGCGACGCGCAGAAATCCCGATACCTTCCACACCTCTGCGATGGCACATTGATCGGTGCCAATGCTGCGTCCGAACCCAACGCCGGGTCTGACATCTTCTCAATGCAGACAAGGGCCAGACGCGATGGCGAGCACTATGTTCTGACCGGTACGAAAACCTTCGTCACCAATGCGCCGGTCGCTGATCTGTTCGTCGCGTACGCTACGGTCGACCCGGCTCTGGGAGCCACCGGCATCACCGCATTCATCGTCGAGAAGGATCGGCCAGGCTGCAGCGTGAGCCGCCACTTGGACAAGATGGGCCTCAGGACGTCGCCCATGGCCGAAGTGATCTTCGACGATTGCCAAGTACCGGTGGAGAACCGCCTCGGTCGGGAGGGGCGGGGAGCGGCGGTGTTCGAGTGCTCGATGGAATGGGAGCGAGGCTGCATCCTCGCCAACTATCTGGGAGTGATGCGGCGACAGTTGGAGGCGTGCATCGGTCATGCCCGCTCGCGAAAGCAGTTCGGGCGGCCAATCGGGAAGTTCCAGTCCGTCGCGAACCGCGTGGTGGACATGAAGGTACGCCTCGACACCTGTCGACCGCTCGTGTATCGAATTGGCGCACTCAAAGACCGTGGGCAGGACGCGACGCTCGAGGCTGCAACGGCAAAACTGTACGTGTCTGAGAGTTATGTAGCATCGTGCCTGGATGCCATGCAGGTGTTCGGCGGCTATGGCTACATGACGGAGCAGCAAATCGAGCGTGATCTGCGGGACGCCGTTGGCGGCACCATCTACTCCGGAACCTCCGAGATTCAGAGGACGATCATCGCTCGCCAGCTGGGTTTGTAGGGTGCCGAGATGAACGGAGCAACCACTGCCGTCACGAGTCCCATTGACCGGCTCAGGGAAGCCATCGCCGTGGCATCGGCTCACCCGAGGGCGGCGCATGCGCGCCAGGATATTTGGAAGTTCTTGGCGCTGGCGACGCAGCTTGGTGGCATGCTCGTGGTGTTCGCGCTCCTCCGGGTTGAGGAGGGGGGGTTCCTGCGGATGGCGGCCGTCGGGGTCGCAGCCTTCACGGTCCATTACTGGCTGCCGTTCGCCTGGAAGGAGTGGTGGTGGGTCGGCGCCTCCCTCACTGGAGCGGCCGTCCTAGTTGGACCGATGGTCACGGCACTGGTCACACTTTGCGGACTGGTGTTCTTCGCGATCGCGGCGCTCCCGGCATCCCAGCCAGTCCGGGCGGCGGTCGCACTGGCCTTTGGCCTCGTGCTGATCGCGGGCCGCGCCGTTGCACCGGCCAGTTGGGGCATCCCCTGGCAGTTCTGGCCCGTGCTGGGCGCGGTGTTCATGTTCCGCACGATCATCTACTTCGCCGATCTCCGCGGCGCGAAAGGCACTCCGAGCCTCTCCGAGTTCTGTGCCTATTTCTTTCCACTACCGAACTTCTACTTTCTGCTCTTTCCGGTCATCGACTTCCAGACGCAGCGGCGCACCTACTACCAGCGTGACATCCACGTCATCGCCCAGCAGGGCATCGAGTGGATGGTTCGCGGCGTGGTGCAGCTGGCGATGTACAGGCTCGTCTACCACCTGAAGCCGGCCTTCACGCCTGCCGAGGTCACCTCGCTTCCCCGCTTGGTGCTCGGCATGGTCGCCATCTACTTGCTGTACTTGCGGGTGTCCGGGCAGTTCCACCTGATCGTCGGGTTTCTCCACCTGTTCGGCTACGACCTGCCCGAGACGCACCGCAAGTACCTGCTGGCGAGCAGCCTCACCGACTTCTGGCGGCGGATCAACATCTACTGGAAGGACTTCATGGTGAAGGTCGTCTACTTCCCGGTGTTCTTTCGCCTCAGAAGAAGCGGGGAAACCCGGGCGCAGATCGTGGCGACGGCCGCCGTCTTCGTCGTGACCTGGGCCACGCACTCGTACCAGTGGTTCTGGCTCCGAGGCACAGTCCTGCTGACCTGGCCGGATACCCTGTTCTGGGGAATTCTCGGAGCGTTGGTCATCGTCAACGTGCTGATCGAGCGTGGAAACGCTACTCGCACCGCCGATTCGGCCTGGTTCCATGCGGCAAAGGTGGCAGGGACCTTCAGCACGATCGTGGTGCTGTGGTCGTTGTGGAACGCACCATCCGTGGCCGACTGGATCGAGGTGCTCACATGGTGGCAGGTCGGCTGAACCAGGAGAGATGAGGACGGCATGGACGATATCAAGGATCGGATTCGGAGATTTATTCTGGAACGGTATCTGCCAGGAGAGTTGGAGGCCAACCTGACCGACGATACGCCGCTCAGGACTAGCGGCGTGCTCGATTCGCTTGCCACGCTCGCCGTGGTCGATTTCGTCGAGAAGGAGTTCCAGATCGAGCTGAGTGCTCACGAGACAGGCGTCGAGAACTTCGACACCGTCGGCTCGATCGCGCAGTTGGTAACCGACAAGCAATCGGCGACGCGAACGCGGCAGCTATGAGTGGCGACACACTCGTCCAGCAGTTCGAGGACGCGTTCCGGCGGTGGCCCAGTCGCGTGGCCGTTGTGGATCCGTCGGGTGAGACTCTGACCTACGCGGCCCTGAACGAGCAGGCCAATCGTGTTGCCACCTACCTGCGTCGCCAGGGCGTCGGACGGGGTGACCGTGTGGGTGTCGTCCTCCGCAAGAGTGCGGCCTCGCTCTCGATTCTTCTCGGCGCCATGAAGGCCGGTGCGGGTTACGTGCCGGCCGACTACAGTGCGCCGGCCGAGCGGAACCTGAAGATTCTGAGCGATGGTGCGGTCAGGGTGGCCTTCCTGGACCACACGTGTCAGGACGTGGCCGAGCAGGGGCGCGATACATTCCCCAGCGTGATCATCGCGCAGGGCTCGGAAGGGCCGCCCGCTGGCGCCGCGTCGTGGGCTGACGTGATGGCCACGAGGCCAGACGGCGTAGAGATCGCCCTCGCTCCGGGCGACTTGGCCTACATCCTGTACACCTCAGGGTCGACTGGCGTGCCAAAGGGTGTCGTGCTGACGCATGAGAACGCCGTCAGCTTTGTCGACTGGTGCTCGTCGGTCTTCAGTCCGACCGAGGAGGACCGCTTCAGCAGCCATGCCCCCTTTCACTTCGACCTCTCCGTCCTCGATCTGTACCTCTGCTTGAAGCATGGCGGCACGCTATTCCTGATCAGCGAGGCACTTGGCAAGACGCCTAGGGAGCTGGCGCAGTTCATCGCCGACAATCGATTGACCGTGTGGTACTCGACGCCATCAATCCTCGCGCTACTCGCCCAGTTCGGCCACCTCGACTCGCTGGATTGCACGTCACTACGACTTGTGCTGTTCGCAGGTGAAGTGTTCCCCGTAAAGCATCTGCGTGCCATCAAGACCGCATGGCCCTGGCCCATCTATTACAACCTGTACGGACCCACTGAGACCAATGTCTGCACATTCGCACGCATTCCAGATGTCGTGCCCGAAGACCGTGAACACCCGTATCCCATCGGGTTCGCCTGCTCACACTGTGAACCGCTCGTCCTCGACGAAGAGAGGGAGGTCGGCGCAGGTGAAGAAGGCCTGCTCTACATCGCGGGGCCCTCTGTCTTTCAGGGCTATCGAAACCGCCCCGCAGAGAACGCCCTCGCGTTTCTCGAGCGCAACGGCAAACGCTGGTACAACACCGGCGACGTCGTCAGGGAAGCACCCGATGAGGGCTTCATCTACGTGGGTCGCCGAGACCGAATGGTCAAACGCAGGGGATTCCGCGTGGAGCTTGGCGAGATCGAGGCTGGGCTGTACCGACATCACCTCATCGGCGAGGCCGCCGTTCTCGCCGTGCCGGACGAGGCCTCCGGCGTGCGCGTTATCGCAGCGGTATCGGCCAAGACGGAGCAGCGGCCCTCGATCATCGAACTGAAGGGCTTTTGCGCAAAGCACTTGCCTGCCTCCATGATCCCGGACGCCTTCGTGTTTCTCGACAAGCTACCGCGGACGTCCACGGATAAGGTGGACTATCAGACGCTGAAGCGCCTCGTGCAGGCGCCTTAGGTACGAAGGGCGCCCCCTTCCGGCAGGCGTGAATGGGGCAAGCCTCCGCTGATCTTCTGCGATGCATCAAACGTTGAGGGCCCTCTTCAGTTTCGACCGCCTGCGCACGTTCGCGGCTGGATTCGTTTGTGGCTTCGCGACGTTGGTTGGCGGGTGGCTGTTGTTGAACGCCTCTCCCGTCGTGCCCTGGCTGGTGCAACCACTTATCGTCGCCGAATCGGTCGAACCGTCAGACGCGATCGTCGTCCTCGGGGCCGGTCTCCTCGATGGCTGTGCTCCCAACATCAACGCAGTACGGCGCGTCTTGCTCGCGTACCGGATTTGGAAGGCCGGCATAGCTCCACGGCTCTTGTTCACCGGTGGCGTGCCAGCCGGACAGCCCTGCGCCGTGGGAGCGGTCATGGCCGACATGGCCGCGGAGATTGGCGTCGACCGGAACCAGATCTTCGTCGAGAGCGGGTCGCACAGCACCCGCGAGAATGCAATCTTCAGCACCCCACTACTGCGGTCGATGGGAGTGCGTCGTATCCTGCTGGTCACCGACAGGCTTCATGTCAGGAGGGCGAAGGCGGCATTCGCTAAGGGTGGGTTCGAGATTGATTCCGTATCGGTGCCCACGGCTGAAGGCGCTCGCGACAACCTAGTCCTGTTGTACTACGGAGTGCGCGAATACCTCGCCCTTGCCTACTATCACGTCAGGGGCTGGGTCTGAGGCGCGCCGGGCTTCAGCCCGTGCGTATCTTCTATCGAACAACGTCGGCCCTGCGCAGCCCCGGTGTAGAGCGGTCGAAGGTGATCGCCCACGTTCGACCGTTCGGAGTCGACGTGATCACTCCAATCTCGTGGTCGGTCTCCACTAGCGATACCTCGTGTGGAATCTCTGGCGCCGAGGCACGCGACAGCACGACGAGGTGGACGACGTCAGTGGCGGTCTGATTCGCCGGCGTCGTGATGGTCAGGAGGACGGTGGCGGATTGAGTGGACAGCGACGCACGTGCAGTGGCCGGGTGGAGCGTCTTCATCCAGGCTAGGCCGCCACGGTGGCCTACCGTGAATGTGCGCGCGGCTTCATCGAGGCTGGTGCGTGCGTCGCGCCAGGCGTGAAAGAGCACCTGGTGCGGGCCAGCCGCCGCTATGCGGTCACGGATCACGAGCACGTCAGGGAGGATGCTGACGATCTCACGAGTGACCGAGGCGGACGAAGAAGACCGGTCAGCATAGGCCTGGCCGAACTGCGCCTGAGCGTAGGCATATGATGGATCGAACCGGGTCTCGATGATCCGCCCTCGCTCCTGCGATGTGCCCGACAGCGGCGTTGCCCGCTGCAGCTCGTTTCGCCCGTAAGGGCGTTGTTCGCGCCCAGACACGAGAATGCTGTTGTGATATCTCGTGGCGTCCAATCCGTCGCCCGCTTCCTCGACCAGCAGTTCACCGCCGTAGGCATCGATCAAGAGGTTGCCCTGATCGTCGTGCTGGTGACCGTTGTAGATCGGACCCGCGTGCAAATAAATCCACGTGTCGTCTGCCGCAAACCCTGATCGGATGACGACTTCACCCTGACCTTGGAAGTGCATGGCGCGCGGCAACCGTGACAGGTCCGGCTCTGGTGAGTCAGGGTCACACCACAACACCGCGCCAGCCTGGTGAAACCCGAAGGTGCGGCTCGCCGAGTGACTGATCTGCTTGAGCCTTGTGCCAAGGGAGTCGCGATACCGCGCGGCCAGGAGGCACCCAAGCGTGCCGTAGTTCTTGTCGGTCAGCGACAGCCCGTAGCTGGCGTTGCCCTTGGGAGTAAGGCCTCCCCCGGGCCTCGTCATGTAGGTGACGTATTGCGCGATCGTGGCCAGGCCGTTCACAGAGGGAAACAGGTCCTCACCGGTTCCATTTCTCCACGCCTCCAGCATCCGACCGAGGAACGGGTGGGTCATCTCGAGGTGCCCCATGTCTTCGCCCCACCCGCCGTTCCCCGTGAAATCCACCAACCGCCTCAGGTCGTCATCACCGCCGGCCTCCTGGTTGATCGCCGGGATCATCCGCTCGCGAAGCAGCACCGAGGCCTCGGTCAGGTAGGACGCCGCGCGGCGGTCATCGATTCCCTCGTCAGCCAGCACGATACCGGCAAAGGCAAGCGCGCACAGGTGGTAGTACAGCTGGTTCGAGTAGTCGGACATGGGATTGGCGTACGGCACGTCGTAGGGCGCGTACCCGAGGAGATCATCCATCATCGCGACGATAACGAGACCTATGGCACGGCGCTGGTCGCGAGACAGTTCCTGCCACAGCTGGTCGAGCGCCAGGCTGTGCGCCATGACCTGATACGGGAGTGCCCAGTGCGAAATCTGGCCTGGCCGGTACGCCGGCAGAAGCCAGCCGTCCAGAATCCGGTCGCGATAGCGCTGGCCGCCGTCCAAGACGTGCAGGAGGGCGAGGCTCTCCAGTTCGAAGGCCGCGACCTCACGGTTGGGCGACGGACGCGTCGCCGGGCCCATGGCTCCTCGCATGAGTGCGAGGTAAGCCGAGACGGGAGGCCGGCGAGCGCGGGCCCGCATCGCCTCCACGTTCTGCTGAGTCAGGTAGAGGCGCGGATGCGCCCTGATTACCGTCGGCCGCCTCGCGACCGGAACCGAAGGCAGCCGCCAGGTGATCGCGGGTGCAAGCCCGGCGACCAGCACGGCCACGGCCACCCATCGCATCGGCACCCGCGCTCCCACGGCTAGCTCACTCGGTGTCTGCACACCTGAGAGGACGCGCGTTCTACAGCCCAGTTACTTGAGCGCACGTCCAATCACGTCCAAGAAGAGTGCAATCCGCGCCTCGTACGAGTTCGCACGAGCCGTCTCGATCCGCTGCTGGCGACGCGGGTCGCCGGCGGGCTCGCGCAGCGCGGCCTCGACGGCGGACAGCCATTCGTCTGGCGAGCCCGCTACCGTCACCACGTCCGAGAACTCACGAATGGATGAAAGACCAGCGCCAATCGTTGGCTTGCCGGAGGCGAGGTACTCGTGCAACTTCGAGGGATCGCCATAGAACGTCCACCCATTGATTACGTAGCACATCAGGCAGACGTCTAGGCCCTTGATGTACGCTGGAACCTGGTCGAACGGCTTGTAGGGCAGCCAATGCACGTTCGGCCGGGCGACGAGTTGGAGGTACCGCTCTTTCTCCGCCCGGTCCGTGTAGTTTTCTCGGCCCACGAGGACGATCGACCATTCCGGATGCGCCGAAGCGAGTCGCTCCAGCACCGGAACGTTCACCTTCTCGTTCACAGTGCCGATGTAGCCGATGCGCGGACCAGGAATGGCTGCGAGATCTTCCGGCACCGCCGTCTGCGGGTCCCGTGAGCGAGAGAACAGATTGAAATCCACGGCGTTGGCGAGATGCACGACGTTCGAGGCATGGGTCTTCTTCTGAGCGTGCAGTTCGCTTGACAGCACGAACACGATGTCAGCGCGCTTCAGGGCCTCGATCTCCTCAGGGCTCTGATGGCCCGCGCCGCCCGCGTACCCCGTGTACTGGTCGTATGCGTAGTAGACGACGAGCCGCTCGCCGAGCTGGCCGATCAGATCGCGGAACTGGGGATGCCAGACGATCAGGACTGGCGCCTCGAACCCGTATCGCGCCATCGCGCGACGGATGTTGCGAGTGCGTTGTTCGTGCATCCATTGGTTAATCGACGGGAAGCGATGGTTGGTGAACAGCAGCTTCGACGGTGCGTGGACGATCAGACTGGGTGACACCACACGTGTTCCGCTTGACGGTAGCGTCCATTTTCCGAGGTTGTCGATGACGCGTGCGACGTTGAACGGCGGCGATGTGAAGAGAACGGGCGCGTGCTTGCTGAGCTCGTGGCAGAAATAGTGCCGGTTGTGCCGTGGGCCATCCCAGTAATCGGGGTTGAGTGAGACGAAGTTCAACATGGCGTGATGCGTCGCGAAAAGGGACCCGGCGTCTCCGGAATACGGTCAATCACGGACGTGGACTTCTGAAGTGTGCCTCCAGCACCGGCACGGCGTACTCGGTGAGCCGGGCGTACCCTGCGGGCGTAATGTGGCTTCCGTCCTCGCTGGCAAAGGCGCTGGCGCGCTGTCCCGATGCGTCGGCGAGGATTGATTGCAGGTCGAGAAGGAGCAAATGATCGCGTTCCGCGAAGCCGCGGAGCCAGTCGTTGAGCGACATGACACGGGCATTGATGTAGGCCTGATAGCTCTCTTTGCCCATCGCCCAGCCGATCCACGACGAGAAGGTTTCCGACCAGCCCGAGGGCGGCCGAATGGTCACTTCGGTGGCGACAATCACCTCGATATCGGCCGCACGTGCTCGGGTGACCATGGTCTCGAAAGTCTCCTGGGCGCGCCGCATCGCCCGGTCCACCTCTTCACGCGGCGAACGAAAGATATCGTTGATGTAGCCCCAAAGGATTACGGCCTGCGGCTGCGGGGCGATCACGTCTCGCTCGAAGCGTTGAAGCAGTTCCCATGACTCCTGGCCCGGCGTCCCTTTGTTCACCACGGCGCGCCCGACGATCTCCGGCAGCCGCCAGCCCGCAGCGTAGGACGCACCGAGCAGGACGATCGCCCCCGCGTGCGACCGGGCGCCACCTGCACCTGAGTAGGCCCCGCGAGTCGATGCTGGATTGGGAGGGTGCCCCAGGACGTTCCACGCAGCGAGCAGTGGAATGGCCGCCAGGAGGTCGCGACGGGACCTTTCCATCATCGCCCGATTCCGATGAGAGGGCGGTCCGAGACGGAAGCCACTCGAGGGAACTGCGTCGCCAGCCACTGGTTCAATCGGTCGAACAGATCCAGCTGCCATTCCGCAAACGTGAAGACGTGGTTGGCACGCGGCACGATGTCAATGGTCAATACGCCGGGGTAGCCTGAGGGATCGAAACCATCCCGCTCGATACACCGCTCCCGGAACTCCCAGTACAAGCGATCGGTCTCACTGAATACGAGCAGCGTGCGCTGCTGATCACCGAGCATCGCGAGAAGGGCACGACGGTAGAACGGGTTGGTGTTGTCGAGCACGGGCTCCGGCTGCACCTGCGCAGCCTGTACGGGCCGGGAACCAAGGCCCGCCAGCATGGCCCGCTTCAGGAGTCGAAAGTCAGTCTGGAGAGTCAGGAGGCGGGCCCAGGCCTTTGGGTCGATGAACTTCCGCACGTATTGGCGCCGGATGCCGCGCAGTTGCCCCTGCGACATGTATTGCAGCTTGTCGACGTTCGACCCATCGACCGAGATCGGCAAGCCGAGCCCTATCAGCCCGGCGACTCGCGGGTCGCCCGCGCCAGCGAGCAGCCCCGTGATGGCGCCACCACACAAGCCGACGAGCAGGACACGCCGAACACCCAGGGACTCGCACATCCATCGTACGGCCGAGCGCGTGTCGTCGACGTAGCGTCCGCATGAGACCGAGCCGTAAAGATCAGCCAACAGCGGCTCCGATGCGACGCCCTCGGAGTCACCGAGACCCCAGAAGTCGAAGCGCAGGACGGCGAACCCGCCATCGGCGAATCGGGCAGCCAGCTTGTTGTAGAGTCGGTGCGGACCGACCCTGGCCTTGACGCCGGCGGCTAGAAGCACGATCGCGATATCCAGACGACGGTCTCGGGGCTCGTGGACCATGCCTACCAGTCGATGGCCCGAAGGATTGGTGAACGTGACGGGCCGGACCTCTACGCTCACAAGCGGTCCAGCCATGCCATCGTCGCCAGAGACAGATTCGGGGCAGTCTCGTAGAAGCGCTCGATCTCCTTCCAGAAGGGCTCCTCTACGACCTGTTCGACCTGCGCAGAGGGCAACCGCTCTGCAAGAGCCGCCAGGTCCCTGGATAGGGGCGCGGCGGGCCGTGCGTCGATCTGCACGACCAGTACGGGACCGGGGAAGGAGACCGTCGCCATCTCCGCGCCGAGTTCGAGCACCTGCTCGTACAACGACAGCGCGACCTCGTATCCGTCTATGTTCACCGTCCGACCGCCCCGCATCTGCGCAACCAGCTCCTGCCGATCGTATCGGATCTCTTTGTGCACGGCCATCTGTGTCGTCAGGTTGACGCGCAGCAGGTCCTGCATGTAGCGCCCGGTATCGACTATCGGAGCCCACAGCGCCAGTGCCCTGATACCGGGATCGCGCCCGGCGGCGGCAAGTGCCAGCGTAGCGCCCAGCCGAAGCCCGATCAGGCCCGCGGTACCGACGCCGGCGCGCTCGCGGACCAGCGTAACCGCCGACTGGATGTCCGAGCGGGCTGAGTCGATCGTAAACCGCTCGAATTCGCCCTCGCTGTCGCCATTGCCGGAGTAGTCGAACCGGAGCACCCAATGACCGGTCTCAGCCATCCGCCGAGCCATGGACACGAAGACGCGATGCGACCATAGCTTTTCTTCGGCGAACGGATGGCAGAAGACAAAAGGCAACCGAGACGGCGCCGCCTCCGCCGGAGAGTGCAGCACCCCGAAGAGCCGTCCGTGTGATCCCGTGAAGAACAAGGGTGTTTCGAGCACGATGTCACCAATGCGGGAATGCAAGACTCGATCCCGTAGCTGGTACAGCTCATGCTACGATCACCGGCACTCGCTGCGACGTGCCTGCCGTCGGCTGTCGAGTCGGCGTCCTTCCCACCACGATTTGTCATGACAGCCATGCACGGTCCCGTCCCCCAGCTTCACGACTACCTCGAACACTCCGCTCGGGCCCTTCCCGACAAGATCGCGCTGGTGTGCGGGGATCGCCGGCTGACGTACCGGCAACTGGATCGCCAGGCGAATGCGCTAGCTCACCTGCTCGTCGAGCGGGGCGTTGAGCGCGGGGATCGCGTCATCGTCTTTGGCGACAACACCGTAGAGACCGTCGTCGCGTTCTGGGGCGTGCTGAAGGCCAGCGCAGTCGTGTGCATCGTCAACCCGCTCACGAAGAAGGACAAGCTGAACTACTACCTCCGTGACTGCCGTGCCTCGGCCCTGATTACCGACGCGCACCTGACTCACGTTTGGGAACGACCGGCGGCCGACTCGCCGTGGCTAAAGACGGTCATCGTCGGTCCGGACGATCCCGCCCTCGGTGGCGAACACGATGCGCCGCCGCCCCGTCTCGGCATCGAGATCGACCTTGCTGCGATCATCTACACCTCGGGATCGACCGGCGATCCCAAGGGAGTCATGCTCACCCACCGGAACATGCTCACCGCGGGCACGTCGATCGCTCACTATCTCGAGATCGCGGGAGACGAGGTGATTCTGGGGGTGCTTCCCCTGGCCTTCGACTACGGGCTCTATCAGATGATCATGGCGTTCCGGACGGGTGCACGGCTCGTGCTGGAGCGGTCGTTCGCGTTCCCGGCGCAAGTGCTCGACAGGATGGTGAAGGAACGTGTCACGGGCTTCCCGGGTGTGCCGACCATCTTCGCGGTGCTCGCGGAGTTCAAGTCGCTCGCCGACTATGACTTCTCGCGGATCCGATACGTTACCAACACGGCGGCTGCACTGCCCGTCAAGCACATCACGATGCTGCGCGGACTCTTCCCGCAGGCACGGATCTACTCGATGTACGGGCTCACGGAATGCAAGCGGTGTACGTACCTGCCGCCTGCAGCCATCGATCGCAAACCGACCAGTGTGGGCATCGCCATTCCGAACACCGAGCTGTGGCTCATCGACGAAGAGGGCCGCCGGCTCGGGCCAGGCGAGGTGGGCCAGTTGGTGATTCGCGGCGCCACGGTGATGCGCGGGTACTGGGAGAAGCCAGAGGCGACCGCGAAGAAGCTCAAGCCCGGTCCTCTGCCGGGTGAGTCCGTGTTGCACACCGGTGACTTGTGCCGACTGGATGACGAGGGCTATTTGTATTTTGTCGGCCGCATGGACGACATCATCAAGTCCAGAGGCGAGAAGGTGGCTCCCAAGGAGGTCGAGCACGTCCTCTACAACATCAAGGGTGTGCGGGACGCCGCGGTCATCGGTGTGCCGGACGATATACTGGGGCAGGCGGTCAAGGCGTTCGTCGTGCTCGAACAGGATGCGCCGCTGACCCCGAAGGACATCCAGCGCGAGTGTCAGGCCAAGCTCGAGTCGTTCATGGTGCCGAAGCTCGTGGAGATCGTGCCCGACCTTCCGAAGACGACGACGGGAAAGATCAAGAAGACGGATTTGGCATGACGATCGACGGCGAAATCGACGTTCGACAGCGCTTGGAGGCGGGACGGCAACGCTTCCTCGGCGTCGAGCTGCTGTGCGGCCCCGGCGCGCTCGTGCCACGCCCGGAGACCGAACTACTTGGCCGGACAGCGATCGAGACCTTGCGTGGTGCGGCCCCGCATCCACACGTCATCGACATGTGCTGCGGGGTGGGCAATCTCGCCTGCGCCATCGCCACAGCCGTTCCGACAGCCCGCGTGTGGGCAAGCGACCTTACGGACGCGTGCGTCGACTTGACGCGCCGCAACGTGGACCATCTCGCGCTCGCCGATCGGGTCGTCGTCGCCCAGGGCGACCTCTTTGCACCGCTGGCACCGTTCCAACTCGACGGCACCATCGATCTCGTGATGTGCAACCCGCCCTACTTGTCGGCCAACCGGCTGGCAGCGGGTCGCGCGACACTCCTGGAGTACGAACCTCGGGAAGCCTTCGACGGGGGGCCCTATGGCCTGAGCATCCATCAACGGCTGGTCGCGGACGCCCCGAGATTCTTGAAGCCCGGTGGCTGGCTGCTGATGGAATTCGGTCTCGGACAAGAACGGCAGGTAAGGCTGGTGCTGGACCGCGTGCGGCGGTATGGATCTCTGCGGTTCGAGCACGATGCCAACGGCGCGCCGCGCGTCGTCGCGGCGCAGCTGCAGGCGTAAAGCCGGGCAATCATCCCGGAAAGCGCGATGAATGTGCGACGGCTGGCACGCGTGTTGTATTCCGAGGGCAACACGGACGGCACGGTCGGCGGGTCGTACTACTCCCTGCTCTTCTTGCTTCAGAACCTCGATCGGACACGTGTGGATCCGCTGCTGGTGCTTCGAGCTGACACACCGTTGCTCGATCGGTTCCGCAAAGCGGTGGGTGATGTCCGGATCTTCCCCCGCCGACCGGCGTTCACCTTCGGTGACCGCGCGGGCCCGGCGCTACGATGGGCGCTGCGACCGGTTCAGCGTGCGTGCAACGTGGCGCGGTTCTATCTGGCAGTGGTCGGCCTGGCTCGCTTCATCCGGCGAGAGCGGATCGACCTCGTGCACCTGAACAACTCCGTCACGAGCAATCACGATTGGATGTTGGCGTCGATGCTGGCAAGGGTGCCTTGCGTGACCCACGAGCGAGGCCTGAACGAGCGCTACTCCCCGATGGCGCGGTGGTGCGCGCCGCGGCTGGCAGCCATTCTCTGCATCTCGCAGGCAGTGTACGACAAACTCGTCGAGCACGATGTGTCGCACACCAACCTCGTGCTGGTCCACAACGGACTCGATCCGCAGACCCTGTTCGCAACGGCGACACCAGAGGACGTGCGCAAGGAATTCGGGATTGGGCTCGACCGGCGAATCATCGGCATGGTCGGCAACATCCGGGAGTGGAAGGGGCAGGAAATCGTCGTCCGAGCGCTCCCACTGGTCCGCGACCTGTTCCCGGAGGTGACATGCCTCTTCGTTGGCGAGGCCACTGACGCTGACTCCGCCTACGTCCAGCGGCTGCGGACGCTCATTTCGGATTCGGGGTTGGAGAACACCGTCGTCTTCTCGGGCTACTGTCCGAACGTCGCGAACCCCTTGAGTGTGATGGAGGTCGCGATTCACGCGTCAGTCGCGCCAGAGCCCTTCGGGCGTGTGCTGCTCGAGGCGATGGCGATGCGAAAACCCATAGTCGGTAGCGCCGGGGGTGCCGTCACCGAGATTGTGGTGAACGGGTCTACTGGCCTGACGTTTCCGCCTGGCGACGAGCGCGCGCTGGCAGAGGGTGTTTGCAGGCTGCTGGGCGACCCTGCCGGGGCGCAGAGGCTTGGCGAAGCCGGCTATCGGCGGCTGGTGTCCGACTTTGGCATCGAGGCAAACGTGGCTCGAACCCTGGCGGCCTACGACCGTGTCCTGGGCATGACGCACCAATGACTCAATTGGTCAGCCAGTTTGTTCAGTCAGAGGTTGACTTTCTTCGGGGGGAGTGACGAATCTGCGGAAGGCACCCGGTCTGCCCGTCGGTCCAAGACAGTCACCGGCTTCGACCTATCCGAATGAAAACCCATAAGTCATTGCTAAATTTGGTCTTACGTCGATCTTGTGCGCCTCAATCCTGAGTGGCCGTTTCCTTGCACGTCGCAGCGGTGTGTCCGGGGTTCTCGTCCTGCGCCCACCTCATGTTGCAGCCGCGGTTGCTGTCGTGTGGGGGTTGACGTCCCTGACGGCATTTGCGCAGACCATTTCCGCTCCCGATCGAGCGGCCAGCACGGCGCGAGGCGGGGGGGGCGGACCCAGAGGCCACTCCGCCGTGCTCACCGGCAGCGTGCAGGGGGGGTATGATGACGACCTCGCCACGCAACTGGCAGGCCCGGTCGAGGACGTCGCCGTCAGTGGTTATGCGACGTTCAGCGACCTGGGCCTGCGGTACACCTTTACCGGCGGCTCCTCGTCGCTAGACGTCGAAGGCCGCGGCTACCTGATTACCTACCCCGACTCAGAAATTCGTCGGAGCCTTGGCGGCGATGCGACAGTCAGGGCGACAACCTCGGTGGGACGCACCCAATTCTCCGGAGGCGGAAGCGTTCGGTACACTCCGTACTACTCGCTGGAGGCCTTTCAGGGCCTCACGACGGCGGCCGAAGTCAGCAGTCTTCCCGAGTCGAGTCCGGTCAATGGCATCCCGGACGACCAGTCCGTCATCCGGGAGGCCTTTGGGGGCCTGACGCGGCAATGGGGCGCCAGGCATGGGACGACGGCGCAAGTCACGAGGGTGGAACGTGATCGCCAGGGCGAGTTTGGAAGCGACTACAACAGCTGGGATGCCCAGCTCGCTCACACCTATCTTCTCAGCCGGTCCCTGTCCTTGGCTGGTTCGTACACCCTTGCTCGAGCCCGCTTCGAGCAACTGGGGACGGCGGCTAGCGCCGGCGACATGGATACCCACTCCGCCGAATTCTCGGGGTTCCGGACGATTCGAGTCTCGCCTTCCCGCAGCATTGTCATCGGCGGCGGGGCTGGCGCCGATCGCGTGTCGGGGGTGTTGTCGAGCGGAGTCCCGTACGCATACTGGGCCCCAACCGGGCGCGCGTCGTCACAGTTCGATATCGGGCGAAACTGGAGCGTCTTGGCGGACTACAGACGGACCGTCGTGCCCCTCGACGGCGTGAGCGGGCAGTCGTTTCCCTCGAACGTGTTCTTCCTCAATGCTGGCGGTCCCCTCTGGGGCCGGATGAGCACGGCGGTGACTGGCGGGTATGCAGGAGGGCGTGCAGGCGCCGCAGAGGCGACGGGGAACTTTCGAACTTACAATCTGAGTACCCAACTGGACTTTGCCATCAGTCAGCACTGGATGGTCAACGCTACCTACAATCTGTACGACTACCGCATTGGCGGGCAACAGGGCGAGCCAGGGGAGATCCCGGGATCGCTGCGACGCGGAACCATTCGGGTCGGTCTGAGCGCTGCCCTCCCTTTGACCAGGACCACACGAACCTTGCCGGTTGGGCCAGCCAACCGCTGAGCAGCGTGGGGCCTTTGCTGTGTCTCGAATCAGGTACGCCGCCAAGTGGCTGATCGCCCAGGTTCTCTACCGGACCGGGGTGTTCCATGCCTGGATGCGCGTTGCGCTCCGCGACAGAGCTGTCGTGCTTGCATATCACCGAGTGCTCGATCAGGAAGGGCAGCGTTTGACGTGGTCCCACCCGGGCATCGTGGTGAGTCCAGAGTCGTTCGAGCGGCATCTCTTGGTGCTACGGCGCCTCTTTCGGGTCATGACTCTCGACCAGTTTGAGGCAGCCATCCTCGGGCGGGGGTTCGAGCGTCCGAGCTGCCTGATTACGTTCGACGACGGGTGGTGGGACACCCATGCGGTGGCCTGGCCGGCCCTCGAGGCAGCCGGCTTGCCTGCTGTCGTGTTCGTTCCGTCGACCTACATCGGCGACACGCGCACCTTCTGGCAGGAGCGCCTGGGGCACGTACTCTTTGCGGTTCTCGATCAGTCGGACGAGGATCCGGAGATGGCCGAGCGCGCCCGCGCCGTTCTGCAGGGAACCCTGCTCGAGGAGTTCCTCGAGGCCGCCGGTTCACCCGATCGTGCGGCGATCATTCGACGTCTGCGCGAGGCAAAGCTCGACGCAGGCTTCGACCCGATGCCGATTCTGCAGGCCTTGGAGTCGATCCTGCCGACACCTCTCCCGGTGCCTGCAGTCGATCGATTCGTGACCTGGGAGCAGCTGCGGGAAATGGCTCGCGGAGGCGTGACGGTCGGTGGACATGGCACCACGCATCGCATGCTGACCAGACTGCCGCTCGACGAGGTCATTCGGGAGGCCACGGAGCCTCGACGAACCCTCGAGCAGGCCCTGGGACAACCAGCGACAGCCATGAGCTATCCGAACGGGGACTGGAACCCGCAGGTGGCGGCCGTAATCCATGCCGAAGGGTACCGCGTCGCTTTCTCGATGGAAGCCGGCGCCGTCAGGGCGGGAGACGATCCTTTCACCATCAATCGCGTGAACATCCATGACGGAGTCGCCGCGAACGTGCCCATGTTCATAGCCCGCCTGCTGGGCATATTCTGAGCGAGTCATGAAGACCATCGCACCGCACCGCAGAACGTTACCGCTTCCACATCTCGGCACCGGAGAGGCACCGATGGTTGCGGGCACGGGGCTTCTCTTCGCGTTCCTGCTGGCGGTCCTTGCCATCGAGTACGGTGCACTCAGCGCTCTGGTCCCTCCGCTCAGAACGATTCGGGCGTCGACGCTGCTCGGATGGGCGGTGACCATCGGTGTCGTGTACAAGTTCGGGCTGAGATCGCTCGCAGAGTACACGCAGAACCGGCTCGTGCTGACCATTGTCATCTGGACCGGAATGTCGGTGCTGTGGGCGGTCGTGCGGACATATGTGCCGGCCAACTTTCGCTCGATGTGCGACTACGGCGGACTATTCCTGGGGACTCTGTACCTTGTCGACCGGCCGTCCCGCATCAAAGCGCTGGCGATCCTGATGTCCGGGGTGATCATCCACCTCGTGTTGTGGAACTTGGACAACCTGAATTCTGCGATTCGGTTCGGAGCGTTTCGGGCCGCGTATTTCATGGGGGATGGCAATGACTTCGGGTGGGGGCTTGTGACGCTGATGCTCTTCCCCGCCTATCTTGTGTCGTCGCGCAGCGGTATGGTCTGGCGTCTGTTGGGCCTAGGGGCGCTCGGCGCGGGGATGTTCGGGGTCATGGGCACTCAGTCGCGTGGCGCCACACTTGCCGTCCTGGCATCAACGGGTTTCTACTGGCTATTCCTGAGCCGTCGCAAATCACGGGACCTTGTGCTTGCGGGGGCGTTGCTCGTCGGTGCCATCGCCGTCGCTCCGCCCAGTTACCTGTCGCGGATGCAGACCCTCGAGAACTATTCCGACGACAACTCCGCTCAAGGCCGGCTTCGGGCGTGGGGCGCGGCGATTCGGATGGCCTTTGACTATCCGCTCGGTGTCGGGGCCGGAAACTTCAACTCGGCGTACGGACGCTATTACCGCCCCAGCAACCTGACCGGATGGGCATCCAACCGCTGGATTTCGGCACACAGCGTGTATTTCAAGGTGCTCGGGGAGTATGGGTTCGGCGGTCTCCTCGTGCTCCTCGCACTGATCGGGACAAGTCTCGCGGAGGCGGTGCGCTGCGTGAGACGGATACGTGCGACGCCTGAGGCGTTCCCGTTCGAGGCTGCGTGGCCAGGGGCACTTGGACTGGGCCTGACCGGTTATGCCGTGGGCGGCGCCTTCCTGGGCGGTGTGGCGTATCCGCACCTGTTCATGGTCACCGGCCTGATCATCGCCATTCGACGAGTGACAGAAGGCGCGTGTGCAGCATTGCCGCAAGTGTCGTCTCGCGTCGAGACCAGCTGGCGGCCGGTCCTCGGTGCGACTCGCGGCGTCGCTGGGCACGGCTTGCTCAAGGCGCGTAATGTCATGGCGGGACGCGGAACCCACGCTGGATTGCGGTGACTGTCTCGGGCAAACGCACCGTGTTCGTGACCGACGGCAACAGCCGTGCCGCCCTGGCAGTGACGCGATCCCTGGGCCGGGCAGGCTACCGTGTTGTGGTCGGCGAGCGTCACCAGCACAGCCTCGCCGGCGCGTCGAAGTACTGCGTCGACTCGGTTGATTATCCCGACCCGTCCACAGATGAAGGGGCGTTCCTGCACGCCCTCGAGAACGCCGTTCGAAAGCATGATGTCTCGGTCCTGTTGCCCGTCACCGACGCCTCGACGTGGCTCGTGGCGGAGCATCGAGCGCGGTTCGAACGACTTTGCGGGGTCCCGTTACCGGACCTGACGGCCATAGACAGAGCATCGGACAAGGCGTGGGTAGTGAAATTGGCGCTCGACCTGGGCATTCCGGTACCGCACACCACGTTCCTCGACGACCCACAACACCTTTCGGAGGTGGGTCGGGGCCTCGCTTTCCCGCTGGTCGTCAAGCCGCGACGATCACGCATGAAGGCCTGCGACGGATGGCAGTCGGCGCGAGTCAGCTACGCGCAACGGTGGGACGACCTCGAGCAGCGCGTGAGCCACAGCCATCGACTGGCTTTTCCGCTTCTGCTTCAGGAGCGTATCGAGGGTTCCGGCGTCGGCCTCTTCACGTATATCGATCGAGGTGAACCAGTCGCGTGGTTCGCGCACAGGCGGATCCGCGAGAAGCCCCCGAGCGGTGGTGTCAGTGTGCTGTGCGAAAGCATCCCGGTTCCCGTGCAGCCTCGCGTCCATGCAGCAGCCCTCCTGAAAGCGCTGCAGTGGCAGGGCGTTGCCATGGTGGAGTTCAAGGAAGATCGCCGCGATGGGGTGTGGCGGCTGATGGAGGTGAACGGCCGCTTCTGGGGCTCCCTCCAGTTGGCGGTGGACGCCGGCGCGGATTTCCCGCTGTTGGTGGTGGGCCGATGCGTCGGGACCAACCCTGCGCCCTTCACTGACTACCGTATCGGCGTCAGGAGCCGCTGGTGGTGGGGGGACGTGGACTCGCTGCTCATCACTCTGAGGACGGGACGGGGGACGAACGGGCATGGGCGCGGCCGCACTCTCCTTGAATTCCTCAAGCTGTGGTCGTCCACCGTTCGCTACGAGAACCCTCGCTGGTCGGACCTGGGACCGTGGTGGCACGAGACGGACGCGTGGTTGTCGAGGTCGAAGGAATGAGCCTGCTGCCCATGGTGTTCTGGATTGGGGCGCTCGCCGCAATCTACGCATACGTCGGCTATCCCGTGGTGTTGTGGGTCTGGGCGGCGGCCCGACGCTCAGCGGCACGGCCGAGCCGACTGGAGAGGCGCGAGTTCCCACCGGTCACGATGATTGTACCGGTGCATAACGAGCGCTCCATCATCCTCGAGAAACTGGCCAATACCGAAGGCTTGCGCTATCCCGGCGAGAAGCTCGAGGCCTTGTTCGTCTCAGACGGCTCCACCGACGGCACCGCGGAAGCAATCGAGGCGCACGCCGTGGGGCGGATCCGGCTCATCGTGCTTCCGGGTCGTGGCGGCAAAGCGGGCGCGCTCAATGCAGGCCTCGCGGCCGCGCGACACGACATCATCGTGTTCAGCGATGCGTCGATCATGCTCGAACCCGATGCCCTCGAGGAGATCGTGCAGCCGTTCTCCGACAGCGGCGTCGGCTGCGTGTCCGGTGAGGACTGGATCGCCGAACGCGGGGGCGAGGGACTGTACGGGCGCTACGAGCTGCACTTGAGGCGCCTGGAAAGCCGGCTGGGATCCATCGTGGGGGCCAGCGGTTCCTTCTACGCGCAACGACGGGTGCTGTGCGATCAGTTCGTTCCGAATGTCGCTCCCGACTTTCTCTCGGTGCTCATCACCGTCGGTCAGGGGTTCCGCGCGATCTCGTGCCCGACGGCGCGCGGACGCATGTCGGCCCTGGCCACGCCGGGCCAGGAGTACGACCGCAAGGTACGCACGATCCTCCGAGGCATCACGACCCTGGCCAGGAACCTCCGGCTGCTGAACCCCTTGCGAACGGGGTCGTTTGCCTTCGTGCTGGCTTCTCACAAGCTGGCACGATGGCTGGTCCCGTTCTCCCTCATGGCTACTGGGCTTTCGAGCGCACTCCTCGCAGGATCCAGCCCGATCTACGCCGTCGCACTCTGGGTGCAACTGGCCCTCTGGGTGGTTGCGCTCGCCGGCATCTACGGTCCCGGGCCCGTGAGGCGCTCACTCGCGGCCCGCATCGCCGTCTTCTTCCTCGTGGTCAACCTGGCTACGCTGCACGCCTGGCTGAAGTTCGCGCGTGGATCCCGACAGGAGGTGTGGGCGCCCACGCGTCGAGGGTTGGTCTGATGATGTCGGATACGGCGATGCGAGCACCAGGCGACTCCAGACTGCGCGTCCTGCAGACCATTGGGACGATGCACATCGGCGGCGCAGAGAACGTGGTAGTGGAGCTTGCGCAAGGGCTGGACCCGGACCGCTTCGACGTCCATCTCTGCTGCACGAAGGAAGGCGGCGTGCTGGCCGAGCGCGTGGCTTCGGGCGGCATCCCGGTGCACCTCGCCGCCCCGCCGTCCCGGAGGCTTCGGCACTTGACGCCGTTCTACCTCGATCGTGTCATTCGTCGGCTGCAGCCGGACATCATCCACAGCCATGGCACGCCGGCCTTGCTCCATGTTGCACCGTTGGCAGCGCTTCGCCGCGTCCCACGGTGGATTCATACATTCCACTACGGCCGGTATGACACGGTGCAGGGTCGCCAGATCGAGCTCGAGCGCCGGCTCTGCCGACTGGCAGACGACCTCGTCGCGGTCTCTGAGGCGCAGCGCCAGTCTTTGCTCCGACGGTATGCCCTGGATCCCGCACGCATCCAGACGATCACCAATGGTGTCCGGTTCGATCCCCCGTCGGCGGAATCAGTGGCGTCGGCTCGTGCCGGATTTGGGCTCGGCCCGTCCGATCGGGTGGTTGGCTGCATCGCGGTCCTCTCTGAACAGAAGGGCATCTCGTATCTGCTTCAGGCCGCCGCGGCACTGGCCCCACGATTTCCCCGAGTTCGGTTTCTCGTCGTAGGCGGCGGTCCGCTGGAGTCGCGGCTCCGATCCGAGGCAACCGCACTCGGCCTGAGTGATCGCGTGACATTCACGGGATGGAGGACCGGAGCATCCGGACTGCTGCCGCTGTTCGATGTCTGGGTCATGTCATCTCTGTGGGAGGCCATGCCAATGGCGCTGGTCGAGGCCATGGCCGCCGGCGTGGCGATCGTCACGACTGATGTGGGGGACAACCGTTCGATCGTTGGCAACGGCAACTGCGCGACCATCGTGCACCCTTCCGACGCGCGAGCACTCGAACACGCCATCGCCACACTCCTCGAGCATCCGGATCGGGCACGCGCACAGGCCGCGCGCGCGACAGAGCGCTACCGGGCGCTCTACACGACATCACACATGGTCGCTCGCTACGAGGCGCTGTTCGATCGGGTGTAGTGCTTCCTCCCTGGAGGCAAAGCTCACCAAGCGGAACTGAGCTCCCTTCGAGTACTCGTCAGCCCATCGGAGTGCGTCGACTCTCGACGACTGTCTCATACACGTCAAGGAGCTTCGTTGCCTGCGCGTTCCAGGAGTACCTGGCTTCGGCCAGCGCACGACCGCGGCGCCCGACCGCGGTCGCAAACGCATGGTCGTCAAATACCCTGCGAATCTGGCTGACGAACGCATCTGGGGTATCGGCAATCAGCACGTGCTCCTCGGGCACGACGTCCAGTCCTTCGCAACCGACGGACGTCGAGATCACGGGGACCGCTTGAGCCAGCCCGTCGAGCACCTTGATGCGAGTGCCTCCTCCGTCGCGCGCCGGACAGATGGTGGCCGTAGCTCCAGCGAAGTACGGGCGGACGTCCGGCACGAACCCGTGCACGCGCAACTGCGGATCGGAGGCCGCCATGGTTCGCAGCTCAGCCGGCGGGTTGCTGCCGATCACATGAAAGACAGCATCGGGGTACAGCGTCCTGACGCGAGGCCACACGTCCCGGACGACATAGAGCAGGCCGTCTCGATTCGAGTACTGATCGAGTCGGCCCGCGAATACCAGCGTCCGTCTGCCGAGCTCTGCCACCGGCGTGAAGTACGCGGTATCGACGCCATTGTCCACCGGTGTGAACTTGACTCCCGGAGCCGACTCGGACATCAGCCGTCCGTCGTCAGCCGACATGACGATATTGCCGTCGAACCTTGGGCACCAGCGCCCTTCGTAACGCTTCAGCGCGCGCCATTCGAACTGAAAGAACGCGCGCTTGAGGGCGCTTGGCTCTCGATCGATACGGCGCTGCACCATGTACGCCTCGGCCCCGTGGTGGGTCATCACTGCTGGCATCGATGGCAGGTCCTGGAGGTATTGGGCGAGGCCAATCGTATCGAAATGGGCGAGGTCGAACGTCGTCCGTCTGACGGCGTGACGGAGTGACTTTCTCACCTCCTGCGACCGATACACCAGTGCATTGAAGGGAGTCAGCGTGGCCAGGCTCCCAGCGGCGACCAACGCAAGGCCAACCGGCTGCGTGGTGGATGAGATGTCCACGATCTCCACGCTCGTGCAATGCCTGAGCAGCTCGTGTCGTGCGTTCTCGACCTCGGAGTCGGGATGGGTTCGCCGTTTGTGCCGCAGGGCGACGAGGTGCACCCGGTGCTCTGCCGCGACACGGGTGATCAGGTTGTAACTTCGCTGGAAGCAGCCACCTTTCGGTGGGTACGGCACGAAATGCGACAACCAGAGGATGTTCAGGCTACGCGGCATGGACACCCCCGCGCCTCGCGAGGCTCTGTCGGTAGAACTCCTCTTCTCTGCGCATGCGGGCGTTGAAGGAGAACTCCTCTTCGACGCGCTGACGGCCCGCCGCGATCAGCCGGTGTGCGAGCTCGGGCTGTTCGGCTATTCGGACGATGGCTGCGGCCATCGCGTCGGGATCTCTGGCCTCCACCAGCAGGGCCGACGCTTCGTGTGCGATGATCTCAGTATTGCCGCCCACCCGTGTGGCCACCACCGGTCGGCCGACCGTCAATGCTTCAAGAATGACGTTGGACAACCCTTCCGTGCGAGATGGCGACACAACCATGTCGACTGCCTCGTAGTAGGGCCGAACGTCTCGCTGGTGGGGAATGAAGCGCACGCGATCGTCGACACCCAGTTCGACGGCCCTGGCTTGGAGCGATTGCCGGAGCGGTCCCTCCCCGACGAACGCCACGACGCTGCTCGGAATCCGCTCGACAACGCGGGCGAAGGCGTCGAGCATCTCCACGGAGCCTTTCTCGATACTGAGCCGCCCGATGACGCCAATGAGGAGTTGGTCGTCACGCAGATTCAGGTCGTCGCGGATAGCCTGCCGATCGCCTCGAGGCAGGTAGTCGTCGAGGACGATGCCATTCCGCACGACGGCCACCTCCGGGCGACAGCGCACTGCAGTCGGGAGGTCGTCGCGGAGGCGCTCCGACACGAGCTCGATACCCTGGAATCTGGCCGCGAGTCGAAGCGCCATCCACGCGAAGGCGGCCTGCTTCCGGCTGTTGCGAATCCACCCGTGATGCGTCGTCACAATGGCCACCGGCAGTCCACGGGTGGCAAGGTAGCCGAGCAGGTCAGTCCGATATCCGTGTGTGTGCAGGACATCGATACGTTCAGCGCGGACGTACCGTCGAATCTGGCCCAGGTGCGACGCATTGAACCGCCGACTCTCTTTGAGGGCCAGGTAGGGGAGTCCTGCCGCGCGAACCGCATCGGCGAACTCGTTGGGGCGTGTGTCCACAGCCGTGAACGATCCTACGTGGACACTGAACTGACGTCGATCGATTCGAAGGCCGGAGTTGATGATCGTCTTGCCCGGGCCGCCAATTCGATAGGTGTCGATGAGATGGAGGATGCGGATCATCCTGGTGGCGAAGGTGGCGGAAGCGCATGCCGGTAGCGAGACGGTTACTCGGTGCGTGACGTCGATCGTATCCGATGCCGGCCCTCAATTGGGTGGCCGTTCCCTCGAGGCCACTCGCG
>WPCK01175215.1_pt1 | contig 24571 bp, 20 predicted proteins | sample 5399851 | NCBI WGS metagenome assembly WPCK01 (sample SAMN12869471, study PRJNA574797) | sludge metagenome | isolation source: wastewater treatment of pH11 | place: China:Beijing | collected 2019-05-20 | reverse complement strand
TATTTGTACGATAGATTCGATATCGCAAATTCCCAACTCTATGTTGATGCCAGTAAGGTTACCATTGTAAGTCAAGGAACCAATAGTAAACTTTTGACACAAACCAACCCTACTTTACCAACATGGCCTAGTTTTGATACGCCTACTACCAAATTAACAACAACAGTAGCAGCCGCCTTAAGACCCGAACCATCAAGTACCTATTCAACCATTTTAACCATTCCTAAAGGAACAGTACTCACTGGCTACAAAACCAGCAACAACTGGTTTCAAGTCGTTTATGTGAATCCATCCAGTGGTAGAGAATACTTGGGATATATATCCATGACTCAACTCACAGATGGAACCGTTCCAACACCAGAACCTGAAGAACTACCACCAGCTGGTACCATTTCCTACAAAGTCAATGCTACAGCTGGCTTAAGAATGAGAAAATCTCCATCCACTGATAGTGATACTATTCTAACACTTTCAAATAACACAATCGTGACAGGTGGCACACCACTCAATGGATGGATACGAATTACTTACAACAACCAAGTAGGATATGCATCTGCTGATTTCTTGGTTAAGGTCGAGACACCAACGCCAACACCAGATCCAACACCAACCGAAGCGGGAGACGTTAATGGAGATGGCAAAGTAAATTCATTAGACTATATGCTTATTAAGAATTTCATTATGGATAAGTACTCCTTTAAAACAGGAGAAAAACAACGCGCTGATGTTAATAGTGATGGGAAAATTAATTCGCTTGATTATATGATTGTTAAAAACAAAATTATGGGGAGATAGAGGTATATAAATGAAGAAACTTTTCAAGATTTTCTTGCTGTCAATTATTTTCACACTATCAACAGCAAAAGTCAGTGCTGCTGCTTTTTCGGTCAGTTCGTCCGCAAGTACAGTAAGCCCTGGTGGAACATTTAATGTAAATATTTCTTTCCCTGGTGAAGGAAAATTTAGTGTTGCAGTAAGTAACGGAACAATTACTTCCTCTTCGAGTTTTTGGTACCCAGATACTAAGCAAGTCACTGTTAAAGCTGGAAATAGTGGTACTGTTAAAGTTACTGTTACTGCCGTAGATATTACCAACTCAAATACACTTGAACAAATAGAAAACCAGTCAGTTAGTGTCTCAGTAAATATTAAACAATCTACAAACTCGGGCGGTAATACCGGTGGCAGTGATAATACCGGTGGTGGAAATACTGGAACCTATAATCCGGAGATGCCTAAAGGTGAAACTGAGGCTGAGAAGAAAGCACGTGAATTGGCAGAGCGTCAAAAGAAGCCTTTGATTGAAAATATTTCAATTATTTCTGAATCGACCAGACTTAAGGGTGAAACATTATTGGAAGATAATCCATCTGAGAGTAAGTTTGATTATGCGTTTGAATTGCCACGGGGTGTGGATGCGTTTAAGTTGGATTTGGTTCCAATTGCGGATGATGTGGTTTTAGAGTATACACAAATGTATAAACTGGATGCAGGTCATGATAAGGTTGAAATTGTGGTACGTGCTTCGCAAGATGAAGTGGAACAGGAGTTTAAGATTACGGTTAAAAAAGCGCCTGAAAGTAAAGCAGTTTATACTGTTGGTCAGGGGTCTTACCGCTTCCTTAATGATGAACTTTTGGATAAAGTAATTTCTAAGTATGGTTTTGAGGTTGTTTACTTTGATGAAGATGTAGATAAGACTGATTATTACTATCGATATGGTGAGAGTAAGTTGGTGCTTGTTTATGGTGATAATGGTGAAGGTAAATGGCTTTTAATTGACGGGAATCGAAATGTTTTGAACGAAGTCTTGATTGTGGTTGATGGTGAAGATAAAGTTACCTTACTCGTTGATAAAGTATTGGAAGAAGATGATAAACGGACTTATGGGGGTCGTAGATACGGTCCAATTGTTGTTCCGGTTGATAATGACTTTTATAATCTTGATTATGGTTTAAATTTTGCGACTGATATTAAAGGTTGGGAGCATGATTTGGATTCATACTTTACCCATGCGATTGATTTAAATGGGGATGAGAAGTTGGTTTATTTAGATAAACAAGGTCATACAGAAGTGGCTTATGTTGCTTTTGATAATCAGGGTGTTTCTTTGGATGGTATGGTGATGCCTGTGATCGCGGGTGTTTCTGGTATCAGTAGCATTGGATTGTTGATTTATTCTCGTAAACAAAGTAGAAAGATATCTAAATTATTGAGACGGAGATCTCAAGATTAAACTAAAGGCGGGAAGTGTGAAGGCTTCCTGCTTTTTCTTTTTTGTTTGTATGTGCTTTCATTCTTATTTATTGTTTTAAACTTTCAAATTAGCGTGTATAATAGAGGGGTGTTAAGGAGGAAATTATGAAAAAAAATCCTGTAGTTTTAATCGTAATGGATGGTGTAGGTATTAATGAGGCTGTTGAAGGTAATGCAGTCAAACAAGCTTATACACCGACATTGGATACATTAATGAGTACTTGCCCTAATATTCAATTGAAGGCCCATGGTAAAGCCGTTGGGTTGCCCTCAGATGAAGATATGGGTAATTCTGAAGTTGGACATAATGCTTTGGGTTCTGGACAAGTGTACTCACAAGGTGCCAAACTTGTGAATGAATCTATCGCAAGCGGACAAATATTTGAAAGCAGTACATGGAAGTGGTTAAGTAGTGATCTTGAGGGTCATACTTTACACCTCATCGGTTTATTGTCAGATGGTAATGTTCACTCCCATGTGAATCATGTTTTAGCGATGATTCGTCGTGCTAAAGAAGATGGCATCAAGCGTGTTGCTTTACATGCGTTGAGTGATGGCCGTGATGTTGAACAACAATCTGGCTTGGTCTACATTGATATGGTTGAGAATTTAATGGCTGAGTTAAATGATGACTCCTTTGAAGCAGTGATTGCTTCTGGGGGTGGTAGAATGCTTGTGACCATGGACCGTTATGATGCAGATTGGGGTATGGTTGAAAGAGGATGGCAAACCCATGTTCAAGGGGTTGCGCGTCAATTTTCAAGTGCTACTGAAGCTTTTGAAACGTATCGTGCTGAAACACCAGACCTTTCTGATCAATATGTTCCTGCTTGGGTTGTTGCAAAAGAAGGAAAAGCCATTGCGCCAATTGTGGATGGGGATTCCGTTATCTTCTTTAACTTTAGGGGAGACCGGGCTTTAGAAATTTCTAAGACATTTGAAATGGGTGTTGAATTTGATAAGTTTGATCGTGGTGTCGTTCCTGATGTTAAATTTGCAGGGATGCTTCAATATGATGGAGACCTTAAGATTCCTGAACATTTCTTGGTTGAACCACCTCATATTCAAAACACATTGACAGATGAAATGGTAAAACATGATCTAAAAGTATTTGCGATTTCTGAAACTCAAAAATATGGTCATATGACTTACTTCTGGAATGGAAACCGTTCAGAGAAAGTCTCTGACGAACTTGAAACATGGGTTGAAATTCAAGGGGATGATGTGACCTTTGACCAAAGACCTTGGATGAAGAGTGCAGAGATTACAGATGCAGTCATTGATGCTTTGGATTCAAAACAATATGACTTTATTCGTGTAAACTATCCGAATGGTGATATGGTTGGCCATACAGGAGACTTCTTATCTGTTGTGTTATCGGTTGAAGCCGTTGACTTGGCAATTAAAAGATTGTTGCCTGCAGTGAAGCGTAATGATGCTACTTTATTGGTACTTGCAGACCACGGTAATGCAGATGAAATGTTGGACAAAAAGGGCAAAGTTAAAACTGCGCACTCATTGATGCCTGTACCTTTCATCGTTTATAATCGTGATGTTGCGTTGAAGTCAGGTAAATATGGCTTGGCAAATGTGGCAGCCACTGTTGCGGATCTCTTGGACTTTGAACCCCACCCAGATTGGGAAGAAAGTTTAATCAAGTAAGTTTTATTAAAAGCACACCTTAAGGTGTGTTTTTTATGATATTATAGAATAGGTGATAAAAATGTCAGTATTAAAAGTAGTAATCCACTCAGTAGATAACCAATTGGATACGGTTATTTTGAGTGAGAAAATGATAAATCTAAGTCAAAATGTAGCTTTGGATGATTATATATTAAAAATGTTTGTGGCTTTTAAAAAATCAAGCGCAACTTCCAAAGGAAAGCTCTTGGAAGGTTCCATTTTAAAAGACAATATTGGAAGTTCTGAATTTGATTTTATGGCTTTATCAAAAGAAATTGCACAAGATTGGTTCGATCATTACCAAGGATCCAACACATACACATCTTTGAATTTAATTTTTACCATGGTTGAGACAGAAGAAAGTGTCGAGTATGCCATGTTTGAGGTGATGGGGCGTGCTGGATATTTAAAAGTGGACGATGATATCGAACAGAACATGGGTATTTTGAGTGATTCTTTTGCGTCTTGTAAGGCGGCCTTTAGTTTTGATTTGGAATCGGGTAATTTATGGGTAAAGGTTACCCAAAATACGCAGGATTATTTAGAGGATATTTTGGGATTTGAAACCATTCCCAACGCGAAAAAGACCCTTGAAATTGTGGATGCGATGATTGATTATGTATCCACCAGTCGCAATGAAAATGTCTTAGACAATAAAATCAAATCAAAACAATTCGTCTTGGATGCTGCCGAGCTTTTTGATGAAGTGGAGCCCAAACGAATTATCAATCATGTGTTTGAATCTTTGGATTCTGAAGAACTTGGTTTTATTGAAGATACAGTCAACGAAACCCATTTGCCTTCTTTGATTGATTCGACGCATGTCAATCGTTTGAGTTCACGTAAGAAGCATCGTATTCTTACGGACTTTGGAATCGAGGTTATATTGCCCATTGCTTCAATGAAAGTAGATGAAGTACTTGAAGTGATTGAACAAGAAAATGGTCAAGTTGATATCATCTTGAAGAATGTTGGTAAAGTACTATAGGCCTATGGTAAAATGTTTAAGAGGTATCTATGAAAAAGCGCTATAAAAACATCATCTTGAATCTGTTTTTGTTGTTGGTAATAGGCATTCTATTATTGCTTTTTCATGCTGGATTTATTGCTGGACCCAGAAGGGTTGTTGAACATGAAAATAAAGTTCATATGGATGCTTTTGCGAGTGCCCATAAGCTTGAAAATCCTACTTTCATGAACCGCTTTGTTTTGAAAGAAGTTTACTACATTATAGAAGATGAAGGCACGCTTTATTGGTTTACCCAAGATATGCATGCTTATGGTGAACATGACTATGTTTCTTTAAATGTAATTGAGGATAAAATATTGGAACTTGGTTTTGACATGGATGATGCGGGCTATGGTGTTTTAGATGGTGAACTTGTCTTTACCTTGGAATCAAATGTTAATTTTGTATATTTGAATATGGATACTTATGAAATTGTGTTAGAGATGGGAGGATCCTAAGATGTGGTGGAAGAAACCGTATGTGAATCGAAGAGACTGGATTCTAGAAAATTTGGGTGTTCTAAATCTTTCATCAATGGAAGTGATCATATTACTTTTGATCGATTACTTAAATTGTTTGCATGAAAATATTGATCCTGTTGTTTTATCCAAACGTTCTGGCATTGAGGTTGAGGAGGTGGATGAATTGATTCACCAATTGGTTAGAAAAAATTTACTTGAAGTTAAGCCTTTGAAAGATAAAATTGAGTTTAATATTGATAACTTATTTCAAGAGGGTTTACGATATGAATTTGTGGATGAGAATATTTTTGAAGTTTTTGAATCGGAGTTATCACGTCCACTCAGTCAACCTGAACTGCAACGATTGAATGGTTGGTTGAGTCAGTATACTCAAAACGAAATTATTGCGGCACTTCGAACTGCCATTGTGTACCAAAAGGTTACTTTTCCATACATTAACAGTATTTTAGTCAACAATCGTAAAGAAAAGGGACTGAATCTATGAGTCCCCAAGAAATTTTGAATATACTTGAGTTGGAATATCCCAATCCAGATAGCGAATTGGATCATAAAAATGTTTTTGAACTATTAATTGCAGTGACTTTATCCGCCCAGGCAACGGATGTTTCGGTAAATAAGGTTACACCTGCACTTTTTGAGGCATATCCGGATGTTTTTGCGCTTGCAAAAGCAGACATTAAGGAAGTTGCTTCTTTAATCAGGACCTTGGGTCTTTATCGAAACAAGGCGAAATACATTGTGGAAGCTTCAAAAATGTTGGTTGAAGAATATGAGGGCGTTGTGCCAAACAATAGAGATGATTTAATGCGTTTACCAGGGGTAGGGCGCAAGACAGCCAATGTAGTTTTAGCAGTTGGCTTTAAGCAGCCTGCCATTGCAGTTGATACCCATGTTGAACGGGTTACTAAAAGATTGGGGTGGGCATCTGAATCTGCTTCCGTTTTAGAAGTAGAAAATGTACTGATGTCTAAGTTTGATCGTAGGGACTGGGCCAAAGCCCATTATCTGCTTTTGCTTTTTGGAAGATACCACGCCACAGCACGCAATAAACAAGATGTTTATTTGCTTTTAAATCAGTTAAAGGAGAAACATACGCGATGAAAAAAATGTCAATGAGAGAAATTGGTCAATTACTGGGAGAAACTGTCATCGGCCAAGGCACTGTTACAGGTGTCAGTGTTGATACGCGTTTTGTGAAGCCTGGTGATTTGTTTGTTTGTTTGGTGGGAGAACGTGTCGATGGTCATGATTTTGCGAAGGAAGCGATTGGTAAGGGTGCTATGGGGTTGATGGTAAGCCGTGAATTGGATCTGGATATACCCCAAATTTTAGTGCCAAATACGTTACAAGGTTTATTTGACTTTGCAAAAGCGTACCGTAAATCGTTAAACTTGCATGCCATTGGGATTACTGGAAGTAACGGTAAAACTTCTACCAAAGATATTTTAAATGCCATTCTTTCTTTAGTGGGACCCACCATTGCGACCCATGAAAACCAAAATACTGAAATTGGGTCCTGTTTGACCCTGTTTAGAGCAGATGAAACCACAAGATATGGCATCTTTGAGATGGGACTGGATGCGCCTGGTGAAATTGAACGCATGGTGAAACTCATCAAACCCTCCTCGGCAATTGTGACAGGTCTTGATGAAGCCCATATTGATAATTTCAATCATGATTTGGATGTTTTAGCGAAAGAAAAGTTTTCTATCTTCAATCTTATTGATGATAAATCGCATTGTTTCTATCAAGGTGATGTTGAAAATTATCGCAAACTTGCGCAAGGACACCAAAGCTTTGGATTCAATATGGACAATGACTTTGTGATTGAAGACGTCAGTGTGGATTCAGAATATACTTATTTTAAAATAAAGGGTAGATCATACCGAACCAATCTTCTGGGAGAACACCAAGCTTCTAATGCTGGGGGTGTGGTTTCATTGTTGAGATTTTTGGGTATTAGCGACGATAAGATTAATGCAGGACTCAATGAAGTCAAGCTTTCATCGATGAGAACAGAAATTTATGACTATAAGAATGCGAAAATACTTTTTGACGCTTATAAAGCAAGCCCAAAAAGTATGGCCTCTGCTTTGAGTCTGTTTGAATCTTATCCCTATGAGGGAGATAGAATTCTGGTCTTGGCAGATATGTATATGCTGGGAGAAAATGCGTATCAACTTCATAAAGAAGTCCTACAGATAGCATTGAAACAATCTGTGAAGCATGTATTCCTTTTGGGAGATGAATTCGGTGGTGTCATGCATGAATTTGAAGATAATAGAATGAGACATTACGAAGATTTAAACAGCCTTAAACAAGCTTTAAAACCCTTCTATGAGACAGCGAACTTTATATTATTTAAAGGGTCTCGATACTATACATTAGAAAAACTATTGAAAGAGGATTAATATGAAAACAATTGGATTAATTTTCGGCTCAACTGACTCTGAACATGATATTTCTATCAAATCAGCAGGTTCAGTCTTTAGCCGTTTCCCAAAAGATAAATATCATCTCTTACCCATCTATATCACCAAACAAGGTGAATGGGTGAGTGGCAATTATGATCAAAATAACTTCGATACTTTGACCTTTCCCAAAGAAAAATCACTGATTTTTAACTTTAATGCAACTTCGGTGGGTTTATATGAAGCAGGAAACGAGACACCCCTTAATATTGATGGTGCACTTTTAATCCTACATGGTCCTGTAGGAGAAGGTGGTATGATTCAAGGACTTTTAAAGATGGCCAACATTCCATTTACAGGTTCTGAACTGACGAGTTCTGCCCTTTGTATGGACAAAGCGTTTACCCACCAAATTTGTGAACATGAAGGCATCAAAATGGCACGCTATCAATTGGTGAGTTCATTTGAGGATATCGACCATTCCAAGCTGACATATCCATGCGTAATCAAACCCTCAAGAGAAGGATCCTCTTTTGGGATAACTTATGCAGAAGATGAGGACACATTGAAAGCAGGTATTTTAGAAGCACAAAAATATGATAATCGTATTTTAGTAGAAGACTATATTAATGGACAAGAGCTCTCAGTCGCGATTTTCAAAACCAAAAAACACAACATTGTTTCTTGGCCAACCCAAGCAACCCGTTTCAAACCCGTTGCAGACTTTGAAGAAAAATATATTTCAGAAGTACAGGAAACACTTTATAATCCACCTTATTCTGATGGAGTTTTAAAAAGAACCCAAAAAGAAGCGGCATATGTGTTTGATATATTGGATTGTAAACATATGGCACGGGTCGATTTCTTTATTACGGAGGATGAAAAACTCTATTTCAATGAAATCAACACCATACCTGGATTTACATCTGTATCACTTTATCCAAGTATTATAGAAAAGTCTGGTATGTCTTATGAAGCCTTAATTGAGGCCTTGATTGAGGATATACTATAAAAATAAAAGAATCATGCGTAGAGGTATGATTCTTTTTCTTTAATTTTTGAATATTATTTAAAACGATCAATGATAAAAGGTCTTTCATCAAAATAGTCATTTTGATAAATGGATGCAGAAATAGCCAATTTAGACTTCACCCTATTGTTAATGGTTTGAATCTCATCGTTGGAGTAGGTATGAGATGCATCATAAGGGGTGAAAGTTGTACTATAGGTACTAAACATACCAACTTCATCAATCCAAGTTCCATTTTGGAAAATGACGAGATGACTGTCCTCACTATAAATGTCCTTACCCATGTAGAGTCTTGGGTCATGGTTTAAATCAAATAGATTGGCAATGGTTGGTAACATATCAATGGTACTGGATGGGGTTGAAATAACTTCTGATTCTTGGTTGGGTTCATAGATAATAAAAGGTGTTTTATTGTAGCCATTAAATTCACTGCGATTAATCTCTGAATAAGAATTCAAGTATTCCAAAGGCATGTTAAGGGGATGGTGATCAGAGAAAAAGGCCAAGACAGTATTGTCCATGTCTTTATAATTTTCTAATAAGTATTGAATGGATAAATCAAGTTCGATGGCTTTGGATAAATAGCGCTTAATGTGCATGGGCGCATCGGGGTACTTTTGGTTTACTTTATCTAAATACTTATTACCCAAATGAGAGTCTTTATCATAGGGGAAGTGTGTGGTGGATGTAATAACATAGGTCATTTGTAGACCCTCTTTTTCATTGAGGTCTTTCACAACTGTTTCCATCATGGTTAAATCAGATTGCCAGCCAGAAACCAATCTTGGGATTGTGTCTTCAACATCTTTGTATATCATGGACCCAAGTAAAGGATGAATTTTAGTTCGAGAATAGAATTGGTCATTCCAGTTATGATAAGACTGCGTTTCATAACCCGCATTTAAAAATAAATTGAAAACTGTTTGCGGCGTGGTACTTTGGTAGTATGCATTCATGGTACAAGTTCCGATAACCGGGTACAGACTGGACATACTCATGAGTTCGCTTTCTGCCGTAGCGCAATTAAACTGAGGCGAGTAGAAGTGATCAAAATAGGATCCTTCTGTTTTTAACTTATAGAGGGTAGGGGTGAGTGTCTCATCAATCGCAACCATGTCAAATGCTTCAACCAAAAACATGATGAAATGTTTATCTTCATAGATACCGGTGTAATCGTTGCGCTCTGTAATTTTTTGTGACAATAAATAATTATCAATATCTAATAATACAGGGTCCGTTTCTTGTGATTTGATGGCATACCACTCTGAATCATCAAAGCTACGATTTTCTGTCAAATCAACAACCGGATCAGTCGGCTCTGGTTCTGTGGGTAAGGTAGGGTCCGGGGTGGGCGTAACAGCATTATTAAAGACGAGATACTGTAAATCAGTGGTCAAAAAGGCAGACAAGCCCAGTTGATGGACTGCAATATCCGTGTAGTATGGATTTTTATAGAGAGAAATGGACTTTTCAAAACTTAATGGGGGATCAAAGAAGACCAACGACACTACAAATAAACCATAAAACATAACGGTTGAGATGAGTGAAATATAGTTGATGGTTTGCGTCTTATCTCTAAATTTTAAATACAATACAATGCCAAAAACACCATAGATTAAGAATAAAAAGTTAACAGGTTTTAAGAAGGCCATAAAAGATAGCATATAGCTTTGAACATCAGGTACCCCTTTTAAAAGAAATCGAGCGGAAAAGAAGCTACCATAGTAGGCGCGCATTCCTACCTGAATAAAAAAGTAAAATGTGTAAAATGTAAACAAACCAATTGTGATTACGCGCGTTGTCTTTTTAAATTTTAATGAATTCAAAAAGAATAGGGCGAAACTGAGGGCGAGGATATAGATAAATGAGCGCACTTGAAATTGGTAAGTCGCTGTATTATTTTCTAATAATCTAAACGTAAACTCCATCAAAAACAAAGGTAAAAAATAGAGTAAATATTGTTGAATAAATTTTTTCATGTTGTCGTATCCCTTTTCTAAAAGAAAAAGGGTATTGCTACCCTAAATCTTAATTATTTGTATTAACTACAATTTTTTCTCCATTATAGGTAGAGAGTATGATTGAACTGATTGAATTCCCACTGGCATTTGTGATAGAAGTAATACGCTGATTCATATTGCCATTTACCTCGATAACCAAATAGTCACTGAATGTAGAAACAAAGGTATTTGCGTTTGTATTTATATAAGAGGCAGTATTAATCTGGTAATCACCCAAGAATACATTCCAAGTTTTATTTTGGATTTCTTTAATTTTAATACTTCTATTTTGGTGATTTGGATCAATTTCTGTAATGGTATTGAAGAGATTGAGCCTGTTTTGAACTTTGTATTGCGTATTGAGTGTTATAGCATAGGTTCCCGCAAAAGTTCTCAGTTCATCTAAGGTGCTAAATCTAGGGACCATGATTTCAACTTCACTCATGTCGACTGTGTTGCAAATCTTATTTGAAGTGGTATTTTGGTTAAGTTCAAATGTGTAGTAGGAACATACTTCAAGTTTTCCGACTTGGGTTCCATTTAAAGTATACGTTTGTTTTTCTGTTTCTGATTGAATGGTTTCAATGATTTCACCATTCAACAAGATATCGGTTTGGTAACGCACAGGACCGAAAATCCAAGAAGGGTCGTAGAGGCGTTTACCTGTATACTTTCTGCCATCTAGCGTCTGCATTTCGAGTGTGTCAGGCGCTTTGATTAATTTTTCGGCATCTGGATAAGCTGTAAATGAAATATCAAGTTTACGGTCACTTCCCAAAGTAACGGTTGCACTCTTTAAAGTTTCAAGTTCTGGGGGTGTTGCACTGACCAATGTTGCAGCCTCTGCTTTAACCAATCCAGTTGTGATAAGATCAGGATTCATATCGGCAATCGGAGATTGATAAGGATAGGTTCCCAAAATATGGGTGATTTCTTTAACGGAAGAAGGTCTTTCAAGGGCTTTACCTGGACCATATTGTTCCTCAAGAATATCAAGAATATAACCATTCAAGCGTCCTTGTAATTGGAAACTGTGTTCCGCTGATTTGATATAAGTTGAACCATCTCGCTTATTGACATCTTCTGCATCAAACCCAGTCCAGCTGGCCATTGAGAAACGATTAGTAGCGGTCAACAATAACCGATCTTTGGCGCTTCCTGAAGGTACGCCATAGTATTTAGCATCTGCAGAACTCCAGTTGGTTGTTCCAGTTTTTGCATAGACAGGATAATTTCTGGCAACATATTTTTCAACGTTTACATAACGGTTGTCATCGATGACATCACGCATCGCTTTAGCTGTTAAGTAAGCAGCACCCTCTGATAAAACAGGGGTTGCTTTATAGGGGGATTCAATGACTTGATTTGTGTTGACAATGGTGACTTCACGAATGGTATGAGGCTTAATATAGTCACCACCGTTCATAATCATCGCAGTTGCACCGGCTAGTTCTTGCGTATTGGTATAGAAATCTTGTCCACCAATTGCAAACTGTGCGGTGAGGCTGTCACGACCTTCACGATCAGTTTCACCGATGGCTTCATAATATTCATCCACTTTTTGCGCATATCGCACAAAGCCAATGGACTCTACGTAGTCAACATAACGACTGTGACCAATCCGCGCTTGAACCGCTTCAAAAGTCTTTACAGCTGGAATATTGTAGGAGTTACTGATGGCTTGTTGTAAGGTCACTTCACCAAAGTAACGATTGTTCCAGTTGGTAACCAGTGTATTAGTACCAGCCCAATAGTAAGGTTCATCCACAAAAGTATGACTGGTAGCATAGCCTAAGAATTCAAATGCAGGCGCATAGGCCAAGAAAGGTTTTGCAGTTGAACCCGGTTGATATAAACCATGGTAGGAGCGATTAAAGATTCTTTGACCATAATAATCATAACCACCAAAGATACCAATAATTTCTCCAGTAGCATTATCAAGAACAGTAGCAGCCAATTGAACTTGACTGTCATTGACAGTTCCAATATTGAGATAATCGATTTCTCTATTTTGGGCACGATCCAGTACAGATTGTAATTCAGGATTCATGGCCGTTTTTATAATCATAGGAGTTGTTGCAGGATCAAGTCCTGTTAGTTCTTCAACTTCATCTAGCACAACATCAATGTAAGATTGATTTGGCATTGCATCTTCCGCTGTATGAGATTGTTGAACAAAGATGTTTTCAAGAGGTACAGAAATTGCACGTTCATATTCGAAATCATCAATGTAACCATGGTAATTCATATAATAAAGTACTTCATGGGTTCTTTCCGTTGCCAAGGTCAAACTATTATAAGGGGTGTAATTAGAAGGGGAGTTAATGACTCCTGCTAAAAAGGCTGATTCCAATGTGTTCAAGCTTGAAACATCTTTATCAAAGTAATAATTAGCAGCTTTTTGAACACCCAACATGTTGTAGCCTGTTCCAAAATTAATTTGATTTACATATTTTTGGAAAATAGTTTTCTTATCTAAGATACTTTCAGAATTGATTTTTGTTGCATAATAGATTTCTCTAATTTTACGTCTCACACCATCCAGTCCACTGGACGCTGGCATTTCAACTTCACCCGTTACGACGTTTTCTTCCATCTCTAAAACATTTCTCGCAAGTTGCATGTCAATGGTTGAAGCACCCCCACCATCAAAGGATAAACTGAGGCTTTGAATGGATGCCACAACGTTTTTAAACATGGCTGAAGTAAATCGCGGAACGTCAAATCCATTGTGTTCGAAGAATCGTGAGTCCTCAATTGAAATAAAAGCATCAATGAGTGACTGAGATATTTCATCATATTCAACGTTTTCGATGAGTTTTAGCCCCAAATCATAAATAACGTTATCATTGGCATCTAAAACAATGGTTGAATCAGATTGCTCAAAGCTTTCGGTCGTGATGGGTTTTGCGGTAGCGATGGTTCCTGTAACAAAAACAGCGACTATAACCACACCGGCAAGGAATGCTAAGGACACAAACGATAAGAATGTTGCGATCCACTTAGAAGTGGTGAACTTTCTTTTCTTTTTTTTCTTAGTCTTTTGATCAACAATTGGGGTTGATGTATCTTTTAGGTTTTCTTTTTTCATTTTATCTCCTCACTCAAATGTTCCTTAATTACAGAAATATAATCACACGGCACTTGGTAGGTTATCTTGATAAGATGTCCATTTTCTTTAAACCAAGTATGGGGGATTGATTTTCTGGTCTGGGTATTAATAAAGTTGATGAAGTCTTTGGCATACACTAAGTATGTTTCATCGTATACAACAAATCGAACAATCACAAATGCAATCGCCTTTTGTTCAAGAACGGACGCTAAGTGAAGGATCTGGTGTTCGTGTATAGAAGAAAGGGGAAAGGAAGTTTTATTTCTTGTTTCCTTTGCTTCAAAGTCAAGGGCATAACCATTATAAACTCCGTTATAATCCGTTGTGGATGCTTGTCTATAGTAGGCTTCTGTAATCTTTACTTTGTTTCGTGAGGGGTAATCCACATTAACCACTTGAATGGGTGTGGGTTTCTTACTCACAACAGCAATTTTCTTTTGACGATAATAATCGTTGGAGCGATTGATATCGTCTTCTAATTGAATACCACGGTTTCGATTGTTGGTAGAAACAGTCGGTTTTTGGACTGTTTTCTTACCATGAGGATATTGTATCATGTTATCACCATTTCTATTATACAATAAATGTGTGAAAAAGCATAAAATTATGGGGATTATTAATACTTGAAAGTCAGGTAAACTTTTGAGATAATAGGTAACAGGAGGGTGGCTTGTATGAAACAAAGATTGACTGTTGAAACGATTTTAGAAAAAGAATTCCATATTGATTATCAAGGCTATAATGCTTTAGAAGTCGATGTTTTTTTAGATGAGGTTATGAAAGACTATCAAATGTTTGAAGAATTGATCAAGAAACAAAAAGAGTTGTTGGATCGTTATGAGCAAGCATTGGCAGACCAAAAGCGTATGCATCAAGATCTGTTGGGTGCAAATAGAGCCAATAATGCTGTTGAACCTCAGCCTTCCTATGTGGATTTAATTCGTAGAATATCAAAATTAGAAGAAGTAGTTTACAAAAAATAAAAAAAATGACACAAAAGATAATCGCTGCTTATTGGTTTAAGTAGAGGAAAGTCCATGCTCGCACCATCTGTGATGATGGTAGTGTTTGTGCTTAGCGAACAAATAAGCTAAGGCATAGAGGCATCTATGACGGCTGCATTTTGGCCTAAGGTTTTACTATGGCTAAAATCTTTAAAAGTGCCACAGAGACGAGTCACTTGAGAAATTGAGTGAGTGGAACGTTGGTAAACCCCGCAAGCGAGAAACCCAAATTTGGTAGGGGCACTGGTCGACTTTAAAAAAGAAGAGAAGATCGGACACATATGTGTAGATAAATGGTTATCGTAACAGAACATGGCTTATTGCGTGTCAATGCATTCATTTTTTTGTTAATTACTTTTTATTAAAATTGAAATTAACTTTCATGATTGTTATAATGACTTTAGCTTATAGAATCATCAAACAAAGTAGGTGAAAACTTGGAAAAAATAGGGAATATATTAAAGGAAGCACGTGAAGCAAAAGGATTGTCTATTGAAGACATTCATAAAATGACAAAACTGCTAATGCCACACTTGCGTGCGATTGAAAATGGCGATGTTGATTTTTTTAAAGATGATTTATCGTATCTTTCATATTATGTACGCCATTATGCAAATGCAGTGGGCGTGGATATGAGTGAATTTAAAAATGAATTGGATCTGTTGGTTGTGGAAACCACACAGAATATTGAAGTTGATAAAATTCGTAAGCGTCTTGAAATAAATGAAAGTATTAAGGGAAGCTGTTATACTGATAATACTACTACAAAAATGAAGTCACGAAAGAAACGAATTGATATATCTTTTGTTACTTTTATTGTGGCTTCTATTTTGCTGGGTGCACTACTTATTTATGTGGGTATTAAATATTTACCGGATTGGTTTAACAGTGACCCTGTGAAACCGCCAACCGTGATTGTACCACCAGAAGATGAAAATGAACCCGGCGATCAAGATGAGACCCCTGATGAAGTGGAACCAGAAGCACCTACATTCGAAGTTGTTTTTGTAGCGCCCAATTCACTTGAAGTCAATGGTCTAACTGAAAATGATCCAATTGAAATTGAGATTCGATTTGTTTCGAATGCAACATGGATTGCGGCTTCTGTAAATGGTTCGCAAGTTAGTGAACCTGCATCTAAGACCTATGTTAAAGATGAAACGATTGTTTTAAAAGAATCTATGGTAAATAACAAGGAAGTGATGTTTCATCTTGGGAACATGAATGGGAATGAGTTTTATTTGAATGGGGAGCGTATCGAATTTGAAGATGCTATCCAGAACAGTAATGGTGCTGTCAAAATTTATTTCAAATTTATTGAGGAAGGTGCAGTATCATGAATGTCGCAAACAAACTTACAGTCTTTAGAATTGTTTTAATTCCATTGATTGTCTTAATTTATGTATTTCCCTACAGTCAATTTAACATTACAGTAGGGTATGAAGTATTTGATTCAGTGATTTTAACTTATGATAAGATTGTGGTCTTGGTGCTTTTCACCATTGCCTCTTTTACCGACTTTTTAGACGGTTATTTGGCAAGAAGTCGCAATATGATTACCACATTTGGAAAGTTCTTAGATCCAATTGCAGATAAAATGTTGGTGAACACGCTTTTTATTTTATTTGCATATGATGGTCTGGTTCCAGTTGTTGCAGTATTAATCATGATTTGGCGTGATACAGTGGTAGATGCGCTTCGCATGTTATTAGCTCAAAAGGGAATGGTGATGGCTGCGGGTTATTTGGGTAAAGCAAAAACTGTTTTACAAATGGCGGCTATTATTTTGGTTCTATTGAATAACTTGCCTTTTGAACTTCAAGGAATTCCTGTATCATCCATTGTTGTTTGGTTTGCAACATTGATGTCTTTACTAAGTGGTGTGTCTTACGTGCTTCAAAGCCGTTCTTATTTTGCAAATGAATTAGGGGATTCATAGATTTAATGTTTACTTATTATCGGAGGTATACCAATGAGCGATAAAAATGATAAGGTTTTAGCGGATACGTTAAAACAGATTGAAAAACAATATGGTAAAGGTTCTATTATGAGATTGGGTGATCGCACATCTGTTGATGTAGATGCGATCAGCTCGGGATCATTGGCCTTGGATGCTGCTTTGGGAATCGGTGGATATCCTAGAGGTCGTATTATTGAGATTTATGGTCCTGAGTCCAGTGGTAAAACCACTTTGGCTTTACATGCAATTGCTGAGTGTCAAAAAGGGGGCGGTCGTGCCGCTTTTATTGATGCAGAAAATGCAATTGACCCAATCTATGCCCGTAATTTGGGCGTTGATATTGATGAATTAATTCTTTCTCAACCTGATAGTGGTGAACAAGCCCTTGATATTGTAGATGTCTTGGTGCGTTCTGGTGCTGTTGATTTGATTGTAGTGGACTCTGTTGCTGCATTAGTGCCGCAAGCTGAACTTGATGGTGAAATGGGCGATGCACAGGTCGGGCTTCAAGCGCGTATGATGTCTAAGGCAATGCGTAAATTGTCAGGTGCGATGAATCGTAGTGAATGTACTGCAATTTTTATCAATCAATTACGTGAAAAAGTTGGCGTTATGTTTGGAAACCCTGAAGTTACGCCAGGGGGTCGTGCATTAAAATTCTATTCATCGGTTCGACTTGATATTCGTCGCAGTGAACAAATTAAAAATGGTCAAGACATTGTTGGTAACAAAGCGAATATTCGTGTTGTTAAAAATAAAGTGGCACCCCCTTTTAAATTTGTTACCGTTGAAATTATGTATGGAAAAGGCATTAGTTTCTTAGGTGAAGTCATTGATATGGGTGTGGATTTTGAATTGATCGAAAAGAGCGGTTCATGGTATTCCTATAATGGTGAAAGAATTGGACAGGGTCGTGAAGCTGTCCGTCAATTTTTGATTGATAATCCATCAATCGCAGATACGGTTGCTGAAGAAATTCGTAAACGTATTATTCCAGCCAAGAATGATGAAATGGAGCAAAACTAACCAGTTTTGCTTTTTTAATGGTTTCTGGCTGTGCATTGAACATTAATCCTTGTGAAAATTATAGAAATCAAGTATAATTTATTTATTAGGAAACTAATTAAATAAGATGGGAGCAATCATATGGATGAAAAATTGATAGCCCTCTTAACTGGTATTATTGTATTGATAATAATGATTGTAATTTTTTACATCATTAACAAACTTAATTTAAATCGTGCTAAGAACGAATCTCAAAAAATTGTAGAAGACGCTAATACTCAAGCAGAGTCGATAATTAGACAAGCAACGCTTGAGGCTAAGACTTTAAGCTACGAAAGCAAGTTGAATGCTGAAAAAGAATATCAAGCGCAACAAAAAGTATATCAAGAAATGGAAAAGAAACTGAGTCGTCGTGAAGACAACTTGAATTTTAGAGATGTAAACTTAGTAGAAAAAGAGAAAGCAATTCAGATTAAGCAAAATGAATTGGAATCGAAAAAATTAGTACTAGATAAGAAGGAAAGTGAATTAGATCAACACTTGGACATCCAAATCCAAGAATTAGAACGCGTTACCAATTTAACAGTTGATGACGCAAAGGCTGAACTCTTTGATATCGTTGAAAAGCGTATGGAACATGAGACTTTGGCATATATTAAAGATCAAGAAGAATTGGCACATGAGAAGTCAGAAGTCTTGGCGAAGAATATTATTTCGCTTGCGATTTCTCGTTATTCTCAAGATGTGGTAACACAAAATACGGCATCTGTTGTAGAAATTCCTAATGAAGAAATGAAGGGACGTATTATTGGTCGTGAAGGTCGTAATATTCGTGCTTTTGAACAGGCAACAGGGGTTGACTTAATCATCGATGATACACCTGAAGTCATTACGGTCAGTTCGTTTGATCCAATCCGTAGAGAAATCGCAAAGCTTTCTCTTGAAAAATTGGTTCAAGATGGTCGTATCCAACCAGGTCGTATTGAAGAAGTTGTAAATAAAGTTCAAAAAGACTTGCATACGGTTATCGTGAAGACAGGTCAAGATACTTTATTTGATTTGGGCATTTCAAAAGTAAATAAAGAAATGGTCGCCATTTTGGGTCGTTTGAAATATCGTTATTCCTATGGTCAAAATGCATTGCAACATTCAATTGAAGTTGCACATCTTGCTGGAATTATGGCAAGTGAACTTGGATTAAACCAAAAGCTTGCAAAACGTGCGGGACTTTTCCATGATATTGGTAAGGGACTTGACTTCGAAATGGAAGGAAGCCATGTTGAACTTGGTGTGCGTCTTGCTAAAAAATCAGGTGAACACCCTGTTGTAATCAATGCGATTGCATCACACCATGGTGATACCGCTGCAACCAGTGTTATTTCTGTGTTGGTTCAAGCTGCTGATACCATTTCTGCCGCAAGACCGGGTGCACGTTTTGAATCATTTGAAAATTATATTCAAAGATTAGAAGATCTTGAAGCGATTGCTACTACTAAAGAAGGAGTGGAAAGAGCCTTTGCGATTTCTGCTGGCCGTGAACTGAGAGTCATGGTTGTGCCTTCTCAAATTGATGATCTTCAAACCACAAAATTGGCCCGAGAAATTAAGGAACAAATTGAAGAAGAAATGACGTATCCTGGTCAAATCAAAGTCACAGTCATTCGTGAGTTGAGAGCACAGGAGCTTGCAAAATAATGAAAATACTCTTTATTGGAGATATTGTAGGTTCAAGTGGTCGGCAAATTGTTGCTGACCATTTGTCTACGTTAATAGAAGATTACGAAGTGGATTTTGTAATTGCCAATGGCGAAAATGCGGCACATGGTAAGGGTATTACAAAAAGAATTTATCACCAACTTATTAACTTGGGAATCAATGTTATCACGATGGGAAATCATACTTTTGCCAAGCGTGAAATTTTTGATTTTTATGACGATGTAAGTAACTTATTGATACCTGCTAACATTGATCCTGTGGATTTTGGTGAGTATTATAAAGTATATACAGTTAAAAATAAGCGCATTTGTGTTATAAATTTATATGGGGAAGCTTTTATGAATAATGTCGGTGATAAACCGTACCCCTATATGGATTATGTTATTGAAAATATTGAAGCTGATTATTATTTTGTTGATTTTCATGCAGAATCAACGAGTGAAAAAATGTTTTTTGCACATCTTTATAAAGATAAGATTGATGCTTTGGTGGGGACGCATACCCATGTTCAAACTGCTGACGAACGGATGATTGGCCAAGTGGCTTATATTACTGACGTTGGTATGTGTGGGGCAGTGGATTCGATTATTGGAAGAGATTTTAATGAATTAAAAGAAAATATCATTGAGGGTAAGAGAACGCACTACACCATCAGTTCTGGAGATAGTTTTCTCAATGCAGTTTTGATTACAGTTGATGATGAAACCATGATGTCCAAAGACATTATGAGAATAAATAGAAAGTGAGATACTATGGATAAAATTAGATTTTTTACCTTAGGTGGAAACGATGAAGACGGGAAAAATATGTCCGTTTTAGAAATTAATCAGGATATTTTCGTGATTGATGCGGGGGTTCGTTATCCTCGAAGTTCCGAAGTTTTGGGTGTTGAAATTATCATTCCAGACTTTACATATTTAGTTGAAAATAAAGCACGTGTTAAGGGGATTTTTATTACCCATGCGCATGATGATGTAATGGGGGCTTTGCCATATCTATTAAAAGAAGTGGATGCACCCGTGTATACGACACCTTTAACATCATTGATGATTAAAGATTTGTTGAAGAAACATGATGTTAAAAAATATACCATAAAAGAAATCAAACGTAATGACAATTTTAAGGTTGCAGGTAGAACTGTAAAGACTTTTGGATTGACGCATTCAATTCCAGATGCTTTTGGTTTTGGAATCAAAACAGATCAGGGATATATCGTTCATTCCTCTGAGTTTGTGATTGATTTTGATGCTAAGGGTGAGAGCTTTTCGTGTGATGTTTCCAATTTATCCGATATGGGTAAGGAAGGTGTCTTCCTTTTAACTGTAGAGTCTATTTATGCGGGTAAGTCTGGATTTACTTCTCCAAAACATCGTATTTCAGATCGTATTGAACGTATATTTGAGGATACTGAATCGCGAATCATCACATCCCTTTATGAGCAAAATATTTATCGTCTCATTGAAGTGATTGAGATGGCGAAAAAGTATAAAAGACGCATTCTCTTTTATAATGAAGAACAGCGTAAATTACTGTCCTATTTAGAAAAATTGGGTTACTACAAACTCCCTAAAGATATCGAAATCAGTCCTGAACGCTTTAACAACAAAATGGATAATGTTGTGATCATTGTTGCTCAAACAGGACCTGATGTCTTTAATGTAATGCATCGTATCGCCAGTGGTGAAGATCCTGTAGTTCAATTGACACAAGAGGATACGGTTGTTATCGCATCTCCTATCGTACCAGGTACTGAAGTTGTGGCTGGTGATATGGAAAATGAGCTTTTCAAAGATGGTGTTCGCATTGAATCAATGCACTATCGTGAAGTTTCAAGTATGCATGCTTCCCAAGAAGATATTAAGATGATGTTATCATTGATGAAACCTAAATATTATGTTCCTGTTAAGGGCTCCTATTCTAATTTAATTAAGAATGCGGATGTTGGTTTTGATATGGGACTTTTAGCAAAAAATATTCTTGTTTTAGATAATGGTGAGTTTGCTGAATTTGAACAAGGTCAACATGTGGAAGCTGTAACTTCTCTTGACTTAGAAGATGTCTTAATTGATGGTAAAGATAACCTGGATACTTCTGGACTTGTATTACGTGATCGCAAAATATTGGCAACGGATGGTGCTATTATTGCAGGTGTTGTAATCAATCACCAAACTAAAGAAGTAATTGGGGGTCCTGATGTTCAGTCACGGGGTGTTATTTACTTGAAGAATTCTGATAATATTATGAATCAAGTAGGTGTCATTTTGGAGGCTGCCGTTGAGAAGGCGCGTTTAGCCAATAACTTTGAAAATGTAGCAGTTAGAAATGATGTAAGAGATCAAATTTCTAAGTTTGTTTTCAAGGAAACAGGTAAAAGACCTTTGGTCTTACCTGTCATTATTGAAGTTAATATATGAGGTGAATTAAGTTGAGTCGAAGAAAAACAAAAACACAAAGACGTCAAGAGACGATTACTTTTATAGCTTTAAGTGGTGTCATTGTATTAAGCATTATTGGCGTCTTAAGCTATGGCATGGTAGGGAAATTCCTTTTTGGGGTGTTCAGAGTTTTACTGGGCCATTATCCACAGGTGTTTTTTGGACTCATTATTGGTTTTGTTTTGTTTTATCTAATCAATCCAAAAAAAGTGAAAAAAATACGCCCAAGGATATGGATTGCATTGACATTGATAGGCTATGTATTTCTAAATGTCCTTGCCTTTCCGCATGTCACGAGTTTAACAGGTGGGGAAGTTGTCAAATACTACATGAGTATTTTAAAAACGATTTACCAAATTCCTGAAAATTACGCATATGGTGGTCTTGTGGGATCTTTGTTTTATGGTCTGAGTTCGTTTCTATTTGATCGAACTGGAACCATTATTGTGAATGTGTTTATAGGACTCACTGCTTTTATTTTGTTGTTTACCCCTGATAAAATTATAAAAGGATTTAAAGCATTTTTTGGTGCGTTGGGTAAATTATTTTCAGGTATTTGGGTGGGTGTCAAGAAATTGATTCCGGCTAAAGAAATTAAAGAAAAAGATGAACCTGTAACTTCAATCAGTGAAGTTGAAACTGAAGTCGTCTTTGATCCACCCCAACCCGATGCAACAGCAAACTTTATTAATTTGCAAGAAACACCGACTGTCATTGATAATAATGAACTAAAGTTAAATTTAGAACCTGAGGTTTTAAAACCTTTAGAGGATTATGCCAATCGTAAATTTACAAACTATCAGTTACCGCCCCTTACGCTTTTAGAAAATATCACAAAAAACAGTAAATCTTCAGCGAATAGTAATTCTGCTAAAGAAAGAGGGAAGCGTGTTATTGAAGTTTTATCTCAATTTGGGATTGAAGCAGAATTGATTGATATTCATATTGGTCCTTCTGTGACTAAGTTTGAGATTAAACCTGATAGTAACGTTAAGATTAATCGAATCGCATCCATTCAAGACAATATGATGATGGAATTGGCGGTTACTTCGCTTAGAATTGAAGCACCCATCCCAGGTCGTGCTGCTGTGGGTATTGAAATTCCAAACCAAGAGATGATTCCTGTGCGTCTTAAAGAAGTGATTCGTAATACGCCACAGTTTTATGAAAAGGAAAATATTTGGGTGGCCTTAGGAAAAGACTTGATGGGTAAATCTATCAGTATTGCCCTTAATAAAATGCCACACTTACTGATTGCAGGGGCCACAGGTAGTGGTAAATCTGTCAGTATTAATGCGATTATCAGTTCACTTATTTTAAGTAAACATCCTAAAGATTTAAAATTGGTACTCATTGATCCAAAGAAGGTTGAGTTTACCGCTTATATGAATATTCCACACCTGATGACTCCGGTTGTAACGGACCCTCTTCAAGCATCTGGGGCATTACAACGCGTGGTTTCACATATGGAAGATAGATATCAATTATTTTCTGAATTGGGTGTTAGAAATATTGCATCTTATAATGAAAAAGCCAAAACAGATGATACATTGGATCCATTGCCTTGGATTGTTGTTGTTATTGATGAGTTGGCTGATTTGATGGCAGTGAGTGGTAGAGAAGTTGAGACTTCCATCCAACGTATTACCCAGCTTGCACGTGCTGCAGGGATTCATTTAATTGTAGCAACCCAACGTCCATCAGTCGATGTGGTTACTGGATTGATCAAATCTAATATTCCAAGTCGTATCGCATTTGCGGTATCCAGTTCTATTGATTCACGGACCATTTTAGATACGGTCGGGGCAGAGAAATTATTGGGTTATGGCGATATGCTTTATATTCCAATGGGAGCCCCCAACCCAATCCGTGTTCAGGGTGTCTTTGTATCAGATGATGAGGTTAATGCATTAACGAAATATGCTTCTGAACAAGCGAATCCACAATTCTCAAAGATATTTGAGGAACCGTTAAATGATTCGGAGTCTAAAGGTGCAGATAAGGCAATGGAAGATGAATTATACGAAGAAGCATTAACGCATGTTTTAAATGCACAGCGCGCTTCTACCAGTCATCTTCAAACCTATTTTGGGATTGGATATAACCGTGCTGCACGCATTATGAATGCTTTAGAGCAGCAAGGCATCATAGGCCCACAACAGGGCGCAAAACCACGTGACATTCGATATGAGAGCGTTGAAGCCTATATGGCGAGCCTCCAAATTGATGAAACATAAAACGAAAAGCGCCGGTATTGACTGCTGGCGTTTTTCTTTAAAAATAATTAATATTTTTTCAAAAAAAGGTTGTCTATTTTATAGTTTCAGTGTATTATATTAACACTGGCCATTTGCCCGAATGGTGGAATCGGTAGACACACTGGACTCAAAATCCAGCGAGGTAAAACTCATGACGGTTCAAGTCCGTCTTCGGGTACCATTGTATTAATATAAGCATATTGATTTGTT
>WPCK01197198.1_pt1 | contig 24579 bp, 22 predicted proteins | sample 5399851 | NCBI WGS metagenome assembly WPCK01 (sample SAMN12869471, study PRJNA574797) | sludge metagenome | isolation source: wastewater treatment of pH11 | place: China:Beijing | collected 2019-05-20 | reverse complement strand
GGTGACGATCGTCTATCAGGGCGAGGTGGAGCACCGCGACTCGACGGGCGCAGGCGGGCGCATCGGTCCCGGCGACGTGCAGTGGATGACGGCAGCCTCCGGCATCATCCATGAGGAATTCCACTCACCGGCTTTCGCCGCCAAGGGCGGGATCTTCGAGATGGTGCAGCTGTGGGTGAACCTGCCGGCCAAGGACAAGGGCGCCGAGCTCGGCTACCAGTCGCTGCTTGCATCCGACATTCCGACAGTCGACCTGCCAAAGGGCGCCGGCAGGCTGCGGGTCATTGCGGGCGACTACAACGCCTGCAAAGGGCCTGCACGCACCTTTACCCCCATCAACATCTGGGACGTGCGCCTTGTCCGCGGCAACCCGCGGCAACTACGGACAGAGATCGAATCCTGCCTCAAAAACACAAAAATCACTGGAGAATCAATACGTTATAGCGGGGGTAGCGGGATTCGAACCCAAGAGACCGTTTGATGCAGCCATCAATGATCTGGAAATTACCTATCTGCATTAGATAGTTGAAGTTTCTGAGCGCTGGCCGATGAGGATATTGCCGGCCCATCGCCAGCCCCCTCGGCCGGCCATTAACCGACAACCGCGCCGGTGCGGTTTGTGTGGCGCTGCCGGCCACTTTCCATTCGACTTCGGCTGGGAAGCACGCATTGCTATGGGTGTGGTCGGCGCCAGAGAGTGCGCCGAAAGTGCAAGGGCTCGCCCCGCGAAACGCGGGGCTTTGGGTGGTGCAAGCGCCATTTCGGCGCCGCATCAATCGGAGCCGCATCCCATGGCCAAGTCTCGCACTTCCAAGACTGCCCTGCCCAACGCAAATCCGTCGTCGAAGCCTACACCCACGCGCGTGACCCGAAGCCAGCGCACGCCGGTGTCCACTCGCGCGAACATCATGCCGGCTCCGCCGGTTCCGTCAAGTGGACGGTCGCAGCGCGCAACGAAACAGAACGCCTGCCTGAGGCTTCTGGCCCGCCCCGATGGCGCCACCATCGAAGACCTGCAATCGGCGACCGGCTGGCAGTCACACAGCGTGCGGGGATTTCTCGCTGGCGCGGTCAAGAAGAAGCTCGGCCTCACGCTCGTGTCGTCGAAGGCGGAAGGCGACCTCCGCCGCTATCGCGTCGTCGAAGCGGGAGTTCGCGGACGATGATCAAGGCCGCCACCGCCCAACAGTCCGGGGCGCCCGTGCAAGCCACGAACATCGAGGCTCAGCTTTCTGCCCTGATGGAACTCGAGCCTGAACAGCTTCGCCTCGCATGGCGGCGACACTATCGCGTGCCGCCGCCCCGGGGACTGAGCCGTGACATGCTCATCCGCGCGATTGCCTACAAGATCCAGGAGCACGCCTTGGGGGGCCTGAGCAAATCGACGCTGCGCCGGCTGACGACGCTGGCACGCACGCTTGACAGCCCGGTGGGACCGTCGCGTGAGCCGTATCCGTCGCTCAAGCCCGGAACCAAGCTCGTGCGCGAATGGGGCGGGACAACGCATACGGTCCTGGTTCTCGACGACGGCTTCGAGTACCTCGGCCAGCGTTACGCGTCCCTCACAAAAGTCGCTGCGGTGATCAGCGGCCTGCACCGGTCTGGGCCGGCCTTCTTCGGGCTGAAGCGGGCCAAGGCACGCTTCGGTGGGCGGTCTCGCTCGTCGAGCGGCGAGGGTACCAGAAATGGCTGACGAGACCGGCGGCAAGGTACGGCGCAATGGGGTGACCCGCTGCGCCATCTACACGCGCAAATCGTCCGAGGAGGGGCTCGAGCAGGTGTTCAACTCGCTCGATGCGCAGCGCGAGGCGTGCGAGGCCTACATCAAGAGCCAACAGCACGAAGGCTGGACGACACTTGCGACGATGTATGATGACGGTGGCATCTCCGGTGGCACGATGGAGCGTCCATCACTGAAGCGGCTGCTGGCCGATATCGAGGCGAAGAAGGTCGACACCGTCGTCGTCTACAAGGTCGACCGGCTGACGCGATCGCTCAGCGACTTCGCCAAGATCGTCGATGTCTTCGACGCTGCGGGCGTTTCCTTCGTGTCGATCACGCAGCAGTTCAACACGACCACGTCGATGGGCCGCTTGACGCTCAACATGCTGCTCTCCTTCGCCCAGTTCGAGCGCGAAGTAACCGGCGAGCGGATCCGCGACAAGATCGCGGCGTCGAAGAAGAAGGGCATGTGGATGGGCGGCAACCCGCCGCTCGGATACGACGTCCTCGACAGGAAGCTCATCGTCAACGAGGCCGAAGCTGAGCGGGTGCGTCACATCTTCCGGCGCTATGCGGCGCTCGGCTCGGTCCGACTGCTCAGTCATGAGTTGGAACGCGATTGTCTCGTCAGCAAGGCGCGGCGCAGCGCAAGCGGCGCGCCCTACGGCGCCAAGCCGCTTGCCCGTGGCGCGCTGTACCTGATGCTGCAGAACCGGATCTATCGCGGCGAGATTGTCCACAGGGAGTCGAGCTATCCGGGCGAGCACGCCGCGATCATCGACGAGGAACTGTGGAATACGGTCGCCGAGCAATTGGCAGCGAACCGAAACGAGCATGAAAGCGGTGCGGCCGCGGAGACCCCGAGCCTGCTCGTCCGCCTGCTCCATGACGAGACCGGCGACCCGATGACGCCAACGCACGCGGTCAAGAATGGGAAGCGCTACCGCTACTACATCTCGCGAGCGCTGGTCACGGCAAGCCGTTCGCAGGTGCCCGGCGGACGGCGGATCCCGGCCGGCGACATCGAACTGCTGGTCGTCGACCGGCTGTGCACGTATCTGACCAATCGCGGTGATGTGCATGACGCACTCGATGCCCGCATTCCGGACGCCCCCGAACAGGAGCAGATGATCGAGCGCGCTGCCGAGCTTGGCCGGACCTGGAGGAAGCGGTCGGTCGTCGAACAGCGCGTCATGATTTCGTCGCTGCTGGCGCGCATCGATATCGGCGCCGATCGGATCGACATTCATCTCGATCGCGCACGGCTGGCCGCTCTCCTGCGCGGCGATCAGCGCAGGCGGCACGTTACCCAATCAGAACCCGGACCGGCGACAGACACAATCGTCCTTTCCATTCCGGCTCGATTGAAACGCGCTGGCGTTGGCAAACGCATGGTGATCGAGGGGGGCCATGCCGGCGCGCCGGACGTTACGCTGATCAAGCTGATCGTGAAGGCGTTCGCGCTGCGCGACAAGCTTCTGGCCGGCGACGGCATCAGCATCGACGAACTCTCGGCGCGGGCAAAGCTGACCGGCTCGTACGCGACCCGCCTTCTGCGCCTGACGTTCCTCGCCCCCGATCTCGTCCGCGACATACTCGACGGACGACATCCGCCAACGCTCACCGCCAACACTCTCATGGCGGACACGCGGCTGTCATTGGCTTGGAGCGAACAGCGGTTGCGGCTCGCGACGGGCCGGCCCTGATCGCCTCGCACGCCTCGTGTTCGACACATACACCCGGAACGGCTGACCCGGCGGCGTCAGGGCAGCGCGGTCGCGCGTCGCCGCGAACGACAGTTTGAGGACTGCGCTACGCATGACGCCATCGTCCGGGATCCCATCGCCCAAGTCGTACTACTATTTGGCCGCAAAGAGACACGGGCCCGAAACCGCGCCCGGCAGCCGCACCGAAACCGTCTCGGTCGACCGCTCGACAGTTTCGCGACCACGTAACTCGCGGACACGGCGGGCAAAGTTCGAATCCGGCCTCAAAACTCTTTTTTATGAGCGATATCAAGTAGTTACGTGGCGGAGAGGGAGGGATTCGAACCCCCGGTACCCTTGCGAGTACTCCGCATTTCGAGTGCGGCGCGATCGACCACTCTGCCACCTCTCCCGGTGCCGTGGTGCCCTCAAGGCAGGACCCGGCTTGTAGCTTCTCGGGACGGGCTGCGCAAGCGCAACGTGGGAGGCATTCCGAGCCCGCGATCAGTTGGATATGCGCCAGGAAAGATCGAGTGTTTCGGTCGCGGGCCGGCCCTGCTCGTAACCTCGCGCCAGCATGCGCCCGGACGCGGCGTCCGCCACCATGGCAAGGCGCGTTCGCGCATTGAGAACGGGCGGAGCAAGCCAGCCGAAGCCGGCGTCCAACTCTGGCGCAACACCCGCCATCATGCGCGCCCGGCCCGGACTATCGATCCCGCGCGCATGTCCATACCAACCTGCAGCTTCCCAGTGATTGGCGGCAACTTGGGCGCCCTCCCGGATGCGGAAGTCGGTCTCCGTGCGCTCGATGACCGCAAGCTCGTTTGGCCGAGTGCCTGCCAGAGAGAAGATTCCCGGCGTCGAGACTGGCGTGCGGCACAGCATCTGCTTGGCGCGCGCGAACGTCTCGGCGTGCTCGCTCACCTCGCGCAGCAGATGAGCCGGCGTACCATGCGGCATGCCCCAGACGCGGCGGCGGCCCGATGCCCAATCGAAATAATAGAGTCCCGACGATTTTCGCATCGGGGCCTGGTTGAGTGCGGCTGAGAAACGTTGTGGCGCCATCACCTGAAGCACACCCGAATAGCCGGGCCAGGTGAGGACCGCAAAAGGACCCGCCGGTGCGCCCGTAACACGCGCGCCGACAAGATTGCGGCCCAAGCCTGGTGTCAGCCAGTCGAGCACACGAATAAGCCGGGCGGACGAGCCGTCCTGGCTTGGAGCCACGCGGCAGGTGCAGCCCCACTCGTAATTGATAGAGAAGAAGTAGGCTCCGGGGCGACATAGCGCGCGGGCGATCTCATCGATCTCGTGCAGGTGCGGATCGCCGTTGCGGACCAACCAGGCGCGGGTGACTTTGTCCAACATCGAAAGCGCGCGAGCCGGATAGCGCCGCGTTGCCAGATCGAACAGGTTATTGGCGCGGGCCCGAAAGCGCGTCAGCGTGACAATCGGAAAGTCCCGTCCCGTTTCTATGACGGGAATCGCCGGCAGCGGCTTGCCTTCACGGTCGGGCGACCCGTCGCCGCGACCGTCTTTACGGCTACCCACTTCGATCGCGCCGCTCTTGAGTTGGCTGAACATCTTTCCGTCATCGCCGTTTCCGTCACGTGACATATGGAGCGCTCCAGCCCTTTCCAAGACCGAAGTACGACGTGAGCAGGGAGATTGTGCGATGAAAGAGGACTCCCCGGAGAATCGGGGGCAAAAAAATTGTCCAACCGCCGCCCCATCAAAACCCCCACGTCCGGCGATCGGGTGGCTTCTTGGAACGGCGGTTGGAACAGGGTCAATTAATAACTGACCGCCGATTATGCGCTTTGACGTGAATCAATCACCCGCTTCATTGATTTGGATGGAATTGACAACAGACCTAAAACTCGACAAAAGATGCCTCCAACGCGACGGCGTCCCGCCAGTCGCGCTTAATGCGCTGCCCGAGGCCATTGCTGAAAATTCAGCAACTCATTGAAAGTCCGCTCTTTTAGAGGAGCGGCGCCACAGGGCGCGGAAAAAGAGAAGGATGAACTCCATGTACGCTGTCATAAAGACAGGCGGAAAGCAGTACCGCGTCGCCAAAGACGACATCGTTACCATCGAGCGGATCTCCGGCGACACGGGTGCCACGATCGAATTCAGCGAGGTTCTCCTCGTCGGCTCGGGCGCGGACGTCAAGGTCGGCACGCCGGTCGTATCGGGCGCCAAGGTCACCGCCGAACTCGTCGAGCAGACGCGCGGTCCCAAGCTCATCGCTTTCAAGAAGCGCCGCCGCAAGAATTCCCGCCGCAAGAAAGGCCACCGCCAGGACCTTTCAACCGTGCGCATCACGAACATCACTGGCGTCTGAGCGGCCGCTGGATCACACGAGGACTTTGAACGATGGCACAAAAGAAAGCAGGCGGCTCCACTAAGAACGGCCGCGACTCAGAATCGAAACGCCTTGGCATCAAGCGCTACGGTGGCGAGCACGTCATTCCGGGCAACATCCTGTGCCGGCAGCGCGGCACGCAGTGGCATCCGGGCACGGGCGTTGGCATGGGCACGGATCATACGATCTTCGCCGTGCAGGAAGGCACCGTCGAATTCGCCACGAAGCGCAACGGCCGCATCTTCATCTCCGTGCGCCCGATCAAGGCGGAAGCTGCCGAGTAATCGACACGCTTGGATTGAGAGTCCGCGACACTGGGATCAGAGGGGATGGTGCGCCGTCCCCTCTTTCGTTTTGAGCTCATTGGTTTGATTGGCGTCGTTCCACTGTGTCGCAAACACCCTCAATTGCTGGCGAACGGCTCAAGACGAAGCGGCTGGAACTGCGTGCGCTCACGGCGGACGACGCACCGCGCATCGCGTCGCTTGCTGGCGTGTGGGAAATTGCCAGCATGACGGGGCGCATTCCATATCCCTATTCGACCGAGGACGCGCTTCATTGGGTAACGGGACTGGCCGACGGCGAGATTGTTTACGGCATCACCTTGAATGGCGAGTTGATCGGCATCTGCGGCTATACTCCAGATGGCAAAGGCACGGCGGAAGCCGGTTACTGGATCGGCCGAGCGTATTGGGGCAAAGGCTACGCCACCGAAGCGATGCGCGAGCTTATCGACCATGGCTTCCGCCGCGTAGGGATCCGGCGCTTTACCTGCTCGCATTTCACCGAGAACACCAGTTCGCAACGCGTAATCGCGAAACTCGGCTTTCGTTTGCTGGGCTTGAGTTCGGGCTGGTGCGCCGCGCGTGGCATGGACCTACCCACTTTGCGATATGAACGCCGCCGTCCGTTGACGGCGCGACTGAAGGTATTTGCGTCATGAAGTTTCTGGACCAGGCGAAAATCTACGTGCGCTCGGGCGACGGCGGCAACGGCTGCATCGGCTTCCGTCGTGAGAAGTTCATCGAGTTCGGCGGTCCCGACGGCGGAGATGGCGGACGCGGGGGCGACGTATGGATCGAATGCGTACCCAACCTCAATACCCTCATCGATTACCGCTATCAGCAGCACTTCAAGGCCAAGAATGGCCAAGGTGGGATGGGGCAGAACCGCTCCGGCGCCAATGGTGACGACGTCGTCGTGAAGGTGCCCCCGGGAACTCAAGTCTTTGACGAAGACAACGAGACTCTGATTGCCGATCTGACCAAGCCCGGCGAGCGCTTCATGATTGCCAAGGGTGGCAACGGCGGGTTCGGCAACGCGCACTTCAAGAGCGCAACCAACCAGGCGCCGCGCCATGCGAACCCAGGCCTGCCTGGGCAGGAACTGACGATCTGGCTGCGCCTGAAGCTGATCGCCGATGCGGGTCTCGTCGGCCTGCCCAATGCCGGCAAATCCACATTCCTTGCCGCCGTCTCGGCGGCCAAGCCGAAGATCGCCGGCTATCCCTTCACGACCCTGCATCCCAATCTCGGCGTCGTGCGCGCCGGCGACACCGACTTCGTGCTGGCCGATATTCCCGGCCTGATCGAAGGCGCGCACGAGGGTGCGGGCCTGGGCGATCGCTTCTTGGGCCATGTCGAACGCTGCCGCGTGCTTCTGCACTTGGTGGATGCGACGCAGGAGGACGTGGCGGGGGCCTACAAGGTGGTGCGCGGCGAGCTTAGGCTTACAGCGCGGACTTGGCGAAGAAGAAGGAAATCGTGGCGCTGTCCAAGGCCGACGCGCTGGATGCCGAAACGCTTGCCGCGAAGTCGGCCGAATTGAAGAAAGCCGCGCGCAAGACGCCTCTGGTGCTGTCGGCAGTTTCGGGTCAAGGCGTCAAGGAAGCACTTTATGCGCTGAGCCGCGAAATCGCCAAAGCCGGCGCAAGCGAGAGCGAAGACGTAACGGATGACAAGCCCTGGCAACCTTAGCTGCGGGCTTGGTGGGCATTGCGTGAACCTACTACAGACAGAAGCCGGAAAGCCTGGGAAGGCCCCTAGGGCCCGTCCAAGATGTACTGATGCAGCAGCGAGGGTCCGTCCGTGAGATCTATGCCCATCGCGCTTTTCAGCACGTAGCCAACCAGCACGAACGCGAAGAACGAGGCGCAACTTACGAGCATGAGCAGCACGGAATAGACGATCGCCACATGCCGGGCACGCAACTGAGCCTCGCGCGCTAAGCGTTCCAATGAGCGGCGCTCACGCCCCACCAGCAGGGTCACGTAGAAGCGGCGCCCGAAGAAGGGAATGCTGGCGCGATAGTCGATGGCATGGCGGGGAGGATCGGGGATGAGAGCATCCGAGATGCAGTCGAGCTGCTGGGGAGTGAGAGAGTCCCGCACGGCGGGCGGCAGCTTTGCCAGCATGCGCTCATATTGAAAGGGCCTGCGCACGGGACCGCGCAGGCGCTGCGATAATTCGATCCCGTCCGGCGGATGCTATTACCTTATTTTTGAGGCATTGTTTCCGTCTATCCGCCTGCCAAACAGAAGGATCGCCGCAAGAGGCGCGAAGAAGCCGATGGCCATGGCCGTCATCAAGAGCACCGGCAGGTTTTCATAACTCCCGCGATCCACGACCAGGAGCATGTTGAGATACTTCGTCTGGAGCGCACCCGCTACGAGCGCGAGGTTCATCAAGGATGCCATCAAGGCAAACCAGCTCGCCCGGCGTCCTTGCGGGGCATAGATGGCGCACAGCGTCAGCAGCGGGATCATCGAGAGTTGCGCAAAGGGCGAGGAGGCCGCCGTGTCGATGATGGCTATGGTGCGCGCGCCGAACCCGAATATGCGCTGCGTCCATTCGTGCAGCCCGAGCGTTAGTCCGAGGCTCGGCAGCGACAGCAGCGTGGTGACGATCGTCAGCCACAGAAGAACCTTGGCGACGGGGCGGCGCGTAATGGCATCGGAGAAGAGCCAGGTGCCGATCAACGCCAGCGCGGTGCCGATCTGATTGAGCGTGCCCTGGAAGGCTTCATCGAAGCCCAGAACATCGATGGTGAACCAGGTATAGCCCGACCCCACCGAGGGAGCCGCGCGGTACACGAAGATGATGATGGCGGCATAGAAGATCTTGCGCTTTGTCGCTTCGTCGAGATCGCCCACCACACGCACCAGCATGGCGATGACGACCGCCATCGAGACCGCAAACACGATCTCCTGATTATACGGAACTTCAAGCACGCCAAGCGCCACGACAACCGCGCCGAATACAATGCCGCCACCCAGAATGCGCCAGTCGATGGGACGGCTTTCGACTTTGTCGAGTTTGACGAGCATCGCGCCGGTCACGGAAATCACCGGAATGAGGAGACCCATCAAGAAGACCGTCTCGTACGAATAGATGCTGGCGATCCATCCGGATATTCCAGCCACCGAGAACATTCCCAACGACAGGGCGAGCCGGCCCAGCACCTGCACCATGCCCAGATCGCGGTTCACTTCCTCCTTGGGTCGCAGCGTGCCGTCGGCATTGGTTCGTGCGACGACTTCCGTACTCATGGCGTCGGCCGTCACGTCCTGCAACACGACGCCGACAATGTTGAGAAACGAGCCCAGGCGATAAATGTTCTCGGGGCTCGCAAATGTGAGCCAGCCGCCCGCCGCGCCCGCATCTGCCGGCACATCGCCGGCCAACAGCGCCTGCCGCCAGGCTTCGAGCGCCTCGAGGCGGCCGACCAGTTCGCCCTGCGCATGCGTCATGCCGCCCAGCCACAACGCACGCGGCAGGCGATCGAGCGTTGCCAGCGGCGCCTCGAGCGCTTCGAACAACTGCGGAACGGCTGCCGGCGCGGACACGAAGCCTCTTCAGTCGGGCAGCGGCTCGTGCTCGACTGGCGCCGGCATCGCGCCGGCCTCATCGAGTCGCGGCAAGGCCTCGAAGCCTGCGCGCGCCATACCCGCACGCAACGCCAGGGACTCGATCTGCGCCGCCGTGTGCGCAAGCTGCACCTGTGCCGCGTCGACAAAAGCGGGGTCGGCCCACAACGACTGCGCAGCCCATGCCCGCAGCGCGCCCCGCTGGGCGTCGATCTCGCCCTGGTAGGCCGCGATGCGCAGCAACAGCGCGTCGATCTGCGTCGTGCGCGCCGTCACGTGCAATGCACCGTAGCGGCGCTTGCGCGCGTAGGTCATGCGCAACGCACCCGCCCCACCCTTCGCATCGCCGATCTCCCCGGCAAGGGCGCTGGCCTGCTCGCTGCCCATGCCGCCACCGATTCCACTGCTGAACGCTCCAGCCAGGATCTCGGCATGGGCAATGGCCGAAAAACGCAACCGCCCAGACTCGTCGTAGTCGAGGTCGTTGGCCTCGCGCTCGGCCTTGAGCTGAGCCTCGAACGCCTCGACCACCCTTGTCAGGCGTGGCGGTGACAGCGCCTCGCGCACACCAAGGCGGCAAGCAAGCCAGTCGGCCACCGCCTGCCGTCCCGCCTCGTCGGCGGCGATACAGCTGGGCAGCAGGCCCAGGTCCCAGGGCGCGACTTCGGCCCTGCCCTCGCTCGCCGCCGCTACGCGCAGCAGGTGGGCGATCTTGACCCAGCGCCGGTCCGACACGTAGTACTGCTGGCCGGCCAGCCAGACCCGCAGTTCGGCAAGCCGGGCGAGCACATCGGCGGGCAAGCGGACCGCAGCGGCAGCCTCACGCAGGGCATCGCACACGGCGGCCGGCAGTCTCAAGTCCTCGGGCACCGCTGGCGGTGCCCCGGCATCGCATGCCGCAAGCGCATTCCGGCCATTGCCGGCGAGCAGACGCGCGAAGCCGTCCGCGCTCACCGACTCGACCGCCAAGCGGAGCAGGAAGCGGTCGAAAAACGCTTCGCCCACTTCGTCTTCGGGCACATGGTTGGTGGCGCCGACCACGCTGATCAGCGGGCAGCGCACGCGCCCGGCACCGTTGTCGAACTCGCGCTCGTTGAGCAGGGTCAGCAGCGCATTGAGGATGGCGCTGTTCGCCTTGAACACCTCGTCGATGAATGCGACCCCGGCCTCGGGCAGGAAGCCTGCGGTGTGGCGCTCGTAGCGGTCTTCTTCGAGCGCGCGGATGGAAAGCGGGCCGAACAGCTCTTCGGGCACGGTGAAGCGCGTGAGCAGGCGCTCGAAGTAGCGCGCATCGCTAAAGGCCAGGTGGATGCGACGTGCGAGTGCGCTCTTGGCCGTACCCGGCGGGCCGATGAGCAAAGTGTGCTCGCCCGCCAGCGCGGCGAGCAGGCTCAGGCGCAGTACGCGTGTGCGCTCCACGAGGCCGACCTCGAGGACTTCGAGCAAGCGGACAAGCCCGTCGCGGTCGAGGGTGGTCGCGTGCATGCGTGCTCAGGCCTGCGGCCCGGTGGCAGTGCCAAAGGCATGCGCCTTGAGCGTATCCAGGTCGACAATGCGCAGCGCCGCCTCGTGGGTCGCCTCCAGTACCACCGGAGGCGCCATGCCGGCGTCGAGCGCCTCCTTCCAGCGCAAGGCGCACAGGCACCAGCGGTCGCCGGGCTTGAGTCCGGCGAATCGATACTCCGGGCGCGGCGTCGACAAGTCGTTGCCCACCCTGCGCGAAAACGCCAGGAAGGCTTCCGTGACGCGTACACAGATGATGTGGCGGCCGAGATCGTCCGCCCCCGTCTCGCAGCAACCGGTCCGATAAAAGCCCGTCAGCGGCGCATAGCTGCAGGCGAGCAGCGGCCCGCCCAGAACATTACGTGAAGCGTTCATGCAGGTCCTTCAAGGTGGAGTGCTTGCCATATATCACCCACGGAGCAGCGCGGCCGGATCCGGCGCGGCGAATGGACGCTCGCGCCGATACCGACCTGGTCACAACCCCGGACCCACATTGTAGCCCTCGCGGCCGGCTTCGGCAGACGCACCGCCACCTCCAGCCCAAGAACAGAAGAGCAATCATTCCCATCACGGAGTTCACCGACAAGCGATCATTTCTGATACTTTCTGGCCTTTTAAACGATTCGTTGGCGCACAACCATGCCGAATGATTCCGAGTCCAGGCGAGAGTTCATCAGCACTGCCCAAGCGGCGCGCCAGCTGGGTCTCTCTCTCGGCGCCGTGCAGCAGATGGTCGAAAGCGGCACGCTTGCCGGCTGGAAGACGGCCGGAGGCCACCGCCGCATCCGCCAGGACTCTGTGGACGCATTGCTCGCACGCGCGAAAGCGCCCATGGCCGTGGCGCGAGCAGCAAGCGACAAGCTGCGCGTCCTCGTCGTCGAGGACGACCGCCTGCTCCAGGGCATCTACCGCGAGACCTTCGCGAACTGGGAGATGCCGCTCGAGCTGCACGTGATCGACCACGGCCTCGACGCCCTTGTCGAAGTCGGCCGCGAGCCGCCCGATCTGCTGATTGCCGACCTGCGCATTCCCGGCATCGACGGTTTCGAGATGATCCGCCGCCTGCGCGAGAACCCGTTGTCGAGCGACGTCGCCATCGTCGTGGTGTCGGCACTCAACGCCAAGGAGATCGCCGCCGAAGGTGGCCTCCCGCAGGACGTCACGGTGTATCGGAAACCCATCCCCTTCCACGAACTGCATGGCTACATGCAGGCCCTGATCGCCCAGCGCCGGCGTAGCCGCAACAGCCCCTGAAGCGCACGATGCGACCGTGAGGGAGCCTCCCATGGCCACGCCGACCTGGTTTCGCGACATGAACCTGCGCGCGAAGCTGATCGCCATCTTCGTCGCGATCAAGGTCATTCCCCTGGTGCTGCTCGCGCTGTTCGCCTGGAACGCCGCCAACGAACTCGGCCACATCGTCACCACGCGCGCCGTCAGCATGTCCGACGTCATGCGCGAAACCCAGCAGCGCACCGGCCGCACTGCAATCGACGACGCCATCGACGCGCTCGACGACCGCTCGCGCGAAGCCATCGAAGCCCTCACCACCGGCACGGCGCGCGCCGTGGCCGACTTCCTCTACGAGCGCGACCAGGACCTGCTGCGTGCGGCACGACTCGAGCCCACGGTCGACGGCTACCGCGATTTCCTCGAATCGCACCTGCGCAGGCTCGAAGAGCATGGCCCTTACGAACCCAGCGCCGACGGCATGCGCTGGGTCGAGAGCGCACCGCAGCCGCGCAACACGGCACGCGTGCGCGAACCGCTGCCCGACAACGCCGCCAACTTCCACTACCGCGCACCGGACTCGGACAGCCGCTACCCGCTGCGGCCGCTCTTCCTCGAAGCGAGCTTCGTCGACACCAACGGCCAGGAGCGCATCAAGGTCCTCAGCGACACCGGCGCCACGCTGCTCGATCCAGCCCTGCGCGACATCAGCCGGCGCGAGAACACCTTCGTGCGCGCAGAGGACTACTGGCCTGCCCTGCAAGCGCTCAAGCCCGGCGAGATCTACGTCTCGCGCGTGATCGGCGCCCAGGTCGCAACACACTGGATCGGCGAATACACGCCCGCGGAGGCACTCAAGCGCGGCCTGCCCTTCTCACCGGCCGAATCGGGCTATGCAGGTCTCGAGAACCCGGTCGGCAAGCGCTTCCAGGGCCTGGTGCGCTGGGCCACGCCCGTCGTGCGTGACGGCCGCGTCATCGGCTACGTCACGCTGGCGCTGGACCATGCCCACATCATGGCCTTCACCGACACACCGCGCCCCACGCCCGAGCGCCACGCGCCGATCGCGGACCCCGGCTCGGGCAACTACGCCTTCATGTGGGACCTCGAAGGGCGCAACATCTCGCACGCACGCGACTATTTCATCCATGGCTACGATCCCGCGACCGGCAACCCCGCCACGCCCTGGATCGACACCGAGCTATACGACGAATGGCAGTCCAGCGGCATGCCCTGGCCTGCGTTCTCGCCCACCGTGCCCAGCCACCGGGATCAGCGCCTGACCCGCAAGCCCCACCCGCAATCGACCGCCTCGGGCCTCGTCGGCCTCGACTGCCGCTACCTGAACTTTTCGCCTCAGTGCCAAGGCTGGCACGACATGACCGAGCACGGCGGCTCGGGCTCCTTCGCCATCCACTTCAGCGGCATCAAGAAGCTCACCACGGTCGCCGCCATCCCCTACTACACCGGGCAGTATGCCCTGAGCCCGCGCGGCTTCGGCTACGTGACGATCGGCGCGAACGTCGACGACTTCCACCGCGCCGCCACCGAATCCGAGCGCCGGATCGGCGAGATCATCGCAACGGCCGACCTGCAGAACGTGCGCGAACGCGAAGGGCTGGTGAACAGCATCCGCCAGAGCCTGCGCCAGACCGCCACCGGCCTTACCGTGTCCACCCTGCTCATGGTGCTGGCCGTGGTGATGATCGCGGTGTGGATGGCGAACCTGCTCTCGCGCCGCATCACCGACATCATCGGTGGCATCCACCGCTTCCAGCAAGGCGACCTCGACCATCGCCTCAAGGCCGAGGGCAAGGACGAGATGGCTGAACTCGGCCGCTCCTTCAACAGCCTGGCCGACGCCATGCAGGCCTCGATCCGGCGTATCGAGGAGGCCCGGATCACCGCCGAGCAAGCGAACCGGATGAAGAGCGAGTTCCTCGCCAACATGTCGCACGAACTGCGCACACCGCTCAACGGCATCATCGGCTTCTCGGAACTGCTCAGCCTCGAGGTCGAGGACGAGGCGCACCGCAGCTACGCCAAGACCATTCACCACAGCAGCGAACACCTGCTCGCCGTGCTCAACGACGTCCTCGATCTCGCCAAGGTGGAGGCGAACCGCCTCACCCTGTCGCCCCGCACCTTCGAACTCGGCGCCCTCGTCACCTCGGTCGGCGCGCTGCACCGCGTAAACGCAGAAGCAAAGGGCGTCGCCCTGCTCACCGAGGTGCCCGTGCATCCCTGCTACATCGATGCCGATCCCGTGCGTGTCCGCCAGCTCATCGAAAACCTGCTGTCCAACGCGGTAAAGTTCACCCAGTCCGGCCAGATCGAGCTCTGCCTTACCCAGCAGCCCGGCGAGGTCACCGTCACCGTCGCCGATACCGGCTGCGGCATGACCAACGAAGAACTCGAACGCATCTTCGAGCCCTTCTACCAGGGGCAGACCTTCCTCAACCGCAACCACGGCGGCACAGGCCTCGGGCTCACACTGGTAAAACGGCTGCTCGACCTCATGGGCGGGCGGATCAGCTTCGACTCCAGCCCCGGCGCAGGCTCCACCTTCTCGATCCACATTCCGCGCGCCCAGCCACAAATGGAAAAGGGCGAACAGCCATGAGCACAACACTCGCCTTCATCGTCGATGACAGCCCGGTCAACGTCACCATCGCCAGTGTGCTCCTCAAGCGGCTGGGATGGAAAACCGAAGAATTCTCCAGCGCGATCGACATGCTTGCCCGACTCGAATCGGCGCAGCCGGGCATCATCCTGCTCGACATCTCGATGCCCGACATGGGCGGCGAAGACGCCTGCAGGATCATCCGCCAGCGTGCCGAGTTCAAGGACACGCGCATCGTCGCCTACACCGCGCACGCCCTCGAGGGGGATCACCAGCGCTATCTGGAGGGCGGCTTCAACGACATCCTGATCAAGCCAGTCAGCCTCGCCGCCATCGAGGCCCGCATCGGCCCGCCCACGACCCGCACCGACAGCTGAGCAATGGCATACGACAAACCCGCGCACTTCGACCCCGAACCGCTGCTGGACGACCTGCGCGGCAACGCCGGCGTGCTCGCCAGCATCCTCGCGGTCTATGGCCCATGGCACGCGGACACCGTCAGCCGCCTGCGGGCAAGCGCGGCCGGCACGGACAGCGATGCCACCCGGCGCCTGGCCCACACCATCTGTGGCGCACTGTCCCAATTCCACGCCCGCCAGGCCGTCGCCCTCGGTCGAGCGCTGGAATCGCACTGCCGCGACAACCCGGCCGGCGCCGCACGCACCGCCGAGTTGATCGACGCGCTCATCATCGAACTGGAAGCCCTCAAGAGCGAAATCGAGGCCTATGTCGAGCACCACAAGACCTGAGCTGTCGCGGCGCGACAACACGCGCCAGCACAAGCCCCCGCCAAAACCCCTTTCCCTGAGCAAAGCTTGCAGCTATAATGGCGGACTTCCTGGACAGGTGGATGAGTGGTTTAAGTCGCACGCCTGGAAAGCGTGTTTGGGATAATATCCCAACGCGGGTTCGAATCCCGCCCTGTCCGCCAGAACACAGAAAAAGCCCTGCAAATCATAAACTTGCAGGGCTTTTTTGCATTCCAAAGCGGCCTCTCCCAAGCACGGCCACAGGCCCACGCGACGGGGTCGAGACAATCTCATTGCCCCCAGACTGCCCCCTCACAGCCCCACCGCCTCATCAATAGGCAGCGTTCGCATTCCCTTGGCTGGCACCGGATCGCGACACTTATCCACAAGCCTGCCCACACCTCTATCCCCGACTGCTGGGGACAACACACAGGCGGCGCAGCCCACCTAGTCACTCGCGCCCTTACCGCGCCTGCGCAGCGGCTCCAGCAGACCGACCAGATTGTTATGGTCCAGCTCATGCATCAAGGCCAGCAACTGCCCAAGCTCCCCTGACGGAAAGCCCTGCCTTGCGAACCACGCCAGATAGGCCCCGGGCAGGTCAGCGATGATCCGGCCCTTGTACTTGCCAAAGGGCATCTCACGGGTAAGTAGCAGTTCAAGCAACTCAGGTTTCATCGAGCCTTTACCGTTCGATAGCGACACGTCCTCGACGCATCTGCCGCCAAACTGTAACTGGAGCCTGCAGTAGATTCCAAGGGGTGGGTGACGGGTTGTCGGCCAAAGCCGCCATCCATTAAATGGGGCCCCTATGGCAGCTTTACACAGAATTCCGGACACGCTCGACTCTTTGGCAACTCGAAGCCCATGCGGCGGTGAATTCCGTCGCTGCATCGGCACTGACCCAGAAGGGTAGCGGCGGAAAGTCGATAGGCAAGTAAGACTTTGTCGAACTGGTCGGATTATGTCGCCTGATCCAGCCAGTTACCTTTAGTCGCAGCGCTATCGTTCGACAAACGGATCAATCGGGTTCGTGCCGGACTCGTCTTCGGTGCCCAAGTCACTAGGGGTAACGGCGGGCGAAGGAAACATCGCATCAACGACCCAGCCAAGGGCATTGACCGCGTCCATCACTTCACAGATTTCGTCCCTGACGCCTTCCCGCTTGCAGCGCAAGTAATGGGACAAGGCTCCGGCGCAAACGTCCGCAAGCTGGAGCTGCGGGAACGCGGCAGAGTCCTCGTGAAGCAGTCCGTCCGCGCGCAAGGGAAAGAGAAACTTCCGCCGGTCGTATCCTACCTCCTGAGAACCTTCGTTAGCCTCGGCCATCATCCTTTTGAACAGTTCTTCTGAGGCGATGATGGGTTTCGATCGATCGTGGATTACAGTGAAGCGATCTACCTTCCGGCGCCCCCATGTATCAATCAGTTTGAAAAGAGACGGGACAGCCGGGTCCAGGGCATTCTCCGGCTGGTCCGGTAGCCAAAGCGGCAGCAACTGTCGACTGAAGAACGGCTGCAGGAAGTCCTTCATCTCGCGATCGTTACACGAGTTGACTAGAGCTTGCCCGGATGCAACGTAGCAATCGATATCCGCAGGTGTCCCGCATCGAAGAAGCCGCACGAATGCCTCTAGCATCTCTACAGTGGGAGATTCCCCGCAGAAGGCAGGAACGACGTAGTACATCATGTTCGCCGTCGCCAGATTCGCTCCCCTCTTGTAGAGATCCGCTCCCGTTGCTTCGTACAGGAGCGTTTCCATCACCGTGTCGACCAACTTGGTGAAAACCATGAAGCGCTTATCGATCACGAAGGCGGCAACTCGCGATGCGTTGAACCGCGGATCGACCAATAGCTGTGTCAGCCGAGCGCGTCCGGCGGGAGTCTTCTTTAGTGTCTTGAACTTGGCTTCCGCGGCGCCTTGGCTCAGCAAACCGCGCACGAGTTCTGCGGCCTCGCCCCTGCTGTAATCATTTGACGCCAAGACGAAGAACGACTGCGTGGCGTCGAGAAGATGCTCCCCTGTGTTCCCGTTTTCGTCAAAGTAGATGGACTGACTTGGCATTCGAGCACTGCTTCGATTCGCGGATCCGTGGGTTTTGATGATAGCATGTCAATCAATTGAAATAGCATAAGCTATTAAAATTGATTGTGCGACAACCTAATGGTGATCGATTTGACAACAGACCTGAAGAATCGAGAAGGTGATTCCGCCTTCGGCCAACCCACGGCTGACGACTTAATGGACACGGTCCACGGGAAAGGTGAATCGATGAGAGAGGGGCTGATAAAGATGAAGCTGGCCCACGCTCGTGACGTCACTGTGTTGCTGCCGGATGTTCTATTGATTAACTTTGGCGGCCATTGGAGATGGTTTCAACCCCAGTTCTTCACTGCCTGTCAGCTGAGCTTTCTCGATGGACAGGCGTACGGGCAACTGTCAATCGATCTTGATGAACAGGTGCAGGCCCTTGTCGGCTTCACAAAAGATCGCTTTGTGCGTCGGTTTGATGATGGCTCGCAGCTGTACGCGTGCCGGGTCGGGTGTTCGGCCGACCTGGAGCTATGCAGCACAGGGACGTGCTCCCTCTCTGAGGACCACGACATTCTGCTTGACCTGTTCCACCACACTCTTCCACAGACTGTCGAGCTAATACGCGAAACTGGACACTTTCGCGCCTCGGCTTGGAACATTCAAGGAACGCGTGAGCTCAGCAATGTCGGTTTCGCCTATTTCACCAGCTTACCGACGATCCGATCGGACAGTGATCTCCAAGCGATCGCTATGGCGTCTGAGGGGAAGATTGCACTACTCCCGACGAACGCCAGAAGCCGAAAAGATCTTGTTGTGATCGATGTCTTGCGGCAGAACACCCTCGACCGAACTGGGACGATTAAGGTCTCCGTCCCCGCAGAAATAATCGCGAGTCAGCATATCTATCGGCATGCTCCTCACGGCGATCCAGTCTACTACGAAAGTTGTCACCCAGCGATTGCGCGAGTTGGTCTCAAGCCAGGACGAGTGATTCCGTTTGATGGTACTCACCTGCGAGTGATGGGTGACGAATTGAAACGATTTGACTACGTCGTCCTCGGCGACGCTGATACCCGCGAGGGACTGATCGCGCCCTACGACGAAGAGAACACCGAATCGACGTTCCTTATCGAACGTTGCGGCGAGGAAACGTTCTTTGATTTTTGGCTGCGCAACTCGAACTCGGATCAAGTGACTGGAAGATTCGTGGAGCGGAAGCTCTTCAAGTAGAGAATAGCCAGCGAGGACGACGGCCCGAAGGCCGGACCGATTGAGATCGTTCTCGCGAGGCGGCACAGGCCACGAGAGGCTACCGAAGAACCATTTTCATTTTTTTTGGAGCGGCTCAATTGAATATGAGCGAAGAACAGATTGAGGCATTCCTCACTGATTACCCAGGGGCTAAGCGGGCCGCGCAGGGAGTACTCGTTCCAACGAACGATGGAGGCATCGTCCACATTTGGGGGGCGCACTCACAGGAAACGCTAGACAGCGTTGAGCCCAACGAACATCGTTTCTTGGCTTTTTGCTCCTTGCAGGAAATCCTCCGCATGCGAAGCATTCGGACGGCCCACGACTACCTGCTTCGTCTCCGTGCCGAAGCCATAGCAGCATCACCCCGGGCTGTGCGAGTCATGGTCGCCCGAAAGAACAGACTAGAAAACTCCAGGCGGGCGTGGTCACTAAGCCAGCACTACCACGTTCTGGACTACTTCCATAAGTCATACATCCAGTGCCTTTCTCGTTCGAACTCAAAATGCCTTAAGGGGATTCCATCAGGTCTCATGCTCGTCAACGAAGCTAACGCTAGCTGCATTAGGTCTCTTACTGGGGATGTTGTTGTCTGTTCGGAAGCTCTCCACCACTTCTACTATTTCATGACTATTGGCCTTTACGGCGCGTGGCACGGGATCGGTACTGCCGACACCGTGAACGCGCTCTTGATTGCCGTACGCATCATGAATGGAAGTGAAGTATTGGACTTTGACCTGGATCCGCGGGGTCCGCTTCCCGTCGAAGCCGAGCGAGAGATCCAGGCTCATGTCCTCAGGCAAATGCAGTTCACTTTCGGGCACGAGTACGCCCACTATCTTTGCAGTCACATGGACCTGCCAGCACAGTTGAGCATGTGTGGGGGCGAAGCTTCCTCGTTGGACTGCTATGACGTGGAACTCATAGAACCAAAGAAGTTTGAGCTAGAACTTGAGCATGAAGCCGACCTGCTGGCGATAAAGGCGGTCGCCACAGGTCCAAAGGCGCAAGCGACAGTTGCTAACGGTGCATTTTCCGTCCTTCTCTACTTATATTTCCTAGAAGGAATCCGCCCTCTGCTAGGATTGAGGCCGCATGCTGTTTCGAGAACCCACCCTACTGCCGAGCAGCGCATTTGGCGCTTATGGGCCTCGCTAAGTCCCAACGTTCGCCCTGGAAAGAGTTGGCTGGAGCAGTGCATTAAGGAGAACGAGCGAGCGCAACAACTACTGAAGTTCCACGTTTTGTCTGAAGCAGAGCGCCATGAGCCGCAGCGCGATCTGCTTGGCTTTTATGGCTCGATCTATCTTCCCAGCTACAAAAAAAAGCTTCAGCGCGACAGAATCGATTTCTAGCGGTTTGTCGGCCTCCCTCTTCCGGTTCCCCTCGCAGGGACCTATTGGTCACCGCAAATCGTTAACACTAGATAGTCGAGCACGGGAAATAGCTGCAAGAAACACAACCAGAAACGGACCTGACGCTTTTTTCGAAGACCGGAACCGGAACTGGATCGGAGCAGGAGTGGTTGAACATGTTGGGAGCTACTCGGATTGCAGTTCCTCAACCAATTCTTGCTTGGTTGATGTCTCGAAAAGGCTACGCTTCAGCTTCAGTTGCTCCAGTAAGAAACTGTTGGAAAGTTCGAATGAATCTAACAGGGTGTACCAATTCAGGACGTAGCGTTTCATGCGTGGATCGTCGCTTACAAGCCCAAGCTCCCCTCGCGCAATCTGCCCATTGAGTCTGCTCTTGATCTCAGTGTCGGCTGATGAGATTTGCCGACCGACAAGGATAAGCTCGAAGCGCATTTTTTCGCTGCTGAATTCGGGATGTTTCTTGATGATGTTGGCGTAGTCATCGAGTTGACGTAGATGCTTGACGTTTAGCGAGATGCCAGGGCGCTTGATTTCGATGATGATGCACCGATAAATCATCTGGCCGTTGGACTCGACCGTTGGGATACGGCGCGCCAAGAAGAGATCAGTCTGCCGGCGGGCACCCGCAATTTCAGTTTCGTCATCGACGTCGTCAGAACCGATGTTTGCGATCAGCGGGATCGTGTCACGCAAATCCTTGGCAATCTTCGTGAAGGTGTCCTCTTCAGCACCAAGGGTTTCATAGGCAGGTCCAAACAACCAAGTGTTGTTTTCGATGATCCTCTGCAAGTCCGGCGTTTCCAGAACCTCACGGTAGTGGTCGTTCATCAGCGTCCGGAGTTTCGAGGCCGCTACCTGCCGACGCTGTAGAACCTCGATGGTGGCGATGATGTTCTCCAATGTCGTTTGTTTGAGCTGGTCAGCAAGAGTCTTTACAGATGCATCATCGAGGTCTAGGACGCTGTTGATGACTTCGAAAAGGGCATCGTTTTCATTGGAGACTGCCAGCCGGTCAAGCAGTCGGATGATGATCTTGCGTTGTTTCTTGCTCGCGGCACTGAACACGGAAGGGTCTGCCATGTAGATGGTCGTGACCAGTTGCTTCGCGTTCTTCAGACGCCACGTCTGCTCATCAGGTGATAACCCTGCGTAGTTGGGAAAGAGACCGTCATCGACATACTTATTAACCTCCACTAACGCTTGCTGGCGCAGGAATCGGTCGTACACGGATTGTGTCAATTCGCCGAGATGTCGCACCAGCCTACGCCACTCCGGGCAAGTTGTTGTATGGGCGTTGGGCCGGAGGAGATCCTGAGCGGAGGCAAACGTGTCAGCCCACGGTGAGCTAATGTAGATGCTTGTAAAGAAGCCGGGTTTATTGTTCAGGGTGCTGAGCTGCTTGTGGACAGTCCTCCCTGCGCTGTCCAAGAGATACGTGAACGACTTCTCGGAACTGGGGCGCTCGTCCCAACGGATCACTTGGACTTCAAACTGGTGTCCGTCGATGATGAACGTCTGGGGCGTGATTTCATGGCCTGGAACGGGGATCGGTAAACCGTTCAGCTTTAGCGATTTCGTAGGGTGGAGGGCGAGAAACCAGCCGAATTCAGTCGCAAACTTCGATTTGAGCTCCGCCTGACTTGGCAGGTTACAGGAGAACGAGTCAAGCTCTACTAAAGTACCTTTGGGCTGCTGCTGCAAAACAGGATGTTGTGCCTGACTCGGAATTAGTTGGGCCTTGTAGTCTTTGATCGTCGACGAATCAATGGTGATGCGTGCTTGGCGATCGGCGGACTTTGTGTACCAGGTCGCGAAATGACAGATGCGGTGAAACGCGAGTCGGCCTCGGCCGTGAGCACCATGCTGCGCAGCATCCTCATGCTTGTCGGAGTCATTGAACCTCCCGAAGGTTTGTTTCAAATTCGTCGGATCGATCCCTTCGCCATCGTCAAGTACAGTGATGGCGGCCAACGCTTGCAGGTCGTTCAGCGAAATGTCGACCGTTACTCCGTTGGCCTTGGCATCGAACCCATTCCAGACGAGCTCGAACACAGGTTGCCAAGGGTCTATGGTCTTAAAATGCTTTTTTATGCCTTCGTTGCCAATTTCCGTTGTACCGGAGATGTCTTTGTAAGTGTTCAAGGCTCCCCCCAAGGGTTATGTACGCTTCGAATGCAATGCATCGATCCTGGGCATTTGGCTGCCCAATACCATGACAAGCAGAAGTTCAGGGAGTTTGACTTGTTAGCTTATCGAATCGAGCAAAATGACAATGCTATCTATGAATTATGCATTATAACCTTGGCAGTTTTTAGCTCTGGTCTGGCACAGGCTGGATCGGCTCGAAAAAGTCGACCAAGTCGGTTTTCGTTCGCTTAGTTGGTTTCATCGTGCGTACCTCTTGGTACGGTCCGATGCGGACCGGCAGCTGTCCGAGGCACTGCGGACCTAAACGACCTAGCACCCGAACGTCGGCAAAGGCCGAGAATAGGTCGTCGACGGGAGTAGCCAGTCAGCGATGCGACAGAAAACCGCCGGAAAACACGACGATCCGGAGCCCCCCGCCTGTCACTGAACCAGGCCTGATTTCGGATCAAACACCTTGTTGTATTGCTCCAGGTCCGAATTCGGATCGATCCTGTCACCTTGCGTCTTGCGAAGTGTTTGTACCAGGTCAGTGCGCTCTTTCTCGTCGCGCAGTTGCTGAGCCACCTTCAGCTTGAAATCTTCAGCCTCATCGATCCAGAAGTGCGTGAGGGTGAGGAGGTACAGGGCGAAGAAGAGCCCGGCAACCCAACTCACGGCCACCAGATAGCCAAATGGGGTGTCTGCCGTGACACCGACAGCGAAACCGAGCAGAAAGACTGCAAGCAGGTAAAGAGACGCCAGCCAGAACCGCAGCGTTCGCTTCCGCACGATGGTAACGAGATTGGCTCGCTGAATATCGGTTAACCCATCCATCCCGCACAGATCACGGAATTTTGAGATTGCGAGAGCGACCGGTGCTAGAGCCACGCTGCATACCCAGGTCAGTTTTCCGCTCCACTCCGCGAGGGTTTTTGCTCCCAGCACTTCGACCAGCCAGATCGCCACAAAGGCGAAGATCGGTGCCAGGATCACTGGCACCGAAATCTTGAAGTAGATCGACTTGTGAAACGCCATCTCATGCCGGGACTGCGCCAGCGGACGCAATCAGCGAGGCATTCAACGGTACTTGCTCGGTCAGCGGCACCTTTTCATCCTTGAGGAAATCGCCTTCGGCCAATCCCAGCAACCAGCTGTGCATTTCGTCAAAGAGCTCAGGCATATCAACGTGGCCATTGTGGCAGGCGACGAGAATGGGCTTTGAGAGCTTCAGGTCGTCACCTTTCAGCGTGCCCAGGCCAGGAACTTGTACCGAGATATCGTCGCTATCGACATTGCGCAGTGCCCGCGCAATGTCGTTGATAACCTTCTGCCCCTCTTGAGTGGTGGTGCGTTGGTAGGTCACCTCCAAGGACACTTGGAGATTCCCGTCCAGGGCATCGTCCAACTTCAATCTCTCAAACTCCTTGATGCCGATGGCGGCCTTCAGGATGTCCACTGCCCGGCCGACCGGCGTAAGACGCAGCTTTTTCTCCTTCTTGACCTCAGTGGGACTGGAAGGGGTATTGGGAACCGTTTCGTGAGCCATGGCAGATACGTAGCTAACCTTCTTGACCGGCCTGGACGCAAGCTGGTCGGCGGTCACCCTGGGCGGATGATCCACCAATTCGAGGCGATTGTGCGTACCCAGTACCCCGCAGGCGGACAGGAACCAGTTCAAGTACAGCTCCAATTGCTTGCCCTTCAGGCCGCTGGACTGCATCAGGACGACGTGGTTCCCCCTGATGCCGAAGTACAAGATGGAATCCAGGAACTCGGTCTGCTTCTTGTTGGGCAGCTCCGGCGGCGCCACCTGCGCAACCGGGAAGGCCGTCAGGTTGCCGTCCACGGTCAGGAAAAGCTTGTTGGTACCGTGCTCATAGGTGATTAGCAGCGTGATGCAAAAGCCGGCGGTACCGCGCCAGCACTGAGGTTCAGGTCGAGTTTCATCGTGACATCGCTTTCCGGAATCGCCTTCGCACCGCGTTCGAATTGCCTTCGTGGCCGCAACGGCGACCGCGAAGGCCC
>WPCK01037397.1_pt1 | contig 24672 bp, 19 predicted proteins | sample 5399851 | NCBI WGS metagenome assembly WPCK01 (sample SAMN12869471, study PRJNA574797) | sludge metagenome | isolation source: wastewater treatment of pH11 | place: China:Beijing | collected 2019-05-20 | reverse complement strand
GTGAAAACCAGAATCGTAGAAAGGTAGTATTCCGCCACCCTCCCTTTGGGAGGGTCGAGCGCCGCGAGGGGAGGGGAGGGCAGGGTGAGGGGGAATGGCGGTGGACCACCTTATTCGTTCAGGAGGCGAATGCATCGTGCGCGGACCGCGCCGTCACCGATGCGTATGGCGTTCTGTCCGTTCAAGAGCTTCGGTCCCACCGCTGGCGGAACTGGGTCGGTAACATCATTGAAGCCGATCCAAGTGAGTGGCCGGCTGTTTGCATCGACCGTGTAGATCGCTGCTGGGGCCTCTCCGCAGTGAATGAGTATGATATGCACGCGCCGCTTAACCTAGGCTATCGTGTTGAACGCCTTCGGCGTTCGATTCCGTTGGCAGCAGGCTGAATCGGCACGGTCGTCAGACCGACTCCTCGTGGTGGAAGCGGTCCCGTTCCAGCTCGCACCCGACGAGTCCCTGCACGACGTTGTCGTCGGGAACTCCATACGGCCGAAAGCGTTCATATTCGCCGCGTTCGTCGTCATAGAGGATCGCGCGGTGATTGCCCAGCTGACTTGCCGCGGGGGAATCCATCAAGTTACTGGAATCGGCAGCGCTCATTTGAAACAAGACACGATAGCCAATATCGCGAAGCGATTGCCGATCGAACCAGCGTGTCACGTTGTTGTATGTGTCACACCAGATCAGGCAATGGATACCGAAACTGGCCCCCTCGCGGAGGATGCGGGCCAGTGTTTGACCGGGTGAGGCGTCTCCATCGTCGGAAAAGCTTCCCAAGCCGTAGTCATCGTCCGATCGTCGCAGGTCGCGAAATCGGGCCAGATTATAGATCACCAGAAATAGCGGTCCGGCAGGTTCCTCGAGCGCCGGGGACTCCATACGGTCGCGCAGCTCGCGTCCCAGGGACAGGACGATATCACGGGCTGCGTTGGCGTCCGCGGTCTCCACTTGGGTGAGCGGCCAGCGTTGGATTCGAGGGCCTAGATTGAGTCCTCCTGCTTCGAAACCGCCACCGTCCAGCACGATACACCGGGTGCCGGTGCCTCCGCGGTGACCGTTTGCGGGCAACGGACCGGGTCGTGCGGCCAGGCCGACCAGGGCACTGGCAAACAGCCCCATGGCCATGTTCTCCTGCTGGCCTACGACCAGCAAGTGCGCTCCGCTTTGACGTCGAAACGTAATCTGTGTGGGCTCTTTGATGGCGATGGCGGCTCCCAGCCAGACCTTCGGCGGGGAGGCACTGACCGTGGGCCCTGCACTCGTCGTAGCGCCCCATAGTTCCGGATTGTCGCTCAGGTTCGCGGCGACGTTTCCTTCGAACACGATCGGTGGCGCCGACGTTGCGTGCGTACGGGCGTAGATGGCCAATTGCTTGAGGTAACGCTCGCGTTCGGCGTCGGGCAACCACACTACCTGAAAGGGGTGGTTTCCTTCGAAGCGCCCATTGGCATTATTGTAGATGGCTTCGCCTGGTCGATTGAGAAGTCGTGCAGCCGTGTTTTCTTCGCTCAAGATCAAGTGGGCGTCCGATTCGCTGCACTGCAGCGCGATGCGGATCGCCATCTGCCCCAACGTGCTGCGTGCCAGGGAATAGGCACCCGCGAGCGTCTGCGACCCCAGGAGGACGTGGATACCAAAGGCGCGTCCCTGCCGCACCAGGCGATCCAACAGGAGTCCGGCTTCCTGTGCGATCTTGTCGTCCTTGACGAAGAACTCTTGGAATTCATCCACAATCAGAAGCTGTCGGGGCAGCGGCTCTGCGGGTCGTGCGGCGCGGAAGGCTGCCAGGTTCTGGGCCGCAGCGGCCCGAAACCGCTCGCCCCGCGCATGCAGCTCGGCATCCAGCCGCTCCAGGACACTCAGGCCAAACTCACGTTCGCTCTCAATTGCGATCACCCTGGCATGGGGCAGCTGGTACTCGGCATAGGCCTTGAATTCGACCCCTTTCTTGAAATCGACCAGGAAGAATTCCAGCTGGTCAGGGGCATAGTGGAGCGCCAGATTGGTGATGATGGCGTTCAGCAGTGTCGACTTGCCGGAACCGGTTTTTCCGGCAATGAGCACATGTTGCGACGTGCCGGAACCCAACTGCAGGTACTGGAGCTGAGTGGCACCGGCCCTGCCTAAGGGGACTTCAATCTGGTCACCGCTGTTCTGTTGCCACCAGGCGTCTTGGTCTGGGGCTACGGAGGCAAAGGGAACTTCCACGCGGTTGGCGTTCTTGGCATGTTGTCCGACGGTCTTGACCAGGGATGTGGCCGTCTCGGCGGCCGGCGGCCGGTCATAGTGCAGGGGAAACTGCCGCAGGTCGGCGGTTTTCCATTGAAATCGCCCGTCGCACCATTCCAGCGTATTCGCCGCGGCCTCCAAGTCCGCCAGGTCAAAGTTGCTGGGCAGCTTGAGTCGGCGGTCGACGCTGAGCATGAAGTAGACGCCGCAGCGGGCCCCCGAACTGGCAATACTGAGCAGGCGGCGCGCGGCCTCTTCGCTGAAATTGACTGGGAAATTCGCGATCACCAGGACCTGAAAGGGCTCGGCAATCTCGCCCGCCCGCAGGTTGTATTCCTGAATGGAGGCAAATTCGTTCCGCAGGTACTTTTGAATGACGTTCTCCATGTGCTCCGTCAGGTCGGTCAGTCGCTGCTGAATGTGGGCGGTCTCCGTCCAGATGCGGCTAGTCACCAGTCGCTCGTCGAAGTCCGACAAGTGCATGAACGTCGAGAAGTTTTCTCCCAGGCCGGTCGGATCGAAGATGGTGAACTTGACTTTTCCCGGTGGCCAGGATGTCAGCATGCGAACCATGCACAGCTGCAGGAGTTCGATGGCTTCCGTGCGTCCCTGGGCGTCGGTTTCCAGCACGAGCGAGGGGGCCTGTGGAAAGGCCAGCACCGCCGGAACGGTCAGCGATTTCCAGTCCGGCACGAGGCGGCTGTCCAGTGGCACATCGTGGCCAAACTGGCTCAGGTCGACCTCGTATTCGCCGAACCGGAGGGCGGGGAGGTCTGCCGTCGGGGGCCGCCACGGTTGCCAGTCGATAGCGTCCAGGTTCGGAAACGTTTCTTCGCAGAACCGACGCATGATCCGAATTTCATCGGCGAACTCCTGGAGACCTGCCTGGTGCGCGGCTGTCAGTTCGCTCCACTGCTGGCTGCGATCCGTTTCCAAAGATTGAAGTTCCTCAGAATAACGACGGTGCCGTTCGGCCAGTTCGCGTGCGTATTCGGCTTCGGACGCTTCAATCCGCGGGACGCACGATTCACGGGTAGCAGCAACTTCCTGATCCCAGGTCTGCTGCGCGAGCTTGAGTCCCTGTTGGAATACGGATTCTGCCTGGCTGGTCTCCGTTTCCCATTCGGACTTCAGGTCGGCAGCGATCGTGTTCCAGGTCTCGTCCGCCTGTCGCAAGCGGCGGTTCTTTCGTTTCTCCGCGTCCCGCTGTCGGCGGCGTTCTTCAATCGGAACCATCTGTTCGGCGTGTTCCAAGGTGTCTCGCGCCGTTTGCAGACGCTGTGCCAGATTGGTCAGTGAATCACGATGCCGGGAACGGATCGCGACTTCCGTGATCCCGCGGAGGAGGGTGGCGACGATGAGGGCGACCGTTGCCGCCATGGCCCACCACATCCACCCGGACCAGTCATAGGAGATGCCCAGGAACAGGGCCAGCGCCGCGAAGGAGGCGATAAAGACCAGTACCGACCAGCCCTCGTCGGCAAAGCGCACACCCGTGGCGGACGAGACGCTTCGTGTTCGATCCTGGAGCTCTTGGGCTTCCTGGGCGAATCGCGTGACGAGCTGGGCGGTTCCGATATCCGGGTCCGAAGGAGGTGGGGGGACATGCTTTGGGGACATTCCTCGCCGCTTGAGCAGGGCTTCGGCTCGGCGTTCGATCCACTGAAAGTGCTGACGGCAGTCCTCCACGGCGATGCGCGCCTTATCCACGGCCTCCTTCGCCGACTGCTGGTCCGATTCGTGGTCTTGTAGCGCGATGGCCCGCGTCTGGGACCAGTTCATTTCTCCTTCGCCCACCGCGCGATGGTACAACTGTTCGGCCGCCTGCGTGCGATCGTTCCGGAACTTGTCCAGCCGTTGGCGTGTCGCATCAAAGCATCCGCGGGCCGTTTCCAGTCGCGAGAGGTATTCTCCCTGCAGGCTGTCGAATTCGGACTGGTGGGTGGTGCATGCCGCCTGGAACTCCGATTCCTGCCGATCGAGCAGTTCCTGGCGGCGGCGGGTAAACTCCGCTTCGATGCGCTGCTGGCGCTGTTGGCTGTCCTGGATCCGCTGGTTCAATTGTGCCAGGAGACGTCGTTGATGCGGAGTCGAGATTTCCGTCATGCCTCCGAGTCCCCCAACTCGTGTTCGGCTTTCGCCACCAGATCGGAGAGTTCGTAGGTTGCTGCCAGGGCCAACTTAAGTTGTGGCAGCAGGGGTTCCAGGTAGGTGGACTCGAAGTCGCGGGCGGTTGCGTCCCGCCAATGCAGTTTCGTCTGGGCCCATTTTTCCTGCAGGGCTTTGGTTTCCCGTTGTAGCTGTCCGATGCCGGACTGGAAATCACAGACGCGCATGGGTCAGGGGTGCTCCGGTGGCGACGGACGTTGGTCCGCGGCCGTATGAGGGACAGCGGCTGGCTCGGCGTACTTTTCCAGAGCGGTGATCTTGCGATCCAGTGCCGCCAGTGCGAGAGGGATGTCATGGTCCAGGTAGTGGGTCAGCCTGGCAATTTTACCTTGGGATTCCTCGGCGTGATGATCCATCTGGTGTTGCCACTGGCGGGAGGCTTTGAGCCGTTCTTCGCAGTGCCAAAGGCGGGCCGTAGCGCGTTCCAAGTTCTTTTTTTCTTGCAGGCAATCACGTTTTTCATTTTTCAGGGAGGCCAGCTTACAGAGTTCGAGCTCGGTGCGCGCGGCGGCCACGCGTTCCTCGGCCCGACGACCCTGCCACGACCAGTACCGCGGCCGATCATGCGACACCCAGTCACTGGCCCGCTGCACTTCCACCCCCAGCGATTCCAAGGCGCTGCGGATCGACAGCTCATAGCGCTTCAGTGCCACGCGAAACTCGCGTAGCGCTTGCAGCGACGTCACATGAGCCGAACCGTTCATTGCAGGTAGGCGTCAATCTGTTCAGCCTTGCGAAGCAAATAGGGGACGTGACGATCGCTGAGTTCCAGAAATCGCCCGACAACCTTGGTATGCTCCTCGAATTGCTGTACAAACCGCTTGTGTTCCTGGTCGCGCCAGGTGGTACCGAGCGTTTGCAGATCGTGGTTCAAGCGGGCCAGACGGTCCCGCAGCTCGGTATTGAACTTCTTGAGTGCTCGGGCAAACTGCCGCAATTCTTCGGGGTCCACGATGGCTTGGGTCATGAATCGGAGCCCTCCACCAGGTTGCATTTCACTCGTATCCTGTCCATTATTCACCACCGCTGGTTGCTTTGACAGTAATGGAAGAAAATCACGGACCACCAATTCTGAATGAGGTGTCGCGGAATCATCCCATGGCAGGGAGTTCCCCAGACAAGGAATGCTCCAGGTAACGTCCATGCGCGTCGGCATCGGCCATGATACCCACCGTCTGGCGCCAGGCGGAGTCTTGCGCCTCGGTGGCGTTGACCTGCCCTTTGCGTGGCACCTGGTCGGCCATAGCGATGCGGACGTCCTGCTCCATGCCATTACCGATGCCCTTTTGGGCGCGGTGAGTCTGGGAGATATCGGCGAATTCTATCCGGACACCGATCCGGCACAGCGGGGACGCGACTCCGGAGAAATCCTTAGGGAGACCCTCCGCCGCGTGCACCAGGCGGGCTACCGCGTCGCCAATCTGGACTGTATTGTGTTCGCACAGGAGCCGAAGCTAGGGCCTCACAAACTGGCGATGCGGCAGCGGATCGCGGAGATCCTGGGACTGGCGCTGGATCAAGTGGGCGTCAAGGCAAAGACGGGTGAAGGCGTGGGGCCCGTCGGCCGGCAGGAGGCCATCATGGCCGAGGCCGTTGTGCTGCTAGCAACGGATCTCGAGGACTGACTTGGAAAAGGATGGTCGTTGCATGACAGTTGCGGATCTGGCAAGGAATCACCCCATGGCGCAAGCGGCTCTTCCGCAGATCTCCATCTACAATTCGCTGACGCGTCGGAAGGAACCGTTTCAGACCGTCGAACCCGGCAAGGTCGCCATGTATCTGTGTGGACCCACGGTCTACAAAGAGGCACATATTGGCCACATGGTGGGGCCGGTGATCTTTGATTGCATCAAGCGGTATTTGACCTATTGTGGCTTTGACGTCACGTGGATCGTGAACATCACCGATGTGGATGACAAGCTCATCGCCCAGTCGCGTGAGCGGCAGATCCCCATGTCGCAGGTTGCCACCGAAATGACCATGGACTATTGCGCGAATCTGCTGGCCATGGGGGTGGATCAGATCTCGCACATGCCTCGCGCGACCGATCACATTCCACAAATCATCTCCTTCATCCAGTCCCTCGTGGATCAGGGGTATGCCTACCCCTCGGGGGGAGATGTGTTTTTCGACGTGGCCCGCGATCCCGAGTATGGCAAGCTGAGCAACCGCAGCGCGGACCAGCAGCATGGCGAAGGGGGAGATGCCGCGTCCAAGAAGCGTTCGGCGGCCGACTTCGCGCTCTGGAAAGCCGCCAAGTCCGACGAACCCTACTGGGATAGCCCCTGGGGTAGGGGGCGGCCGGGGTGGCATATCGAGTGCTCCGCCATGTGCCGGCAGCTGCTGGGTGAGACGTTTGATATCCACGGTGGTGGGCTCGATCTGATCTTTCCCCATCATGAGAATGAGATTGCACAAAGCGAATGCTGCCATGGCAAGCCCATGGCGCGCTATTGGATGCACAATGGTTTGCTCCGCTCTGGCGACGCCACCGGCAAGGTCGGCGGACGGAGCGATCGGGACGAGGAATCGACCACGGCCAGCCAGAAGATGAGCCGATCGGCTGGGGCCGGTGGGCTGCGGGGACTCCTGGCCCGCCAGGGTGGAGAACGGGTCCGGTTCTTTCTCTTGCGATCGCACTATCGCAGCACCATCGTATTCAGCGAAGAAGGAATCGCCGAAGCAGGCACGGCACTCGATAAGTTCTACGTGTTCTTTGAACGATACCAGCGGGTCACTGGCCGCAGCTTCTATCTCGATCGCACCTCGCCTCACGAAGATCGGAGACTCATCGGTCGCCGTGTCGACGGCGAATGGGAAGGCAGTCCGGACCCGCTGCTGGACGAGGTGGCACACTTCCGCCGCGACTTCCTCCAGAAAATGGACGATGATTTCAATACGGGGGGAGCCATCAGTGACTTGTTTCAGCTCCTGGGTGCGCTCAATCGCTACGCGGATCAGAATCACCTGGAGGATGCCTCGCAGCGCGATTCAGAACATGTCCGGGTATTTGCCCGCGGCACGGAAACGTTAAGGGAATTGGCTGCCATCTTGGGCATCTTCGCCAGGCGACCCGTCACCGCCGGCGGGGGAAACGCGGAGCTCACGGAGGGTCTGATGCAGCTGCTGATCGAACTCCGCAATACATCCCGTGCCAAAAAGGACTTTGCCACGGCAGATCGTATCCGCGATGAACTGGCGAGGCTCAAAATCACGCTCGAGGACCGCAAGGGAGAAACAGGCTGGCGACAAGGGAGTTGAGGCTGGCCGAGCCCATGCTGCAACCCAATACCACGATGCGCGTCCTGGGAATTGACCCGGGACTCAATACCACCGGTTACGGCGTGGTGGAGCGCGGTGAACGCGGTACTCGACTCATCGAGGCGGGGGTCATCCGCGTCCGGGCCAAGGGAGGACTGGCAGATCGTGTCGCCGTGATCCATGCTGCACTGCAAGAGATCCTGGTGGGCCTCACCCCAAAGGCCCTGGCCCTGGAAGAGCTCTATTCCCACTACGACCGGCCCAGGACGGCGATCCTGATGGGCCATGCCCGCGGCGTGATCTGCCTGGCAGCCGCTCAGTGCCAGGTTCCCGTGTTCCATTATGCTGCAACGCACGTCAAGAAAATGCTCACCGGCCACGGGCGAGCCAGCAAAGGGCAGATGCAACTCAGTATCCAACGCGAATTGAGCCTGCCCGCCATCCCCGAGCCGGCCGACGTCGCGGATGCCTTGGCCCTGGCCCTCTGCCATGGCTTTGCGCTCGATCGAGCGAACCTCCCAACCAACTTGCATTTCGCGCGCAGGCCAACGAAGAAACCGCTGCTGCCTGGCAATTCGCCGTAAACAAGCTGGGGCCGTGCTGGCATTCCATCCGATGGAAAAATTAGGGAATTCGACCTCCCCTGGATAAACGCCGCAGCTACCCTGGCCTGCAGCTTCCTCGCCAGGCTGGCCAGGCTCGGGAAACGAATCATGGCACGCAATCGTTCCCCACGACCGATACACTCGCTTCATCCTGATTTCCCAGGTGCCAGCGGATGGACCTATAGCCGAATCGTGGGGATTGTGGATCATCGGGGGGACCCGGATCGGCCCGTACGAAATGACCGCCCCCCCAGCGTGTTCGTCGGTCGCTGGACACCGCGGACGAATGCCTTGGCGCCGGGCGAAATGGGGCCACGTTGGCAAGCACCCGACGACGAGGTCGTCGTAGCCAATCTCGATCAATTGTCGCGTGAATTGCGGCAACTGCTGCGACGGGCACGAACGAACCGAAGCGCGGTAGTACTGCCCCTGCGGACCCGCTCGGCGAAGCGGCGTTTGGGCCGCGATTGAGCTTCCGCCGAAGGGCCCGGAGTACCCCGCGCTATCCGAGCACCAACGTCGCAGGGTTTGAATTGTTCGGCACCCGTGATCCGCCAATTGTCATGACCGGGACCAGAAGCCGTCCGGGGTGGCCAGAGGAAAGGGAGCTCCCCCACTACGTGGAGACGGCGGGGTGTTCCCGTGTGGCTGAAAGCATCCCATTCTGCCGGAGGACCCTGACTCGCCCGGGAAATGTATGGTGACGTGGTCCCGCCCCTTGGGCCATGCGCGTCAACAGTTTCCATTCACGAAATCCCATGGCCCGTTCCGGGAAGCCGGCCCGCCGCCAGGCGATGGCCAATTGCTCGCGGAGGAGGACGTCGGAGACCTCCGAGCAAGCAGCACAGTGAAACTTGATGAGGTTTGGTCGAATTACCGGAGCCGAGTGTTCGAGCACAGCTTCTGCCTGACTCTGGAGTTCGCCCTGAATGGCCCGAGCCATGGCACCGAGCCGCATCAGGGCCTTAGAGATCTCGGGATTGAATTCTTGTCGCAGCAAGGGGAGCACGAGATGCCGCAGCCGAGTGCGCGTGTAATCCCTCTGCAGGTTCGAGGGATCCGTCCGATACGGTTGTTGCAGCCGCTCGAGGTACTGTTCCAGCTCGACCCGCCTCACGGACAAGAGGGGCCGAATCAGCGTAACAGCCGGGCTCAAGACGCGTACCCGTCGCATGCCACCCAGCCCGCGCAGTCCCGTACCACGCACAATGTGGTGGAGGATCGTCTCGACCTGATCGTCCTCCGTGTGCCCGGTGGCCACGTAGCGCGCGCCGATTCTCTCCGCGAGCTGTACGAGGTAGTCGTAGCGGACTCGCCGAGCGACATCCTGGGACGATCCGCCTCTGGTCCTTCCTCCGTGATCCCAATGCCCCAGGTGCACGGGTAACCCGAGGCGGTCCGCCAGTTGGGCCACAAAGCCGGCCTCCTCCCTCGATTCGGGCCGCAGCCGATGGTCAAAATGTGCCACGCCGGGCCGGCAAACTCCCGATAGGGCCGTGGCCAGAATTCGCAGCAGTGCCACACTGTCGGGTCCACCCGAGACGGCCACCAGGATGGGGGTGCCCTGCCGCAGGTCGGGCGGCAATTTCCGGAAGATTCGGCCTTCTAGCGGAATACCAGGCCCTTCCGACGCACGTTGTCCCGTCATGACGGATTCCTCAGCGGTCCAGGAATTGCAGGATTCGTCAAGTGTGATAACATGTTGGCAACGCGACATAAGTCCGCAGCCCTTGCGGAGTTGTCGCGATGACCAGACGGTGGATCGCAATGTGTCCACGGGTGGTACGAATGCTGTCTTGGTGAAGGGCGAATTGTTTTTTCTTGATGAACATTCTTCGAGCCGACTGCGATGGACCGGGTGCTCCTCATAGTGCTTAAGTTGCTCTTCGGGTGGATATCCCGCTTGGCTGCGCCGGCGCAGGGGGGCACCTACGATCGCGGATTGTGTCCGAATGAGCCGGGTGGTTGGGGAATACCGCCCGGCATGGTATCGCTCGACGCGGTGCCGTCTGCCAATCGACCTTCGGGCGCCAGGCCGTCATGGGTCGATCAACGTGCGGGGGTGGCCGTCCTTGGCTGCCTTGCACCAGACGACCGCTGCCGATCCTTGTCGCCATCTCGCCACGGATAGCATCGTATCTCGCCCGATGACCAGCGGCCATGCCACGCGGCATGGGCAGCTGCCGCGATCGCCGGAATAAGCCAAGGAGTGCGATCGTGCTATCCTCATCGATCCTGGTGGTGTACGTCTTCATTCCGCTGGCAGCCTTGCTCGGTGCCGGTGTGGTGAAACTGCTCGATCGCCTGCGGAAGAAGGAGGCGGAAGCGGAAGCCCGCTCCATCATCCAGCGGGCGCAACTGGAAATCGCCAATCGCAAGAAGGAAGCCGAACTGGAGATCAAGGAGTCCATGCTGCAGCAGCGGGGCCAATTGGAAGGTGAGATCAACCGTACTCGCGATGAGTTGCACGAACGGGAACGGGCGCTCAACCGAAAAGACGAGGCCCAGGCCCAGAAGGCAGATCACTTGGGCAAGCAGGAACGCGCGGTCGAACAGACCCAGCGGCGGCTCTCCGAGCGCCTGATGGACACCGAACGACGCAGCGAGGAACTCAGCAAACTGCTCGATATTCAGCGCCAGACCCTGCATCAGCTGACAGGACTCAGCCGGGACGAAGCCACTTCCCGACTGTTGTCACTGCTCGAAACCGAATTGCAGCAGGAGGCGGGGACCTTGATCCTGAGGCACAAGAAGCGCATTGAGGACACCTGCAAGGAGCATGCCCGGGAAATGCTGCTGACCACCATGCAGCGGTACGCCGCAGGGCACACGGCCGATTCCACAACCAGCACGGTGGGCATCCCCAATGACGAGATGAAGGGTCGAATCATTGGCCGTGAGGGGCGCAATATCCGCGCCTTTGAGAAGGAAACCGGTGTGGATGTCATCATCGACGACACCCCGGGAGTGGTGGTGGTGAGCGCCTTTGATCCGGTACGCCGCGAAGTGGCCCGGCTCGCCTTGCAACAGCTGATCGCCGACGGACGAATCCATCCCTCGCATATTGAAGAGGTCGTGGGGCAAACCCGTGAGGAAGTGGACCGGGTCATTCGCCGACAGGGTGAGGATGCCTGCCAGGAAGTCAATGTGGGCACGGTGCACGAGCGGCTGGTGTACCTGCTGGGCCGCCTGCATTTCCGTACCAGCTACAGCCAGAACGTGCTCCGACATTCGGTGGAGGTGGCATTCTTGTCCGGCATGATTGCGGAAATGATGGGGTACGACGGCGCCCTGGCCCGCCGCTGCGGTCTGTTGCACGATATTGGCAAGGCAGCGGACCACGACATCGAAGGGGGCCATCCGAAGATCGGAGCGGACCTCTTGAAACGCCATGGGGAACGTCCCGAGGTGGTGCATGCGGCCTTGGGCCATCATGACGAGATCATCACCACCTATCCGTATACGATGATCGTGGCCACCGCCGATGCCTGCAGCGCGTCACGCCCCGGTGCCCGCCGCGAAACACTCGAGCGCTACGTCAAGCGGATGGAAGAACTGGAGACCATTGCCACGGGATTCGAGGGGATTGAGCAGGCGTTCGCCGTGCAGGCGGGCCGAGAAGTTCGTGTGATCGCCAACGCGCAGAGGATCGACGATGCGGCGGCAGCCAAGATCTGCCGCGATATTGCCAAGGCCTTCGAACAGCAGTTGACGTACCCAGGGGAAATCAAGGTCACCCTCCTGCGGGAATCGCGATTTACCGAGGTGGCACGCTAGCGTGGACACCCTGCGAATTCTGCATATCGGCGATGTCGTGGGGAAGCCGGGACGCCGCATGGTCCGCGAGGCCTTGCCCGGGCTCGTCCGCCAGGAACGAATCGACTTTGTCGTGGCCAACGGTGAAAACGTCGCCGGGGGCTCGGGAATCACCTCCGAAAACTTCCAGGAACTGCTGCGCGCGGGCGTCCATTGCGTGACTCTGGGAGATCACATCTATCGACATCGGCAGATCATTCCCGTCCTGAAGAGCGACGCCCGCATCCTCAAACCGGCCAACTTCCCCGAGACGGCTCCGGGCCGCGGGGCCACGATTCTCACCACCGCCGCGGGAACCTCCGTCGCCGTCATCAGCCTCCTGGGTCGGATCTTCATGCGCCCCGTCGATTGCCCCTGGGCCGCCGCCGACCGCCTTCTGAGTGAGTTTCCCTCGGACGTTCGCGTCATCCTGGTCGATTTTCACGCGGAGGCCACCAGCGATAAGCAGCTGATGGGCCGCCACCTCGACGGCCGCGTCTCAACCGTGCTCGGTACCCATACCCACGTGACGACGGCCGACGAACAGATCCTGCCGGGAGGAACGGCGTTTCAATGTGACATCGGCATGACAGGTCCCCATGAGAGCATCATCGGGCGCGATATCGCCGCGGTACTCGAAACGACGCGGTCGTTCGAGCCATCCGTCTTCGATGTGGCCAAGGGAGACGTGCAGCTGCACGCCACGCTGGTGGAAATCGACTCCACCACCGGCAAGGCCCTGGACATTCGGCGTGTCGTCGTCCGCGAACAGGACCTCCCCCAGCTTCGACGAACCCAGGCCCATGTCACCGAGTAGGCCTCGTCCGACGGGCTGGACATCGTGACTGGCTAAGGGGAGTAGGGAGAGCCCTGCCTATTGGTCGGGACGGACTCTGGCTAGGAATACCCCTCCCCTCGCTGCGCTCGACCCTCCCCGTTGGTGAGGGTGAAGTCTCACTTGGGGAGGGGGTGCGAGGCGAGCTCTTGGTCTTCGGATGGGCCCTTACCGGCGGGACGAACCCACAAGGACCTTGTAATTGGCCCGTCCGCGTCGGACCGGTATAATGGGGTGGCTTGGCTCGCCCGCACCGCATTCGTCGTGCCGTTGCGAGCCCGTCCGGCCGCAAGGCCATGCCCAGCCGATGCGTGTGATCCAGCCTATGGCCACTGCGGATAAGAACGCCAAGCGGGGGGAACGCCGCGCATTGAAGCGGAAGGAATACGAGGCCGCGCTGCGGAAGCTCCAAGCGGAACTCTGCGCGCTGCAGGCGTGGGTCAAGGCCCAGGGGCTGCGGGTCATCATCGTGTTTGAAGGACGCGATGGAGCGGGAAAGGGCGGGACCATTCGAGCCATCACGGAGCGAGTCAGCCCCCGCGTGTTCCGCGTCGTCGCCTTGCCGGCCCCCACGGAGCGGGAGAAAAGCCAGTTGTACATGCAGCGGTACATGCGGCACTTCCCCGCCGCGGGTGAAATCGTCATTTTTGACCGCAGTTGGTATAACCGCGCAGGCGTCGAGCGGGTTATGGGCTTCAGCACCAAGGAACAATGCCGGCATTTCCTGGAACTTTGCCCCAAGATTGAAAAGTATATTGTGGATGGCGGCGTTCGTCTGTTGAAGTACTGGTTGGAGGTGAGCAGCGAAGAGCAGGAGCGGAGGTTTCGGCAGAGGATCGACGACCCCGTGCGACAGTGGAAGCTGAGTAACATCGACCTCCCATCACGCGAGCGGTGGTATGACTACTCCCATGCGCGCGACGAGATGCTCGCGGCAACCGACACGGACCATGCGCCATGGCATATCCTATACTCGGATGATAAGCGACGGGCAAGGTTGAACTGCATCCGCCACCTCCTGGATTCGATTCCCTTTAAGACACTGAAACATGAGCGAATCACCTTACCCAAGCCATCCAAGCGCGGCGCCTACGACGACCGGAAGTCACTGCAGGGACGCAACCAGGTCCCCGAAGTCTATTGACGCACGCCGGCCCGTCAGGCGTCACCACCGGTCTCACCCAGCAATGCAGCTTGCCCCCTGGCGCCGGAATCTCGGAATCCTGGTTGCCACCATGGTGTGCGGGGCAACCATTCTGGTCACTGGTTCCGGTTGCCACCGCGCGGCCCCCGTTTCCGCAGAGGCGTCCATTCCCAAGGTGTCGGTGGGACGTGTCATTCCTCAGGAAGTTGTGGATTCGGACGAGTACATTGGTCGGACGGAGGCATCCGAAAGGGTGGAAGTCCGTGCTCGCGTCTTCGGCTACTTGAAATCGATTGAGTTCCAGGATGGCGATTTCGTCGAGGAGGGCCAAAAGCTCTTTACCATTGAACCGGATGAATACGAAGCGATCCACCAGCAGTCCCTGTCCCGCATTGCGCTATATACCGCCAAGCGGGACCTCGCGAAAGCGAACCTGGCGCGTGATGAGAAGCTGGTGAAGAGTGGATCGGTATCGCGGGAAGACTACGAGCATTCCTTGGCGGCGCTGGCGGAGGCGGAGGCCGGCATTGCCGCCGCTCAGGCCGATGCGAATCGCACCGCCGTCGATCTGAAACATACGGTGCTGTACGCGCCGATCAGCGGCCGCATCGATCGCGTCTTTGTCAGCAAGGGAAATCTGCTCACCGGTGGCCAGGCATCAGGAACGCTGCTCACAACGATCGTCAAAGAGCAGCCCATGTATGTCTATTTCGACGTCGACGAGCAGTCGCTGCTGCGCTACCGGCGGGGGCGGTCCGGGGGTAACGCGGCAGATTCCGGCAGTCTCCGGGACAAGCACATGCCGTGCTTCGTGCGACTGGCGGATGAAGACGATTATCCGCATGAAGGCGAGCTCGATTTTGCTTCGACGGAAGTCGATGCCGGCACCGGCACGGCAAAGCTCCGAGGCGTTTTCGCCAATAAGAACCGAGAACTCGTCAGCGGGCTCTTCGTCCGCATTCGAATTCCGGTTAGTGATCCCTACCAGGCGTTGCTTGCTCCCGAAGAAGCGCTGGCCACCGATCAGAATCGGAAGTTTGTCTATGTCGTCGGTGCCGACAAGAAGGCCACGCAGCGTCCGGTCACCCTGGGTGCTCGCCGCGGTACGTTGCGGATCATCACCCACGGCCTGAACCCAGGGGATCAAGTGATCGTTGCCGGGCTACAGCGCGTCAGGCCGGGCCAGACCGTGGAACCGGAACTGGTTCAACCGAAACCAGACAACATCTCCGAAGGCTCAACGAGCCCCGTACCGCCCGACGGCCAGGTACCCTCCGAGGTGGCGGACGACCCGGATTCCGGGCAGGAGCAATAAGCCTTGGCAAAGTTCTTTATCAATCGGCCGATCTTTGCGGCCGTCATCTCGGTCATCATCACCCTGGCGGGGGCGATTGCCGTCGGAATCCTGCCGGTAGCACAGTATCCCGAAATCACACCCCCCACCGTGCAGGTGAGCTGTACGTATCCCGGCGCGAGCGCCGTCGTGGTTGCCGATACGGTCGCGGCACCGATCGAGCAGCAGGTCGTGGGCGTCGAGAATATGCTCTACATGAGCTCTCAGTGTACCAACGACGGTGGCTATAACCTGACGGTGACCTTCGAGGTCGGAACCAATCTCGACATGGCGCAGGTGCTCGTGCAGAACCGAGTCAACCTGGCGATGCCCACCCTCCCCAGTGAAGTGAAGCAGACGGGCGTAAGCGTCAAGAAGAAGTCGCCCAGTATTTTGCTGGTTGTCAACCTTACCTCACCCAAACGGACCTACGACCAGCTCTATCTCAGCAATTATGCCACGATCCGCATTCGCGATGAACTGGCACAAATTAAGGGCGTGGGGGACGTGACCTACCTGGGGCAGTTGGACTACAGCATGCGCGTCTGGCTGGATCCCGAACGCATGGCCGTTCGGGATCTCACTGCCAGCGACGTCGTCGCGGCCCTGCGCGAGCAGAATGTGCAGGTTGCCGCCGGTTCGCTCGGGCGACCCCCCGTACCCGAGGGCCAGGCATTTCAGTACACGCTCAGTACGCTGGGACGCCTTGTCGATCCGGAACAATTCGGCAACATCGTCGTCAAGACGGGGGCCGGAGGGGAACTCACGCGGATGAGGGACCTAGTCACCGAGATTCGTACGGATGCCCTGGGGAATTCATTCGGCGGCGTTCAGCTCGGTGCCAAGACGGAAGACACGTCGTGCAGCCTGGACGGCCAGCCATCCATCGGACTGGGGATTTTTCAGCAGCCAGGCTCCAATGCCTTGGCGACGGCCGACGCGATTCGCGCCCGGATGGACGAGCTGAAGCAGGATTTCCCGCCCGATTTGGAATACGCCATTGTCTACGACACGACTCCCTTTATCGACGAATCGATCCACGAGGTTTTCAAGGCGCTGCGGGACGCCATCATCCTGGTTGCCTTGGTGGTGCTCGCCTTCCTGCAGTCGTGGCGGGCCACATTGATTCCACTGATCGCCGTCCCCGTAGCCATCGTGGGAACCTTTGCCGTCATGCTGGGGCTCGATTTCAGCCTGAACAATCTCTCGCTGTTCGGGCTTGTCCTGGCGATCGGCATTGTGGTCGACGATGCGATTGTCGTGGTGGAAGCGGTCGAGCATCATCTGGAACATGGCCTGGCTCCTAAAGCGGCCGCCGAAAAGGCGATGGGTGAAGTGACGGGCCCCATCATTGCGATCTCGCTGGTCCTGATGTGCGTGTTCATCCCCTGCGCGTTCATTTCGGGCATTACCGGGCAGTTCTTCCGGCAGTTCGCGTTGACGATCGCCGTGTCGACGTTCTTTTCCGCCGTCAACTCCTTGACGCTCAGCCCGGCCCTTTGTGGCCTCTTGCTGAAGCCCAAGGATCAACAGCGCGACCCGTTGACGCGATTGCTCAACTTGCTCTTGGGCTGGTTCTTCAAGCTGTTCAACATCGGTTTTACCAGATCGGCCGATATTTACAGCCGAATCGTGGGAATGCTCTTGCGAGTCAATGCGATCGTACTGGCTGTCTATGTTGGGCTGCTGTTCCTGACCTATTTTGGGTTCACTCGCGTGCCGGCGGGATTCATCCCTTCGCAAGACAAGGGTTATTTGCTGGTCGACGTTCGATTGCCTGACTCTGCATCACTCGAGCGGACCAAGCGCGTCATGGCGCAGGTTGAATCGATTGCTCGCGGGCACGGCACCGGTGACCATGGCCACGAGATGCAGGGGGGGATTCCCGGGGTTGCCCATACGATCACGATTTCCGGCCAGTCCATCGTGCAGAATGCCATCGGTTCCAACTACGGTACGGTCTACGTGGTGCTGGACGAGTTTCACCATCGCCATGGCAGGGAATTGGGGGCGGATGCGATTGCCGCTAAACTGCGAGCTGCATGTTACCGCGAGGTGCAAGGAGCGTCGGTGGCGGTCTTCGGTGCGCCGCCCGTCGACGGGCTTGGCAGCGCTGGTGGCTTCAAGGTCATGGTGCGGGATGTGGCGGCCCTCGGCCTCGACTCGCTGCAGGAAGCCGCCGATGATCTGGCCGAAGAGGGCAATCAACAGCCGGGGCTTGTGGGATTGTTCAGCGCGTTCCGGGCGCGAACACCTCAGATGTACGTCGACATCGACCGTGAACGGTGCAAGGCGATGGGAGTACCGCTCAACGACGTCTTCCTCACGCTGCAACTCTATTTGGGGGGGTACTATACGAACGACTTCAACCAGTTCGGTCGGACCTGGCAGGTGAACTTGCAGGCCGACCCGAAGTTCCGCCTTGCGCCAGAGCAGGTGCGACAATTGAAGGTCCGCAACCTGGCCGGCGACATGGTGCCTCTCGGGAGTATCAGTCGCGTGAGCGAGACAGGTGGCCCCGCGCTGGTGATTCGCTACAACGGAGTGACTGCCGCCGCCGTAAACGGAGGGTCCGCGCCAGGCGTCAGTTCCGGCACCGTCATCCGCACCGTCGACGATGTGGCCCGGCAGAAACTGCCGCAAGGGATGAACCTGCAATGGACCGAACTGACGCTGTTGCAGATTCGAGCGGGAAACACCGCCATGATCGTCTTTGCACTGGCCGTCGTCCTGGTATTCCTGATCCTGGCGGCCCAGTACGAAAGCCTCAGCCTTCCCTTTGCCGTAATCCTCGTCGTTCCCATGTGTCTCTTGTCATCCGTCGTGGGTGTGGCGATGGCCGGACTGGATATCAACATTTTCGTTCAGATTGGCTTCGTGGTCCTGGTGGGACTGGCCGCCAAGAACGCCATCCTGATTGTCGAATTTGCCAAGGAGAAGTCGTCCCAAGGAGCGACGCCACGCGACGCGACAATCGAGGCCTGCCGCTTGCGACTGCGCCCCATCATCATGACGTCTCTCGCATTTATCCTGGGCGTTCTCCCCTTGGCCATTGCCGTCGGTGCCGGGGCGGAGATGCGGCGGGCGCTGGGGATTGCCGTGTTTGCCGGAATGCTCGGAGTTACCCTCTTTGGAATCTTCCTGACGCCGGTCTTCTACTATGTCATCGTGCGGCTATTCGGGCGCACGGCGGCGGAGGGAACGAGGGATGGCTCATGATCCCAGAGGCAGATGGAAACGCAGAGGACGCAGAGTGACGCAGAGTTCGATACACCGTCTTTTGCGGTGTCATCGAGCGGCAGTTCGGGCGCACGGCGACGGAGGGAACGAGGGATGGCTCATGATCCCAGAGGCAGATGGAAACGCAGAGGACGCAGAGTGACGCAGAGTTCGACGACATCCGCGGTCCCATGCGTAATCCGCGTTCTGCGACTTGGGAGTCGTCAAGAACCTGACCCTGGTGCGGTCCCGGCTGGAATTACGAGACTCATTGACCAGGCCGCAGTGAACCGATGGACTCCGTCATCGCGGCCGCGAAGGAACGACGCGAAGGATGCAATCCTGGCTACCTGCTGCTGCATGGGTACCTCAGTACCAGTGGTCCACGCTGCGTCATGACCTGATCGCCGGGGTCACATTAGCAGCGTATCTGATTCCAGCCGGCCTGGGGGACGCCTCCCTTGCAAACTTGCCATCGGAGGCCGGGCTGTATGCCTGCATCTTCTCAGGGCTGGTGTTCTGGCCGCTCTGCAGTTCTCGCCAAACGGCCATTACCATTACGTCGTCCCTTTCGCTGCTCGTAGGGGCTTCTTTGGGTGAATTTGCTGGCGGCGATGTGGCACGATACGGTGCACTCGCCGCGACGACGGCGCTGGTGGCTGGCGCCCTGTCATTCGTGGCGTGGCTGGTTCGAGCCGGAGTCCTCGTGGATTTCATCTCCGAAACCGTCTTGGTCGGTTTCAAGTGTGGTATTGCGCTCGTGATCGCCAGTACCCAGTTACCCAAGCTGTTCGGTCTCAGTGGTTCGCACGGTGATTTCTGGGAACGGGTGACGTTTTTTCTATCCCACCTGTACGAAACGAACGCATTATCCCTCGTGGTGGGGCTCTGCGCCCTGGGAGCTCTGCTCGTCGGCAAGAGATACTGGCCGCGTCTGCCGGTATCCCTGTTCGTGGTCATCGTGGCGATCGCTATGGCGTCGGTGACGGACCTGGGGGGACGCGATGTAAAGATGTTGGGCGAAGTACCCCAAGGTCTGCCCTCACCTCGCCTTCCCGCCATCCAAGCGGGTGACGTGAACGACGTGCTTCCCCTGGCGATGGCCTGCTTTCTTCTCGGCGCGGTCGAAACGGCAGCCATCGGCCGGATGTATGCACGGAAGCACGGCTATCGCTTTGATCCCAACCAGGAGTTCTTGGCGTTGGCGAGCGCCAATCTGGCGGCGGGATTGGGCCAGGGGCTCCCGGTCAGTGGTGGCATGTCCCAATCGCTCGTGAACGAAGCGGCCGGAGCGAGGACGCCACTCTCAAGCCTCGTCGCAGCCGTCGTCACACTGATCGTAACGCTCTCACTTTCCGGTATGCTCCGCAACCTGCCCCAACCTGTCCTCGCCGCGATTGTGCTGGTGGCCGTCAGTGGCCTGGTCAAGATCCCAGTGCTGAAGAAGCTGTGGCAGTTCGACATTGGAGAATTGGGTATTGCCGCCGTGGCGATGGTGGGGGTTCTTGGTTCAGGAATCTTGCGAGGCGTATTGATTGGCGCCGTGCTATCTCTTGTATTGCTGTTGAGACGCGGGTCGCGGCCCTATACGACAGAACTGGGCCGCGTGGCGGACACGGAGTACTTTTCGGACCGTGTGCGACACCCGGAGAATGCAATCGTTCCTGGCGTATTCCTCTTTCGCTGCGATGGCCCCTTGCTGTATTTCAATGTGCAATATGTCCAGGACCGGTTTGTCGAATTGCTGACCCGGCGCGATGGTGATGTGGAGCTTGTGATCTTTTTTCTGGGTACCACGCCGGCCATTGACCTGGCAGGAGCCGAGATGCTGGAAGCGTTGCAAACCTCCCTTTCCACTCGCGGCATTGCGCTCGAACTGGCCGAAGCACACGGGGGTGTGCGTGAGACGCTGGATCGCTTGAAGTTTTGCGATCGAAGCGGGCGAGTCGAGGCCAACAAGACGGTGGCATCGATCCTTCGTCGGTGGGCCGACAGGTGATCAAGGTACCATGAAGCGCTGCATGGACGAGTATTTTCGACGTTGGCGATACCTGGTGCTTTTCGTCGCACTCATGGCGCTGCTGGTCTTCCAGCCGATCTTGGTGGGAATGGGGATTGGAGAACCTCTGTTCGACGTCCTGTTGGTGTGTGTGGTTGCGGTGCTGGTCCTGGCCCTGGCTCGGGAGCGAGGCTGGAGCGTGCTTGCCGTGGTCCTCGGCATGCCGGCAGCGGTGCTCTCCATCGTTGGTGTGTTTCCGTGGTCGACCGTTCCTGAATTGAGCATCACGGCAAGCTACGCCATCGGCGCCCTCTTTTTTACCTCGGTAACAGGAAAGTTGCTCCATTCCGTCTTCACTTCAGAGAGGCTTTCGACGGACAGCATATTTGGCGCGGTCTGCGGGTACCTGCTGGTCGGAGTCGCGTGGGGACTGGTCTATGCCATCCTGGTTGCAATGGACTCCCAGTCATTTCAGGTCACCGACCGTCTGGCGGCGGTGCTTGAGCGGCCAGAACACGTTCGCTATGTCTTCATGTATTACAGCTTTGTGACGCTGGCGACCGTGGGGTACGGGGATATCACACCGGTCTCGATTGCGGCCCGAACCCTCTCCTGGTCGGAGGCGATCATCGGTCAGCTCTATCTGGCCATCCTGATCGCCGGCCTCATGGGAGGGCTGGTCGCAAAGCAAGGCTCATCAACTCGGGATTCGGTCGTGCCAGGTTGTCGTGATCCCAAAGAGCCGGGATCATGGTAACCAGCCACGGAAAGTCGCGGCCAGTTGAATGGGCACGCTTGTAGCGTGACAAGGCCGTCTGATGTCATCCTGAACGGAGTGTAGCCGCATGTCATCCTGAACGGAGCGCAGCCACCTGTCATCCTGAACGGAGTGTAGCCACATGTCATCCTGAACGGAGCGCAGCGAAGTGAAGGAACTGCCCGTCGCGACTGGCAGCCGGTACGGGGTGCGTTCGGTCGAACCAGCATCGTCAGGGAAAACGTCCTGATGGCGACTTGTGATGACCGCGCGATAAAAACACGTCTTCGCAGGTCGCTCGCGACTGGCAGGTCCTTCGGCTCTCTCAGGATGACAAATTGGGGGGGCATCCTCGAACCGTGACATAGCCGCGACCACACCCCTTCTCCGTGGTCATGACGCACCGAGGATCCTTGGCCAGGTCACCGTCAATCGGAGGACGATCCGGTGCCTGCCGGGTCTGAGGACAGCAGGCACGCGATGGTGGCCACGTCGAGGATGTCCTGGACGGAACAGCCGCGGGAGAGGTCCATGAACGGCTTCGCCAGGCCTTGAAGGATGGGGCCGATGGCACGGCAGCCACCGATCCGCTCGGCAATCTTGTAGCCGATGTTGCCCGAATTGAGGTCCGGAAAGATCAGGACATTGGCGGAGCCGGCGACCGGGGAATCCGCAGCCTTCCGCGCGGCGATCTCGGGCACGATGGCAGCGTCCAGCTGCAGTTCCCCATCGACATGCAGTCGGGGATCCAGTGTGCGGGCATGAGCGACGGCGCGGCGGACCTTGTCGACGGCGGAATGATCGGCGCTTCCCCTGGTAGAAAACGACAGCATGGCGACCTGCGGGACCTCACCCGTCAGCCGCTGATGGCTGGCGGCCGAGTCAACCGCAATTCGCGCCAGCTGCAGGTCGGTTGGATCCGGCACGACCGCGCAGTCGGCGAAGGTCACACATCGATCGCGCCATTCCATCAGGAAGAAGCTGGACAGAAGTCCGTCGGGAACTCGCAGTCCGAGGCCCCGCAGTCCGGCCCGCAGCACCGAGCTGGTGGTGGCCAGGCTGCCGGCCACACCCCCATCCGCGTGTCCCAGGCGCACGAGAAGGGCCGCAAACAAGAGGCGGTTCTCGGCGATCTCGGCCAGCGCCGCCTCGGGCCCCATCGATCGGCTGCGCGATTGCTGGCGTCGTTGGTACTCGGCCGCACACTGCGCGAGCAAATCACGATCCTCGCTTGGGATCAGTTCGAGCGAGCTGGCCGCCGTTCCGGGGGACGACACAGAGGGGCAGGGGGGGGCGATCAACAGGGCGTGTCCCAGCCCTTGTAACTGAAACTCGTGGGCGGCCGCCAGGACGCGTGGATCGTCCGACTCCGGGAACACGATCTTCCTGGGCGTTCGCCTGGCCGCCTCGCGCAGCGAATCGAGTACGCTCATGGCCGTTCGCGAGGCAGGGGAAAGTCGTTTGGCACGTCCAGCTCCAGGAACAGGATTCCCAGTCCGTGTGTCTTGCCCTGGGCGTCGGTCTTGAGGCTTTCCGATCCCCCGCCCCCCAGGGAATCGTGCAGCAGGAAATTCAAGGCCCGTAGATTGGGGGCTTCAAATCGCTCCACATCGCCTCGGCAGATTTCGGAAAAATGGGCCTTCACGCGGGCCGGAGTCAATTCGCGGCAGAGCAGAGCGTAGGCCTCGTCGGAATAGGCAACGACCCCTACGTTGCTGCCGTCCCCTTTGTCCCCCGATCGAGCATAGGCCAATCGAGCGAGCGCCACCTTCATGGGACTTCCTCCACCGTAACGCGCGTCTGGACCTTGTCGCGGCTGATCAGGGCTGGCCAATAGCTGATGATCTCGGAGGCCTTGGGGCGTCCGCCTGCGAAGCCGGTAACACCCGGCGGGCCGCTCGTGACCAGCGGAACGATCTCCATTCCCAGCCGGTCCAGTTTTTGGGGATCGGGGCCTTTGGCCCCCACCCGCAAGAGGACCTCCGCAGGAGGTACCAAAACGGGGACGATGCCGGCGTGGCAGACATTGGTCCCCACCAGCTCCACCAGACGCTGGTCCGGCGAAAAGACAGCACCGTCCAGGGCTGCCCGTTCGAAGATAATCTCCGCACATAGCTCTGCTTTTGCCACCGCATCGGGCCCGGCAATCGTCAGCTGACCCAGGATCTTGTAGCCATTCTGGTAGGCGATCGAGACCTTGAGGGTGCCGGTGGGTGGCAGCCCACGCACCCCGGAGATCTTCACGCGATTCGTACCCTGCGGTTCGATCTGGATCGAGGTGAAGTCCGCAATGCAGTCCGGGGTGATGTACCGGGCAGGGTCTCCCATCTCGTAGACGAGCTGTGACGTCACGGTTTCCCGTGTCACGAGCCCGCCGGTATGTTCATGCTTGGTGACAACGAACGAGCCATCGGGTTGTACTTCCACGATGGGGTACCCGATCCGCGCCATGTCCGGGACGTCCCGCCAGTTCACAAAGTTGCCACCCGTACATTGGGCTCCGCATTCGACGATATGTCCGGCCACCGTGGCGGACGCCAGCCGATCGTAGTCCATGGCAGACCAGCCAAATTCGTGGACCAAGGGGGCGACGACCAGGGACGGATCGGTGGCCCGTCCGGCAATCACAATATCCGCGCCCTGCTGCAGCGCTTCCACGATGGAAAAGGCACCCAGGTAGACGTTGGCGCTGCAGACCCGCGGCAGGTAGTCGGCCAGGGGTTCACCGGAGTCGAGGTTTCTCAGCGGCTCGCCGGACCGAATCAGTTCCGGCAGATCGCTGAGGATATCGTCACCTTCGATGATCCCCACGCGCACGCCGTGAATACCCAGGTCTTTGACGACACGGGCTACCGCCGCACGGCACGCGCGGGGGTTCACTCCCCCCGCATTCGCAATGATCTTAATCCCGCGTTCGCGGCAGGTGGGCAGTACCCGTTCCACCATCTGTACGAAGTCCGTAGCATACCCAGCCTGGGGGTCGCGCCGCTTGAGCTTCTGCATGATGCTCATCGTGACCTCAGCCAGGTAGTCCAAGGTCAAATAGTCCAGAGGTCCCTCGCGAACGAGGCGGATAGGCCCCAACAAGCTATCGCCCCAAAAACCCTGGCCATTGGCGACGCGAACGATCTTGGGTGTGTCCACTGAATCGTCTCGTGGTGATACGGTACTTGAGTGCCCAGACGGTGGCGGTGCCGTGTCCGATGCCAAGAGACATTTATAAGCAAAACGTGGTGGAGTCCGACAGTCGGGCCCCCTGTGTGGGCCCCGTTCGTTTCGGCCGAGAGGTGTACACGAACAACAGGTCGGACACAACAGAAACGGGG
>WPCK01202833.1_pt1 | contig 24779 bp, 21 predicted proteins | sample 5399851 | NCBI WGS metagenome assembly WPCK01 (sample SAMN12869471, study PRJNA574797) | sludge metagenome | isolation source: wastewater treatment of pH11 | place: China:Beijing | collected 2019-05-20 | reverse complement strand
CTCCGGCATATTTCAGAAGCATTGATCCGGAACAGCTGTTAGAAAGGTTAAGAGACGAATTCCTTTTCTCACTTAATGAAACACTAGAGGAACTTAATTCTGCGGGTTACGGGATGAAGAATAAATGCTGTTAATTTCGGTGTGTCTTCCCTGTCCCTTGAAAAAATACAGCTCAGGAGAAAAGGTAAAAAGACATATTGAAGGGAAGACAGTAAATGGAGCTTAAAACAGCAGCAGATTCAAACTTTTCTGAATCTGAAGAAAGCCCGGAAACTAAAGGCATAAGAATCCTTGAGGGAGATCCGAAAAAAGCAATCATTAAACTTGCAGTCCCTATGATTGTTGCAATGTCCGTTCAGACTCTTTACCAGCTCATAGACACCTTCTGGGTCTCGGGGCTCGGAGCAGACGCACTTGCTGCAATGGGTTTCGTATTTCCATTTTATTTCATAAGCATGGCTTTATCCAACGGCCTGGGCATAGGAGGAGGAGCAGCCATCTCCCGAAAAATCGGAGCGCGGGATAAGGCAGGAGCAGACAACGTAGCCGTACATACGATTATAATAATGATGTTGCTCGTTCTCATATTTACCATACCTTTCTATGTTTTTGCCCCTCATATATTCTCACTTGTAGGAGCAGGGAAAACAACCGATCTTGCGGTAGCTTATGCGAGGGTAATATTTCTCGGGAGCATAGTGATCTTTTTTACTAACGTAGCGAACTCTATCCTCAGGTCCGAAGGGGATTCAAAGCGGGCAATGTACGCAATGGTCCTCGGGGCAGCCCTGAATATCGTTATTGACCCCATTTTCATATACACCTTTAAAATGGGGATTGCAGGTGCAGCCTGGGCGACACTGCTTTCTCTTGCGGTCTCCTCCGCCATGATGCTGAACTGGCTCTTTTTCAAAAAGGACACTTTCGTTTCTTTTGACTTTAAAGACTTCAGCTTTGAGAAAAGCATAATAAACGACATATTCCGGATTTCAGTCCCGGCTTCCGCACAGCAGCTTTCAATGTCGTTATCCATGCTCGTCCTCAACCTGATTATTGTGAACGTGAGCAGCACTGACGGAGTTGCAGTTTACTCCACAGGCTGGCGTGTTGCTACAATTGCAATTGCCCCACTTGTAGGTATAGCAACTGCAGTAGTTTCTGTTTCCGGAGCCGCCTTCGGGGCGAAAGACTTTGAAAAAGCAAAAACAGCACATACCTATGCAGTGAAAGCCGGACTCCTTATAGAAGGCGGGGTTGCTGCATTTACTTTTATATTCGCCCCACAGATTGCAGCCGTTTTCACGCAGACGGAAGAAGCCGCTCACATAGCTCCGGATCTTATCCAGTTCCTGCGCATAATCTGCATCTTCTATCCAACAGTTTCTCTCGGAATGCTCTCGACATCCCTATTCCAGGGGGCTGGAAAAGGCTTCAGCGCGCTTACCGCAAATCTCCTGAGAACCATAGTATTTACCCCGCTCTTTGCAGCTTTTTTTGCCTTCAATCTGAATATGGGCCAGGTAGGTGCCTGGTGGGGGATCGTTGCAGGCAACGCTATTGGGGCTGGAGTGGTCTATGTCTGGGTAAAGCTTTATCTCAGTACGATTCTGAAAACAGGGCCCCTGCATAAACCCTTCGAGCAGGGGATTTAAACTTTTTTGAGCAAATATTTTATAGAAAGAATTCTAATAAATCGTAAATGTTGTACCAAATATTTATATATATGTAGAAGGTAATAAGTTACCGTCTGCCGGCAAAACCAAAAAACAAAAGTTCAATCAAAGGTGAGCCAGAATGAAAGAAATTATTACGCAAAAGCCTCTGAGACCAGTTCTTCACGGGTTTCTTCTCAAAGACCGTAAGTTTGTCCCGGCCTCAAAATCTAAAGTCCTGAACATTTTCGGACTTTTTGAGACAGGAAGCATAAAGTCGGAGGAGACCTGAAATGCAGGAACAGCTGTCTCCCGCATGAAGTGCTTAATAAAACATTCGGGGGGCGGATACATTCTACAGACAAAGATAAATTTCCTCCACCGAAAAACGCCGAATATTCTTTGACCAGTCAGTAGAGAGAAAAAGCATAAGTCAAAATTGCCATATTCAATCTTTAAAAGTATAAATAATGTAAAATTTCCGAAGAAATCCCAAATAAGCACTCATGAAATAAAAACCGCTGGGAAAAGTCTCTTGGAAAAGTCTCTTGGAAAACACACCTCCCAAAACAGAAGAAAAACGCCGTATATACTAAAAACGTACTCAAGAACAGTTCAGATAAACAGTATTTCCTAAAAGATCTTCAAGTCTGGTTTCAAAAAACATATTTAAAAACGAGAAAAGTAGATCTTTAAGCCAGAACACCTTGAAGAAACAAATCAGGACACCAGCATCTCCATCCCTGGAGTAACTAAATACAAAAAACGGCGGTACAAAGGAAAACTCTCCCAAAAAACGGACATATGGGGAGGATAAAAGAATGAACTGGAAATCATTTCCGGTTCTTTCAAAAAAACATAATTATATTACTATTTTTTGCTTTCTCTTTACTAAACCTTTTTTGTCCCGCTCAATACAGGAGAGCGGCCTCTCCCATGAAAAAGAAGAAAAAACAGATGAATATTGTTCATTTAATTTTTCAACCTTTTTCTAATTTTTACTTCTTCTACTCCTTTTCCCTTTAACTTCTTCTTTGGGTTAGATCTTCAGACAAACTGGCGAGGTCTTCGATACAATGCGAATTTAAAATCCCTGATAGGGGATATTTTAGACCTGTTTCCAAGAGAATGAGAATTATTGATCCGGTAGCTCAACTATGATGGAGCATCCGGAAAAGAATGAAATAAAAAGAGACTGGAAAGACAAAAAGATTTGAAGCGAAGAGATAATATTTACTCAAAAAGGTTTTCAGGTAAAGAAATACAGCAGATATTATCGGTTCAGAGGGAAAGACTTGAATCTTAATATAGAAACTTCGAGGCGCATAGAGTTGATAGATATCACCTCAGAGGTAAAGGAAGAGGTAAGGATAAGCGGGGTACGGGAAGGTGTATGCATTATCAGCACCAGACATACGACTGCGGGGATAATTGTCAATGAAAATGAAAACGGGCTCCGGGAGGATATCCTGAATATGCTGGAAAGACTTGTACCTCAGGGGGCAGGATACAGGCACGACAGAATAGACAATAACGCTGATTCGCATCTTAAAGCCATATTGCTCGGATCAAGCGAAGCCCTGCCCATTGTAAAGGGCGAACTGGAACTCGGTACCTGGCAGAGCATTTTTTTTGCCGAAATGGACGGGCCAAGGAACAGGGCGGTAAATCTGACGATTTTAAAAACTGAATAAGGGCAGAAAAAATTGAGTAAAAAAATTAAGGAATAAAAAATAAAAATATAAAAAATTAAGAAAGAAGAAATTAAGAAATGTGAAAAAATCCTTAAAGGCTGTCCGGAGATACTGCCTGAGAGGATCTTTCAGCCTTACTGAAATCGTCCAGACGGGTCTGTTTCTTTCTACATTTCTCTCCCGGAATCTCTACAGGATATTCTCCTGTAAGGCAGCCAATGCACATGTCGTTCTTGTCGCACTCAAGTGCTCTCATAAGCCCGTCGATGCTGAGGTAGCCGAGAGAATCAGCACTTATCAGCCCTTCGACCTCTTTTATGGTCTTGTATGAAGCGATAAGTTCCTGCCGGGTTGCCATATCGATTCCCAGGTAGCAGGGGGCAATAATTGCCGGGCTTCCGACCCTTGCGTGGACTTCTGACGCGCCTGCCTTCCTGACCATATCTATGATACGCCTCGAGGTAGTCCCGCGGACAATGCTGTCATCTACCAGGACAACACGTTTGCCTTTGATATTGTCCTGAATAGCGTTCATCTTAAGCCGAACTGCAGTTTCACGCAGGTCCTGTCCCGGAAGAATGAAGGTGCGCCCGATATAACGGTTCTTCATGAGCCCTTCCAGGTACATTATACCTGATTCCCTTGCATAGCCGATTGCGGAAGTGATTCCGGAGTCAGGGACAGGAGACACGATGTCTGCGTCCACATGATGTTCGCGGGCAAGCTCCCTTCCGATTCTTTCCCTTACTTTATAGACAAGCTTGCCGTCTATAACGGAGTCTGGCCTTGCAAAGTAAATGAACTCAAAAACGCAATGTGCCGGATGCGGTTCATTTGCGAGCTGGTGGCTTTCAAAACCTGAGCCTGTAAAGACCATGACCTCGCCTGGTTTGACGTCCCTTATAAGGGTGCCGTTCAGGGTGTCAATGGCTACGCTCTCGGAAAATACTCCGTATCCGCCGTCAACTTCTCCAAAACAGAGTGGCTTGAAACCGAAAGGATCCCTTACGGCGTAGATAACACCGTTAATGAAAATGACAAGAGAGTAAGAGCCAACAAGCTTGCGCATTACAGTCCTGATAGACTCGATAGGTTCGTGTTTTATCAGTTCTTTTACAAGCAGATGGCCAATAACTTCAGTATCTGAATCACTGATAAAAATTCTGCCTTCATTTTCCAGCTCATCCTTCAGTTCCCTTGCATTTACCAGATTCCCATTATGAGCAATGGCAACTGTTCCGCCCTTGAAGTTCAGGATAAAAGGCTGACAGTTTTCAATCTTTGACCCGCCAGTTGTGGAGTAACGGACATGCCCGACTCCTGCATTACCGACCAGACGCCCGAGGGAATCTTTGTTATATACATCAGGTACAAGCCCCATTCCTTTGATGGAAAGCGGACATGAGCCGTTGTGCACCATTATGCCTGTCGATTCCTGTCCTCTGTGCTGAAGGGCATAAAGGGCATAATAAAGCTTGAATGCGACAGCATTTGACGCGGGTCTGTCATCAGGCAAAATTATGCCTGCAACCCCGCACTCTTCTTTCAATTTTGACCTCCGGTGCAGGTAAAAAATAGAGAAAATTGAGCAGGCAGGTTTAGTATTTGCACTTTGCCTGCCACTTGTAAGTTCTCATACGGGATGTCTTTCCAAAGCCGCATGAAGTACACTGTTTTGTATGCACGTTTAACGAAACGCTGCCGCAGCGCCTGCATTTGGCGTGGGTGCGCTTCTGCCTTTTTCCCATTGAAGCCGTACCTTTACTCATTCTCAAATCTCCTGATAAAAATCAATCTAGCATGTAATATTCGATAATTCGAAGCGATTTCGTTTTTCTGAATTCATCCCAGCTCTACAGATCTTGCTGCTTACCGAGTTTAACGATAATAGATGAAGTGCTTGATATAGATTACGGAGATACGTATACGACGTTGTCACCGCGAATAACGACACTGCTGAATTTACTTACTACTTCTCCTTCTCTTAATTCTTCAGCATTGTCAAGCACGAGATTCATGTGAATATCGTATCCTTTCAGCTCGCCCCTAAACTCACGTGCGCCTTTCAATCTTACGATAACGGGTGTGTCCAGTGCGTTGTTCAAAATATCCAGAGGTCGGTTTGCCATCCTTACAATCCCCTTAAAACATTATAAATCAAGTCATTATCTATATCAATATAAATAGTTAATCCAGACTTAAACTGATCGCCGCGCTTAAGTATTCGATTATCTGCATCAAAGTCGTAAATACAATATATAAATGTATCGAAGAAATGACTCAATTCTGGTCTTCAGGTATATAAACGAAGGCAAAATATAAGAAAAATGCTCTTTCCTGAGGAAAAAATACTATATTATTGAAACACTTTCTATCAACTCTCTAAATAATATTTCAGAAACTCTTCTAAAAGACGTCATAAAAAACAAACTTTCATAATACCGAAAATCCCTGAGTTCCCCGGTTTTTCGGAATCGGGACTTACAAAATCAAGTTTCATAAGAACCCGGTACCCTTCGTCTTATAGATTTCCGGAGAATTCAGAAATATTGTCGGAATGAAATAAGAGTCCTGCAGAAGGGGTAAAAGTGTAATTCTGACAAAAATGAGAAGTGCAGTATAAATGCCGTATAAGTGCCTTATATTTAGATACACCAGCATAATAAGCCATAAAAAATAAAAATCGAAATGAGGAATAAAATGACAGAAAAAACCCCTATGTTTAAAACTCCTGTTGTGATGACTATCGCTGGTTCTGATTCAGGAGGGGGAGCAGGAATTGCTGCTGACATCAAGACCTTTGCAGCATTCGGAGTCCACGGGACCTGCGCCATTACTTCCGTAACCGCCCAGAATACTACAGGGGTTCTTGAAACATTTGATCTTGCTCCTGAAGCCGTTGCGAGCCAGATAGAGGCTGTCTGTACCGACATGGATGTTAAGTGGGCAAAAACCGGAATGCTTGCCTCTTCAGAGATCATAAAAGAGGTTGCAAAGCAGGTAAAAAAACATAATCTCTCCCTCGTGCTCGACCCTGTAATGGCTGCTGAAGCCGGAGGAGACCTGCTGAAAAAAGAAGCCCTTTCAGTCCTTATTAAAGAACTGTTACCTCTCTGCAAGGTTACAACTCCAAACGCCTCAGAGGCGGGCGCACTTGCAGGTGTCACTGTCAAGACCCATGAAGATGCAAAACTTGCGGCAAGAAAAATTGCAGACCTTGGGGTTGAATCCGTTATTGTTACGGGAGGGCATATCGACGCGACTGACCTCCTTTATGAACCTGTGTCCGGCACCTTTACACGCATTCCGGGCACTTTTGTAAAAGGAGGGACACATGGGTCTGGATGCACTTATTCCGCGTCAATGGCTGCCTGCCTTGCCCGGGGTGACAGCACGGAAACCGCTGCCAGAAAAGCAAAGACGTTTGTGGAACAGGCGATTTTGAGGAGCGTGCCTGTAGGAAAGGGGGTGGGACCTGTAAATCCTCTGGCAAATACACTTGAAGAAAAAGAGCGGTACCTGGCTCTTCAGGACGTAAAAGAAGCGGTTTCAATCCTCACATACAGCCCTGATTTTGCAAAACTAATCCCTGAGGTTGGCTGTAATATAGGGATGGCAATCCCATGTGCCAGGACTTATAATGAAATAGCTGCTGTCGAAGGCAGGATAATCAGGTTCAGGGAAAAGGCAATTCCCGTCGGATACGTTAATTTCGGAGCCAGCCAGCATGTTGCCAGGGTTATTTTAGCAGCTCTCCGCGAGAATCCTGAAATGAGGGCTGCCATGAATGTGAAATACTCGGAAGAAATTCTTGAAGCATGCAGAGAAATAAATCCTGGAATCTCTTCCTTTGACAGGGCTGAAGATCCGGGGGATGCCAGCACCATGGAATGGGGAACATCGGAGGCAATTAGAAAATACGGAGGAATGCCTGAAGTAATCTATGATAAAGGAGCAATAGGAAAAGAACCCATGGTCAGGCTGCTTGGTAAAAGCGCTTCAGAGGTCGCAAAGCTTGCCGTGGAACTTGCCAGGAGAGTAAAATAACACCCGTTGAGCATAACGCCAGCTGAAACCAGGATTTTTTATTCCCAATTTTTCTTATTTTAAATATTTTTTCAGATATATCCAGTTTTGATATATTTATTACTATTATTATCTTATTTTTAATCTTTTCTTTTTTCCTAATATAATGTCTTATTTTTTATCTTTTAACTTTTCTTTTTTACTAATTTCCTTTTTATTTTTATTTCTTCTATTTCTATTCTCTTTTATTTCTCATCTTTATTTTTATTATTTTTTATTTTTATTACCTTTTGTTTCCATTCATCTTTATTTTTATTCATTTTCTTTTTTCCCTTTTGTTCTCACACCTTCCAGCTCCAATAACTTTGCGAATTTTTATAAAGTATAATGGTGGAGCTTATTGAATATAGATGAGAAACAGATAACACTTAAATACACCAAGGTACGATTTTGTACAGAAACGTTACGCAGGAGATTTTCATGGAGCAGACAAAAATTATCCTTGACGAAAATGAAATGCCGAAGAGATGGTACAACGTCCTTTCAGACCTGCCGTCTCCAATAGACCCGCCTCTGGACCCAAGAACCTGGCAGCCTATAAACCCTGAGGCTCTTGAGCCTATTTTTGCAAAGGAACTGATCAGGCAGGAAATGAGCAGTGACAGGTACATCGATATCCCTGCAGAAATACTCGATGTTTACAGGCTCTGGAGGCCAAGCCCCCTCTTCAGGGCTCACCAGCTTGAAAAGGACCTCAAGACCCCTGCAAAAATATATTATAAGTATGAAGGGGTCAGCCCCGCAGGCAGCCACAAGACAAATACCTCCATTGCCCAGGCCTACTACAATATGAAAGAAGGCACGGAACGGCTCACAACCGAGACCGGAGCAGGACAGTGGGGAAGTGCACTTTCTCTTGCCTGCAACTACTTTGACCTCGAATGCAAGGTCTATATGGTTCGTTCAAGTTATTACCAGAAACCTTACAGAAAATCCCTTATGACTCTCTGGGGAGGAAATGTCGTGCCTTCCCCGAGTCCTGATACGGAGTTTGGAAGAAAAATCCTGAAGGAGCAGCCTGACACGCCCGGGAGCCTCGGGATTGCAATCAGTGAGGCTGTAGAGGACGCAATAGCCCATGATAATACAAAATACACGCTTGGAAGCGTGCTGAACCATGTTGTTCTCCATCAGACCGTGATAGGAGCTGAATGTAAAAAACAGCTTGAACAGGTCGAAGAGTATCCTGATGTGGTTATAGGGTGCTGCGGAGGAGGGAGCAACCTCGGAGGGATCGGACTCGAATTCATAAAAGACAGGCTTGAAGGAAAGCACAATGCAAGAGTGGTCGCAGTCGAGCCTTCAGCATGTCCTTCCCTGACAAAAGGAGAATACAGATATGACTTCGGAGACACTGCCGAGATGACGCCTCTTCTCAAGATGTACACTCTCGGACACAAGCACATACCACCTGCCATCCATGCAGGAGGACTCCGTTATCACGGCGACTCTCCCATTATAAGCAAACTCTGTGCCGAAGGGCTCATGGAAGCGGTTTCTTATGGCCAGAAAGAGGTCTTCGATGCAGCTGTCCAGTTTGCCAGGACGGAAGGAATAGTGCCTGCACCTGAATCTTCCCATGCAATACGCTGTGCGATTGATGAAGCCCTTGAAGCTAAGCAGAAAGGAGAAGAAAAGGTAATTCTCTTCAACCTTAGCGGGCACGGGCACTTTGACATGGCTTCCTACGACAAATATTTCAGCGGAGAACTTGAGTGATCTGCATATATCAGGAAAACATCTGATAAAAGTAATTGGATAAAAGTAATGGTGCCAAAAAAACATAGCCTGAAACATGAACCCGAACGATGCCCGGGTTTTCAGGCTAAAATATATAACTGAACAGTATATAACAGGGATGCCTCAGGGCATCTCTATATTTGAGAAATCCTGGAAATTTCTTTTATAACTCAAGAGGTTTTTTGTTCAGGATATAAAGGATCATTTTCTGGTTGAGTTTGCTTTCTTTGCTCATTTTCTCTGCAATTTTATCATTGGGGATTCCATCGACTTTCATATTCCTTATCTTATTCATCACTGAAGAAGGGACCGTGTAGTATTCATTGATGTCTTTTCTGTGACCCCAGACGTCTCCTTCAATCAGCTGTATTTTCTGCATCTCTAAAAACATCTCCATTGATTTTGACATAGTTCGCTGATATGAGCTTGGAAGCTGGACTATCTCGAGTTTGGGACATGTTTCGACAAGCAGAAAAATATCTTTATTCGAAGGCCTGAACGCAAGATGAATCACCTTTTCGTTCGGGTTTAAGGAGAGAATTTCATCTCTCGAACTTACAACTCTTATTTTCATACTATTCCCCAGACCCTAGTTTAAATTAAGTACTGAATGAAGTTTATTAGACTGCAATATTTAAATATTTTTCTGTGTTTTTGTAGAAGTTTTATTCGTTTAGTAGAAAGATATTTGAAAAAAAGAGTTATAGAGAATTAATAATAAAAAGTGTTGAAGGAATAATCGTAATTGATAGATAAAAAATCAATCAATTTTTTAATTTTTCTGAATAAATATAAAAATTGAGTCTGGATGTAAATTAATTTATTTTTTACCCGGAAAGAAAAGCCCTCTTCCTCGACAGATCGGATTTCTCCGACCTGCCATGTGGGATGAAAGCCGTCATTAGGTACAGTACAGTACTGTGTTTCTTTATTGCTGTTTCTTATTTTACCAGTAGATTGAACCTGTTTTATCCCGCACCTTTGCCAGCTTCAGAACTTTCCGCGGCCGAGCTGTGCATGAGCGCGTGCCAGGTGTCCGGCTGCCTGTGCTCCTATCAGGGAAATTTCTCCTGCGAGCACTGCAGAGGCAACGATTTCTGCAAATTTCCGCGAATTTATTCCGGGGGTGTCTCCTGCTCCTGCTACACCAAGGATATTGAGACAGTCTCTCTGTGTTCCAAGCCCGGTCCCTCCTCCCACCGTACCCACGGGAAGGGCTGGAAGAGTGACAGAGCAATGGATTTCTTCATACTTTGTAAGTTCCATACTTGTAATCGCTGTGCTGCCTTCGACAACATGAGCAGCATCCTGCCCGCATGCAAGATATACAGCAGCAATAATGTTTGCAGCATGAGCGTTGAACCCCATGGCTCCTGCCCTTGCAGAACCGAGAAGGTTTTTACTGTAATTTACCTCAAACATTGATTCAGGCGTGCATTTGAGAGTCTCTTTGACTATCTCCTGAGGAATGGTCACTTCAGCAACTACGGTTTTCCCCCTCCCGAGGATGGCGCTTATGGACGCAGGTTTTTTGTCCGTACACATATTTCCTGAAAGGGTAACAGGGTGTGCGCCGAACTCATCTTCTATAAGGTGCATTACCGCATCCGTGGCTATGGTCACCATGTTCATGCCCATTGCGTCTTTTGTATCATAGGAAAACCTGAGATAGATATATGTTCCTGTCACAAAGGGCTTTACTGAAAGCAGTTTTCCAAACCGGGTCGTTTTTTCAGCAGCCTGTTTCATCTGTTCGAAAGTTTCCGGGCTCTTCACCCAATCATAAAACTTTCTGGCTCTTTCAAGACTCTCAAGCTTGAAGACCGGAGCTCTTGTCATTTCGTCTTCAAAAACTCTTACATTTGCTCCTCCTGATCTGGTGATTACCGAGCAGCCGCGATTTACACTGGCAACAAGTGCTCCTTCCGTTGTAGCCAGAGGAATATAGTATTCTCCTGCTGCATATTCTCCGTTTACTTTCAGAAGCCCGGCAACTCCCAGAGGGATCTGGACTGCGCCTATCATGTTTTCGATATTTCTCTTTGTTACGCTTTCCACGTCCAGTGAGAAATTCTGTATATGCTCAAATTCCAGTTTTCCATACTCCTGAATAGCAAGCCTTCGGATCTTTACGGCTGTCAGCGGGTCTGCAAATTCTTCAATCTTGCGAAATGCTATATCTCCATCGAGAACCTTTTGTAAAAGAAGTTTCTCTTCCTCAGTAAGTTCATAAGCTTCCGTAAACATGATATCACCTGATCCTTTTACTTTCTACTAAAAATTAAAGTCTTGTGGTGCCGCAATAAGGAATGCAAATTCTAATATATTATCCTTTTAAACATGAAGCCTTTATGTTAGATAAGATTCCCTTTATCTTAAATATCCGTATATTAACATATAATTCATTCTTCTAAAAAAGTAAATCCCTTACTCTAAAACAGTCAATTCTCCGTTTAAAGCAATAATTCCGCATCTAAAACAGTTAATTCTTTGTTTAAAGTAGTAATTCTTCGTTTAAAGTAGTTATTACCTCGCTTAAAACAGTTAATTCTTTGTTTAAAACATTAATTCTTCGTTTAAAGTAGTTATTACCTCGCCTAAAACAGTTAATTCTTCATTTTCATATCATTTTTTATCCTGGCAAGAGCGCTTTCAAGATGCTGCAGGGGCTTTATTCCTGGACTGGACTTTTGAAAAAGAGATGCAAGAAGACAATAACTATTTTTTTATTTAATTTATGTATTTCTATAATTTACTGCAGGAAGTCTTTAAAAAAATAATTATAAGCTTATACCTTTTAAGTAATTATTTTAAAAGAGATTTTAAAGTAAGTTTAAATATCCTTTAAAGTTGACTCCGGACAAACCGCCAGATTCAGAAATTTATAATCAGCTGGTTTTCTTCACTGTATGTTAGAAAAAGTTCAGCCACTTCTTTTGAGCAAATAAACTCAATTCCCGGGATCAATTCTTCCTTCTTAAGTCCGATCATGTCTGAGGCAAGCTGACAGCACCGGAACTCTACTCCCATGTCTATACATTCCTGGACCGAGGCATCGTATTTCGGTGAACCTCTCGTTTTATCTTTCTTTGCAAGCAACACTCCCATAGGTCCCCACAGAATAACCAGAACGTCGAGCCCTTTACTTCTATAATACTTAGCAAATTTGAGAGTTTCCTGCGGGCTGGTGCTTTCGTACACCATGTTTTTGAGTAATAGTAAAACCTTTTCTACTTTTGTCATAAGAACCCCAGGTCTGAATAATACTTTTCTGAAACAGATTACCTGGATGTATATAAAGTTTCACATTGAAATTGAGGGTATGCCCATTTTTTCACTCTATTTATATAAATTTATTAACTCTTCGAAAACCTGCAAAACCTTTGCATATACTAATTTAATTGATTTTACTGCCGTTCCAAAAATCACAGTTAATTTTTTTCTTCTGAAATGATTTAACCCCAAATCTAAAAAAACTTATAAAGTCCTATGCTAATAATAGGGTCGAATTCTGAAACTCTATTTTTATATTAATTTTGTTTTTCATTATCTCTTATTAATTTTCATCATCTATTATTAATTTTCATTATCTCTTATTAATAAATTAACTGTCCATTCTTTCGGAATATCTTCTGGCAGAAAGTTTCTTTTTATTACCTATACATTTAAATACTTTATACAATTATAATGATAGTTATTATATATACTCTTAGGGGATTGATTGAGCATGTCTTCAATAGTTTCTGATTTTAAAAAGACAAAACCAAAAAACAGTATAAAAAATATTCTTGAAGATACTGATTCAAAAGCAAAGGAAATAAGCCTGTTAATAGACAGTCTTCCAGTAACTGTTTTCAGAATTTCAAATGAATCGTCCTGGGCAATACACTATATAGGCAAGAGTGTAGAACAATTAACCGGTTACTCCAAAATGGATTTTATTACCCGGAAACTGACCTGGTCCGATCTTATTTGTCCGGAGGATATTCCTGCACTCAACAAGGTTGTACAGAAAGCGACGAAAAACAGGACTCCCTATCAGGTTGAATACAGAATTAAAAAAGCAGATGGCAGTACAGTATTCATTCAGGAACAGGCTCATCCGGTGAATGATGATAAGGGAAATTTAGCTTATGTTGACGGTGTGTTTCTGGACGTCACTCAACAAATAATACGTAGAGAAGAGTCTCAGAAGGCAATTGTTAGCAGCATACCCAAGCCATCACTTGCTCTTTATGTAGATGCTTCTGGAAAAATAAAATATATCAATGACTATTTCGTGAAAATGTGTAAGTTCAAAAGTGCCAGTGAAGCGATCGGCCTGTCCCCAGCTGACCTTATGGAAAGCAGTAACAAAAAATCAATTGCTGAAACAGTCCTGGAAACCGGAGAAGGAGTTTTCAATTTTGGAAGGGCGCTGAAACTTAAGGCTCAGGATAAACCACTGCATACAGTAACTTCCTCCGTGCCGATAAAAGATGATACTGGAGCAATTGTTGCAAATCTTACTATTATTACTGATATGACAGAGATGAAGGAGAAGGAAAAAGAAATCCAGGATTTGCTGGAATATACTAACAGCTGCCTGAAGAATCTCGGAGAAGGTATCAGAATAATTGGTGAAGGCAACCTTGATGTCCAGCTCGAAAAGGTTAAAGACGATGATTTTGGCAGGATTTTTGATGAATTTAATAAGCTTGTTTTTACTCTAAAATCAGTTATTGAGAATGTCCTTGAGGATATGCTTACTACTCTTGAAGAAGCCCGCCAGTCCGAAGAAGCCGTTAACCAGATGAACATGGGAATGCAGCAGATCTCAACCGCTGCAGAGCAGATTGCAACCGGTTCCGAGAACCTTTCCAGGCATGCAGGCGCAGCAGCTTCTGATATAAAAGCCTCTCAGGAAATCTTCAAAAAGCTCAGTGACTCTTCTACAAAATCCTCCAGTTATGCCTCCCAGGCTGGTAAAATCAGTGACGAAGCCCAGGATCTCAACAACGTGGCTCTGGAAGGGGTGGAACAGTTTGTTGAAGAAATTTCCAAACTCGGAGATATTGTCCACTCCCTTGATGACGCTGTCAATAACATCGGAGCTGTCACAGGAAAAATCAAGTCCATTGCCGACCAGACTAACCTCCTTGCTTTAAATGCAGCTATCGAAGCAGCACGAGCCGGAGAATACGGCAGAGGTTTTGCTGTCGTTGCTGACGAGGTCAGGAAACTTGCAGCAGATTCGAGAAAGAGCACTGACGAAATAAATGAGATCGTTACAAACGTCCAGAAAGAGACCAAAAAGGTGACAGAAGCCATCAACACCGCAGACGGACAGGCGAAAACAGGAAGCAAAAACATCAAACAGGCCCTGAATAAGAGCCATGAGATCGCCGATGCGGTTGCCACTATAAACTCCATGCTTGCTGAGTTAGATAAGCTCTCGGATGAAGGTCTAAGCAGAGTTGAGAATATCGAGAAAAGCATAAGTGAGACCGCTTCAACAGCAGAAGAAAATGCTGCAAGCAGTGAAGAAACCTCTGCTGCAATTGAAGAACAGACAGCTGCCATGCAGCAGGTGAGCACGTCTGTACAGAATGTCAGTGGGCTTGCCCAGAAAACGGTCAATACTCTCCTGGAAAACTTCGATGTGTCAGGGGAAAAGAACAACGTCCAGCCTTCTCCCGGAAAACCGCAGGGTTTTGACAGAAACAAGGTATCAAAAATATACTGAATGTTGAATCTGTTTGATTGAGGGGTGATGAGGTGCAGAAGTTTTAACTTGCTGTTTCTTTAAGCCACTTTAAGGTGATAATATGAGTTATCATAGTCAGATCGTAAATGTGGATAATACGATTCAGGTGATTGTTTTCAGTCTTGGAGAAGAGAGATATGGAGTCGAAATTTCTCAGGTAAAAGAGATTATCCTGCCAACTCAAATCACCAGAATTCCTAATGTTCCTGGCTTTGTAGAGGGAGTGCTGAACCTCAGGGGCCAGATAGCAACAATCATCAATCTCAGAAAGAGATTGGGGAAAGAATCCAAGAAGAACGATGAAAATACCCGGATTATAGTTATTGAATACAATAATGCAACTATCGGGATGATGGTTGACAGTGTAAGTGAAGTCAAGTACCTGTCTTCTCAGAATATTGAAGAAATACCCAAATTCCTGGCTTTAAGAGACGATTCTAAGTTCTTAAAGGGAGTGGGAAAACTTGAGGATGGGCTTCTCACATTAATGGACCTTAAAGAGTTATTCAGCGAGGAAGAGCTGAAGGAGATGCGGGGATGACCGATAAAGTCCACCTCCGAGCTCCTGTTAAAATTTATGATGACGGATGGGTGGATGTAGAACTTGTAGTCACCGACAGCAGCCTCGTTATTGGAAAACGGAACATCTCCCTGCGGGAAATAGAAGACCTGGAAGATGTTGAAATCGAGGGCGTTAATTGTATCCAGATTAAAAAAGAAAGCAAAATTGTCCTTCAGCTTCCTAAAAACCTCCACCATCAGGTCTTCAAATACATTGCATTTAATCTCAAAGCAGATAAGTTTGCAGTGTTTTTCCTCTCGTCCGCAACTGTTGGGGGCGTTGTTTCATCGGATGCACAGTGGGAAAAAGGGTATTTCAGTGTAACAGATGAAGGTTTCTGGTTTCTATCCGCCCGAAACCAGAAAAGGATCCCTATTGAGAATCTCGGATCTGTTAAGACTGACCTTAGAAATGTTGGCGGGAAACAGAGGAAGGTTCTTGTCCTCTCTCATGTTGAAAAAAGTAACGTAGTAACAAGCCTGGTACTTTGTCCTGAAAGCACGCTGGAAATGCTTGAAGGCTACCTTCAGCGGCTTTTCGAAAAGCATAAGCCGGCAATTAAACTGTCCGAAGATGAAATGCAGATTCTCACTCTGATATATTCCGGGCTGGATTTTGCATCAATTGAAAACATAGCTGGAATGTCAACGGATGAGTTAAACAGTTATTATGACCGCCTTGTAGATTCCGGGCTTGCTAAAGTTGTAAAAATCAGAAAAGAAATTGAACTGACTCCTCATGGGGTAAGTATGGTAGATAAAATTTCTAAAAGATAATTTCAGATAATTTTGGGGGATATATATGGCAAAAGTATTGATTGTTGATGATACCGCTTTTATGAGAAAACTTCTGAAAAACATTCTTTTCGGTGCAGGGTTCGATATCGCAGGGGAGGCAGAAAACGGAAAGCAGGCTGTGGAAATGTACAGGACGCTAAGGCCGGATGTTGTTACCATGGATGTTGTCATGCCGGAAATGACCGGAATTGACGCATTAAAACATATTAAGACTGCTGACAAAGATGCTAAAATCGTGATGTGCACTGCCATAGGTCAGGAGAATATTGTAAAAACAGCCATAAAACTGGGGGCAAGAGGCTACATCATAAAACCTTTCCAGGCCCCCAAGGTCATTGAAGAGATTAAGAAAGTAGTCGGTGAATAAGTCCGGGGATATTATGATTCGTACTCTTATTGTTGATGATTCTGCCTTCATGCGGATGGCAATAAGAAGCATGCTTGCCAGCAGCCCGGATATAAAGATAGCAGGAGATGCGTGTAATGGAAAGAAGGCTGTAGATAAATCAAAATCATTACACCCTGACATAATCATAATGGATGTTAACATGCCAGTCATGGACGGGCTTACAGCCGTTAAAACCATTATGAGTACGGACCCTGTCCCGATAATCATGTTCAGTACCCTGACAGTAGAGGGCTCAAAAGAGGCTTTAGAGGCTTTGCAGCTTGGAGCAATAGATTTTGTCCCGAAATCCGAATCTCACCACGATGTGAATAAGATTGAGAAAGAGCTTGTTGACAAAATAAGAAACATTCACAGCTCAAACCCCAGCATATTAAGATTAATTAATATGAGGAAATTTAAAGGCGAGGTTGTCAGAGGGAAATGGAGCTGCGCTGGAGACTTTGCGGTCCTTATAGGTTCGTCTACCGGAGGTCCTTCATCTCTTGAACAGGTGATCCCAAGGCTTCCGGGTGACCTGCCTGCTCCGGTCTTTGTTGTCCAGCATATGCCAGAAGGCAATTTTTGCAAACAACTTGCAGAGAGGCTGAATTTCCTTTCAGAGCTGGAAGTAAAGGAAGCCAGAAATAATGAAAAAGTAACTGCTGGTGTTGTTTACATAGCCCCCGGCGGCTATCACATGACTGTTAAAAAGGCTCTGGGTGTAACCAGAATAAAGCTCATAAAAAGCCAGCCTGTTCATGCGGTAATGCCTGCAGTTGATGTGATAGCTGAAAGCATGCTGGATGTTTACGGAAAGAACATAGTCGCTGCAATTCTTACGGGAATGGGGTTTGATGGAGCTGCAGGATTTAAAAAGATAAGGGATGCAGGCGGCTCCACAATTGCATGCAGTGAAGATACCTGCGTTATTTTCGGAATGCCAAAAGCTGCAATAGCAGCCGGCGGTATTGATACGGTAAAACCCATTTTTGAGATCCCTGAAGAAATAGTAAGGATGTCGGAGGTGAAATGCAATGGAAAGTGATATGGCAGCCTATAAAAGCGATTTCCTTCAGGAAGTATACGAGTGCCTTGATATATTCAACCAGTCTTTTGTGGACCTGGAAAATGGGGACACTGCTGCAATTGATGAAATCTTCAGGATAACCCATACAATAAAAGGAATGGCTGGATTTCTCGGCTATGCTTCACTCGAACATCTGTGCCATACCATGGAAGAAGTCCTCTGCGGCATAAAAAATGGAGATATAGAGATAGATGGCGAACTTGTTGATATCCTGCTTTCAACAGTCGACCGGATCACGGATATTGTCAAACAGATAGAGAATGCGGATAACGATAATGTAAAAATTGACGACCTGGTAGAAGCTTTTGAAAATTATGATAAAATAAAGAACGTAGAACATGAATCTCTCTGCCCTTTATCCGCAGAAAACAGTGTCCCATCTCCTGCAATAGAATCCTCACAGAATTCGGAGGAAAACATCTCCCCGAGTCCGGAATATCAGGAGGATAAAGCCGAAAATAGAGGAACATGCGGTACGGATGGCTGCAACCTTATGAACAGAGGAACATGCAGTACGGATGAGTGCAACCTTGTTCTTGATGTAACCCTTGTTAAGGATTGTGCCATGAAAGGTCTGAGAGCATCGTTGATTATAGAGTCTCTCAAAGATATCAGTAAACTGGCTAAAACAGAGCCTGATGAAAACGACATGGAGAACGGCTTTGACGGTTGCTTTAAAGTATTCCTTTCAGGGGACAACAGTAAGGTAGAAGAACTGATGGATAGAATTTCAGAAATCGAACAATTTAATATTTCTGAAATTAAACCGCTTAATGGTGCCTCTGATAAAGAAATAAAACGTAATAATTCTATTTCGGAGAAGTCTCAGCCGGATGTCATATCAACTACTATTCTGCCGTCTGAAACCCTTTCCGTTCCTTCTGATACAATGTCTGTTTCGGAGGTGAACAGCAGAAATTCACTCCACTCATACATATACGGTTTAATAGCAAGGATGCACCGCATTCTGGACGGAATTGGTAAATCCGTAAACTGTTTTAAAAAGACCGAATCCGCCGGAGTGCTCCTGAAGAAAAAATGTAAGGATTCTAGGGGAGATATTCCGGAGCAGCAGGAAACTCTAGAGCAACAGGAAACTCTAGAGCAGCAGAAAACTCCAGCTTCCGAACTGGATATTGAACTGGGTCCTGCAGTTTCCGATCAAAAGCTGCAGATAGAAGAATTCGGGATTCCTGATCATGTTCCAGAAAAGGTTTCTGAGGAGGATCTTCCGGACTGGAACATCTCGGACAGGATCATTGATGGTCCGGAGATAAAGTCGGATAAATTCCAATCTCCTGCAGAAAATATTAACGGCTCTTCTCCTCAGGTACTGGAGTTATGCGAAGCTTCCGGGATTGAAGAATCCGAACCGGGTTCAAACAACCACCTTTCCGAATCAGAATCCTCCACAAAAGCGATGTTTGACCCAAAAAGGCAGGAAACCATCCGTGTCAGGACCTCCAATCTGGATAATATAATGAATCTTGTGGGTGAGCTCGTCATAAACAAAGGGCGCCTGCTCCAGATATCCCAGCAGTACAACCTGCCTGAACTCGGGGAGGCAACCGGGACTCTGGACAAATCGATTTCGAGCCTTCAGGACGAAGTAATGAGAATAAGGATGGTAAAAATTGAGAGGGTCTTCAGCAAATTTCCGCGTATGGTAAGAGACCTGAGCAGGAAGTTCAACAAAAATATCGAGTTTGAAATTGAAGGACAGGATACGGAACTTGACAGGACTATTCTGGATGATATCAGTGATCCTCTGGTTCACCTTGTAAGAAACTCGGTTGACCACGGCATTGAACTTCCTGAAGAGCGTTCAAAAGCCGGAAAAAGTGGAGTTGGGCACATAAAGCTCTCTGCAAGGAGAGAGAAAAACAACGTAATCATCGAGATAGAAGACGACGGCAGAGGCATAGATGTTGAAGTAATAAAGAAGAAGGCTGTTGAGAAAGGACTATTGTCGTCATTTGATGTGGAGAGCCTGAGCGAAGAAGAAGTCAGGATGCTGATCTTTGCTCCGGGGTTTTCAACAAAGGACGTCCCGACAGAGATCTCAGGCAGGGGCGTGGGTATGGACGCAGTAAAAACTGCTGTTGAAAAACTGGGCGGAAAGGTCAGGATATATTCAAAGAAAGGGGAATTTACAAAAATCAGAATTGACCTGCCTCCAACAGTTGCTATAATCAAATCCCTGCTTGTAGATGTCGGTCCCGAGACCTATGCTATTCCTATCTCCAATGTTGTGAAAGCTTTGAGCGTCGGCAGCAGTGATTATAAACTCATTAAAGAAACCCCCCTGCTCTATATCAGGGATAAATTGATACCGATTCTCGAATTGAAAGAATTCTTCGATATCGAATGCGAAAAACCCGACCGGCAGATTGCCATAATCGTTGAAAAAGAAAACGAGGAAGTTGGCCTGATAGTTGATTCTATCATTGACCAGCAGGAAATTGTCATTAAACCACTCGGAAATGTTTTATCGAACTCAAAAGGATTCATCGGTGCCACCATACTGGGAGATGGGCGTGTGATACCGATTATAGATGTTTCAATGCTTATAAAAGGTGATATTGATGACTGATCTGGATAAGCTTGGTGAAGAGGAAATGGATGTTTTGAAGGAACTCGGCAATATCGGAACCGGACATGCTGCAACATCTCTTTCCAAGCTGCTTAATAAAGACGTCTATCTTTCAGTGCCAAAAGTTAAGGTGGGGGAAATAAAAAACCTCTCCCGTGAATTCATTGGTGAAGTTGTTGCCGGAGTGATTATAGCACTTCAGGACCTCGATGAAAAGAAATCCGGATATCTGTACATCATGTTTCCGGAAAAGTCTGCAAGAAAAATTGCAGGCGATCTTTTCGGAATGGATGAGCTTGATGAAGAGATGTATGCGTCCACGATCATGGAGGTCGGGAATATACTTTCTTCGTCCTTCTGTGATGCGTCAGCTGATTTTATGAACATCATATTACTCCCTTCCCCTCCAAGTTTTGCAGTCGATGTCCCCACTGCAGTCATCGATTCTGTAGTTTCACAGATGGCAAAGAACACCAACCATATTATCCTGTTTGAGACCTCTTTAAGCTCTGATTCGGATATAGAGATTTATCTGGCCCTGCTCCCTGAACCCTGCCTGCTTGATGATATGATGAAGATAATGGGACGATTATGAGCAGCGTCTTCCTGTTCATTTCGAATGAAAGCGGAAAAGCGATTTTCCTGATCAGCGGGGACGTACTGGTAAAGTCCTTCTGCTCACTTTCGGATACATGCCCATTTCAGGATTCCTGCCGGTCGTGTTCCCTGCTTAATGCTGCAAAAAATTATCTTGCAGGCACTGCGCCAGACTCAAGAATTAAAACCCTGGACGGGGAACTGTCCGCCGGCATAGGGGAATATAAAATCGGAAAAAACGTGCTTTTAAAAGTCATGGGCCTCGGCTCATGCATCGGGGTTATTCTTTCCGATGTTTCTACCGGGATATGCGGGATAGCACATGTACTGCTTCCGGGAGCTTCGGATAGAGGCGAGACCAGGTATGCTGAAACAGCGATAGAAAAAATGGTTGAAGATATGGTTAAAATGGGGGCAAGAAGGAGCAGGATTACTGCAAAATTTGCAGGCGGGGCTCAAGTTTTCAAGCACATGAGCCTTGATATTCTCAAAATAGGCGACAGGAACGCAATCTCTGTTGAAGAAACTCTTATAAAAAAGAATATCCCGATTCTGGCAAAAGATGTCGGAGGGGCAGTCGGCAGGAACGTTATTTTTAATCCTGCGGACGGGAGCATGATTGTTAAATATACTGCTAAAGGGGAAGTACTGTGGTTGTAAATATTGATGACGACTTCAATTTTCTTGTGCGAAAGATTTCAAAATCTTCCGGTATTGTCCTGACCGGGTACAGGGACAGTTATCTCAGAAGAAGAATTGACCTGAGGATGAAAGCTGCAGGAGTGGACAACTATACGTCTTATAGCGGTCTACTGGAAAGGGATAAGCACGAGATGAAAGAAGTCATAAATACGCTTACAGTAAACGTTACTGAGTTTATGCGGGACAGAACTCCGTTTCTTTTTTTCCGGGAAGAGATCCTGCCGAATATAATGGAAAGAAAAAAGCAGTGTAAAAGCAATATTGTCAGGTTCTGGAGTGCAGCTTGCTCTTACGGGGAAGAGCCTTATTCGATTGCTATCTGTTCAAAAGAGGTCCTGCCTGAAGAATGGACCGTGTCAATTTATGCAACTGATATTGATGAAAAATGCCTGAAAGGTGCTTCACAGGGAACATACAGTAAAGAACAATTAAAAAACCTTGACCCCTCCCTTGTAATTAAGTATTTTGAGCCCTCGGGGGAAAACTTCAAAGTAAGAGATATCAGCAAACTGTCAATAAGGTTCCAGAAGCATGACCTGACAGGCGAACCTCCGATATCAAGGCATTTTGATGCAGTTTTCTGCAGAAATGTTATGATATATTTTAATGAAAACCAGAAAATAAAAATGTTGAAAGATTTCTATAATTCTCTTTCGGATGGCGGCTACCTTATTATTGGCAAATCCGAAACCCTACCCGTTGAAATTAGAGAGCTGTTTGCCCATGTAAGCGTGAAAGAAAAGATTTTCAAAAAGGTTTAAATGACGTCCAGGCCTGACTGCCCATTTACATTTCCCACAAGGTAGACATTCTTATTTCACAGGAAGATTTCTAAGAATGATTTTCTTCCTGTGAATCTGTAATTATTTCTGTTATTTTTTATTTGCTTTGCTTACATACTTCTGTTCATTGTTATGAAAACCCGTCTGTAATATTCAGTTTAATATATATTATAATATGTAAGTATATGTATTATAATATATTATCAGCTACAACAATCTTTATTTTATATTCTCAAATCGTCGGGCAGAATGGAGATGATATAATAAAATATTATCATTCTTTTCTTAATTATGTAATTATTTTCTATATGTCACGGCATTAACGATAAAAAATGATCATGCGCCTTTAAATTATCATAAAAGAGAAATTAATTAATTTAATGACCAGTTTTTTAATAATACATTCTAATTTTAGTTATAAAGATTTTCTTTAATTAATTTATTATGTATATTTTTATTACTGCGTGGATAAATCGCTTTTGCAAATAAAGTTATATTTATTTTCACTTTTTGTTTTTTCTAAAAATGGTGATGAGCAGGCTTATCTGTCTTTCATATTTTTCACTATCTTATTCTCCAATATAACTTTCTTCTTCATTTAAAGTATCTTAATACACTCCGGTGCGTCAATAATTTTTATATAAAGTAAACTCTATAACAGCCGAAACATTTATAATATTACTTGATATTCTATTTACTGTTATAATAATTACACCATAAAGGTGATTTATTATGTGGAATCGATTAATCAAAAATGAAAAAGGTTTTACCGGGCTTGAAGCTGCAATAGTGCTGATAGCCTTTGTCGTCGTAGCAGCAGTTTTTAGCTACGTCATGTTGGGAGCGGGGTTCTATACAACCCAGAAAAGCCAGGAAGTCGTGCACACCGGTGTGGCTCAGGCAAGCAGCAGCATTGCACCGTCGGGAGACATAATCGTTAAAGGAGCTGATGCTGATCCATTAGGCGCTGCAGGTGCTGGCGGTGCAGCAAGTCAGATTACATTCTATGTCACAAACACTGCCGGTGGAACCGATGTGGATATGGACAAGACCATAATTTCCTACACTGACGCTGATGACTTTTTTACAAAGGAATATCTTCGCGATAGTGGCGATGGAGTTAATACTAAAGGACCAAGTCCAGACATTGGTGCTGTTGTAGATTGGACAGTAACAAATGGGTGGCTGTATCAAGCTGTGATTTCCAATACTGCCACTGCTGATAATCTGCTTTCAAAAGGTGAAAAGTATAAGGTAGTACTGAACTTGGACGAATTTCTTGATACTGGTACTCCTACTGGTTCTTTACCTGAAGTAAATGAACAGTTCAAGATCGAGGTAAAGCCACCAGAGGGTGCAGTTCTTACTATCTCAAGAACATTGCCAGCTGCACTTACCAAGGATGAATATTACCCGGTTTACTGAGGTGATCTGTAATGTGGAAAGTATTCTCTAAAGACGAAAAAGGATTTACCGGACTTGAAGCTGCAATCGTTCTCGTAGCTTTTGTAGTCGTAGCCGCAGTTTTCAGCTACGTCATGCTCGGAGCAGGTTTCTATACAACTCAGAAAAGCCAGGAAGTTGTGCACACAGGTGTGCAGCAGGCAAGCAGCAGTGTTGAATTGAGTGGAGATTTAATCGCTACAGGGGATCTCACCGCTGGTAGTGAATGCTTAGATACTGTCACACTGTGCTTACAACCTACTGCAGGTGGTTCCTCAATTGATCTGGCTACTACTCTTATAACTGTCTCAGCTCCAACCTGTGCACCAACTGATTTGAAAATGCCGACTGGAAATACTTACTCAGACATACCGTTTACTGGTGATGGCACAACATTTGGAATAGCAGCAGTATATAACGACAACGGCAATGAAAACTTACTTCTGGAAAAGGGTGAGAAATTTGAAGTAACGGTTGCTCTGAAGTCAGTAGTTTCGATAGGAGCTAATGAAAATTTCCAGCTTGAAATTAAACCTCCTCAGGGTGCAACCTATACTATTCACAGGACAGCACCTGCATCAATCAGTGACATTATGACACTCGTCTAAACTCGAAACTAAAATTCAAGCAATAATGACACTCTCTGGAGTGCCATTTTTCATTTTTTAACGCTACAGTTGGGTGATATGATGAATAGTGGGGAATCGTTTGACCAGTCCATGATTGATAAACTTGTAGCTACAGCTGAAAGCGATACTATAGAATACAAGGTTGCAAGCCTTGAAGAAGAGGTAACCGAGATCAAAGGCTCCATAAAGACTCTTCTCATGGACATCAGGGAAACGATGGGGGTCCTGGAAAATCCTTTCCAGAATATTCAGGGTATTGCCAATATTTCCAGTGCCATAGT
>WPCK01197242.1_pt1 | contig 24822 bp, 18 predicted proteins | sample 5399851 | NCBI WGS metagenome assembly WPCK01 (sample SAMN12869471, study PRJNA574797) | sludge metagenome | isolation source: wastewater treatment of pH11 | place: China:Beijing | collected 2019-05-20 | reverse complement strand
TGGTCACAACCACAAACTGGATCACAACGATGATCGAGAAAATAATGGCTCCGACTACTAAATTGTCGCCCGAAACGAACTCGCCAAAGGCTTGCACCACTCCACCGGCTGCGGCATGAGCATCGCTGCCACCGTGGGTTAAGATGAGTCGCGTCGTGGCCACGTTTAAGACCAAACGGCTAAACGTAGTAGCTAGCAGCAATGTCGGGAAGACGTTGAATTCGAGGGGCGAGCCAACGTTCATGGTCGTCAGTAAGATGACGATGGCCACGGTGATGTTGGCTGCCAATAGTACGTCGAGGATTGCGACGGGCAGCGGAACGATAATCACGAAGATGCAAGCAATGATCGCCACAGGCAAAATCAGCTCGCGGTATTTGAAAAACAGGTTGTACCAGTTGTTCATGTGCAGATAGCCAAGGTCACGGGGTAACAGCCGCCCTAGGCTAGTCAATTTTTGCTAATGCCGTCTAGAGATTTTTTTTTGCAATCGTTACGCAAAAAAAGCAGGTGCCGCAATTGCTGGCTATGCGACGACCGAGATCGGATACGCCGGCACGCACAGGATCGGTAAGCTGAGCGAAGCCCACCCGACAATCTGCCGAATGATTCCAAGCGACCGCGTGTCGTCTGTAGAAGGCGGGTGCCGTAAGCCCATGAGCAAGACGAACACCAGCATCAATGCAAAAATAATGACTTGCATGTAAACCATAAATAGGATCGACGCCAGCAAGGCAGCCCGTGCGACGTAGATGGACTTGTCTCCCAACAGACCGAACGTCACGTGCCCTCCATCGAGTTGGCCGAGCGGCATCATGTTGATTCCGGTCACCAGCAGCCCGACCCATCCGGCCATCAGCAGCGGCGTCGCCTGAGTATTGCTGACCGAGATGTAGTGCTGAGCTGTTTCCGGCGTGATAGCCGCAGCCATCCACTGGATCAACAAGGGCTGGCCCATGTGCAGCACCTCCACGGGCGAATAGGCCACCGGATGTGGATGCAGTATTGCGTAAGCGATCAATGGGATCGCCACGACTAAACCAGCCAACGGACCGGCCAGTCCGATGTCGAATATCTGTCGTCGATCGGCCGTGCCGCTTTGCATCATGATCACGGCCCCCATCGTCCCGATCGGGGAAAAATAGGGAAACGGGATGAATAGCGGCGGTGAGCTGGGAACGCGATAGACCAGCGTCATGATGTAGTGCCCGAACTCATGAGCTACCAAAATCGCCATAAGGCCGAGCGAGAACTGCATGCCATCTCGCCAGTTCGCAAGAATCGCTTCGCGGATGGGCAGCATCGAGCCGTAGACCGCCGACTGTTCGATCAGCGACTGCGGAATCCAAGCTCCGACCCCGGCCATGAACGTCGAAGCGATGGTTGCAATGGCTAGCCAAAATGCGATTCGATTGATCCGCCGATTGTTTCTGGGTTGGCCGCGGCGGCCTGGCTCTGGTTCAAATTCCTCATAGACCGATGGGGCTAACGATAGGAACTGCTCGCCGCTGATGCGAGGTGTATCGAACTGATTCACTCGTAACGAATCCTAAACTGGGTGGCGATGCCTTGCTAATTGCGATGAACGCATACGTTGATCATAAGAAAAAGTTGCGGAACGCCAATTTACCAGGAACGCACCTTCAATGGAACTGCCTTATTGCCTGCCGCATACTCCGGACGGACTCGCTATTTCCATCGACTTAGGCCCGTACCATGGGCGGCAGTCCCGACGATGGATGCTTGGAATCCCAGCGATCGGGCGATATCGAGCACCGTGTTGGCGTAAAAGGAGCTGACAACCAGTACCAGCCCGAGGCCCATGTTGAACACACGTTCCATTTCCTCTGAGTCGATCTTTCCGAGCGATTGAAGCCATGGGAACACGGGAGGAACGGCCCACGAACCTCGCTCGAATACTAGGTCAACTCCAGAGGGCAGGATGCGTTGCGAGTTTTCCAATAGTCCGCCGCCGGTGATGTGAGCGATGCCATGCACGACGCTCTTGACCTTGTAGTGTCTGAGCACGGTTCGCATCAAAGCAGCGTAGATGAACGTCGGCGTCAGCAGGGCTTGGCCCACCGTTTGTTGAAGCTCGTCGATGTGGTCGTCGATGCGCAATCCGGCGGATTCAAACACAACTTTTCGGATCAAGCTAAAGCCGTTGGAATGGAAGCCACTCGACCCGATTCCGATTAAGACATCGCCGGCGGCAATTTGCGAGCCGTTGATCAATTGACTCTTTTCGACAACGCCCACGCAGAACCCTGCCAAGTCGTAGTCGTCGCCATGATAATGTTCCGGCATGATGGCCGTCTCGCCGCCAAGCAAGGAGCAATCGGCTTGGACGCAACCATCGCTAATGCCGCTGACGATCTGTTCGAGCATTTCGGGATTGTCGCGGCTCATCGCCACGTAGTCCAAAAAGAACAGCGGCTCGGCACCGCAGCACAAGCAATCGTTGACACACATGGCCACTAAATCAATGCCGACGCTACGGTGCATGCCAGCCATCTGAGCGACTCGCAGCTTCGTGCCCACGCCGTCCGTGCCGGAGACGAGAACGGGTTGGCGGTAGTTGCGGGAAAATAGAGCGCAGTCGAAATCGAGTTGAAACAAGCCTGCAAAGCCGCCATCGTTTCGGAGCACGCGAGGGCTGAAGGTGCGATGCATCAGAGCAGGCAGCCGCTTCATAGCTTGATCGTAAAGAGCAAGGTCGACGCCGCTGTCCTTATAGGTTATCGAAGTCATTCTGGGGTTGGCTGCAAGAAACGGCTCGGAACTATTGAGACAATGGTGGGCCGCCATTATGGCCCGTTTTGTGAGGTCTGGCCACTACTGCTTGGAATGATTTGTTGCCCTCAATCGACATGCGAATCCGCCCCCTGCCCTACTGATCCGGTCCACTTGCTGGGCTAGCGCGGATGCCGTGCCGATATTGAGCTGGGTCGATCCTGGCATGGTCCGGGTCGGTCGAAAGCTTCAAAAAGCCCTTGTGGATGCCTTATTCCATCGCTAAACTGCTGGGTTTAGAAAATCACTTGATTGATCGGTCCGCGACTGAAACGTACCCATGGCCACCAAAGTAAAAAAACATAAACTGAAGACTCACAAGGCAACCAAAAAGCGATTCCGGTTAACGGCCAATGGCAAAGTCAAGCATCGCGGTGCTGGCACAAGCCACTTGGCGGTTGGCGTGAGCAAGAAGCGTCGCCGAAACTTACGGGGCACGCGGGTTCTGGCCGAAGCCAGTTCCCAAGGGGTGCGGGACTGCCTGCGCGGAAACAGTTACTGATTATTGCGGTATTTCAAAGTCCAGTTTCCTGGGTTTCAACACCATCGCTTCCGCCGACCGCAAGGCGACCGATTTGCCGATTTTTGTGCAATCCCACGATGGTGACCTGAGGTGACAAAAGCAAAGAGGATTCTCTAACATGAGAACGAGAAAAGGTTCTGCGCGAACCCAGGCCAAGCGGCGTTTGCTCAAACGAGCCAAAGGCTACGTCAGCGGCCGTCGCAAACTGTTGCGGACGCGCAAAGAGACGTTAATTCGGGCTGGCGCGTTTGCCTTCCGCGATCGTCGAGCCAAGAAGCGAGAGTTTCGCCGCTTGTGGATCATTCGATTGAGCGCTGCGGCGGCCCAACATGGACTTCGCTACAGCCAATTCATCCATGGATTGCAGAAGGCGAACATTTCTTTGGATCGAAAGCAATTGTCCGAGATGGCGATCAACGATCCGCAAGGATTCAATGTGGTAGTCGATCAGGTCAAGGCTGCGCTTGCGGCCTAGATCGAACGTTTCGTTTCTTGGTATTCGATCATCGATTGCCTTCTGAAGTGGCAGGTTAGGCTCGGACCACGTTTCCGACCTATCCCTGGCTTCAGTGCAATGCGTCCCATCGATGCTGGTCAGGGCTGGTATTATGGATTTGACCCAATTCGTCGAGCGGCTTGAAGCTCTCGCGGTTCAGGCCGAAAGTGCCTTTGTGGCGGCGTCGACATCCGATGCCTATGAAGCGGCACGCGTCGAGTTCGCTGGCGCGCGCAGCGGACAAATCAAGACGCTCCAAAAGGATATGGGCCAGCTCGATGCTGCGGACCGTCCGGCTGGCGGCAAGAAACTCAACGAAGCAAAAGCTCGAATTCAGGCCGCCATGGACGCGGCGGCCGAACGGCTCACCAATGGAAGCGGCGGATCACCGGGCAAAGTCGCTCGACAGTCGGCAAACGGGCTGGATCCGACTTTGCCAGGGCTTAGCCGGCATCTGGGGACCGTTCATCCAATTACCCAGACGATCGAACATCTCAAGGAGATCATGGGACGACTGGGGTTCTCCCCGGTCGAAGGTCCTGAAGTCGAAGATACTTGGCACAACTTCATCGCGCTGAACATTCCCGAAGATCACCCAGCCCGCGATCCGCTCGACAATTTCTACTTGGCAGTTGCCGGAGCGAGCAGCATCGATGCGAGTGCCGAGAATGCTAGGCTGCTGCGCAGTCAGACCAGCACCGTTCAAATTCGCGTGATGGAAAATACGCAACCACCGGTTCGCGTCATTTCGCTTGGCCGAGTGTATCGACCGGATGAAGCCGATCGAACGCACTTTCCGATGTTTCATCAAATGGAAGGCTTGTGGGTCGATCGCGGCGTGACGATGGCTCATTTGAAGAGCGTCCTGCGGATGTTTGCCACGGCGTATTTGGGCGAGGACGTCACGATCCGCTTTCGACCGAGTTTCTTTCCCTTTACCGAGCCAAGCGTAGAAGTTGACTTTCTATGGAACGGCAATTGGATGGAGTTCGGTGGTGCTGGCATGGTCGATCCCAACGTCTTGAAAGCTGTCGGCTATGATCCAGAGTCCGTCACGGGTTTTGCATTTGGACTGGGCGTCGAACGACTGTGCATGAGGCGGCACGGCGTTGAAGATATCCGCGACTTGTATCGGAACGATTTAAGATTTTTGCATCAGTTTTAGCACCATGCTTGTTAGTTGGGATTGGTTAAACGACTACGTCGATCTCTCGTCTGTTTCGCCCGACGAGTTGGCTGAGCGTTTTGCGCTTTCTGGACTCAACCACGAAGGTACCGAAGTCGTTGGCGGCACTGCGGTGATTGATTTGGAAGTTACGAGCAATCGCGGTGATTGCCTCGGTCACATCGGAATTGCTCGCGAAGCTGCCGTCTTGTACGGCAAGGCATTGTGTATCCCGAGTCCGAATCCGGCCGAAGGATCGACGCCAGTCGCCAAATCCATCGAGTTGGAAAATCGATTTCCGGCGGGTTGTACGCGGTACACGGCCCGAATCATTCGCGGTGTTCGCATCGGCCCGAGTCCGCAATGGTTGGTCAGCCGGCTAGCGGCCATAGGCGTCAAGAGCGTCAACAACGTTGTCGATGTGACAAACTACGTGATGATGGAATGCGGCCAACCCCTTCACGCATTCGACCTGAGCAAAATCGCTGGAAATCGAATTATCGTTCGCCCAGCAACCCCAGGCGAAAAATTCCTGGCGATCGATCATCACACGTACGAACTGGACGATCAAACCGTTGTCATCGCTGATTCCCAGCGCGGCGTCGCGCTTGGCGGTGTCATGGGAGGGGCTGATTCCGAAATCTCCGATGCGACGACCGACGTGCTGGTCGAGGCGGCGCTTTTTGACCCGCTATCAATTCGCCGAACGGCGCGGCGGCTGAAGCTACAAAGCCCCTCCTCCTTTCGCTTCGAGCGTCGGCCAGATCCAGCCGGCGTGGATTGGGCGAGCCGCCGAGCTTGTGAGCTGATTCTCAAGGTAGCCGGTGGCGTGCTGGATAGCGGCGTGGCTTCGGTCGGAACTGCTCCAACGGAACGAGAGCCCATCGTATTCCGCCCAGCTCAAATCGCTCGAACCCTAGGGACCGAGATCCCGATAGACCGCGCAACGGAAATTCTGGAGTCGCTCGGATGTCGGGTCAAACCGCAATCTCAAACGCTGGTCGTCACGCCACCAAGCTGGCGGAGTGACCTGACGCGAGAGATCGATTTGATCGAAGAAGTCGCGCGAATCCACGGCTACGATCGCATTCCCGAAAACGTGTCTGTTCCGATGGCGGTTGCCCAGCCGCGTCGCAAAGATGTGGCCATCGACCGAGTTCGACAGACGTTGAGCGCTTTCGGGATCGATGAAGCCATGACGCCCAGCGTCGTGGGTGAAAAACTCGAATCGTTCGGCAGCCTTTGGACTTCGCAATTGCCCTTGGCGACGGAGACTCCCCTGCTCGAAGGCGCGAAGCTGCTGCGACGCTCGCTGATTCCAAGTCTGCTCGCTGCTCGACTTGCCAATCAAACACAATCGATCCGCGATGCACAACTTTACGAGATTGCGAATATCGTTTTGCCAAGCACCGAAGGCAAACAGCTTCCGCGAGAATTGACCGCTCTAGGCATCGTGACGTCGGGCGATCTGCGAGTTGTGAAAGGCATTGTCCAGGCCGTCGTTTGCCAATTGGGCGGCGAGGGTGCGGTCAACTGGCAAACGGCTGAGCACGTCTACTTTTCACCGGGTTCGGCCCAGTCTCTGACAACCAAAGATTCCACCGGAACTCTTCAAACAATTGGATGGCTCGGCCTAGTGCATCCGCAAGTCCAAGACCGAATGGATCTGGATGCGGCTTGCTGTGTGGCTGAGATCGATGTCGGGGCATTGACGGATTTACTCATCGAAGTCCGGCGTGCAAAACCCTTCAGCTTGTTTCCGACCGTTCAGCGAGATTTGAACTTTATCGTCGATCAAGCGTTGCGGTGGGGTGAACTCGAACGGGTTTGTCGCATGCACGGCGGCGCCGAGCTACAATCGGTGGAGTATCGGGAGACCTATCGAGATGCCAAGAAGGATGGAGCGGACAAAAAACGCGTCCTGCTATCGCTCCAATTCCAAAGCAGCGCTCGGACGTTGACGGGGGACGAAGTGGATCGATCGGTTCAATCGGTCGTGGATGCTTGCAACCGCGAGTTAGCGGCCAAATTACTCGGATAGCGACATGAAGAACCCAGACGAAACCACATTCGATTACCTTGTGATCGGCTCCGGTTTCGGCGGCAGCGTCTCAGCCATGCGATTGGCGGAAAAAGGCTACTCGGTCGGCGTCATCGAGAAGGGCAAAGAATACCGTGCTCAAGACTTTCCCAAATCGAACTGGGAAGTTCGAAAATTCTTGTGGGCACCGCTGCTGAGGTGTTTCGGGTTCCAGAAGTTGACGTTTTTTAGGGAAGCTTTCATCCTGAGCGGCGTGGGCGTGGGCGGCGGCAGCTTGGTTTACGCCAACACGCACTTCGTTCCACCGGACGAGTTCTTTGAAAACCCTTCGTGGTCCAAGTTCGCCAATTGGAAGCAGCGGCTCGAACCGTTTTATTCGTTGGCTCGATTCATGTTGGGCACGACCAAGAACAAGCTGCTTTACGAAGAAGACCATGCGCTCAAGGAGGTGGCTCGCGACATGGGCCGCGAGCATACGTTCGACTCGGTGAACGTTGGCGTTTACTTTGGCGATACTAAGACGCCGAAGGATCCGTACTTTGGTGGCCTTGGCCCACCTCGTAAGGGTTGCGTCGAGTGTGCCGCCTGCATGGTCGGCTGCCGATACGATGCCAAGAATACGCTCGACAAGAATTACTTGTGGTTCGCGCGAAGATTCGGGGCGAAGGTCATCGCGGAGACGCTCGTCACAAAGATCGAACACATCGACGGCTGGTACCATGTGCACACGCGATCGAGTACAGCGTGGTTTGGAGGTGGCACGCGGGTTTTCAAAAGCAAAGGCCTGGTTGTCAGTGGGGGTGTCCTGGGGACTATGCAGCTCCTGCTCAAGCAAAAGTATCAACTCGGGACGCTTCCCAATCTTTCCGATACACTCGGACATCAACTGCGAACGAACTCCGAAATGCTTTGCGGTGTTCAGGCTCACGAAAAGAGACTCAATCACGGGATCGCTCTGTCGTCGGTGTTCAACCCGGACGAAAACACGCACGTCGAAATCGTCAAATATTCGACCGGCTCCGATGTCATGGGTGTCTTTGTGACTCATGCGGTCGGAGCCGGCAGCACGCTGATTCGCTGCCTTCAGTGGGCTGCGGCCATGCTGACTCGCCCACATGTCCTAGGTCGGAATTACATTCGAATGTTGCGGCGCACGTGGGCTAAGCACTCGATCATTATTCTGGTCATGCAAACGCTCGACAACTCGATGAAAATGGTTTGGAAGCGGCGTTTGCTTGGCAGCGGGATTTCAATTCGCCAAACGTCTGGGACGAAACGCGTGCCCGTGCATATTCCCATCGGCCAAGAAGTCATGAACCGTTATGCGGAAAAAGTTGGCGGCAATTCGGGCAATGCGGTAACCGAAGTCATCTTCAACATGTCCACGACGGCTCATATCCTGGGCGGCTGCCCGATGGGCGCTTCGGCGGACGAGGGAGTCATCAACGAGCGGTTTGAAGTCTTTGGCTATCCGAATTTTTACGTACTCGACGGCTCGATCGTGCAAGGCAATCTGGGAGTCAACCCGAGCCTGACCATTACGGCGCTAAGCGAATACGCGATGTCGCTGATTCCTGGTAAGGCGGATTCCCAAGTCATTCCGCTGCGAGATCAGCTCTCAGAAATTTCAGGTTCGAACAATCCCATCTAACGCTCCGTCCCCATTTGGATTTTTGGGTTCACGAAGTGGCATAAGCTTCCAGCTCGTGAACAAAAAAGTCAAAGAAATCTGACGGCAAGCTGGAAGAAATCCGACGGCAAGCTGGATGTGATGTGATGTGATGTGATGGCAAGCTGGAAGCTTACCCCACTTTTTTTTCTGGCCTCAGCGCTACGCGCTTTGGCTCCATCTTGTGTCGATCCACTCAAGGATCGCGGGCACGTTGGATAAATCGTCCGCGACCAAATCGGCACCTCCGGCCGTAAGGGTGTGATGGTCGAAGCCTCCCGTGCAAACGGCCAGGCTGCGTGCCCGCATAGCTTTCGACAATTCGACGTCCAATGGGGTATCGCCGATGATGACAATTGAATCGCCAGCAACCAGCCCGCCGCAATGTTCGGCGATTCGAGCGAGTGCCGGCTGAGCGAGCAGCGGTCGATGATCCGCCAAGTCTCCGAAGATACCAAACTCGAAATAGTCCCACAGCGAAAAATGATCCAGTTTGATTTGAGCGGAAGTTGGCAAGTTGCCGGTCATCAAACCAAGCGTGTGTTGGGTGGTGTTGCGAAGAGTATCCAAGAGTTGAAAGACGCCGGGCAAGACTCGGGCTTGTGATTCGGCGAGGCGCTGCGATAAATGCTCGGGCAGCAATGAAAAATAACGCCGACTTAAACGCTGGTGATTTGTCTCGCAAGCGGACAATCCGTGCCGCGACAGCAGCTCGTTGAAGATGCCTAAATCGGTTCTTCCGCCAAGCTCGATCGGACCCATTTCAGCGATGTCAAACTCTTGTAGGAAGGCGGCTTGAAGCGCCGAACCACCGGCTCCGCCACATCGAACCAGCGTGCCGTCGATATCGAACAGAATGACGGAATTGCGACTCACGACTACTTGGGTTCCACTTTCGGCCTAGGGCTTGAGTTCAAGCAGCTCGATCTTGCGAAATTCGATCGGATGGCTTTCCGATTGGACGGAAATGTAGCCTTCCGCCAGACGCAGCTCGCCCCCGCGCTTGGCAATCAACCGCTGAGCACTCTTGTCTCGTGGGTCGTATTGCGGCTCGTTGTATTCCAGGACAACCTGTCCGTCGACGATGTGTCGGATCACCTGATCGCCATGAACCTCAGCCTCGACCGTGACCCATTGGTCGCCGTGATACGTCTTCGAGGTCGAATTCGTACAATGCACTTCATGCAGTTTTCCGCCCATCACGACATTGGTGCCCGGCGTGCACAAGTTGGCGGTTGATCGATCGTGGGTGCCGTCGCCGCCCAGCAATTGGTATTCGATCGAAACGGGGAACTCTTGATCAATCAGCATTTCCTTCGGATTTTCGCAATGCAGCATCAGGCCGCTGTTGCGGATCGCCCAACCTGGTCCGCCCGCGCATTGCTGTCCAACGAACCGATATTCGGCGCGCAGCCGATAATGCGAAAACGGCTTTTCGTAGAACAAATGGCCGAAACGTCCGTCGAATTTCGGATAAAATTTTGGATCGTATCCGATTTTTAGTAGGCCGTCTTCGACGCGGTAGGTGTTGCCGTAGTTCTCGCCCACCGGATTGTGGCGAACGAAGGGAATCCAGCCGGTCAAATCCTTGCCATTGAACAGTTGTATCCATTGGCCATCGGTCGAATCCGACGGTTTGGTGGCTTGCGTTTTGGTGTTTGTGCTATCTTGAGCTCGGCAGAGGTTCGTCCCGAACACAAAGAACACAAACAGCAAACAAACCGGTAGGGAAACTCGTAATCTCATCATGTCTCCTATGCGTGCATCAATTGGCTTAGCTCTAAAGAGGGGTGGCTCGATAGCCTACATTGACCTGCGATGCCAAATCGGTCTAAATATAACGGTTTGCGACGACGAATGACATGCCTCTGGTAGGCATAAACACAAGACTAATAGGATTAGGATTGACTTGTATGACTCTCGTTAAAAGAGCAAGGCCAACAATGCTCGTGTTGATCGGGTTGTTGATTTCCCTTGTGCTATGGCCTGATCGCTCGGCAGCCCAAGTCGATTTCAAGAACAGTGGACTTCCGCAATTACCGCGTTCCGGCATTGGTCAAGCAGCGAGCAATGGACCGAAGGTCGATTTTTCGGCCAGTTACCAGCTTGAAAAGGGAACGAGAGATGGGCGGCTGACGATCGCGGCGCAGATCGCACCGAATCACCACATTTATTCGACAACTCAACCGAAAGGTGGCCCGCTGCCGACCAAAATTCAAATCCCTTCTGAATGGGTCGAAGTCACAGGCCCATTTGTGCCCAACCATGCTCCGCAAGTCAGCAAAGTCGATGTTTTTCCGGTGGCGGTCGAAGAGTTTCACGAAAACGTCCAGTGGACCGCGCCGATTCGCGTCAAAACGGAAGCGCCGGAACCGACGTCGGAGTCGGCTAGCGCGCCGATTGCCGTCAAGATTACGGGTCAAGTGTGTTTGACCGATGGCAATTGCCAACCGCTCAAGAATGAACTTGAAGCAGCCTTCGCTGGATTTTACGGCGGGTCGAGCGCGACATACGAATTGCGCCCCGGCCACACGCACGGTGTATGGAGTGCCTCGATCCAACCGTCCAACGTTCGCCCGGGTGAGACGGCGACAGTTTCCTTGAGCGTTGCCACGGATCCTGGCTACCACGTCTACACGTTTTCCCCGACCGATCCATCACCGAATAATCGAACGCTTATCGTCGCGAGCCAGAAGGCTGGGTTGAAGTTCGGTACGCCGAAGACTGATGCCCGAGTAGTGACTCAAAAGATTGGTGCCGACACGACCTTCGAATTCTTGGATGGACCGGTGACGTGGATTATTCCGATCGAAGTCCCGAAAGACGCGGAGCTGGGCCAGCGGCCGATCGAAATGCTGGTCGGATTCAATACGTGCAATGATCGCAGTTGCGATCCGCCCGAAGGCATCAAAATAACTGGATCATTGATCATTGCGAATCAGCGAGTCGATAGCTCCGCCCAGTTGCAACTCGAGCCGATGAAGTGGAACGAAGTCGCCGGCTATCCAAGTCGAGTCGGTTGGATCGATCCAATAGCCCGTACCCAGAGTATTTGGGAGAGATCGGACGGGGCTAGACTGGAATGGTGGATGGTTGGAGCCGCCCTTCTCGGTGGATTTCTCCTAAACTTCATGCCCTGTGTTCTGCCGGTCATCGGGCTTAAGCTGATGGGCTTCGTCAATCAAGCTGGCAGTAGCCACCGCCGCGTCATCGCCTTGAATCTATCGTTCGCAGCCGGGATTTTAGCAGTCATGCTTGGTCTGGCTGCGGCCAATATCGCCTTCAAATTGGCTGGCCAAGCCTTCGGATGGGGCGAACAATTCAATCGACTCGATTTCCAAGTTGCCCTTGTGATTTTGCTGTTCGCAATGTCGTTGAGTTTCCTGGGCGTGTGGGAAATCCCCATTCCAGGCTTTGCGTCCGGGACAAAGTCGAATGAACTGTTGAAGAAAGAAGGTTTGTCCGGTGCGTTTTACAAAGGCGTTTTAACCACATTGTTAGCCACGCCCTGCTCTGGTCCATTTCTCGGTTCTCTGTTCGGGCTTACGTTGACCCTGTCGGTTTGGTCCATCGTGGGTTTGTTCCTATTGGTAGGCATTGGATTGGCGCTGCCGTATTTGGCGCTTTGCCTGTGGCCAGGATTCGTCAAGGTGCTTCCCAAGCCTGGCGCTTGGATGGAGACGCTCAAAGAGTTCTTGGCGTTTCCATTGCTCTTGACGGTGGTGTATTTCATCTGGGTAATCCATCCAGACTATCGCATCGCGACTCTTACCCTGCTGATTGCGGTTTGGTTTGGGTGCTGGTTGATCGGTCGCGTTCCCGCGTATGCGGAACGGCCCGCACGCATTAAGAGTTGGATCGCAGCCGTAACCGTCGGATTGTTGGCAGGCATTGCCAGTTTCACGTATTTGGGGCCACCCACGCACCATTTGCCGTGGCAAGATTATTCTGAATCGGCGCTTGCCGAGCACCGAGCTGAAGGCAAGACGGTCATGATTGAATTCACCGCCCGGTGGTGCGCGACTTGTCAGTACAACATGGCGTTCGCGATCGATCTACCCCAAGTCGCAGCAGTGATGGAGAAAAACAACATCGCTCCGCTGCTGGCGGATTGGACCGATCACGGGGAACCGATTCGCAAAAAACTGAATGAACTCGGCAGCAACTCGATTCCGTTGGTGGCAATTTATCCCGCAGATCCCGAAGCGCCGCCAATCCTGCTTCGAGATGTCATTACGCAGTCGCAATTGATCGAAGCCCTTGAGCAAGCCAGCTTAAGCAAACCCACAGCAGCCAGGCTGACATCGATCAACGATTGACGCCGCACTTGATATGGAAAAGGGGTCAGGTCTCTTTTTAGGAAAAGAGACCTGACCCCTTTTCCATTAGCTGGCTAAACTGATCGAACAAGTACTGGCTGTCGTGCGGGCCTGCCGAAGCTTCTGGGTGGTATTGGACCGCGAATGCCGGATGGCTCAGATGCCGCACGCCGGCGATCGTGTCATCGTTCAGGTTGCGATGCGTGATCTCGAGGCAACTTGGCAAGCTGGCTTCATCAACCGCGAAACCGTGGTTTTGAGAAGTGATTTCGATACGGCCCGTTTGCAAATTCAGCACGGGTTGATTGCTGCCACGGTGTCCGAACTTGAGTTTGAAGGTCTTGGCACCACATGCCAGACTCAGCAGTTGATGGCCAAGGCAAATTCCAAAGATCGGTTTTTTCCCGATCAAATTCCGAATAGTTTGGATCGCATAGTCGAGCGGTTCGGGATCGCCTGGGCCATTGGATAGAAAAACACCGTCGGGCTGGTGCTGCAGGACTTCGCCGGCGCTGGCCGATCCTGGCACGATCGTGACTCGGTGGCCGCGCTCGCACAGATGCCGCGCGATATTCCATTTCATTCCAAAGTCCAAGCAGACGACGTGTGGCAAGTCGGTGTCGGCGCCCTTCTGCGGATAACTGTTCTCAGCCAATCGATACAATGCCTCGTTCCATGTTCGGGCGCGGTCGGGAATGACCTCGCGAACCAAGTCGCGACCATCGAGCCCCGAACTGTTTTTGGCTCTTTCAATCAAAGTCGATTCGTCTTGCTCGACCGTCGACAAGATGCCCTTCAAGACCCCACGGCTGCGAATGTGGCGAACCAATGATCGAGTATCGATACCGGCTAGGGCGACCACGTTGCGTTGGCGAAGGTATTCAGCCAAGCCCTGCTCCGATCGAAAGTTGCTGGGAATGCGGCTGGCGGAACGCACGATGAATCCCGCGACGTGCGGTTGATGGCTCTCGCAATCCAGCGAATTCGTTCCGTAGTTGCCGATTTCCGTGTACGTCATCGCCACAATCTGGCCCGTGTAGCTCGGATCGGTCATGATCTCCTGGTAGCCAGTCATCGACGTATTGAAGACGACTTCGCCCACGCGCTCGCCATCGGCACCGATTGAATAGCCGCGGAAGACTCGCCCGTCCTCGAGCGCAAGGGTTGCGGGTTGCCGATGGTTCATGTGGATTTCCTCCTGATAGCCGGTCGCGCGGGATGGCCGCAAATTATCGACCACAACTCGGAAATTGCCAACCGCCAACTCACTTGAACTCGTTGGGATCGAATTCGAAATTCCCTTCTTCCATCTCGGCTCCGAAGCCCTCGTCGGGTATTTCATCGTCCATCCCCGATAGATCGTCCTTTGGGGTTGCCGCTGCCGAGGCCTTAGCAGTCGAGATGCGGGCCTTTCGTTCTCTCAGGCCAACTACGGTCATTGCGGTCAGCAACCCTAGCATGAGTAGGATCCATGCAATTTCCATGAACATCGTGCGATTGCTCCTTAGAAAGGTTCGAAAGCGGCTTTCGCGGGCTAGAATTTAATCGGCGGACCCTTCCAAAATAGTCTGGATACCGGGTCATCGTCAAGCGTCGGCGGGCATACGAACGGAACAATCGGCGCGAACGGCAGTTTCCGTCAAATCGGGCGGTTAAGGCTTTGGGTTCTCGTTCCATCCGAGTAAACTGGAAGAGTCCCTCAAGTGCCCAGGGGTCCCTGAACTTATATCTTTTTACTAGAAATCCCGACGTAGCCAATATGACTCGGACGCTTGTCGTTTTATTCGTAGCCTGGGCACTTGTTACGGCTGCTCCGAACTTGAACGCCCAGGTCCGCCCAACATCGCTTGGCCGGGTCTTGGCTCCGGACGCGTTGGTCGTCATTCCGCCTGCCGTCGAACTATTTGGCGAAACGGTTCAAGGGCCGATCGATTTGTCGTTAGTCTCACAGCACCCCGAGCTCGAATGGACGCCGAACGAAGCACCCAAATCGGACACGCTGTTCGAACGTGCCAAAGGCGTCACATTTCGGGTACCCATCCATTGCCTCGAGCTGGCTTTCAAGCCCGTCCGAACCATTGAAACGAGCGTCATGACAGATCAAGGGGCTCAAACGAAGCTCATTTGGTACTTGGTCTATCGTGTCCGCTACTTGGGCAGTGACTACGATCCGGCAATTGAGATCGATCGTCAGCCATTTCGAGACGACGTTTACGGCAAACCATCGCCTGTTTCGGTTACTTGGGTGCGCTTCATGCCGCGATTCCGACTTGTGTCCAGCGGCAAAGCTCAACAATCGAAACTCGACGAGGTGTTCCCACAGGCACTTGCAGCGATCGAAGCACGAGAACGTATCGGCAAGCCTTTGTTTGATTCGATTTCAATCCAATCGAAAAAAATCGACATCTCCAACGCGTCCTCGGATTCAGAGGTTTGGGGAGTCGCAACGTGGACGGACGTAGATCCAAGAACGAACTTTTTTTCAGTCGAAGTTACGGGGCTTACCAATGCGCAGAGAATCGAGCAGCAGGGCGACGATGTCCGATACCTCCAAAAGACGCTTGTCCTGAATTTCTTCCGGCCCGGAGATACAATCGACGAAGCCGACGACGTGATTCGCTATGGCGTGCCTGCGGTCAATCGCGTGGGTGGGCTTAAGGAAGTGCTTCGAAAAGCGGTTGAGGAAAAACAATACGAACTCTCAATTGTGGGTAGGCGGGCCGACGCGTCGCGAAATACCGCCGATACGCTTCGCGAAATCGCTCAAACCATTAGCCAAATGGGTGGCCAGCGGTTTGAAAGCTACGCCCGGACCGGCAGCCTCATCTTTTCATTTGCCGATCCCGAGCCGGAGCAAAAAATCCAAGATCAGATCAGGCGGCAATTGGGTCTAGACGTTCAGGTTGTCAACCGGGCTATTCCGCTCAGCGAGGCCATTCGCCGGGCCGAACAAGCCGGCGATGAGAAGGCGCAAGTCCACGTTCTGGAGCAATACGGCCTCAAAGATCGGCTTGATCACCATTGGATCTACCGCTAAAATCGACGGTTTGGGGACGCAGGAGCCTTGGGGTTCGAGTCGATTTACGTAAAAACGCAGCTTTCGGTGGTTCAGAATGGCACACAAAAAAGGTCAAGGTTCAACTCGCAACGGTCGTGATAGCAACGCTCAGCGTCGCGGCGTTAAGCTCTTCGGCGGTCAGGCCGCTCAGCCAGGATCCATCATCGTGCGCCAAGTCGGCACGAAGTTTCGCCCAGGGCGGAATGTCGGACTAGGGAAAGATTACACGATCTACTCGCTTGTCGATGGTCATGTTTACTTCGACCAAGAAGGACGCCGCGTCAACGTCGCGTCCGCCGAAGCTTCGTAAAGCGGAATTGGTTCCTCGACCTCAGTACCCAGTCCAATTTATTCCGCCCATCGCGCTCATCCGGTAGCCCAAGCGTCGTTACCACGCGACCGCTCTTCTTTGTGCGAGCGCAAGTAGCTCGACGTTCAGTTTCTGCCAACGGAGCGAATTTAACCCTCCATTATGTTCGTTGATCGCGCCGAAATCGAAATTCTAGCTGGGAGCGGTGGTGACGGCTGCGTAGCGTTTCGCCGCGAAAAATTTGTTCCCCAAGGTGGCCCAAGCGGTGGGGACGGGGGGGATGGCGGCAACGTGATTGTCCGCGCTCGCGCGGGCGTGAATAGCTTGATGCAATTCGCTCATCAGAAACATTGGCGAGCCGAACGAGGCTATCCCGGCCAAGGCTCCGACAAGCACGGACGCAGCGGGGAAGATCTGACTATCGAGGTACCGCCCGGGACGGTCGTTCTGGACTCTGGAAGCGGGATGATCCTGCGAGATCTTGTCGGAGATGGTGAACAATTTGTTGCGGCTCGTGGCGGGCGTGGCGGTAAGGGTAACGCGCATTTCAAAAGCGCTACCAACCAGGCGCCACGAGAAGCTACGAAAGGTGCTTCCGGCGAGCTACGGCGAGTGATCTTTGAACTTCGAGTCATTGCCGATGTCGGGTTAATCGGCAAACCCAATGCCGGTAAGAGTACGCTTCTGAGTCGCTTATCTCGAGCTCGACCGCAAATTGCGGACTACCCGTTTACCACGAAATTCCCAAACCTCGGCTTGGTTTCAGTCGACGCGGATCACTCGTTTGTTCTAGCCGATATTCCAGGGTTGATCGAAGGTGCTGCGGCAGGTGCTGGTTTGGGACACGACTTTTTGCGACACATCATGCGAGCTGGAATTCTCGTGCACCTCGTCGAACCGTTGCCGACCGACGGTAGTGACCCCATTCGCAATTACCAGGTGATCCGCAACGAACTGAGCGAATACAGCCAAGAATTGGCCAAACGCCCTGAAATCTTAGTCGTCAGCAAATCCGAATTGCCGGAAGCCGCCAACATCCGCAGTGAGTTGGCAACATTGTCGCGCACGGAGATCTTGATGATCAGCGCCGTGACTGGGCAAGGCTTGAGCGATTTGGTTTATCGGATTTCGGAATTGCTCAAGGCTATCCCACCGGATGCAGCGCTATCCAATGAACTGGCGCATGAATGAGACACACCGAAAAGGCGTGCCCTCGTTGTCGAAATACATAGAAATCAAGAATCGATCACCGCTCAGATGCGTCTCCAAAATCTGTAGCCATATCCCAAGAATACGTGTATATTCGCACCTTGTTCAAGGTTCCGCATACCTATCGTGTACCGCCCAGATTTTCCGTTTCATCGAAGATTCCAACGGTCTCACCAATGCAATCCATGAATTTGAATCCATCCCTCGTTCAGCCTGAATCAACTTGAATGGCAACTTCTGCACCGCCGACTTTTTCCACTCGCCGAAGCAAGATTTCAGACATCGCCGTCGTGGAATTGGCTGAACGCTTTGGTACGCCTTGTTACGTATACGACCTGGCAAAAATTCTTCAGCGAGTCGACGACCTTCGGGCTTTCGACTGCATACGCTTTGCACAGAAGGCATGCAGCAACATCGCAATCCTCGATCGACTTCGTCGGGCGGGTGTTCTGGTCGATGCCGTAAGTGCCGGAGAGGTTGGACGAGCCTTACAAGCCGGTTATCAACCCAGCGAAATTGTTTACACGGCGGACGTTTTTGACCGCGATGCGTTGAAGCTGGTGGCCGAGCATCCCATTGCCGTGAACCTCGGTTCTTCGGACATGATTGAACAACTGGGCCAGGTCGCTCCGGGCCGCAACATCACCTTGCGAATCAATCCCGGATTCGGTCACGGACACAGCCAAAAAACGAATACGGGTGGTCCCCAATCGAAACACGGTATTTGGCATGAAGAAATTGAGGATTGTTTGATTGCAGCCGATCGGCATTCCCTGGTGGTGACCGGCCTGCACATGCACATTGGCAGTGGCACGGACCTCGAGCACCTTTCGCAAGTCTGCGGTGCGATGGAAGCCGCCTGCCACCGGGTGGGTCGCACCCTAACCACCATCAGCACCGGAGGTGGCTTGCCGGTCCCGTACCGTGGCGAGCAAGGCTATGTTGACTTGAGTCAGTACTTTGACCTGTGGGATGCAGCCCGGCAACGATTGCAAAGTCGATTCGGCCATCCGATTCAACTCGAGATTGAACCCGGACGTTACCTGGTGGCCGAAGCAGGCTTCTTGGTGGCCGAAATTCGAGCCATCAAGACGATGGGCGAGAACACGTTCTATCTTCTGGACGCGGGCTTTTGCGATCTGGCCAGACCTATTCTATACGGTGCCTACCATCCTATTTCGATTTGTCCAAAAAGCGGGCCGGATAGTTCGAGTGAGATCGACGTGGTGGTCGGCGGCCCGTTGTGCGAATCCGGCGATATCTTCACGCAAGACGAAGGCGGGTTTGTGAGTCGACGTCGGTTGCCGGTTGCGCACGTAGGTGACCTGATGATCCTCGAGGTAGCGGGCGCGTATGGGTTTTCGATGTCCAGCAACTACAACAGCCGATTTCGAGCCTGCGAAGTCATGATCGAAGACGGACAAGCCAAAGAAATCCGTCGCCGAGAAACATTGGCCGAATTGATCCAGCTTGAGTCCATTCCACCCGTCTAGTACAAGCCGTACTTTGCGCTTCATCGTGGAGGCAGAGCGACGGTGCGTGCATCCCGGAAGGCCCGAGTGCACGCAACCTGTCAAAGCCTATCCGGCCTAGCCTAGTACTGCATCAAGATTTCGTCGGGCACTTCGGTCGCAAAACTCTTCCATCCGCCATCGACGATGGCTTCGCCCAGCTTGTTGTTCGCCTTGTGCTGACCATCCGAAAGACGGCGGCCTTTGTATTGGCTAATCGTCGTACTGCAAAAGACGCTGGCGGCGTCTTGGATCAACTCGCTCTTTCGAGATCCGTAGAGCGCCGTGGCCAAGACAACGATCATCGATTGGATGCGGAGCGAAAGCTCGGACATCTGACACTGTCGGTCGGCTAGCTTGAGTTGATGGCGTTGCATCAAGCCATCCACTTCCAGGGCCGCGCTTTGCAAAGCGTGGCAGGCGAATTCCGCATGGCTTCGCAAGCGCGAAGGCATGGACGAAGGAAGTTCTGGGCTTGGCGTCCGCGACAGCTTGCGACCGGCCAGCCATTTCATATAAGGTGGGGCGACTTTGCGCAAAGCCCACAAATGCATTGGGTTCATCGGGTTCATCGTGCGAATACCCGCCGCGTGCAGCGCCTTGCCGACCGGTTCAAAGAATTGGACGCCGTGCGCCTTGACCAAAGACTTGAAGAACGCCATGCCCAGCATTTCGCCTTCGCCTTCGTAGATGCATGGTGCCAAAAGGTCGTGGACGTTATCGCCAAACAAATGTCCGTGAAGGAACGAACGGCCTCCATGCGTCTTCATGAACAGTTCGACGGCCGCCTCTTTCAAGAATTCCGATCCAAAGATCTTGGCCACGATGCATTCCATTTCGCCGCGGTAGCCTTGATCGATCAGGCCTGCGCACCAATGCGTCAGGGCATCCGACGCGACGATAATTCCGGCCATGCGAGCCAGCCGACGGCGGACCAATTCTCGCTTCGCGATTTTTTCAGCATAGGTCACGCGGTACTGCGCCCATGGCACCATGCTGGCCATCATGCCTCGCATAACGCCGGCTGCGTTGGCGCACAGCGCGATGCGACCCAGGTTCAGCCCATGGTAAGCGATCGTCAAACCGTTGCCGCGATCTACGTGCAAATAGTTTTCCTTCGGGACGCGGAAATCTTTGAAGATCATTCCCTGGTTGTAGGCTTGCTTCAACGCGTACAGGCCATATTTGCGAAGCTGGAAGTTTTCATTCTCTTCATAGGGCAAATCGACGATCAATACGGCTGGCGCATCGTCGATCAAACACACTAGACCGACCGTCCGACCTGGAAGGACATTCGTAATAAACAGCTTTTCACCGTTGACCACATAATGGTCGCCATCGAGCTTGGCGCGTGTCTTCAGTGCAGTTAGGTCGGAACCAGCACCCGGTTCAGTCAAGGCAAAAGCTGACAAACGACGACCGCTGGCTAGCTCCGGCAAAATGCGTCTCTTTTGTTCTTCGTTACCAAAAGAACTAACCGGATCGACTGCTCCAATGCACCCGTGGACCGAAGCTAGGCCACCAATCGTCGGATCGACTTGCGCCATACGCGTGATAAAGGGGGCAAAGCTCCGGAATGCAGCTCCCGAACCACCATACTCTTTGCCGACCAATAGGCCCCAATAACCGACTCCCGCCAGCTCTTCGATCACTTCGTTGCGAATCTTGCCTTGTTGGTCCAGCAATGTCTTGCCATCTCGATTGCGGCGGACGATGTCGATTGATTTATCCATCACCGCTTGCACATCCGCCGGCGTGGAAAAATCTTCGCTGGTGAACTCCTTGATAGGAACCCCATGATCCCAAACTGCTCGGTGAGCTGGGCTGTTGACTGTTTGATACTGCGGTTTGAAAAGCTCTTCGACTTGATCGTCGGCCTTGTCAATCGCTCCTGTTCGTCGGGCTTCGTCGTCGCTCTTGCCACCCAGCTTCAGCGCCATTTCTGCGAATGATTCGCCCGTAGGTACCGCGCCGGATTTTTGAGGTGGCTTTTCAACTGTTGACATGACTGTTCCTTTTCTAAAACAAATTTCGTAGAGCATCGAAACCGGACGAGAGCGGTGAAGCTATTGCCAGTTTAGTTGCTACCCCTATTGAAGCAAGGTGGCTCATGAGCCGTACAGAGATCGAATTTGATCCTGATACATGGACACGATGACAGATCGTCGCAGGCTGAGCTTAGCCGTCAATTCCCCGCCCTCGATGGTAAATGGTCGAGTCAGCAACACGAACTTCTGGATTTGCTCATAGCGTGAAAGTCCGGCAAGACGCTGAGTCATCGCTTCCTCATACCATTGGCGAACCGTTGGATGCAGTTCAGCCCCTTGCCACGAATCCGCAGTCAAGCCTGACGCGGCCAACCGCGGATTCAACTGATCCAAGTCGGGTACGATCAACGCCACCAAATAAGCTTTTCGATCGCCTACAACCAAGGACTGAGCGATCAGCGGGTCTTGGTTGACCAGCATTTCGATCAATACAGGCGCGATGTTCTTGCCGCCTGCCGTAACGATCAACTCTTTCTTGCGGCCTGTGATCCACAAATAACCGTCGTCGTCCAATTTACCGAGATCACCGGTGTGGAACCAGCCATCTTGCGTCAAGACTTCCGCCGTCGCCTCGGGTTTATGCCAATACCCCTGCATGACGAGCGGCCCGCGAGTCGATATTTCCCCATCGGATTCAATGCGGACTTCAACTCCTGGCAATATTTGTCCCACCGCGCCGCGACGATGTGCCGCAACGGTACTCATCGATATTACGGGCGACGTTTCAGTCAAACCATAACCTTGTAGCAACGGCACGTCCTGGCTCCAAAAGTAATCGAATGTCTCATCGGCCAGTGGCGCTCCGCCAGCACAGCACAATTCGATTCTGCCGCCAAGTGTCTTTCTCAACACACCCGGCTTGTCTGCGACTCCCATCGAATGAAGCGTTCGCATGACTCGTTCAAAGAAGTAGGGAACTCCCGCGATGAAGTGTGGCCCAACCGCTTGGCAATCGGCGATCACGGTGTCTTTTGAATCGGCCAGCACCAATTGGCAACCACCGGCCAGCCAGCCGTAAATATCGCAGCCACGGGCGAAGATATGACTCATCGGGAGAAAGTTCACACGAATTTTATCTTCGCCGATCGAAAAAACGTCGTTGGTTGCCAACGCGTTCGACGTCACGTTGCCATGAGTCAACATCACGCCTTTGGAATCTCCCGTAGTGCCCGACGTGTAAAGAAGCGTGGCCAACGTACTGGCTGAAATGCGTGGCAACGCGGCTTCCCCTGCAGTTCGACCGCGCTGTGGATCTGCCGACGCCATCGACTCGGACCACAAGAGCACGTTCGGTCGCGAGTCCGGCTCCAAGCACAGCGTCGGAATACCATCCAACATAAACGATTCACGCTCGGCATGAATCAAGCAACTCGGCTGGCTGTCGGTGGCTTGGGCCAAGTGTTGGGCGGGGTTCAGCGTTGAATGCAACGGCACGTGGACCGCGCCAAGCGACAGAATCGCTAGGTCGTTGACGATCCATTCGTAGCGGTTGCCGGCCACTTGAACGACACGATCGCCGAACTGAATGCCCAACTGCACCAGCACGTCGGCCGCTCGCCAGACATCCTCCTGTAACTGCGACCAACTAACTCCGACAAACTCGCCGTTCCGCTTGAACCGGACCGCGACCGTATCGGGGTTGCGGCTGGCCCGCCACGAGAAGAGTTCCGGAATCGTAGCGGCTTCGACTGCAGTGGCGGTCACGGTGCTCATGTGTCACGCTCCCTGAGAGCGACGGTTAAAACTCAAGCGAAGGGATTTAATTGTAAATTGTTCTAGGCCATCAATTCAAAGACCGTGGCTATGCCTTGACCGGCCCCGATGCACATGGTGGCAAGTCCAAACTGAATTTGTTCCTGTTGCATCCTGTGAAGGAGCGTAGTTGCAATTCTTGCGCCGCTGGCTCCCAGCGGGTGGCCAATGGCGATGGCACCGCCTCGAGCGTTGACTTTGTGCATGTCCATACCCAACATGCGGATGCACGCCAGCGCTTGAGCCGCAAAGGCCTCATTCAATTCGATCGCGCCGATGTCTGATAGTTGTAGGCCGGCTCGTTGAAGAGCTTTCTTCGTCGCCGGCACTGGCCCCGTGCCCATGACGCATGGATCGACGCCGGCGACTGCCGAAGCTCGCACACGAGCTATCGGTTTTAAGTCGAGTTCGTCGGCTTTTTGTTCCGACATGATCAGCATTGCGGCGGCACCGTCGTTGAGCGGCGAACTGTTACCGGCGGTCACCGTGCCACCCTTGGGCATGAACGCAGGTTCCAGGCCACCAAGGATCTCCATCGAGGTATCGGCCCGGACGCATTGGTCGTGATCGATCAAGATCAGATTGCCCGATTCGTCATGGCCGTAGATTTCGATCCGTTCGTCGTCGAATTTGCCTGCTTCATTCGCCTTGGCCGCATTCTGGTGACTTGAAAGCGCGAATTCGTCTTGATCCTTGCGACTGATGCCCTGGGACTGCGCCAAAAATTCAGCCGTGATGCCCATCATCATCGCGCCCTTCGACGTGGAACGGAAAAGTTTGGGATTCAAATCGACTGCGTGCATCATCGACACGTGCTGCATATGTTCGAGTCCGCCGACGATTTGCACGTCTTCCGCACCCGCCGCGATCGAATGAGAAGCTTGATTGATGGCCTGCAAACTACTGCCACACAATCGATTCACAGTCGTTGCCGCCGTGGAAACGTCCAACCCAGAGATCAACCCAACGACGCGCGCAACATTCATGGCTTGTTCGAGCGTTTGTTGCGTATTCCCCAGCACCAGATCTTCAATCACCGCCGGATCGACCCCAGTGCGATCCAGCAGAGCCTGAACGCAAGCTGCAGCCAAATCGTCGCTGCGAATGTTGCGATAATATCCACGTTCCGGATGTGCGCGGCCGACTGGGGTGCGCACGGCATCGATGACTACAGCTTTGGTCATGGCAGGTGTCAAAATTTAATTGGTGAGTGGTTCGTAAAGGAAAAGGCGATTGAATTTTAAATGAAAAAAAGGAGAACTCGAACCTAGATTCAATCTATGCCTGGTTTGCATAGAATGTTCCATTGCGCTTGGCCAAATCGCTTAACAGGGCGGTTGGGGCGAATCGCGCGCCAAGAGGTTGAAGCGGATCGAGTTTTTTCAGGATTGCGCTGAGCCCAACGCGGTCAGCCCAGAACAGCAATCCGCCTTTGAACGCCGGAAAGCCGATTCCGTAAATCAAACCCAGGTCAACATCGCGAGGGTCTCGAACCAAGCCGGCAGCCAGAACATCGGTGGCTTCGAGCAACATGGGCAGCATCAATCGATCGGCGATCGCGTCCGGGCTTAAATCCTCGCTGCCGCCTCGGATCAAAGGCTTGAGTAGGGTTTGGACTTCTGGATCGGCCGCTTTCTTACCCTTTCGGTTTTGATAGCTGAAAAACCCCTTGCCTGATTTGACGCCCAAGCGCCCCGCCTTCACTAAGGCGTCCAGGATAGGCGAATCGATCATTCGCGTGGGCAGAGCATCGGCCATAACGCGACCGGCATACAGGGCCGTATCCATGCCGACCATGTCATGCAGTTCAATCGGCCCCATGGGCATTCCAAACTTCTTGGCGGCTCGATCGATGGCGTCAAACGATACGCCTTCGCTGACGAGCACTAGAGCCTCATTCATATAAGGGAACAACAATCGATTGACCA